>ERZ1292640.914-Hain-H43-02um-R1-914-length-24466-cov-12_pt1 | contig 24466 bp, 16 predicted proteins | sample MGYA00564404_ERZ1292640 | MGnify/ENA primary metagenome ERZ1292640 (study PRJEB36523, sample SAMEA6512636) | groundwater metagenome | collected 2019-01-08 | study: AquaDiva: Metagenomics assemblies of 32 groundwater samples | reverse complement strand
GCGCATGCTGCGCACCACGTTGACCGCATTGCCGTAACCGGTGTCCATGTCGGCGATGACCGGAATATCCACGGCCTCGACCGTGCGCGCGATGAACTGCAGGTTCTCGGTCATCGTCAACAGGCCGACGTCGGGATAACCGTTGGCGCGCGAGTAGCCGCCGCCGGTGAGATAAACCGCATCGAAGCCGGCGGCCTGCACCAGCCGTGCGGTCAGCGTGTCGTAGGCGCCGGGCGCGATCAGGTAACGGGGCGCGCCGAGCAGCTTGCGTAATTGCGTGCGTGCGTTCATGTATGCCTCATTCGGTTTTGAGTCTGCCGCGCAGCATGTAATGAAGGATGCCGCCATGCCGGTAATACTCGACTTCGTGATGCGTGTCGAGCCGCGCGAGCAGGATGATCGCGATGCGCGAACCATCGCTGCGTGTGATTACGCATGGCACGGCTTGCCGCGGCGTGGGACCCGCGGCAAGCCCGGAGATATCGAAAACTTCGCTGCCATCGAGCGCGAGCGTCTTGCGCGTGACGCCCGGCGCAAACTGCAGCGGCAGCACGCCCATGCCGACCAGATTCGAGCGATGGATGCGCTCGAAGCTTTCCGCGACCACGGCGCGGATGCCGAGCAGCCGCGTGCCCTTGGCCGCCCAGTCGCGCGAAGATCCGGCCCCGTATTCGGCGCCGCCGACCACGACCAGCGGTACGTGATCGCGGCGGTAGCGCGCGGCGGCGTCGAAAATGGAAAGCGTCTCGCCCGAGGGCCAGTGCCGCGTCGCGCTGCCTTCCACACCGGGAACCATCTCGTTTCTGATGCGGATGTTGGCGAAGGTGCCGCGGGTCATCACGTCGTGATTCAGCCGGCGCGCCCCGTAGCTCACGAAATCCCTGGCTGCAATTCCAAGCGACTCGAGATACTTCGCCGCGGGCGTGCCGGGCGAGATTGTGGCGATCGGAGAAATGTGGTCGGTGGTGAGCATGTCGCCGAACATCGCCAGCAACCGCGCACCTTGGATATCGGAGAGCGCTGCCGGTTCGCGCTGCATGTCGTCGAAAAATGGCGGCCGGCGGATGAACGTGCTGGCGCGTTGCCACGCAAAAGTGACGCCGCTGCTGCCGCCGATACCGCTCCATTCCGGCGTGCCTTCGGTGATTGTCGCGTAGCGGCTGCGGAATACCTCCGGACCCAGAGTGTCATGGATCAACTTGCGCACCTCGGCGGGGTCGGGCCAGATGTCCTTCAGGAACACCGGCCGGCCATCGCGGCCGGCACCGATCGGCTCATTTTCCAGATCAACGAGGATCGAGCCGGCAAGCGCGTAGGCAACCACCAGTGGCGGCGAGGCGAGAAAGTTGGCGCGAGCGTGAGGATGTATGCGTCCCTCGAAGTTGCGGTTTCCGGATAGCACCGCGACCGCGGCGACGTTGCCCGTCTCGATCGCAGCGGCGATCGGCTCAGTGAGAGGGCCGGAATTGCCCGCGCACGTCATGCAGCCATAGCCCACGATGTTGAAGCCGAGCTGATCGAGCGATTGCGCGAGGTGGCTCCGCGCGAGGTAATCGGCGACCACGCGCGAGCCGGGCGAGAGCGAGGTCTTCACCCAGGGTTTGGTTGTGAGTCCCCGGGCTACGGCGTTGCGCGCAAGCAGGCCCGCGGCAACCATCACCGACGGGTTGGAAGTGTTGGTGCAGCTGGTGATTGCGGCGACTACAACGTCGCCGTTTTTGAGCGGGTAATCCGCGCCGGGCACCGCCACCGCCTTGCCATGCGTGGGGTGCGCCGCGCGAAACGCCTGCGGCGCCTGCGCCAGCGCTACGCGCTCGTGCGGCCGCTGCGGGCCTGCAACGCACGGCTCGGCGCCGGCAAGGTCGATGTCGACGACAGCGGTATAGTCGGGAACCGGCGTATGCGCGTCGCGCCACAACCCCTGCGCTTTGGTGTATGCCTCGACGAGCGCGATTTGATGCGCATCGCGGCCGGTGAGCGCGAGATAGCGCAGCGTCTCGCGGTCGACCGGGAAAAACCCCATCGTCGCCCCGTATTCGGGCGTCATGTTGGCAATCGTGGCGCGGTCGGGAAGGCTGAGCTCGTCCACACCGGGGCCGAAGAATTCCACGAATTTTCCGATCAGCTTGTGGCGGCGCATGATCTGCGTCACGCTGAGCACGAGATCGGTCGAGGTGACGCCCGGGTTGAGCTTGCCGTGGAGCCGGCAGCCGACGACTTCCGGGATCTGCATCGGTACCGGCTCGCCCAGCGCCGCCATTCCGCCTTCGAAGCCGCCGACGCCCCAGCCGATCACGCCGAGGCTGTTGATCATCGCCGTGTGGCTGTCCATGCCGAGCAGCGAGTCGGGATAAGCGAGCGTGCGCCCGGCCTCCTCGCGCGTCCACACCACGCGCGCCAGATACTCGAGGTTGATCTGATGGCAGATGCCGCTGCCCGGAGGAATCAGCCGCAGGTTGCCGAACGCCTGCTCGCCCCAGCGCAGGAACTCGAAGCGTTCGCGATTGCGCTCGATTTCGAGCGCCAGATTGCGCTGCGCGGCGTCGGGCGTCCCGAAGTAATCGACCGTCGCCGCGTGGTCAATGATGAAATCCACCGGCGTGAGCGGGTTGATGCGCCGCGGGTCTCCGCCCAATCGTACCATCGCGTCGCGCATTGCCGCCATATCGCCGACGAGCGGAATACCCGAGGAGTCGGGCATCATCACCCGCGCCGGCTTGAAGCCGATTTCGCGCTCCGAGCTGCGGGTCGCGAGCCAGTCGGCGAGCGCGTACACATCTGCGTCCGCCGCCAGTCCCGCGGCGTGCTGGCGCAGCAAATTCTCGAGCATCACCTTGAGCGTGTACGGCAGACGCGTAACCCGCCCCAGGCCCGCGTCTTCCGCCGCGGGCAGACTGTAAGTATGGTAGAGCTTGCCGTCTACCGTGAGTTCGCGCAGCGTCTGCGAACTGTCGAATACCCTTGCCATCTGTTGTAGGGCGCCGCTTTAGCGCGCCACGCTTTCGCGCAACGTCTGCGAACTGTCGAATACCTTTACCATGATCGTTTTCAGTCGCTTTGGGCGCCCGCCGCCTTCACCGCTTTGCCCCACTTGACGATCTCATCCGCGATATATCGCGCGGTTTCCGCGGCGCTGTTCGCGACCGGTGCGGCGCCGTCGCGCGCGAGCCGCTCGACCACATCGGGCTGCTTCAGCGCTTTAACCGCTGCGCCATTCAGCGCGGAGATGATCTCCTGCGGCGTGCCCGCCGGCGCCAACAGGAAGTATGAGACGACCACCTCGTAGCCGGGAACCGTTTCAGCGACAGTCGGTACATCCGGAGCGATGGGCGAGCGCCGGGCGCTGGTGACCCCGATCCCCAGCAGCCTGCCGCTGCGCACATGAGGCAGCGAAGTAATCAGCGTCGCAATCATGAGCTGGGTATTTCCCGCGACCACGTCGAACATCGCCGGCGCTGAGCCTTTATAGGGCACGTGCACCATCTTGATTTTAGCCATCGAGCCCAGGATTTCCGTCGCGAGGTGGCCGCCGCTGCCGCTTCCTGCGGAACCGTAGTTGAGTTCGCCCGGGCGCTTGCGCGCAAGCGCGATCAGCTCTTTGACCGACCTGGCGGGCAGAGAAGGGTGGATGTTTACCATCAGCGGCTGCACGGCGACCTGGGTGATCGGCGCGAAATCCTTGACGGTTTCATAAGGCAGCTTGCGGTAGAGCGAGGGATTGATGACATGACTGCCGTAGGCCATCAACAGCGTATAGCCGTCGGGCGCGGCCTTGGCGACGAGCTCTGTCCCGACCACGCCTCCCGAGCCGGACCGGTTCTCGACGACGACTTGCTGCCGGAGGCTGTCGGTCATTTTCTGCGCGACGATGCGCGCCAGCGTATCGACACTGCCGCCGGGGGCGCTCGGCACGATCATGCGCACCGGCTTGACAGGATAACCCTGCGCGGCGGCGTCGCCTGCCGCTGCAAGAATGGACGCCGCGCACAACCAACGTATTGTGGAGCCGGGAAGTCGTTTCATGTTTTCTCCTCCTCAGGAATAGTAGCTGTAGATCCATTATAGCTTCACGGTGAGTCTAGAAACTCGTAGGCCAGGTCGACAGCAGGTGCTTGCCGATGCCGTTGGTTTGGCGCAATTGGTGCACGTCGAGCATCCGGATCAGGTAATCGCGCGTCTGCTCCGGACGGATCACGTCCTGCACCGCATAGATCGACGCGATGTCGTAGACCGAGCTGTCGCGCTGCATTTGTTTCAGCTTGTCGTCGAAATCCGGATCGCCGGGCCTCAAGCCGAACACGACGGTGACCGCGTAACTCGGATCCATGAAGCTCACTTCGGCGGTCGGCCACGCGATGAACTCGTCGGAATTGCGCCCGCCGCCCATGTTGATATAGGCCTGCCCGTAGGTTTTGCGCACCAGCACCGTGAGCTTGGGCACCGTCACCAGCGCCAGCGCGTTCATGAAATTCATGATCTTGCCGGGCGCGCGCTTGCGCTCGGCTTCGACCCCGATCGCGAATCCCGGCGTGTCGACGAACATCAGGATGGGGATATTGTACGAGTCGCACAGGACGATAAAACTCACGATCTTGTCGCACGCATCGGCGTCGAGCGCGCCGCCCTTGTACAACGGGTTGTTGGCAATGAGTCCCACGGTCTTTCCGCCGAGCCGCGCGAGCGCGGTGACGCCGGCCTTGCCGAAGCGCGCTTTCAGTTCGAAATAGCTGTCGCGGTCGGCGATCGCGTGCAGGATCTTGCGCATGTCGTAGACCTGGGTGCGGCTCTCCGGCAGCAGCTTGAGAATGTCCTTGCACGCGTCTCCCGAGCCGGCCGGCACCGGCTTTACCGGCGGCGCTTCGTGATGATGGCTCGGCAGGTAGGACAGAAAAGTCTTGATCGCATCGAGCGCCTGTTCGTCGGTGTCGACCACTTGGTCGGCAAAGCCGGTGGACTCGGCGTGCACGCGCCAGCCGCCGAGCTCCTCGGCGTCGACCGGATCGTTCATCGCGAGCGAGGCGAGCAGCGAGCTCGATACCGCGATGATCGCGCCTTTGCGCATCACGTTGAAGTCGGAGAGGCAGCAGTACCACGTCGATGAGCCGTAGCACAGGCCGAGCGCTGCCGATACCCACGGCGATTCGCGCTGGCGCAGGTATTGCTGCCCATCCTGCGCGAGCAGGCTGCCCATGCCGCGCGCGCCCATGTTGTCGGGCAGCCGCGCGCCCGACGATTCACCAAGGAACACCAGCGGAATGCCGCGTGAAACCGCAGCGCGTTTCATCTGGCCGATTTTCTTCATGTTGGTCGCGCTGGATGACGCGCCCATCACGGTAAAGTCGTTGGCGACGCAGGACGCTTCGCGGCCGTGAATCCTGCCGTAGCCGGTGAGTTTGCCGTCGCCGGGGCTCTTGTCGCGCGCCTCCGGGTAGGCCGAAGTGGCGAACAACCCCGCTTCGATAAAGGTGCCTTTATCGAACAGGTAATCGATGCGTTCGCGCGCGTTGAGAATGCCTGAAGCGCGGCGCCTGGCGAGCTTGTCCGGCCCACCCATCGCGAGGGCCTTAGCGCGCCGCTGTTCGAGATCGTTCAGTAAATCATCAAATGCCATGTTTATTCCCAAAGCATAGTCGCCAACTACCCTTCACCATTGCAAATAACATATGTCCGTGACAATTGTCAGCGTAGGGTGGATGGAGCGAAGCGCAATCCGCCGGTTCGAGTTGCGGTGGATTCCGGCGGAACAGCTTCGCCTTCATCCACCCTACGAATTCTTCAATCAGCGATCGATTTGTCATGCAATTTGGTGATGCTTAACAGGAGGCCTCCGAAGCTTCGATGCCGCGTGCGGCGTCGCCAGTCCGGTCGCACGCAATCACGCGCTGTGCTTCGAGGTGCGTGATTTCTTTCGCTGACAATCCGGCAAGCTCCATCAGCACGCGCCGCGTGTCCTGGCCCACTCGATGCCCGCTGTGGCGGATCGCGCCGGGTGTCGCCGAGAGCTTGGGCACGACGTTGGGGATGGTCACGGTGCCGAATTCATCGTCGGGCACCTTGGCGAGCATGCCGCGCGCGGCGTAATGCGGGTCCTTGAAAATATCGGCAACGGTGTAGATGCGCGCCGCCGGCACTTCCGCCGCCTGCAGCTTCTGCTCGGCTTCGGCGCAGGTGTGCTCGAGCGTCCAGCGCGTGATGATGCCGTCGATCGCATCCTCGTTCTCGACGCGCGCGAGCGCCGTCTTGAAGCTTGGATCGTCGCCGAGCTCCGGCGCGCCGATGGCGGCAGCGATGCGCCGGAACACCGCATCGCTGGCGGCGGTGATGTGTATGTATTGATGGTCGCCGGTCAGATAGAGATTATTGGGTGCATTGCCCGGCAGCCTTGATCCGGCGCGCATCGCGACCGCGCCGAGCTTTTCGAATGCCGGCACGTGCGGCTCCATGAAGCTGAACGCGCCTTCGTAGAGCGCGGCATCGATCACTTGTCCTTTGCCGGTTTTGTGCCGCGCTTCGAGCGCAAGCATCGCGCCGAACGCGGCGTAAAGTCCGGTGATGTAATCGGTGGTCGAAGTCGCGATGCGCCCCGGCGGGCGGTCGGGGTCGCCGGTGATATGGCGCAGCCCGCTGACCGCTTCGCAGATCACGCCGTAACCGGGCCGCTCGCGATAGGGCCCGGTCTGGCCGTAGCCGCTGATACGGATCATGATCAGTCCCGGATTGATGCGGGCGAGTTCTTCGTAGCCGAGTCCCCACGCTTCGAGCGATCCGGGGCGGAAGTTCTCGATCAGGAAGTCGCACTTGGCGGCGATTTTGCGGACGACGTCCTGACCCTCAGGCTTGCGCAGATCGACTGAGATCAGCGCCTTGTTGCGGAAAATGCTTGCCGCCCACAGCGATTTGTCGCGGTAACGCTTGCCCATCGAGCGCACCGGATCGCCGTCGGCGGGTTCGATCTTGATGACCTCGGCGCCGAAATCGGCGAAGAGGCGCCCGCAGAACGGCCCTGCAACAGTCGAGCCGAGCTCGAGCACGCGGTAGCCGGCGAGCGGGCCGTGGTTCGGTGCTGAGTCAGTGGTCATCGCGGCGACCGGCTACAGCACGAAACTCTGAAAGCGCTCGAGATATTCGCGCGAGCTGCGGATATTGGCGCGGCGCAGTTGTTCGGCCATGAGCGCGTCACCTTTGCGCATCGCGGCAAGCACGGCGCGGTGCTGTTTCAATCCCTCGGCGGCACGTCCCGGCAGAATGATGATGCGGCGCTGGATTTCGCGCGTCTTGTCGTTGATGCTGTCGAGCATGTCGGCAAGCACCGCGTTGCCGGCGGCCTCGACGGTGCGGCCGCGCAACAGTTCGAGATTGGCGATATATTTCTCGAATTCGCCGCGATTGACGATGGCCTCCATCGGCTTGCCGAACAATTGCACCAGGTCCTGCCACGATGGCGGCTTCGATCGCTGCACCGCCAGCCGCACGCACAGACCTTCGAGCATTTCGCGTACGTCGTAGATCTCGAACACCTGCGACAGGTCGAGACGCGCCACGACCGCGCCGCGATTCGGAATACGCTGGATCAGCCCCCGCTGCGCGAGCGCGCCAAACGCATCGCGCACCTTGGCGCGCGACACGCCGAATTCCCGCGACAACTCGTTTTCGAGCAGTTTGGTGCCGGGCGGCAGCTCGTGGCGTGCGATGCGTGCGCGAAGCGCTGGCAGCAGTGCTGCGGCACTATGCGCACGTGGCGGGGCAGGACGGTTCTTGACCATCGCCGCATCGTAGAAGGTGGCGACTAAAGTGTCAACAATCCTGTTTACGATTCAATGCGCCGGATGGTGCGCTGCGGCGAATCGAAAGTGGATGACAAAATTTCCCCTCACCCTAGCCCTCTCCCCGCAAGCGGGGCGAGGGAACACTGCTTCTGCGGCTTCGCGAGAGTACACTCCCTCTCCCGCCTGGGCGGGAGAGGGTCGGGGTGAGGGTGGGTTGTCACTCGGTTACGTAAATCTCAATAGGTGCTGCCACGTCAATGGCAACCAAAATGGCGCGCATTCCGGCGCAAAGGAGGAAGTCGTGACAATCGAAAACTGCTGGTTGCAGTCTTGCTGCTCGTGTTCAACGGCGCGCGCGTGCACACCTTGGCATGGCAAGGTGCTCGCGTCCGGGTACGGCCTGGGGGTTAGAAAGAGCTATTTGGCGCGGCGGGCAGCGTCAAGGGCAATGCCGACAAAGAGAAACACAACGGCAAGCATGATGACGCCGGCGAGAATGTCCATTGCTATAGCCTCCCGATCTGCTCGATACGACGCTCTATGTAGTAGGTGCGATCATACATCAATCCCGAACTCGGTGCCTTCGGCGACTGCGCCTTCTACTTCTATCGGGTAAAGCGGGTCAATGTAGCCGGGGAGTTGAGCGAGCGGGGGCGTATCGGGCCGGCGGCGGAAGGAAATCTTGCGACTCACAGTTGGTGGTGCTATAGTGCTTTCGTGCCGTGTTAATGCACGAATATAATACTACAACTCCATACAAGATGATCAATGAATACTCTCGAAATTAAAACCAGCGTCAAGGTCGTCGGCGCGAACGGGCAAATCTCGCTCGGCAAGGAATTTGCAGGTCGGCAAGTGCTGGTCGAAGAGCGTGAACCGGGGGTCTGGCTGATTCGCACGGCCAGGGTTATCCCGGAAAACGAGCTTTGGCTGCATGAGCCGAAGGCAAGTCGGGATTTACAGCGCGCCCTGATTTGGGCGCAAAACAACCGGCCAAGTGAGTCAGACCCGGACGCAATTTTTGAAAAGCTGAGCAATGAGTCAAAACCAAAACGAAAATCGGGTCAAACTCGATCTTAATTGTGAGGTATTCCAGGAAAATCTTCTTAGCCTCGATAAAACTGAGGCCGGGCGCGTGCTGGCGACCCTCAAGAAGTTGCGAAAGATGACATGGATCCAGGTCTACCGAGATCAAGGCCTGAAATGGGAAAAGATTGGCAGTGTCGAACCGCCCGAAGGCATCGATGCGGTCTATTCGATACGTATTACGCAGGCGCGCCGTGCAACGGCCTATCGTAAGGGCGACTTCATACGATTCTTGACGGTCGAACGGGATCACGATACAACATACGGGAAAAAGTGACGCCGTCGCAAAAGCGCGACTCACTTCTTCGTGTCGCTTGGAATTTGCCCCTCTCGTTGCAAGATCACTTTGCGCATGGCTTGTTCTCGAGCGTCACGCATCTTATCAATATTTCGCATCCGGCGGTGTGCCGCCGTTCGTCACGCAATGGTTGCGAACCCGATCTTGATCCTGCCCATCGTGAAGCCTGGTGATGATGGGCTGCGGTGCATCCGCGGGCGCGAGCAATCCGTCCCACGCTGAGACATTCTTGATCCGCAATGTAGTTCAGTATATTGCTTAGCTGCCCAAAGCCGCTTAACATGCATGGCATACTCGCAACCCTAAACCTTCAACTAAGTTTGGGACATTGCCCCGTACGCCGGCGTAGGCCCAACTCACCTCAAGGTCAAACCAGGAAAAGCGCCTTATGGCTTCGAAAACCGCAAAGAAAAAACCGGGCAAATCCGCAGCGCCTGCCACGAGGCGGGGATACCCGGACCTCCATGACCATATTGAGGCATTGAAAAGGGCGGGGCTGCTGATCGTCGTCGATCGCAAGATCAACAAGGACACCGAGATGCACCCGCTGGTGCGCTGGCAGTACCGCGGCGGCGTGCCCGAGGAAGACCGCAAGGCGTTCCTGTTCACCAATATCACCGACAGCAAGGGGCGGAAGTTCGACATCCCAGTCCTGGTCTGTGGCCTTGCCGGCAACCGCGCCATCTATTCGTTGGGCATGCAGTGCCCCATCGAGGGCATCCGCGACAAGTGGATTAGGGCGATGACCAAGCCGATTCCCCCGAGGATCGTCAAGAACGCGCCCTGCCAGGAGATCATCTACAAGGGAGCGGACCTGAAGAACGGGCACGGTTTGGACGACATTCCGGTGCCGATCTCGTCGCCCGGTTGGGACAATGCGCCGTACACGACCTCGAGCCATTTCATCACCAAGGATCCCGAGACCGGGATTCAGAACATGGGCAACTATCGTGGCCAGATCAAGGCGCCGGACCGGCTGGGCATGAACACCTCGATCGAGCTTCGCACCGGCGGCTACATGCACTGGGAAAAGTGGAGGGCGCTGGGCAAGCCGATGCCGTGTGCGGTGGTGCTCGGGTGTCCGCCTTCGGTGTCTTTCACCGCCGTGCAAAAGGTGCCGGAGATCTACGACGAGCTGCACGTGACCGGCGGCCTGATCGGCATGCCGCTCAACGTGGTCAAGGCAAAGACGGTGGACCTGGTGGTGCCTGCGGAAGCGGAAATCGTCATCGAAGGCTTTGTCAGCACCAAGTATCTCGAGCCCGAGGCGCCGTTTGGCGAGTCACACGGCCATGTCAACCTGCAGGAATACAACGGCTACCTCGAGGTGACCGCGATCACCCGCCGCAAGAAAGCCGTGATGACCTCATGGATGAGCCAGGTGACGCCGAGCGAATCGAGCTGCATCAAGCGACCGGCATACGAGGCGGCGCAAATGCTGCACCTGCGGGACCACCTCGGCATCAAGGGCGTGCACAAGGTGGTCACTCATGAGGCGCTTACCTCCCTGCATAAGCTGATCGTGATCCAGTTCGAGAAAGGCACGCCCCAGACGGAAATCTGGCGCGCCCTGTACGGCGTGGCGTCCTTCCGCAGGGCGGAGGGCAAGTGGGTCGTGGCGGTCGACAAGGACATCGACGCCGACAACGGCGACGCGATCTTCTGGGCCATGTCGTACCGCTGCAAGCCGCATCGCGACGTACAGATGCTGCTGCACAAGGACGAGGGACACGGTCCGCGCAGCATGATCGACCACGAGGATTCGGCGGTTCTGATCAACGCCGTCCTCAAGGAACCCTTTCCGCCGATCTCGCTGCCCAAGCAGGAGTACATGGAAAATGCGCGCAAGATCTGGGAAGAGATGGGATTGCCGCGGCTCAAGCCGGAAATGCCTTGGTACGGCTACGATCTGGGCGTGTGGAACGACCACCTGGAACGGCAAGCGCAGCTTGCCGTGAAGAGCGAGTACTGGAAGACGGGCGAGTGGTGCGCCCAGCGCCGCCGCAGCGATGTCAAGATGAACACTGAAATGCGGACTCTGGAGGACGATCCGGACTACCGCGGGCGCGCCAGGGCCAGGAAGAAATAGGCCAGCGAAGTACTTGCGGCAGCGGGGCATCGCTGCCGCGGTCACCCGAGCCGGTCTGCCGGGGCAGCATCGCAATCGGTGACAACTCACCAATAGGAGCCGAACTGTACAAGCAGGGGTAGCCGTAGACCGTTCGCACTTTACGGCAAGTAAAAAAGGAGGGAAATCATGAAAACAGCCCGCCGGTACTGCATGCCTGCATGGGCAACGCTCGCGCTGCTTTCCGCTGCGGGGAGCGATGCTCTTGCGCAAAGCCTAAGCTATCCCAGCAACTACATACGCATGATCGTGCCCTTTTCCGCCGGTGGTGGCGTGGACATCATGGGCCGCATACTCGGCCAGAAACTCAGCGAGGCGCTCGGCAAGCAGGTCATCATCGAAAACCGCGGGGGCGCCAACGGCATGATCGGCAGCGAGATCGTCGCCAGGTCGCCCAAGGACGGCTATACGCTGCTGGTCAACGGCGTCAGCTTCGTCACCACGCCGAGCCTCTACAGCAAGGTCACCTACGATCCGATCAATGATTTCGATCCGGTCAGCCTGGTCGCGCTCGCGCCCAACGTTCTGGTCGTGCACCCATCGCTGCCGGTCAAATCGGTCAAGGAGCTGATCGCACTCGCCAAGGCGCGGCCTGGTCAAGTCCAGTACGCCTCCGGGGGGAGCGGTACCACGCCGCATCTCGCCGCCGAGCTGTTCAAGACGATGGCCATGACCGACCTGTTGCACGTCCCGTACCGGGGCACGGGTCCGGCCATAGTCGCATTGCTGAGCGGCGAGGTGAGCGTCATGTTCATGAACGCGCTCACCGCCGTACCCCATATCCAATCCAGCCGGCTGAGAGCACTCGCCGTGACGAGCCGGGCGCGGCTGCCCACCGTGTCCGATTTGCCCACGATCGCGGAATTGGGGCTGCGCGGCTACGAATCCAGCCAGTGGTACGGCATACTCGCGCCCGCCGGAACGCCGGCCGGGATCCTGAATCTGCTCAATTCGCATATCGCGAAGATCATGCATAGCCCCGAGATGAAGCAGCGCATGACGGACAGCGGAAGTCTCGCCGTCGGTGGCACGCGGGAAGAGTTCGCGTCCTATCTCAAAGAAGAATTCGCAAGGTGGGCGAAAGTCATCAAGCAGTCGGGCGCCAGTGTCGATTGATCCCGGAAATAAACCGATATGGACGCAAGATATTTGAAAACCAACTGCCTTGGGTGGGCGGTCGCGGCATTTGCACTCATCGCGGCATCCGCCGCAATTGCGCAGAACTACCCGAGCAAGCCGGTCCGCCTCATCGTGTCGTTTCCGCCGGGTGGGCCGGTCGATATTATGGGCAGAACCGTTGCCGCACACGTGTGGCCGGGCGGCACGCCGCCGATGATCGTGGACAACCGCGGCGGCGCGGGCGGGAACATCGGCGTGGACCTCGCGGCGAAGTCGGCGCCCGACGGCTACACGATGGTAATCAGCATCGTGGGCACGCTCGCAGTCAGCGCGGCGATCTATTCCAAGCTTCCCTATGACCCGGCGCGGGATCTCGCGCCGATCGCCATCGTCGGCGCGCTGCCGGGCGTGATCGTGGTGCACCCGACGCTGCCCGTGAAAAACGTGAAGGAACTGATCGCGCTCGCGAAGAAACATCCGGGCGAGCTCAACTTCGGCTCGGCGGGCGTGGGCACTTCGGCGCACATGAGCGGGGAGCTGTTCAAGATGCTGGCCGGCGTGAAGATCGAGCACGTGCCGTATAAGGGCAACGCCCCCGCGATGCAGGATCTCCTGGGCGGCCGACTGCAGCTCATGTTCGATTACCTGCCGGCCTCGCTTCCGTTCATCACCAGCGGCAAGGTGCGCGCGGTCGCCGTGGGCGGCGCGAAGCGCTCGCCGCAGCTGCCCGGCGTGCCCACGGTCGCCGAGTCGGGGGTGAGGGACTTCCGGATGGTCGGCACCTTCGGGGTGTTCGTGCCGGCGGGCACGCCGCGGGAGATCGTCGCGAAGCTTAACGCCGACATGAACGCGATGCTGGCGCGGCCCGAGTATCGTGAGCGCCTCACGCGCCAGGGCGCGGAAGTGCCGGGCCCGGGCTCCCCGGCGGACCTGGCGGCGATGCTCAAGTCCGAGCTGGTCACCTGGGCCAAAGTGGTGAAGCAATCCGGCGTGCGCGTCGATTAGGAAGGAAAATTCATGGAATATCGCGTGATCAACTGGGAACTGCGCCCCAATCCCAATCGGCCCGAGGAGAAAAGCATCGGGCTCATTACTTTCAACCGGCCGGAGCATCTGAATGCGGTTGACGTGCGGCTGCGCGTGGAACTCGACATCCTGCTCGATGAGATCCGTCACCAGAGTCACATCAAGGCGGTCATCATCACCGGCGCCGGGCGGGGGTTCTCCGCTGGTGGCGACCTCAAGTCGGAGGCCGGACCGTTAGGCGCGGGCGAGGAAGATTTTGACATGGGTAACTTCGGCCCTTATAAGGAGCTCGCGCACTACTTCTTCAATGACCTGCGTCACTCCGTTCTCCAGCGCTGCTTTCGCAAGCTTGAAGACCTGGCGCCAATCACAATCGCCGCGATCAATGGCCCCGCGGTGGGCATCGGCCTCGAGCTGTGCACGCTCTGCGATCTGCGCTTCGCCTCCGACCGCGCCAAGCTGGGCGAGGTCGCGGTACCGGCTGGTTTCCTTCCGGAGTCGGGTGGATCGCGCAATCTGCCTAAGCTGATCGGTATCGGCAAGGCGCTCGAGATGATCCTGACCGGAAAGATCGTCGATGCCGCCGAGGCGGAACGCATCGGGCTGGTCGATCGCGTTATCCCGCATGACAAGCTGCTTGACGAAGCCTTCGCCTTTGCGGGACAAGTCGCGTCAGCTCCCTATCTGTCGGTGCGGTATGCCAAGCAGCTGGTCAAGTACTACTGGAACCAGAACAGAACCGATGAGGGATGGCGGCGGGAGCTCGACGCGATCATGGAAATCACGCGTACCAAGGATTGTCAGGAAGGCATTCGCGCATTCCTGGAGAAGCGCAAGCCCGAATTCCGGGGACCGTATTACGACAACCCGCCATGATTTCTGAACAGGTCCGGGCCTGGTCTGCTTACGCGAAGATCCCGGCACGCGTGAATCTCACGCGGGAAGCGGTCGATCGTCCGATCGAGGCGGGACTCGGTGACCACGTTGCCTTCGTGGGAGAGCGCGGCCGTCTTACCTACGCCGAACTCGACGCACAGGTGAACGGTTTTGCGGCCGGGTGCCGTGGGCTCGGCATTCAGCGGGGTGAGCGCGTGCTGATCCGCATGTGGAACTGCTTCGAATTCGTGGTCGCGTTCCTGGGACTTGCCAAAATCGGGGCGGTGCCTGTTACACAGAATTCCGCTGCGGGCCTCGTCGATGTCGAGTTTGTGCTTATGCACAGCGACGCCGTGGCTGCCGTCGCGCTCGACAATTTGGCCAAACCGTTGCGGACTCTCGCTGCGCGGCTGCCCAAGGGACTGATCATCGCACGCGGGGCGCAGCGGGGCGAGTGCGAGTTCGAGGCGATCGCCAAGGCGGGCCCGATTGACACGGTCGATACCGCGGCCGACGACCCGGCGTTCATGTGCTATACCTCGGGTACCACCGGCCGGCCGAAAGGCATCCTGCACGCGCACCGCTGGATCATAGCGCGCGGCGATGCGAACCGCGAGCGCGTGCCGCCTCAAGCGAACGACGTGGTGATGGCTGCCGGCGAGTGGAGCTTCATCAGTCTGCTCGGCCACAATGTCCTGTTTCCACTTCGCAACGGGGTTACCGGGGCAGTGATGGAGAAGCGGGCGACACCCGAGATATTTCTGCAGGCGATTGAAGACTTCAGGGTCACCGTTGCGCATGCGGTACCGACGTTGTATCGCCGCACGCTGGCGATCGACGGAATCGAGAAGAACTTTGATCTTTCCAGCCTGCGCGGCTGCAATGCGAGCGGCGAGGCGCTCGGCGCCGCGACGCTCAACGAGTGGAAACGCCGCATCGGCGTGGATATCTGGGAGCACTATGGCGTATCCGAGATGCAGCTGGTCATCAGCCAGAGCCCGCGTTTGCCAATCAAGCCGGGTTCAATCGGCGTTCCATGGGGCGTCGTTGCGGCGGTAATGGACGATAATCACAACGCGGTGCCGGCCGGCAGCGTTGGCCAGCTCGCGATTCGCGCCGATAATCCGAGCATGTTCCTCGGCTATCACAAGGATCCCGGCAAGACGGCGGAAGTCGTGCACGATGGCTGGTTTCATACCGGCGATCTCGCCTGGCAGGACGAAGACGGTTATTTCTGGATCGCCGGCAGGAACGATGATTGTTTCAAGAGCCGCGGCATATTCATCGTGCCGATCGAGATCGAGAACGCCCTCATGGAGCATCCGGCGGTCGCGGAAGCGTGCGTAATGCCGGCTCCCCATGAGAAGGACGGCAATCTGATCCGCGCCGTTATTGTTCCGCGCGACCCGAATGCGGGCTGCGATGCGCTTGTCGAAGAGCTCCGCACCATGCTGAAGTCCACGATTGCGCGCAATAAGGTCCCGCACCTGTTCGAGTTCATGGATGAGCTCCCCAAGTCCGCCGTCGGCAAGGTGATGCGGCGCGCGTTGATGGAGCAGGATTTCCCATGCGCGTAGCCATCATCGGCGGCGGGACCATCGCCCGCCTGTTCCTCGAACACATCAAGCGCGGCGATCTCGGCGATGCCGAGGTGGTCGCGATCGTCGGTCGCAGCGGCAATTCGCGCGGCAAGCCGCTTGCCGCCGAGTTCGGTGTCGCTTTCGTCACCTCGCTCGCGGAGCTGCTCAAACACCAGCCTGATGTCGTCGTCGAAGCGGCGTCGCACGAGGCGGTGCGCGAATACTGCGGACCGCTGCTCGATGCGGGCGTCGCGGTGATCGTGCTGTCGTGCGGAGCGCTGTGTGACGATGCGCTGCGCGCGAGGCTCGAAGCGGGCGCGGCGAAAAGCGGCGCGCTGCTGTATGTGCCCTCGGGTGGAATCGGCGGTCTCGATGCGCTGAAAGCCGCGTGCATCGCAGGGGTCGACGAGGTCGAGATTGCCGTCACCAAGCCACCGGCGGCGTGGCAAGGCATACCCTACGTCGAGCAGCAGAAGATCGATCTGGCGCGGCTGAGCGGGCCGATCACGTTGTTCGAAGGACCGGCGCGCGAAGGCGTGCCGCACTTTCCGGCCAACGTCAATATCGCGGCGGTCTTGAGCATGGCCGGAATCGGCTTCGACCGCACGCGGCTCAAGGTGGTCGCCGACCCGGCGCTCGAGTACAACACCCATTTCATCACCATCAGGGGCAGGACCGGCAACATCAGCATCAGGCTCGAGAACGTGCCGGCGCCGGAAAATCCGAAAACCGCGTGGCTCGCGTGTTACAGCGCGCTGGCGGCATTGAAGCAGATGACTTCACGGACGCGCTATGGCACCTGAGGTACCACGTCATCCCGGCGGGCAACACGTCGTCCCGGCGTACGCCGGGATCCAGGGAAGAGTTCCCTTTGCCGGAGTTGCCTTAAGACTGGAGGCTGGACAATGACCACTGAAATCCTGCAGCGCATAGCAAGCGCGCTCGAGGAACGCTTTGGCACGGCAATTCCGGTTGCGGCCGGCCAGCCGGGCAGCGAATCGCTGGCACGGCTGCTCGAACACCGCTCGCATCGCAAGTATGCAGCGCAGCCGGTGAGCGCCGAACTGCTGCAGCTGCTGTTCGCCTGTGCGCTGTCGGTGCCGTCGAAGAGCGACCTGCAGCAAGCCGATATCGTGCACGTCAGCGATGCGGCGAAGCGCAATGCAATCGCCGACCTGATTCCCGACATGCCGTGGGTGCGCGAGGCGCCGGTGTTCCTGGTGTTTTGCGGCAACAACCGGCGTATCCGCCAGGTGGCGGAACTGCGCGGCAAGCCGTTCGCCAACGATCATCTCGATGCGTTCATGAATGCTGCGGTCGACGCCGGCATCGTGATGACGACTTTCATTCACGCCGCGGCGGCTGCCGGTCTGGGCTGTTGCCCGATCAGCGCGGTGCGCAATCACGCGCAGCGCGTCAGCGAACTGCTGGCATTGCCGGACTGGGTGTTTCCCGTGGCGGGCCTCTGCGCGGGTTATCCATCCGGGCGCGGCGTCATCACGCCACGCCTGCCGCTCGAGGTCACGGTCCACACCGATCGTTTCGACGAAGCCGGCATTGCGGATAAAATCGAAGGCTACGACCGCCGCCGCGCCGCGCGGCTACCCTACGCGAAGCAGCGCGGCGTCGGGCGCTACGGCAAGGCGGAGTTCTATGGCTGGTCGGAAGACAAGGCGCGCCAGTATTCCGTCCCGGAGCGTGTCGACTTCGGCGCCTTCATCCGCGGCAAGCGCTTCAATCTGACTTGAAAATATTGCTGATCCGGGACTATTGCGGGAGAAACAGCATTATGATCCAGGTGCAGCGTGCGTTGCCTCTGGACGACGAGCGCAGACTGCAATCACGCAAGCGTTGAGAAAGCAAATGCGCCTCAAGTCATTCGAGCTATCTTGCTCCCGCTGGAAATCCTGCGACGAGCCGCGCTGTGGCATGGATGCCTCGGCCAATTGTTTGTCGCGCGGGAGGCGTGATGTCTAACCCGTTCTTTGATCGCCCGATTCTGAATTCTCCTTATGACTACCCGTCGCGGCATTGGGAGCTGGATGACGATGGGCAGCCCACGCAGAAGATCACCGAGACCCGACGCAGCGCCAAGTTCATCACGCCCATCCCCAAGCCGAAGAAGCGCAAGAAGGCCGCCACGCAGGAAGGATTCGTGTTCGACGAAGGCAAGGGTCTTTCCACCAAGGCGCAACAGTACGATCCGACGTCCAACATCAACGAGGTGCGCCGGAATGTGGATGCGTGGCGAGCCTTGCCCAACCCGAGTCAATGGCAGGTCACCGCGGAAACGGCACGCCTGCTTCAGCACTGGCGATATCACAAATTTGGTGACCGCCGCCCGTTTTTCTGCCAGGTGGAAGCAGTCGAGACTGCCATCTGGCTAACTGAGGTTGCCTCCCACACCAACAGCGGCAAGCGTTTGCTCGACCACCTTGTGAGCGCCAACAAGGACGCCAATCCTGAACTCTTGCGTTTTGCGTTGAAACTCGCCACCGGCGCGGGCAAGACCACCGTCATGGCGATGCTCATCGCGTGGCAGACCATCAACGCCGTCCGCCGCCCTGGCAGCAAGAACTTCACGCGCGGGTTTCTCGTCGTAGCCCCCGGTCTCACCATCAAGGATCGGCTGCGCGTGCTCCAGCCGAACGATCCGGACACCTATTACAAGGATCGCGAGCTGGTGCCGAGCGACATGCTCGACGACGTGAACCGCGCCAAGATCGTCATCACAAACTTCCACGCCTTCAAGCTGCGTGACCGCATCGAACTCTCCAAAGGCGGCCGCCAGCTTCTCACGGGCCGCACCGGGGAAGAACTTCAGACCAAGGAGACGGAAGGCCAGATGATCCAGCGTGTCATGCCCGACCTGATGGGCATGAAGAACATCCTCGTGCTGAACGACGAGGCGCACCATTGCTACCGTGAAAAGCCCGACGCGGAAGACGAAGACTTGAAGGGCGACGAAAGAAAAGAGGCGGAAAAGAACAACGAAGCTGCACGCCTCTGGATTTCCGGTCTGGAAGCGGTGAATCGCAAACTTGGCCTAGCCCGCGTGATCGACCTTTCGGCCACCCCGTTCTTCCTCAGCGGCTCGGGTTACGTCGAGGGAACGCTTTTCCCGTGGACGATGAGCGACTTCTCTCTCATGGATGCCATCGAGTGCGGTATCGTGAAGTTGCCGCGCGTTCCCGTCGCGGAGAACATCCCAGGCGATGAGTTGCCCGTCTACCGCAACCTGTGGGAGAACATTCGCAAGGACATGCCGAAGAAGGGCCGTGGTCAGGGGGAGGAACTCGATCCCCTCAAGCTACCCACCCGGCTGCAAACGGCGATCGAAGCTCTCTACGGCCACTACGAGAAAACCTTCAAGCTCTGGGAAGAAAAGGGCATCCATGTCCCACCCTGTTTCATCATCGTCTGCCAGAACACCGCCATTTCCAAACTGGTGTACGACTTCGTTTCAGGCTTCTTCCAAAAAGACACGAACGGACTACCGAGGCTGGTGAATGGGCGCCATGCGTTATTCCGCAACTTTGACGAGACGACCGGCAATCCGCTCCCGCGTCCCAACACCCTGCTCATCGACAGTGAGCAGCTCGAAGCCGGCGACGCCCTCGATGACAATTTTCGCGGCATGGCCGCGGACGAAATCGAACGCTTCCGCCGCGAGATAATCGAGCGCAGTGGGGATGCCCGCTCGGCGGACAACATCACCGATCAGGAACTGCTGCGCGAGGTGATGAACACCGTTGGCAAGCCGGGGCAGCTCGGAGGTTCCATCCGTTGCGTGGTGTCTGTCTCGATGCTCACGGAAGGCTGGGATGCGAACACCGTCACCCACGTTCTTGGCATCCGCGCCTTTGGCACCCAGCTCCTGTGCGAACAGGTCATCGGCCGTGCGCTGCGCCGCCAGTCCTACGAGCTGAATGAAGACGGCCCCGACAAAGGGCTCTTTAACGTCGAATACGCCGATGTGTTCGGCATTCCCTTCGACTTCACCGCCAAGCCCGTCATTGCCCCGCCGCAGCTGCCGCGCGAGACGGTTCAGGTCAAGGCCATGCGGCCGGAGCGCGACGCGCTCGAAATCCGTTTCCCACGCGTCGAAGGCTATCGGGTCGAATTGCCTGAGGAACGGTTGAGCGCCGATTTCAACGACGACTCCATCCTGGAACTCAATCCCGACCTTGTTGGCCCGTCCATCACCCGCAATGCCGGCATCATCGGCGAGGGCGTGGACATGAGCTTGAAACATCTCGGCGACATGCGGCCCTCCACGCTCGTCTTCCACGTCACCCAGCGGCTGCTCTACACGAAATGGCGCGATCCCGGCGAGGAGCCGAAGCTTCACCTCTTCGGACAACTCAAGCGGATCACCAAGCAGTGGCTCGATACCTGCCTCGTCTGCAAGGGCGGCACCTATCCCGCGCTCTTGATGTATCAGGAACTGGCCGACATGGCCTGCAACAAGATCACCGCCGCGATTACACGGAAATTCCTCGGCGAGCGGCCGATCAAGGCGCTGCTCGATGCCTACAACCCGACCGGCTCGACCCGGCATGTCCGTTTCAACACCTCGCGCGCCGACCGTTGGGAAACGAGCTCCAAGTCCTGCCACATCAACTGGGTGGTGCTCGACAGCGACTGGGAAGGCGAGTTCTGCCGGGTGGCCGAGTCGCATCCGAAGGTGCGTGTCTACGTCAAGACCCACAACCTCGGTCTCGAAGTCCCGTATCGCTACGGCTCCGAGATGCGCAAGTATCTGCCGGACTTCATCGTGCTGGTGGATGACGGCCACGGTCCCGAAGACCTGCTGCGCCTGGTTGTCGAGATCAAGGGTTACCGGCGCGAGGACGCAAAGGAAAAGAAATCCACGATGGATACCTACTGGGTGCCCGGCGTGAACAATCTCGGCACCTACGGGCGCTGGTCCTTCGCCGAGTTTACCGACATGTATCAGATGGAGGCCGATTTCAAGGCCAAGGTCGCAAGTGAGTTCGACAAGATGATAGAGAAGGCGGTTCTCCCGTGAAGCGATCGTTGTCGCTTGCCGATTACCCCGCGTTTCTTGCCGAGGTGAAGGATCGCGTCCGCCACGCCCACATTTCTGCCGCCCGCAGCGTCAACCGCGAGTTGATCCTGCTGTACTGGGACATCGGGCGCGGCATCGTCGAAAAGCAGAAAACGTCCGGCTGGGGCGATGCCGTGGTAGAGCAACTCGCCGCCGATTTGCGGGCGGAGTTCCCGGACATGCGGGGATTTTCAGTCTCGAACATATGGCGAATGAAGCAGTTTTTCCTCGCGCACTCGGCGCCTGAATTTCTCGCACAGGCTGCGCGAGAATTGAAAAAGCCGCGCCTGCGGTTCCTGCCACAACCCGTGGCAGAGTTCGGGCGCGAAACAACTCTCGCACAAGCTGTGCGAGAGTTGGTCGCAACGATTCCATGGGGACATCATGTGTTCATGCTGGGCAAGCTCCCGGATCCGGCTGCTCGCCTCTATTACCTCCGCGCCACCGCCCAGCTCGGCTGGAGCCGCAGCGTGCTCCTCAATCAAATCAAAGCCGGCGCCTATGAGCGCGCGGTGAAGGAGAAGAAAACCCATAACTTCGCCCTAGCCCTGCCCGAGCACCTCGCGGAACAGGCCGACGAGATGATGAAGAGCCGCTACAACCTCGAATTCCTCGGCATCGGCCAAGCCATGAAGGAGCGGGAACTGGAGGACAGGCTGATCGGGCGATTGCAGCAGTTCATTCTGGAGCTGGGGTATGGCTTCTGCTTTGTCGGCCGGCAGTACCGGCTCGCGCTCGGGCGCAAGGAATACTTCGTGGACCTGCTCTTCTACCACCGTTTCCTCAAGGCGCTGGTTGCCTTCGACCTCAAGATCGGCGCCTTCGAGCCGGAGCATGCGGGCAAGATGGATTTCTATCTGAATCTGCTCAACGAAAAAGAACGCGCGCCGGACGACGGGCCTGCGATCGGCATCATCCTCTGCGCCGAGAAAGACGACATCGAAGTCGAGTTCGCGCTCAAGACCAAAAACAATCCCATCGGCATCGCCGAATACCAGATCCAGGCCAGGCTCCCCGCGGCGTTCAGGGGCCGCCTGCCGACGGCGAAGCAGCTTGCCGAGGTGGTACGCGAAGTTCTTCCCTACCGGAAATAGTCATGGCCAGGAAACCGCCCACTTTGAAATCCGTCGAAACCCTCAAGCATGACGAGGCCAAACGGAAGAACATCCCCACCGCCGAGCACCAGTCCGTGCTCAAGCAGGACGATGCCGAGCCCCACAAGCTGAAGTATCCCCGCAACACCGACCTCGATCCCCAGCTCGTCTGGCGCGGCAAGGATGAGCAGGACTGGAGCGACCTCGTCGTCCACGCCCCGCCGCTCTACATCCAGGAAAAGGTCCATCCCAAGGCGCTGATCGATGAGCTGCTGCGCCAGACGAAGGAAAGCCAGCACCAAACAGGGCAAATAACCGCCGACCTTTTCGCCGACTTCAACGGTATGCCCAAGGACGTGGACAAAACCGAGTTCTATCAGCACGACCAGAACTGGTCGAACAGGATGATCCTCGGGGACTCCCTCCAGGTCATGGCCAGCCTCGCCGAGCGCGAGGGTCTGCGCGGCAAGGTGCAGTGCATCTACCTCGATCCGCCCTACGGCATCAAATTCAACAGCAACTTCCAGTGGTCCACAACCAGCCGCGACGTGAAAGACGGCAACGCCGGCCACATCACCCGCGAGCCCGAGCAGGTCAAAGCCTTCCGCGACACCTGGCGCGACGGCATCCACAGCTACCTCACCTACCTGCGCGACCGGCTCACCGTCGCCCGCGATCTCCTCACCGATTCCGGCTCCATCTTCGTGCAGATCGGCGATGAAAATGTCCACCGCGTCCGGGCGGTGATGGATGAGGTGTTCGGGGAGGATAACTGCATAGCGGAAATAATTGTCGTGAAAACGACAAGTGCTACTGCCCAACATCTAGCAGGAACCTGCGATTTCGTCTTATGTTACTCCAAGAACATTGACGAGCTGAAGTATCGCCAGATCTTTTCATTGAAAGTGGCCGGAACGACCGGTGCAGCACTCTACAACCGGGCGCAAAGCCCGGATGGCCTTTGGGTAAAGCCCTTAAGCGCCGAAGAGGAGTTTGAGCGAGACTACGCTCCCAACGGATGGCTGTTAGTCACGTCTGACAACATCACGTCGCAGTCTGGCGGAGAGACAACGCGACAGTCTTATGTGTTCCGTGGTGAAACCTATTCACCGGGGAGCGGTGGGTGGAAAACCAATTTAGCGGGGCTAACTCGACTCGATATGGCCTCTCGAATTACCCGCGGAGGAAAAGCTTTACGTTATGTCAGACGCATCTTGGACTTCCCTGTATCCCCGATCTCGAACCTCTGGGACGATATGCTTACAGGAAGTTTCACCGAGCAGAAAATTTATGTGGTTCAAAGTGCGGAAAAGCTGGTTCAACGCTGCCTCCTCATGGCCACTGACCCCGGCGACCTCGTGCTTGACCCGACCTGCGGTTCCGGTACTACGGCATACGTCGCCGAACAATGGGGCCGCCGCTGGATCACAATTGATACTTCGCGCGTAGCACTTGCACTAGCCCGCGCCCGCATCATGGGCGCGCGCTATCCCTTTTACCTGCTGGCCGATTCCCGCGAGGGGCAGCTCAAGGAAGCCGAAGTCACCCGCACCGCGCCGAGTTCGCAGCCCGTGCACGGGAACATCCGCCACGGCTTTGTCTACGAGCGCGTGCCTCACATCACGCTCAAGTCCATCGCCAACAACGCGGAGATCGATGTCATCTGGGACGAGTGGCAGGCAAAGCTGGAACCGCTGCGCGAAAAGCTGAACGCCGCGCTCGCGAAGACCTGGCAGGAGTGGGAGATTCCGCGCGAGGCTGATGCGAAGTGGCCGGACGCGGCGAAGAAGCTGCACACCGACTGGTGGCAGGCTCGCATCGCCCGGCAGCAGGAAATCGACAAATCCATCGCCGCCAAGACCGAGTTCGAGTTCCTCTACGACAAACCCTATCCCGACCCGCGGAAGGTCCGTGTGGCCGGCCCCTTCACCGTGGAGAGCCTCAGCCCTCACCGCGTGCTGGGCGTGGATGAAGACGATGAATTGATCGACACCCTGAAGGAAGACCGCGCCGAATACGCAGCCAAGCAGTCCTTCCCGCAGATGATCCTCGAAAATCTCAAAACCGCCGGCGTGCAACAGGCGCACAAGGACGACCGGATCACCTTCACCGCTCTCACGCCCTGGCCCGGCGAACTGGTCTGCGCCGAAGGCCGCTATTTGGAAGGCGAGACCGAAAAGCGCGCCGCCATCTTCATCGGTCCGGAGTTCGGCACCGTACAGCGCGCAGATCTTGTTGCCGCCGCTCGCGAGGCGGGCGACGCTGGGTTCGATGTGCTGATCGCCTGCGCCTTCAACTACGAGGCGCACGCCACGGAGTTCAGCAAGCTGGGCCGCATCCCCGTGCTCAAGGCCCGCATGAACGCCGACCTGCACATGGCCGAGGACCTCAAGAACACCGGCAAAGGCAACCTCTTCGTCAT
>ERZ1292640.910-Hain-H43-02um-R1-910-length-24539-cov-20_pt1 | contig 24539 bp, 16 predicted proteins | sample MGYA00564404_ERZ1292640 | MGnify/ENA primary metagenome ERZ1292640 (study PRJEB36523, sample SAMEA6512636) | groundwater metagenome | collected 2019-01-08 | study: AquaDiva: Metagenomics assemblies of 32 groundwater samples | reverse complement strand
GGCGGGGACGCGAGAACCGCCGCGCCCACCCACCCGCCCCCGGAGCCCGCCGCGGACGCGGCGGCCCCCGCAAGGACGGCGAACCAGAGGCTGGGAAGCACGGCGGCGGGCTCGGACCCGAGCGCGAGGCCGGGCCAGCCCAGGACTTCGCGCCCCGGCCAGAGGACTCCCACCGAAAGATCGGGCCGCGCGAAGATCCGGTGGGCCCGCACCCACCCGGCGGGCAACGCGAGGTGCTGGATCAGGCTGTCCACCTCGAGGTCGGGAACCACGGCCACGGGAACCAGCACGAGCGCCGCGAGGATCAGGGGCCACGCGGGACGCGCGCCCCGGGCGAGGGCCGGGGACACCCGGAAGCCCGCGATCACGAGCGCGGCGGCGGCCGGGACGGCGAGGACCGGATGCGCGAGCCCCGCGAGCCCGAGCGCGAGCGCGGCGGGAGACACCACGGCCAGTCCGAGACCGGTCCGCGCGAGGCCGCGGACCAGCCCGGCTCCGCGGAACCGGAGCCAGCGCGCGACTGGACCGCCCGGCCCCGCCGTGCCCAGGACGGCGGCGGCGGTGAGAACGACGGCGGCCGCCTGGGCAAGAGACTGCCGGACCGCGGCTCCGGCCGCCTGGTCCGCGAGCCCGTGCCACCCGGCCGGGTCCGGCAGGGCGGTGCGGAGGGCCGGCCACCAACGCGCGACGAAGAGGCCGGCGGCCACCGCGATCCAGATCCAGTAGCCCCCGTTCACGGACCCCCGCCGGAACCGGTCGGTCGGTCCGGGGCGGCCGCGCGGTCCAGCGCCACCGGGATTCCCATCGTGAACCCCATGTTCACGACGTCGCGCTGCGCGCGCGTGAACCGTTCGAGCGCCTGCGCGTCTGCCATCGGCACCGCGCCAAGCGCTGCCCATACGTCCCGCCCCTCGGGGGCCGCGAGAGCGGCCGCCCGCATGGCGGCGAGCGCCTCCGCGTACCGGCCGCGCACCGCGAGCAGGCACCCGCGCCTGGCCAGGAGATCGGCGCGCGCGCCCAGGAGCCGGGCCGCGCGGTCGAGCTCGCGGTCCGCGGCCGGGTCCGAAATCGAACCCGACACGAGCCAGCGGAGGTCCTGGTACTCACCCTCGGTTCCGGGCAGCCAGGAGCGGCTTGGGCCCTCGCCCGGCCCGCGCGACAGCCGGTACAGGAGGAAGAACCCGTGGCCGGAATCCTGGACCCGCGAGCGCCAGCACAGCGTAGCCGACGCGTCCCAGACGTCCCGCCAGCGTCGAGCCCCCGCCCGGTCCCACGGAAACTGGGCCGCGTACCGGGCCCAGAACGCCGCCTGGGGCAGGTTGTACAGCAGGTGCGTGACGCGGCGCTGGCGGAGACGGACCCGGAGCCGGGCCACCGAGGCCGACTCGCGCGCCAACTCGTGGACGACGGGTTCGTCCGCGATCCAGCGCGTGAGCGCCCTATGGGAGGGGTAGGAGCGCCACTCGCCGACGGCCACCGCGCGCTCGGCCGGGGTCAGCCGCCGGTCGAGTTCGCGGCTCGCCTCCCACCAGTTGCCCAACGCCCGCCGGCCGAATCCTTCCCGGCTCTCGAACCCGAACGCGCAACCGGCGGGACCCGGGAAGCCGGCTATCAGCCCGAGGAGCACGACGGCGGACCCCGCGACCGACCCCCAGCCCAGAATCGCCAGCCGGCGCGGCTGCGCCCCGAACCGGGCCACGCCGAGGACGGCGAGCGGCACCGCGGCCGGGAGCGCGAACCGCCCCAGCCACGGGAACACGGCCATCCAGCACGCGCCGAAGGCGAGCGCGAAGATCGCGAGCATCCGCGCCGGGCCCGCCGTCCCGAACGCGAGCGGAGCGGCGAAGAGCCCCGCCGCGACCGCGGGGGTGGCGCCGCCGAACACGAAGAACGCGGCGGCGACGCCCTGCCAGACTCCGCGGGGCGCGGCGTTCGACCACTCGCGCAGGTACATATCCGCGAGCACGCGGTCGAGCCCCGTCATCCCGAGCGTCGGGATCGTGCCCACGAAGAGGGGAAAGACGGGATTCCCCAGCTCGAGCCCGTTGCGCAGGAGCCAGGGCAGGGCCGGCGCCGCCATCCCCGCGACCGCGAATCCGGCGGCCCGCCGGCCCCCCGGCGTCGCGACGAAGGTCGCCAGGAGCGCGGGGGCCGCGATCGCCGCCGAGGGCCGCACTCCCGCCGCGGCCCCGCACAGGAGCCCGGCCAGGAGTGCTCGGGCGGACGAGGCTCCTCCGGCCCGGGCGACGAGCGCGGCCGCGACGAGCGCGGCCGCCAGCGCGTCGTTCTTCGCGTGGGCCGCGGCCTGCACGACGGGCGGAGCCGCGAGCAGCACCGCCGCCGCCCATGTGCCCGCTGCAGGCCCAAGGCCCGCTTCGGGCCTAAGGCCCGCTTCGGGCCCGGTGACCCGGCGGGCCAGGCAGGCGCCCGCGGCGGCCAGCAGGAGCGCGGCCGTCCAGCTCACGAGCCGGGCCGCCGGCTCCGACGCGAGCGCGAGCGCGGGCCACGCGAGCATCTCCTGCCCCTGCCAGTAGCCGTCGAGGAACGAGCCCGGCGCGAGGAAGACCTTGTGGGCCGCCGCGTAACCGGCAGGCAGGCCGAGGTGGTAGACGAGGGCGTCGATCTCGGTCTCGGGGACGAGCGCCGCCACGAGGGAGACCAGGGCGAGGAGCGCGAGGCCGGGCGGGATGGACGCGAACGCACCGCGGAGACCTCGCACCCCGCGGACGCCCGCCAGGCCGCACGTAACCGCCGCCACCGCCGCGACCGGGGGGAACGCCAGCCCCGCGAGCCCGGCGCCGAGGGCGGCGGCGGACGCGACCCCCAGTCCTGACGCGAGCCCGAGGAGGGGTCCGTCCACGCCCCGCGGGCGGACCCCCGTCCACCGGACCAGCCGCCGGCCGTACCCGGCCAGCCCGAGCACGGCGGCCCCCACGGCCGCGACGACTCCCACCGAGCCCGCGAACTGGAGGAGCGCCGCCCCGACGCCCTGGTCCCGGACGGGGACGAGGGTGGACAGCCCCGCCGGCGCCGGCGCCAGGGCGGCATGCCACCGGATAAGGAAGACCAGGGGCGACAGGACCAGGATCGCGGGATTCATGGCGGCCAAGCCGCCGGACGGACGGCTCACCCCTCGCCGCCGTTCCCCCCCTCGCGGGTGAACGTCTCGCGCAGGTCCTCATCGTAGAAACGGAAGAACGCCTGCACGCAAGCCGGGTCGAAGTGCGTGCCGGTCCCGTCGCGGATGATGGCCAGGGCCTGGTCGATCGGCATGGCATCCCGGTAGTGGCGCTTGCTCGTGATCGCGTCGAAGACGTCCGCAACCGCGAGGACGCGCGAGACCAGCGGGATGCCCTCGCCCTTGAGCTTGAGCGGGTACCCGTTCCCGTTCCACCACTCGTGATGTCCCGCCGCGTCGTCCGCCAGCCCCGCCAGCTCGGTGGGCAGCTTGAGGGTGCTGATGATGCTGCGCGAGTAGGACGCGTGCTGGTTCATGATTGCGCGCTCCTCGGGCGTCAGCAGTCCGGGTTTCTTCAGGATCGCGTCCGGCGTCCCGATCTTGCCGATGTCATGGAGCATGCCCGCGATGCGGACCCGGTCGAGCTGGGCCCGGTTCATCCCGAGCCGCTTGGCGACCCCGAGCGCGAAGTCGGTCACCCGGTGCGTGTGGCCGGAGGTGCTGTTGTCCCGGGCGTCGAGGGCGGTCGCCATCGACGAAATCACGCTGTCGAACAGCGCCTTGACCTGCTCCACGAGCCGGGTGTTGAGGATGGCGACCGCGGCCTCGGCGGCGACGGCCTGGAGCAGCTCCTCGTCCTCGCGCGTGAACCGCGGAGAAGTCTTCTTGTTGATGACCTGGACGACGCCGAACCGCTTGCCCTGCGGGTCCACGAGCGGCACCGCGAGGACGCTCCGGGTCCGGTACCCCGTGCGGAGATCGAACTCCGGGTTGAACCGGGCGTCCGCGTGGGCGTCCGGCACGTTGAGGACCTCGCCGGTGCGCGCCACCCAGCCCGCGAGCCCGACGGTGAGCGGCATCCGGATCTCCTTGAACTCGACGCCCATGGCGATGATGGAATACAGCTCCTGCCGCTCCTCGTCGATGATGAACACGCTCCCCCGGTCGGCGTTCAGGAGCTGGACCATCTCCGGGACCATCGAGGACCCCACGAGTTCCCGGAGATCCTTGACCGAGGCGAGGACGCGGCCCAGGTGCATGACCGCCTGGAGCGTGCGCTCCTTGCGCGAGAGGGCCACCTGGGCCGACGATTCCTCGTCGCGGAGCCGGTCGGCCTCGAGCGCCTTCCGGGTCGCCTCGGCACGCGCCGTCCGGCACTCGCCCAGGAAGGCGGTCAGGGCCTCGAGAACCGCCGCATCCGGCCCCCGGCCGCGGAAGGGGCCAAGCAGGAGCCAGCCTCCGCCCGAGAGGGGCAGGACCGTGCCCCGGCTCCGCGCCGGCCACGCCACCGCGAGGCCGCCCTTCCGGAGACCGGGGCGGAGCTTCGGCAGAAGCCGGGTCCACGACGCGACATCGGGATACGCGTCGACGAGGCCCCGGGCCCCGTCGAGGAGGGCATGCGGCCAGCGGCTGCGCCGGGCCAGCCCCAGCGCGCGGGCTTCCGGACCCGTCAGGCCCGTCATCGTCGGCCCGCTGCCCGCCCCGGCGTCCGCGCGCCGGCGGCGTGACGCGTCCGGCTTCCGGTCAGTAGCCACGCTCGATGAGCCGTTCGATGCCCTCGCGGGCGGGCTTGTTGGACGGACACAGTTCGAGGGTCTTGCGCCAGGCTTCCTTCGCCTTCCCGTACTGGCGGGTGTTGAAGTAGAACGCGCCGTAGTCGTACCAGTAATCGCAGTTGGCCGGCTCGAGCTCGAGCGCCTTCTTCAGCGCCTGCTCCGCGCGCCCGCGGTCGAACCAGCCGTTCCGGTCGATGTAGAGCCGGCCGAGCTGGTACCAGCACCGCGCGAACTTGGGGTTCAGCCGGATCGCGGCTTCGTATTCGGCCTTCGCCTCCTTCCACCGCTTGAGCTGGTGGTAAACGACGGCGAGGTTGTAGTGCGCGGAGTCCGCGTTCGGGTTCGCCCGCAGGGACTGCTGGTAGGCGCGGATCGCCTCGTCCCGGTAACCCGCCTGTTTCACGGGATCGGTGGCCAGCTCGCCCTGCCGCTCCGCCACGCTGCCGAGGGTGTTGTACGCCTCGGCGAAGAACGGGTTGAGCTTCAGGCAGATCTCGAGGGCTCCCCTCGCCTCGTCGTAGCGCCCCATCTGGAAGAGCACGCTCCCCTCGCCCCAGTAGGCGTCCGCGTAGGCGGGGGACACCCGGACGGCCTTGCGGTAGGCGGCAAGCGCGGCGCGGAAGTGCGGGGAGCGGGGCCCCTTGGGATCCTTCTCCCCGAGGCTGTAGTACGCCGAGCCCTCCGCGAAGAACAGCTCCCCGTCCCCGGGGAGGAGGCGCTCGGCCACGTCCAGGTGCCCCAGGCCTTCCGTGTACTTCCCGTTTAGAATGTCGAGAACGCCGAGCTTGAGGTGCGCCGCCGCGCACTTCGGCTCCAGCTTCGTCATTTCCGCGAAGGCCGCATGAGCGTCCTTGTAGCTCTTGAAGAAGACCCGGTTGCCGACGATGTACCGCGTGAGGAGCTTGATGGTGACCGGCGACCCCGTGATCTGGAGGTCGTTCGTCTGCGCGTAGAGCATCTCGGCCGTCCGGAACGCCGGCAGGTACGCGGGGTCGAGGTCCACCATGCGCCCCACGAACGAGGCGCCGTCCTTGAAGTTCCGCATGCGCACGGCGATCGTGGCCGCGTTGTTGATCGCGTCGAGGTGGTCGGGCTTGAGGCGGGCGGCGGCCTCCATCTCCCGGCGCGCGCTCGCCAGTTCCCCCTGCCGCATGAGCACGAGCCCGAGCAGGTAGTGCGCCTCGACGTTCTTGTCGTCCGCCGCCACCACGCGCCGAAGCGGAGGGACGGCCTCGTCGAACTTGCCCGTCTGGTAGAGGAGGCTCCCGAGCCGCAGGGCGCAGTCCACGCACTTGGGATCGAGCTTGACGGCGGCCCGGAACGCCCGCTCCGCCTCGGCGGCGCGGCCGCGCTGGGACTCGACGGTCCCGAGCAGGAACTGGTGCGGCGCGTAGGCGGGCGACAGCCGGACCAGCGCCCTGGCCCGGACCGCCGCCGCGTCGAGCTGCTTGAGCTGGATGAGCGTGAGCGTCAGGTTGTAGAGCGCCTCCGTGTAGTCCGCGTTTGCCGCGACGGCCTTCTCGTACCAGCCCCGGGCCTCCTCCATGGCGGCCGTCGCCCCCTTCGCCTCGCCCTTGGCCGACGCGTCCTGCGCCCGTCCCAGCGCGAGGTTGCCCAGCCGGAAGGCGGCCTCGGCGAAGCGGGGGGCCAGCTCCAGCGTGCGCCGGAACGCGGCCTCGGCCTCCGCGGCGTGCTTGGTCTCCTCGCGGAGGACGCCCAGGTTGAACTGGGACTCGGCCTGGTCCGGCTTGAGCCGCAGGGCCTCCTGGAGCTGGACCTCGGCCTCGGCGTACTTCTTCAGGCGGACGAGCGCCCGGCCGTAGTTGTTGCGCGCCTCCGCGCTGGTGGGCCGCCGGTCGACGGCCTTCGCGAAATATCCGGCCGACTCCTCGAGCCGGTCCATCTCCCCCACGACGTTGCCGAGGTTGTAGAGCGTGTCGAAATCGTCCGGCGCCAGGCGGAGCGCGTCGGTCAGGATGCGCACGGCCTCGTCATAGCGCTTCGCCCGCGCCTCCAGCGCGCCCAGCGCGTTGTAGGCGCGCAGGAACCCGGGGTCGGCCGCCAGGACACCGCGGAGGGTGGTGCGGGCCGCGTCGACCTGCCCGCTCTCCTGGAGCACAATCCCCAGGTTGTACGCGGCGTCGAGGAACGCCGGGTCCTTCTCGGTCGCGGCCTTGAACGCCTTCAGGGCTTCGGGACGGCGGTGCTGGCGGAACCGGATGCGGCCGAGCTCGTTGTACACCGTCGCGTCGGCGGCCTTGCCGAGGAACGGCTGGAGCTTCGCCTCGGCCGCGGGCAGATCGTCGAGACTCACGAGTACGTGCACGAGGCGCAGCGACGCGGCCCGGTCGCCCGGGCTCGCCTGCAGGGCCGCCTCGTAGCGCGCGCGGGCCTCCGCGAGCTTCCCCTGCCCCTCGAGGGCGAGGCCGTCCTCGACCGGCCCGGCCGACGCGGTCACGGCCCACACGGGGACGGCCAGACAGGCCATCAGGATCGCCAGGGAGGGGTAGCGCATGATCAATTCACTCTACCCGGCGGCGCGACGGAGAGGCAACCGCATGGGGATGCGGACAGGGTTCATCTATACTGAAGCCCTGAACCATGGACACGCACGGCTCCACCCGGATTCCGGACGCCCTCGTGATCGGCGCCGGCGTCATCGGTCTGGCGGTCGCCCGGGACCTCGCCCGGCGCGGGCTCGCCGTCCGAGTCCTTTCGCGAGACGCGCCCGGAGCCGGCGCGTCCGCCGCCTCGGCCGGCATGCTCGAAATGCACCATCCGTTCCCGATGCCCCCCGCGCTGGCGGCGTTCTGCCGGTTCAGCGGCGGGCTCTACCCGGAATGGGTGCGGGCGCTCCGGGACGAGACCGGGGTGGACGCCGGACGGGACGAGTGCGGGACGCTCGCGCTCGCCGGGAACGCCGCGGAGCTCGACGATCTCCGCGCCCAAGCGGTGGCGTTCCCGGACACCACGCTCCTCGCGAATCCCGGGGACTGGCTGAAGCTCGAGCCGCGGCTCCCCGCGTCGCTCGCGGGGGCCCTGTGGCTCGAGGACGACCACCACGTCGACCCCCGGCGGCTCTGCGAGGCCCTGCTGGTCTCCCTCGAGCGGGCGCGCGTCGAGATCGTGCGCGGTGTGACCGTGACGGGGCTCCTTGGCGGCAGCGCCCGGATCGCGGGCGCCGCCACCGACGCGGGCCCCCAGCCTGCCGGGATCACGATCGTGGCCGCGGGCGCCTGGGCCGGCGGGCTGGCGGGGGCTCCCGAGCCCATGCCGGTGCGCCCGCGGAAGGGCCAGCTCCTCGCCCTCGGGATGCCGGATCCCCCGCGCCGCGTCCTGCTGGCCGGCGGCGTCTACCTCGTCCCCCGCCCGCTGGACCACCGGCTCCTGCTCGGCGCCACGATGGAGGATGCCGGATTCGACACGGCGCCGACGGCGGGCGCGGTCGCGTCCCTGCTCGCGGACGGCTCTCCGGTCTTCCCTCCACTGGCCGGCGCAAGGTTCATCGAGGTCCGGGTCGGCCTGCGGCCCGGCACGCCCGACGAGCTGCCCGTGATCGGCCGCTCGCGCCGCGAAGGGCTGATCTGGACCGCCGGGCATTTCCGGAAGGGCATTCTCCTCGCGCCGGGCACCGCGCTGGTCGCGGGCGAGCTGGTGGCGGGCGAGCCGCCGTCGCATCCGCTTGGCGCGTTCCGGCCGGACCGGTTCGCGTGATGCGCATCCGGCTGAACGGGGAAATCCGCGAGATCGCGGACGGGCTGACCCTGGCCCGCCTGCTCGATGACCTGGGGATCGATCCCCGCTCGGTCGCCGTGGCCGTCAACGCGACCGTGGTGCCGCGCGCCAGCCTCAACGCCCGCCCGCTGGCCGAGCAAGACGAAGTCGAGGTCATCGAGGCCGTGGGCGGCGGTTGAAAACCGGCCTCCCCCGGCGTTAGGATGTCCGTGACCGCAGGGAGGCGGGAGACAGGATGACACACCTCCGGAATGTGCTCCGAGCCCTTGCCACAGGCAGCCTGGCCGTCTGGCTTGCCGGGTGCGCGACGCCCCCGGTGAAACCCGCGCCCGAGCCCGCCCCCGCGCCGGCCCCGGTCGTCCAGGAGGCGCCGAAGCCGCCCCCCCCGAAGCCACTCGAGTTCGACAAGATCTATTTCACCTACGACCGCGCCGAAGTCCCGGACGCGGCGCGCGACGCGCTCAAGCGCGCGGCCGATGCCCTGCTCGAGCGCGCGGACGCCTCGGTCAATATCGAGGGCCACTGCGACGAGCGCGGCACGGACGAGTACAACATCGACCTCGGCTGGAAGCGGGCCTACGCGATACGCGACTACCTCAAGCGGATGGGCATCGACGAGAAGCGGATGTACCCGATCTCGTATGGCCGGGCGCGTCCCGCCGTCATCGGGTCCGACGAGTCCGCGTGGAGCCGCAACCGGAGGGTCGAGATCGTCGAGCGCAAGTGAACCCCCGTCTGCCGCGGAATTGGATGTTCAAGGGGCACGGGCTCGGCAACGACTACCTCGTTCTGCGCGCCGGTTCGCTCGGATTCCGGCTGACCCCGCCCGTAATCCGGCTCATCTGCGACCGCCACTTCGGGATCGGGAGCGACGGCATCCTGCTGCACGAGCCGGGCCGCGGCGCCGACGCGAGGATGCGGATCTTCAACCCCGACGGGAGCGAGGCGCAGAAGTCCGGGAACGGCGCCCGCATCTTCGCCCGGTACCTCCACCGGTGGGGCTTGCCCGGCCGGCGCGAGTACACGATCGAGACCGCGGGCGGACGGATCCGGGCGCGCGTCCTCGGGAACGGCACCCGGTTCACGGTCGACTTGGGGACCGCGACGTTCGACAGCCGGGCCCTGCCGATGCGAGGGCCCCGGCGCGAGGCGGTCCGGGAGCGTATAGCCGTCGGCGGCCGGACCTATATCTTCACCGGGGTCTCGGTCGGCAACCCGCACGCGGTCTTCTACCTCCCCCGGCTCGACTTGGGCGCCCTGCGCCGGCTGGGCCCCCTGATCGAGCGGCACCGGCTCTTCCCCGAGCGCACGAACGTCCAGTTCGCGCACGCCGTCTCCCGGCGCCGGGTCGAGGCGATCATCTGGGAACGCGGCGCGGGCGAGACGCAGGCCTCGGGATCGTCCGCGTGCGCGGTGGCGGCGGCGGGCCGGCGCCTCGGCCTGCTCGGGGACGCGGTCACGGTGGCCATGCCCGGCGGCTCGCTCGCGATCGGGCTGGACGACGCCTGGCGGCTGACGATGACCGGCCCGGCGGTGGAAGTCGCGACGGGCGTGCTCGGCAAGGACTTGCTCGCGGCGCTGCGCCGCGATTCCGCGGCCTCCCGCCGCGGTATATTGACGCTTCGTCATCGGTGACGGCCAGCCCCTATAATTGAGGTTCGAGACCCTTGTGGAGGAGGAGCCCATGAAACGTACCGTCTGGATCGCGATCGCGTCCGTCCTCGTGCTGGGCACGCTGGCCGTGTTCACGGGCGCCCCCCAGGCCGACGACACCGCCCAGGACCTGGCCGTGGCCGTGGGGCCGATCAAGGTGTTGACGCTGCCGCTGGAAGGACCGACCGCGGGCAAGCTCTATTTCGAGATCATCCCCGCGGAGACCGGCACGCCGTCGGCCTTCAAGTTGGACACGTCGAACCAGGCCGCCATCACGCTGCTGCTCGGCGCCCGCGCGGCCAAGGCCCGGATCCGCGTGACCTACAAGCCCGACTTCACGGTCACGGAACTGGAGTGCCTCTAGGGCCCGGCGACGGGCCCGCGAACCGTCCCGCTCGTCCGCGGCGGCCAGGAGCGTGAGCGTATTCGCCGGACTGCTCCGGTGCCCGCGGTGCGGCTCGGCCGATCTTGACGAGGGGAGTTCATTCGCCTGTCCGGCATGCGCGGCGACCTACGAGGTCGCCGCGGGATTCCCCGTCCTGACGCTACCCGGGCCCGGCGCGACCCGGACCAGGATCGCCGCCTACTACGACGCCGCCGCCCCCGGCTACGAAGCGTCGCACGGGATCGGCCACCCCGGGGGCGCCTGGTCGATCAGGGAGAAGTACGTCCCGTTTCTCGCCCGCCACCTCGGCCCCCGGGACACCGTCCTCGAGATCGGGGCGGGCACGGGGAAGCTGACCGTGGAGCTTCGCCGGATGGCGGGCCGCGTGATCGCCTCCGACATCGCACCCGGCATGCTGCGGTGGGCGCGGGAGCACGGCCGCCTGGAGGCGGGCGTCGTCGCCGACGCCGAACGGCTCCCCTTCCGGGACGGCGTCTTTGACGCCGTCGTAGCGATGAACGCGCTGTCCTACTGCGTCGACAAGGACGCCGCGCTGGGCGAGACCCGGCGGGTCCTCAAGCCCGGCGGGCGGCTCCTCCTGATCGACATGAACTACCTGCTTCATTTCCCCTACCTCCTGCTCGGCCTCCGGGAGTGGCGCAAGGCCCGCCTCTGGACCGGCCAGCTCCTCGAGAGCACGCCCTGGGGGTGGAACCGGCGGATTCGCGCCGCCGGATTCCGGATCACGGAGGCGTTCGAGTTCAACTGGGTCCCGCACCGGTTCGAGGAAACCGCCGTGCGCCGCTGGATGGCGCCCGCCGACCGCCTGCTCTCCCGCATCCCGCTCGTCCGCCGGTGCGCGATGCGCATCGGGATCGCGGCGGTGGCGCCCTGAGCGCCGCGACCGTGTCCCCGTCCCTCGTTCGCGGTTTCCATTTCCCGGCGGAACCGATAACACTTCGGCCGTGGACGGGGTCCCCCGCGGGGCCCGGCGTATACATCGAGCCCGGCGTGCTCGCGACCCCGGAAACGGTCGCGATCCCCTTCACGCAGCCGGAGCCCGGCGTCGTCCGGCTCGCCTGGGACCCCGAGGCCTCGGTCCAGCGGCTCGTGACCGAAGCCTATGTCCCCGCCGGACGTCCCTGGCACTCGCGGCTTGCCGTTCCGTCCGGCTGGATTCCGTCGGCCGTTCGCGAGGCGCTCCTGCGCGCGTCGGTCGCCCCCCGGCTCCGGGCGGAGGGGTTTCCCGGGTGGCCCGTGGAGTCGCTCGTCGAGGACATCCGCACGATCGTCCGGGCGGCGGAAGCCGCGTCCGGGCGGCGGAGATCGCCCGAGCCACTGTGGCCCGGCGGCCACACGTGGGCGGCCGTACTGTCGCACGACTTCGACAGCCTCGACGCGTTCCGCCACGACCGCTGGAAGGCTCTCGCCGAGATCGAGGAGGCCCACGGCCTGCGGTCCTCGTGGCACGTGTGTTCCGAGCACCTGCCGGCCGCTTTCCGGGCGCTCGAGACACTCGCCGCCCGCGGCCACGAGATCGCCTGGCACGGGCCGCGGCACGATTACCGGTTCGCGTTCCGCCCGACGGAGCGGATCCGGCGGGAGGCCGCCGCGGCCGCCCTCTCGCTCGGCGCCTTCGCCCCCCGCGGATTCCGGAGCCCGAACTTCCTGAGGACACCCGGCCTGCTCGCGGGGCTCGAGGACGTCTTCGGGTACGACTCCTCGGCGCGCGACACGGCCGCCGAGCTGTTCGGCGCGCCCGGGCGCCAGGGGTGCTGCACCGTCTTCCCGTTCTTCCACGGCCGGCTCCTCGAGCTGCCGGTCACGATTCCCGACGACCTCTCGATCCGGTGCCTGTACGGCGACGACGCCGAACGCATCGCCACTGTTCAGGCCGGGAAGCTCGGCTGGATCCGGTCCCGTGCCGGGATGGCGCTCGCGCTCACGCATCCCGAATCGTGGATCTCGGTCACCCCCGGCGCGCTGAAGGCATACGGGAAGCTCGTGGAGGCGGTCGCGGCCGACCCGGACGCCTGGCGGGCGCTCCCGCGCGACGTCGAGGCCTGGTGGCGTGGACGTTCAGGGGCGCCTACTTGACGAGGCGGTCGAAGAGCTCGACGTCCTTCCGGAGCATGGCGGGGTCGTCCTTGGCGTAAACGCCGACGCAGACGAAGTCGCTCGCCCGCATGACCTTCGCCGCGAACGCGAACGCCTCTTCCGGGTCGTTCCGTCCCGCCGCCAGGATCTTGTAATGGATCACGGGCTTCTTGAGGGTGCGGATCAGGTCGGTCATCGCCTTCCGGTCCGACTCGCGGTACTGCTCGGTCGCCCCATGCACGTGCTCGGGCGCGTCCTCGCGCGGCGATGGGTTGTAGTAGCAGCACATGTAGTAGTCGACGTCCAGGTTCTTCTCCGCCCACTCGAAGACGCGGACGTTGTGGCCCGCGATCCCGGCCGCAAGACCGTGCTCGCGGAGGAGGTCGATCCCGCGCTTCACCTCGTCCGTCTGTCCCGTGGCGACCAGGTGGTCCATGACCCCGCCGTGAATGTGGCATGATTTCGCGCCGCCCGACACCGCCTCGCGCACGCACATCTCCGTCGGTCCGACGCCGGGACAGGTCTGGGCGGACCAGTTCAGCTTGCCGCCCTCGTCCCAGTACTCGCGGAGGACCCGCATCACGTGGTGATCCGTCCGCGCCACGACCCCCGTGATCCCGAGCCGCTCGGCCTCGAACAGGACCTCCTTGATATGGGCGGTCGTGTAGTGCCGGACCATGGCGGAGTCGCGCTCGTGGCCCTGGTGTGAGAATCCGCTGAAGGGGTTGCTCCCGAGGAGAAACCGGGAAAGCGTCACGCGTCCGAGCGTCGCGGTAGTCATGTTCCCAATATGCTAACACCCGACCCGGGAGGGAAGGTCCCTGCCCCGTGGCCGCCACTATCAGCGATAGCGGCTGTCCTGGGCGGCGGCCCGGTGGAGCTCCCCCAGGGCCTGCTCGGCGGCGGGGGCCAGGTAGGGCGAGATCTCGACCGCCCGGATGAAGCACCGGTAGGATTCGTCGAACCGGCCCAGCGCCCCCGCGGCCAGCGCCGTGTCCCACCAGTTCTGGTCGTCGACCGTACCGTGCCGGATGCCCGGCGCATACCACCGGTACGCCTCCGGCCAGCGGTGCATGGCGGCATACCCGCCCCCGACGAGATCGCCGACGAAGTCCACGTTCGGCAGGCGCGCGGCGAGTGCGAGCGCGGCCAGGATCCACCCCTTCGCGTCCCCGGTCAGCCCGTGCGTCACGACGGTCCCGTAGAGGCTGGCGAGGCCGGGCAGGTACTCGAGGTACGCGGGATCGGCGGCCAGCGGCGGCAACCGGAGCGCGTAGACGCAGAACCCGCCGTTCTCGTGATCCACGTGCCGGGGCCGGATCACGATCTCGAGGTCCCGGGCCACGAACGTCCGCCAGCGCGCAAGCCGGGCGTCTCCCCAAGTGAACGGCTCCGCGGACGCGTGCGGGAAGCCCTCGGTCACGAAGTTGTAGACCAGGTGCCTGACGTTCATCTGACGCATCGCCACGCGCATTCGCCCCGGCGTGGCGCGCTCCCCCGCCAGCACCCAGCCCCAAGTCCGGCCCCAGCACCGTTCCGACAGGGCCCGACCCGGGAGCCGGTACGTACGGATCTCGCCGATGAGGAGGAGACGCCGGACGTCCGGCAGGGCGCGCAGAGCCGCCGCGGTCTCCTCGTACGTCGTCAGCCGCAGGGCCCGGTGCGCCTCCGGGGACAGCGACCCCGCGAGCCACGCCGCCGCCGTCCTCGCGTCCGTACTCGTAGCCACGACGGCCCCGACAGGGACCCAGCAGGCGACAACGACGGCCGCCAGGAGTGCGCGGCGGACCCCGGAAGGGACCGGCCAGAGCCGGGCCCGGACGGCGGCGACGGCCGCCAGGGCCCCCCAGGCCAGGATCGCCGGCAACGCCAGCCGTTCCCATTCGGACGGCACGGTCGCCGCGAGCACGGCCACGCCGAGTACCGAGAAGGCGGCCAGCCACCGCCGTCCGGCGCCGCCGCGCCAGGCCGCCGCCAACGCCCACGGGAGGAGGGCGAGGAGCAGGGGGTGGGACGAGCCCAGTATCGTCGCGACGTCCGCGGGGAGGTTGGGACGCGGGACGCCCCGCATCACCTCGACCGCCCGTTGGGAGGCCGCGTCCGTGAGGGCCCCCGGCCACCAGCGCGCGAGGACCGGCCAGAGCGGGTCCCCGACCATGAGCCAGCTCTTGACCAGCCACGGCGCCACGGGCAGGGCCGCGCAGGCGAGCGCGCGGAGGACGCCGCGCCGCGGGATCACGAGGACCGCGGCGACGGCGGCCAGGATCATGGCGTTGAACTTCACTCCGGCGCCGCACCCGAACAGGACGAGCCCCGGCGCCGTGCGGCCGCGCGCCAGGAGCACGGCGCCCGCCAGCACGTAGCCGGCCGCGGCGAGGTCGTTCTTGGCCACCAATGCCTGCCGCCCCGTCTCGCCGTACGTCGCGACCAGCACGAGGGCGAGCCATCCCGCCGTCCGGCCCCCGGCGGCGGCGGCCCACGCGACGAGCAGCGCCGCGCCGGCCGCGAATGGAACGAGCTGGAGCCAGTGGGCCAGCGCGTCCCGGCCGGTCGCGACCGCCGCCAGGTAGACGAGCTCCGCCGTCAGCGGACACTGGTGCGCCAGGCTCGTCCCCTCCGCCGTGAACCGGTGCACCCGGAGGAGCTGTTCGGGAATCGCGAGGTGGTACGTGTAGGTGTCCACGTGCATGTCGGGCACCAACGCGAGCAGGAGGACCACGGCCCCGGGGCCGAGCGCGACCGCCAACCAGCCCCGGCCGGCCGGCGCGAGACGCCCTCGCGCCCCGCCCGCCGCGCACCCGAGCGCGCCCGCCCGGCCGGCTGAGGCCGCACGGCCGGCTGAGGCCGCAAGGTCTCGGGTCCCCGGCAGGAGGAGCCCGGCGACGGCGCCCGCCACCAGGAACCCGGAGTAGCAGAGCCCCGCGAGCGCGAGCGCCAGCAGGCCGGCGCCCGCCAGCGAGAAGCCGAACAAGACCGCGAGTGCCCGCCGCTCGAGCGCCCGCTCCTGGAGCGCGCGGTCCCGGGTCCGCGGCGCCGGCGGGTCGAACCAGTCGCGAAGCGGCGCGCCCACCCCCGCGAACACGAACGCCGCCACGAGGGCCGCCGCGATCAGGGCCGCATGCCGCAAGGGCGCCACCAGGAGGCCGGGGGTGAACACCTGCCCCCACGGCACCGCGCTCCACGCCCGGAGGGCCGTCCCCCATTCCGCCCCGCCCCGGGCCGCCTGCGCGGCGGCCCACAGGACCCAGACGATCCCCGCGAGCAGGGGGTACGGCACGGCATTCACCGGCTGGGGCCTGCCGGCCGGGCCGCGGTCAGCGTGTCCGCCACCTCACCGACTGCGGCACGGCGTTTCGGCGGAGCCGAAACGCCGCGGGCCGTCTCGGCCCGAGGGCGCTCGCGCCGCGCCCCGGATAACCGCGACGAAGGCGTCGGCCACCCGTTCGGCCTCGCCGTCGGTGAGCGCGGCGGAAAGGGGCAGGGAGAGCGTCCGCTCGGAAATCCACGCCGCGACCGGGAAGTCATTCGGCCGGAATCCGAACCGCTTCCGGTAGTACGGCTGGAGATGCAGGGCGATGTAGTGGACACCGCAGCCGACGCCCCGGCGGAACAGGGCCATCATGACCCCGTCGCGGTCGAGCCGCAGGCGGGCGAGGTCGAGGTGGACGGTGAAGAGGTGGAGCGCATGCCGCCCGCGACCCACGTCGGCGGAGGGGAGCGCCACGGGCAGCCCCGCGAACCGCCGGGTGTAGTACGCCCAGAGCGCGCGCCGGCGGCGCCACCAGCGCTCGATCCGCGGGAGCTGGCGGAGACCGATCGCGGCGTGCAGGTCGATGAGGTTGTACTTGAACCCCGGCGCGACGACCTGGTAATGCCGGTAGCCGCTGTCGCTGAACCGGCGCCACGCGTCCTTGGTCATCCCGTGCAGGGCGAGGGTCTTCACCGTCTCCGCGTAGGAGGCCTTCGCCGTGGTCACCATCCCGCCCTCGGCGGTCGTGAGGTTTTTGGTGACGTAGAAGCTGAAACACCCGAGGTCGCCGATCGTGCCGCAGGCGCGCCCGCGCCACCGCGCCTCGATCGCGTGCGCGGCATCCTCGATAACGAGGAGCCGGCGGCGGCGCGCGATCGCGCCGAGCGCATCCATGTCGCAGGGCCGGCCCGCGAAGTGCACGGGCAGCAGGGCACGGGTCTTACGGGTGACCGCCGCCGCCGCGCGCCCGGGATCGAGGTTCTGGGTCACGGGGTCCACGTCGGCGAAGACGGGTGTGGCCCCGGCGTGCAGGATCGCGTTCGCCGTGGCCGCGAACGTGAGCGGCGTCGTGACGACCTCGTCCCCCGGCCCCACCCCGGACGCGAGCATGGCGAGGTGGAGCGCGGCCGTCCCCGAGCTCACGGCCGCCGCGTGGCGGGCCCCGACGTACCTCCCGAAGGCGGCCTCGAACCGCGCGACCCGCGGCCCGGTCCCGATCCAGCCGCTCCGCATCGTGGCCAGGACCTCGCGCTCCTCCGCCCGCTCGAGTCGCGGAGCGCCGAAGACGATGAAGCGCTTCTTCAAGGATGCCCCGCCACCGGCCTGGTCGCCCGGACGGCCCACATCGTCCCCTGGCAGGACGCGACCTCGTCGAGTCGCACGCCCGCCTCCCGCGCGGCGTCCTCGAGTTCCTCGCGCGTCACCGCGGTCACGATCGGCGGCAGGTCGAACAGGACGCGGCGGAGCATGAGCCCCGGCCCGCGGCGCAGAAACCCGAAGGGGCTGGGCCGCTTCGGGATCGTGACGATGAGCTGGCCGCCGGGCTTCGTCCAGCCCACCAGCCGCCGGAACGCCTCCCGCCACCCGACGAGGTAGTCCAGGAGGCCGACGGCGAGGACGAGGTCGAAGGACTCCGCCGGCAGGTCCGCGGTCTCGACGGACGTGCAGAGGAGCGTGTGCCCCCGGCTCCCGGCCGCCTCGAGGGTGTGCCGGGCGCGCTCGAGCATCGCCTCCGACACGTCGAGCCCCGTGACCTGCGCCCCCTGCGCGACGAGGGAGACCAGGGCCGGCCCATGGCCGCAGCCGGCCTCGAGCACCCGGGTCCCCGGGGCGGCACGGAGCCAGCGTTCGAGCAGCGCCTCCCGGCGGCCGAGGAACGACCGCACGAACCGGACGAAAGGCCCGCGGGCGGCGTAGTGGTCGGCGAAAGCGTCCGCCCGCTCGCGCCAGAACGAGTCCGACGCCCGCAGCCGGGTCTCCGCGGCCAGCGTCCGCCGGAACGCCGCCAGGCGCCCGAGGTACACGAGGCTGTCGTGGACGCCGCGCACGGTCGACCGCTTGCGGAAGTCACGCTGGAAAAGGCAGGGCACCTCGGCCACGCGGCAGGCCGCTTCGGCGGCCCGGCACATGATCTCCGTGTCCCAGAACCACCCGGGATCCGTCACGCGATCGATCAGCATCAGGGCGGTTTCCCGCCGGAAGAACTTGTACCCGGACTCCGTGTCCGAGACGCCGCTCGACGGGAGGAGGGAGTGCACGAGCCGCGCGTAACCGGTCGACAGCGCGTACCGCCACAGCCCCCGGATCGAGAACTTGTACACGCGCCGGCCCACCGCGACGTCGGCGCCGTCGCGGATCGCCTGCACGCACGGCAGGATGTATTCGGGTCCCACCTCGAGATCCACGTCGATGAAACCCACGACCGCGCCGCGCGCGGCCCGGAAGCCGTCGGCCACGGTCCGGCCCCGGCCCATGTTCCGCTCGTGCAGGATGGTTCGCAGGCGCGGGTCCCGCCGCTCGTCCAGGATCCGCCCCAGCAACTCCCGGGTCCGGTCGCGCGACGCGTCCTCCACGAACACGATCTCCCAGTTCCACCTGGTCGCCTCGAGCGTGCCGATGATACGGCGGACGGACGCCTCGAGGATCGCCTCCTCGTGGTAGCAGGCCAGGACCAGGGTCAGGTCGGGGGCGGGAGACGCCGTGGACGGTGTCACGATTCCATTAGTATGCCATGCCCGGCGGCGGGCGGGATCAGCCGCCGAGCCGGCGCAAGGCGGCTTCCGCCTCCGCCGCCTCGGCGCCGGCGGCATCAGCAGGACGGCGCAGCGCCCGGGCCACCTCGGCGAGCCGCTGGTGGACCCACGCGTACCCGGGCAGGACGGCCGCCGCGGCCTCGTAGTACCGCCGCGCGCCCTCGAGATCGCCGCGCGCGTGGATGCGGTCTCCCTCGACGAGCGCCCGCTCGAGCCCCGGCAGGTGCGGCCAGACCGTCCCCCGCGGGAGCCGCGCCGCCGCCTCGGGAGCCCGCCTCAGGACGTACCCGTAGAGCGCGACGTTCTCGCCCTCGACCTCGTCGCGGACGGCGAGCTCGCCGTACTGCCGGAGGAACTCCTGCCACAGCGCGATCTCGCGCGCCGTCCACGGCAGCATTCCACCGACCTCGGCGAACGTCACCCCGCCGGCGAGGTCGTAGTAGAACGCGTCGAGGCCGCGCTGGCGGAAGCGCTTGCGCAGGTCCGCAGGGTCGCGCGACGCCTTGATCAGCCGCTGGAAGAGCGGCGTGTCGTGCTCGTAGTCGCAGTGCCACTCGCGCGGCACGTACGCGACCGTCGCGCGCCCGTACGCGTAGAAGCGCCGCCCCGGGGCGATCCTGTCGCAGAGGGCGCGCAGCGAGGGCAGCGCGTGGCGCGGCGGGCTGATCCGCCAGACCAGCGACCGGTCGGCGGGCACGCACCCGCAGGCCACCTCGAGCGGGTTCTGCCGCTGGAAGATCACGGAGGCGCCCAGCGCCCAGCCGGCCGCGATGGCGGCCGCTGCCCCCGCGCGCGCGAAGACGCGCGCGGTCGCCGGAAGAGCCGCGTCGGTCCGCCGCGCGGCCACCGCGGCGACCGCGAACCACGCGGGCAGGGCCCCGATCAGGTACCGGCCCCACCCCGCCGTCGTCGCGCCCCAGGCCGCCACGAACCCGACCGCGTACCAGGCCAGCGACGCCGCCCTACCCGCAAGCCCGGCCACGAGCCATGGCAGCGAGAGCAGGAGGATGGGACCGAACGGGTAGGTGTTGAGACGATCGGACACAAGCCCGACCGTCCACGGAGAGGCGAACGCGTGGCTCAGGTCTCCACCGCCCAGCACCTCCTCCGGCCGGAACCGCGAGGCCGCCAGCGCCGCGGAGGCGTCCTCGAGATCGGGCCAGCGCCCCGAGAAGATCGGGTGCACGGGGTTGCCCATCCAGAGCCAGTTCTTGACGAGCCACGGCAGGACGGCGGACGAAGCACCGGCGGCGAAAGCCGCCGGGGCGGTCCACCGCCGGCCCAGCACGACCCAGAGCACGAACAGCGGCACGACCGCGTGTACCGCCTGGTACTTGCACCCGAGCGCGAACCCGGCCAGGATGCCCGAGACCGCGCCGAGCCGGCTCGACCCGCCGCCCCGCGCGACGCCGGCCACGAGCAGCAGGAGCGCGCCGCACTCGAAGGCCGTCACGGCCAGCTCCGCGAACCCCATCGCACCGTGGACCCAGACGACGGGCACCGCGGTCCACGCCAGCGCCGCGAGCCGGCCCGCCGCGCCGCCCCCCGCGAAGGTGAACGCGAACCAGCTTCCGGCCCAGAGCAGGGACCAGTTGAAGAGCTTCGCCGCCTCCGCCCCCCCGCACAGCTCGAGCGAGCCGTACAGCATCGAGACGTTCAGCGGAAACGAGGCGAAGATATTGCGCTCGGGCACGAGGATCCGGTGCGCCCGGGCGAACCGCTCGGGCAGGCCGAGGTGGTAGCGGACGGGGTCCAGCTCGGTTTCGGGGCTGGTCGCCCCCGCGAGCGTGACCCAGATCATGGGCAGCAGGAGGAGCATCCACCACCCCGGCCGAACCCGGACCGCTCCCGCGAGCGCCCGCCGGCCGTGGATGACGATCCAGACGGCCGCCCCCGCGGCCACGCCCGCCCAGCCCACGCGCGGGAACCAGAGCCCCGCGAGCCCGAGCCCGAGCCAGCCGAGGGCCGCGAGGCCGAGCCCCAGCAGGAGCCGGATCGGTCCCTCCTCGGCGGGACACCGGACCAGCGCCCCCAAGCGGTGGCCCGCGGCGAAGACGCCGGCGGCCCAGACCGCGACCAGGGCCGCGGCCCGCGCGAGGGCGAGCGCGCGCTCGGCGCCCAGCGGAGCGCGCCACGGCACGCAGGGCGGGATGACGGCCTTGGCGAGCCAGTCGGCGTTCCAGACCCAGGGATGTCCGGCGAGGTAGTTCGCGAGGACGAGCGCGGTCCAGCCGAGGACGAGGAGCGGCGTGCCCACGGCTTCCAGCATACGCGGCCCCGTCCCGGGAGTCGCGGTACCATGGGGACGTGACGATCGTGCCGCGCGCGGTCGGGTGGCTCGGACTAGTGTCGGGATGGCTCTGCTGCCTTCTCCTCGACCGGTTCGGCGCGATCTCGTTCGCCCCCCCCGCGCCGGGCGCCGGAATCCCGAGCTGGTGCACGCTCCACGGCTACGCCAAGGCGGCCGACTGGTTCTGGATCGCGGCCTGGCCCCTGGCCGGAATCGGGGGGGCCTGGGGCGCATCCCGGCTGCACGCGGCGGTCAAGCGCTCTGGCTCGTTCCGGCGGCTCCCGAACCTACCCGTCTGGCCGGCCGCGGTCTCGGTCGCGGGCGCGACCATCCTCCTCTTTGCGCGCGACCGGAGGTTCTTCCCGCTGGCGCTCCTCCTCGCCGTCGCGGGGGTCGGCTGGCCGTGGCTCTCCCGCCGATGGTACGCACGACCGGCGGATGACGGGCGTGAACCCACGACGTCCGCCCGCATACCGCGCCCCGTCTCCCCCATCGCGTGGGCGGGCATGGCCGTCGCGCTCGCGCTGTGCTGGATCGTCGACCCTTGCCTGCGTTCCCGGGACCTGGACCTCCTGCACGAGGGCGTGCACCTGCTCCTGGTGCAGAGCTGGCTCGCGGGCGATCTGGGGTCCGGGCTCGTCCATACCATGTACGGACCGCTCTACACCCGGTCCATGGCCTGGTGGATGAGCGCGTTCGATATGACCGCGCTCTCGCTGCGCTGGTACTTTCTCGCCGCACAGGCGGCTGGGATGGCGACCGCCCTGCTCTGCCTGCGCGCCGTCTGTTCGACGCGGACCGCCCTCGCGGCCGGGACGTGGCTGCTCCTGACCGCGGCCTGCACGGGGCCGTACGGGTGGGCGAATATCCTCCGCGTGACCCTCCCCCTCGCCTCCGTCGTCCTGATCTCGACCGCCGGCCGGAGCGGCGCCGGCAGAACGGACGGCCGGATCCCGCCGGCCACGCGCGTCCGTGCGCGCGCGGGCGTCGCCGGCGTTCTCGCCGCATTGGGTCTGCTCTACAGCCCCGAGTTCGGGCTCGCCGGGATCGCCGCCTCGGTCGTCGCGATCCTCGGCCGCGGCCGGGACCGTTCGGCCGTTGCGGCGGCTTGGGGGCCCGCGGGCGGCGCGGTCCTGCTCGGGTTCTGGAGCGCCATGTACGGCGCCGGATCCTGGCGTGCCGCGACGGACCTGCTGGGAAACGACTATCCAGCGGCCCGGCTCGGCGGAGACGTCTCGTACCCCCTGCACACGTTCCGGTGGCCGGCCGACGCCGCGGGCCTCGAGCCGCTCTGGCGGTCCCTGTCCGTGTGGGGTCCGGTCCTGCTCGTGGGCTCCGCGGTCGCCACGCGCGTCGTCGGCTCCATCGCCGTCTACGCCGCCCTGGCCATGATCCCCGCGATCGCGCGGCCGCTGGGCCACCAGGCAATGGCGGCCCCGGCGTGGATCCTGCTCGCCGCGATCTGGCTCGACGCCCTGCTCCGGGGCCGCCGCCGGATCGCCGCGACCGCGGTCGTGGTGGGGCTGGCGGCCTGGGGCCTGCTCGCCCCCGACGCGGGCGCGCGGGCCCTCCTCGCGCGCTGGACCTGCGCGCCGTCGGCCGGGCTGGTATCCGCACCTGCAGACTGGCGGCTCGGCGGGATCATGCTCCCGCCCGACCAGGCCCGGTTGCTGGGAAAGGCCGTCCCGCTCATCCGTCGGCTCTGCCCGCCGGACGGACGCATCGTGCTCGCGGCGCCTTCATACCTCGGCCTCGCGTTCCTCGCCGGCCGCGCCGGCGCTCCGCCGTTCCCCCTGACCCTGCGCGCCGTCCCGGCCGCCGACCGCCGGCTCCTGGTCTCCGAGCTCGACCGGCTCCGGCCGCCGCTCGCGGTCGTGACGTTCGCCCAACTCGACGTACCCCTGCCCGTGGCGAATCCCGAGCTCTGGGCGTATCTGCGCTCGACCTACCGCCCGCTGCGCGTTCTCGACCCCCTCATCTTCTACATCCGCGAATAGGCTGGTCGGCCGGGGACGCCGGGCGCGGGGTCTCCACGGACCGCGCTTCGGGACGGGTCCTGCCATTGGCCGAGCGGAGGTCTCTTCGGCACGCTCGGTGGTCGGGGCGAGTCACCTCGCTGCGGGCCGGCCTCGCCTGAACCGCTGCGTGCTCCGTGGCGGGCGCGTTGCGCGGACAGTCGCGTCCGGCCGCCGATGGGCGGTCCCTGCTTGCCCTGTGGCCCATGTCGGCCGTCCGCGACCGCAACGCTTGCCACTCCGCATCGGCCGGCCAGCGCCTCAGAGACCTCCGCTCGGCCGCTGGCACCCGTCCCTCAGGCCCCCGACGGCGTCAGCGCTCTCTTGCCGGGCGCGGGAGGAGGGGGCCGAAGCCAGCTTCGCGAGCCGACAGGCGGCGACAGCGGTGAGGCGACCAGCAGGTCTGGCTGCGACTGCTCGCACTCCTGTGCAGGCAGTCGCTCACCAGCAGTTAGTAAGGGATGCCGGTCGCTTGGGCCTCAGCCGCAATGGCGAGCGAACGGTGGCGAGGCCCCCGACAGGACCCGCGCCCGGCCCGCCGAAATGCCGAGGGCCCGCCGGATGGCGGGCCCTCGGTCGAACCGGCAGGAACGCTTGGGTTAGTTGTTGCCGTGCCCCGCGCCCTGGCCATTACCCTGTCCCGCCCCGTCGCGGCCCTCGCCCTGCCCATGGTCGCGGACTCCATTGTTGCCCGTGCCATCCGAGGTGGACGCGGCTCCCCCGCCTCCGGCGCTCGTGCCGCCGGACGCCGCACTGCCGCCCGTTCCGGCCGCGGATGCCCCGCCGCCGCTCGCCGGGCCCGCCAGCGGACCGGTCGTCGGCCCCGCGCCCGCGCCCCAGAGCACGGGCACCGCGCGCGCCTGCGCGTCCGTCTCGGACGCCGCCGTCGCCTTCAGCGTCACCCGGTACACGCCCGGCTCCGCCGGCGCGCCTGTCCGGTTCCGGCCGTCCCAGATCAGGGTCCCCGCGCCCGCCGCCGCCGAAACCACCCTGTCGTCCGTGACCGCCCGGCCCTCGGCGTCCACGACCACCCACGTCACCCGCGCCGTCTCCCGCAGGTCGAACGTGACCGTCAGCGTGCCCTGCCGCGAGTCGAGCGGCAACGGTCCCACCGCCACCTTGCGCAGCAGCGGCTCGCCCTTCGCCAGCGTCACTTCCACGCTCCGCCCGCTCTCCGCCCCGTTCGCCGAGATCGCGGTCACCTGGTACCCGACCTCGCCCGCGACGAGCGGCTCGCCGAATCCCGGCGTCCCCACCGTGCCCAACATCGCCACGCTCTGACCCCGGCGACGCCACACCCGGTACGCGCTGATCGGCGACCCGTTGGGAGAGGTGGCCGCCCACGTAAGACGGCTGTTCTTCCCGTCCTTGCCCAGCGCAAGCTGGTCCGGCGCGTCAGGCGCCGGCAGGAGCGATCCGACCCACGTCCCCGCCGTAACCAGCACCCGCCCGCCCGACACTCCCACCCCGTCGATCACGCCGTGTCCCGGCGCCGCGCTCCACAACTTCGCGCCGTCGGAGAGCCGCAGCCCCACGACCGTCCCCTGCCTGGTGCCCACGTACACGACGTCGCCGGCGCCCGACACCGCGTTCGGCGTCCCCGCCAGCACGGTCTCCCACACCTTCC
>ERZ1292640.908-Hain-H43-02um-R1-908-length-24570-cov-9_pt1 | contig 24570 bp, 24 predicted proteins | sample MGYA00564404_ERZ1292640 | MGnify/ENA primary metagenome ERZ1292640 (study PRJEB36523, sample SAMEA6512636) | groundwater metagenome | collected 2019-01-08 | study: AquaDiva: Metagenomics assemblies of 32 groundwater samples | reverse complement strand
CACGCAGCACGCGCGGCAGGCCGGTCTCGGGGTCGGTGCCGGCCAGGAAGCTGACCCGGCGCGAACGCAGGAAACGGCGCGCCGGCAGTGACATGACCTTCGCCATCAACCGCTCGAACGACCCGGCATCGAGCCGCAGCGCTTCCATCAGCGAATTCAGCACGCGCACGGCGTCGTACTTCGCATAGTTGAGCGTCTTGCCCGGGATCGAGAACGGATCGGCCACCATGTGGCTGGCCTTGGCGCGGGCAAAGCGCAGCGGATCGCGCAGCACCTCGACCAGGTCGTGCTGCATCAGCAGCGTCTCATACTCGTTGACGGTGATGCCGACGTTGCGTTCCGACGGATCGACGACCAGGTCGACGCGGGCGCGGTCGATGCCGACCTGCTTCACCAGTTCGTCGATGCGCTCGAGCACGCCCAGCCGGGGATCGGCCAGGTTGACCGAATCGATCGGATGCTTCGAGACCGGAATCGAGATCGAGGTCCGCGCCACCACGTCCTCGTGGTCGTAGGCGACCACGGTGGTCTTGCGTTTGCGCATCTGCGCTTCGCTCTTGCCGTCGAGCTCGATGAAGTAGACCGGCGAATCGGGCCGCGTGCGATAGGTGACGCAGTTGCGCATGCCGGCGCCGATGAAGGTCAGGTGCGAGTCGCCGTTACGCGGCTCGACCACCTTCTGCTCCTCGGTCAGCTCGGAGCGCAGCTCCATCTGGTCGTGCCGGTACTCGCCGCCCTGTGGAAACAGCGCGTGGAAGGCGCTGAAGAACTGCGACAGCAGGTCGGGCCGGTGGTGCATGCGGACCGACAGGCTCTGATCCAGGTAGCCCGCGGTGGTGTGGAACGAGGTGTAGAACGCGCGCCGGTGCTGGCGCAGCAGTTCCGCCGCCTCGACATTGATGCGCGAGTTGACGTCGATGGCCTCGAAGCGCCGCTGCGGCGCCAGGGTCAGGGTCAGTTCGGTCGGCTGTGTCGCCATCAGCTAATCTTCACGCCGGCTTGGGCCGGGTTGGGGGCCACGAGGTCGGCGGCCGTGCATCCCCGCATGGCGAGAATACGCTCCAGCACTTCGCCGACCACGCTGTCCGGGGTCGACGCGCCCGCGGTAATCCCGATGCTCACTGGACCGGCCGGCAGCCAGCCGCCGGTGCGGCCTTCGACCGGCGCGCCCACCACCCGATGGCGGATGGCAGTCTCTTCGATGCAGGTCGGATTATCGATGTAAAACGTGCGGACCCGCGGCGCGCACATGCGGGCCAGGGCCTGGGTGTTGCTGCTGTTGTAGCCGCCGATGACGATCATCATGTCGAGGTCGCCGCCCTTGAGCATGTCGAGCACGGCGTCCTGGCGCTCCTGGGTGGCGGAACAAATGGTGTCGAAGGCGCGGAAGCAGGCATCGATGTCGGCGGTGCCTTCGCGCCCGACGATGGCGCGGCGCAGGGTCTCCTGGACCTTGAGCGTCTCGCTCATCAGCATGGTGGTCTGGTTGGCCAGCCCCATGCGGCGCAGATCGCGATCCGGATCGAAACCGGGGCTCGCCGCCTCGGCGAACTCGGCCATCAACTCCGCCGCCGTGCGCCGGCCCATGATGAACTCGCACAGCCGCTCGGTCTCGGCGACGTCGCGAACGCACAGGTAGTGCCCGTTGGGGTGCGTCAGGGCCTGCGACGCCGTGGCGCGCGTCTCTTCGTGATGGTGCTTGCCGTGGATGATCACGGTGTAGCCGTCGCGGGCGTAGAAGTGCACCTTCTTCCAGACGTTGAGCACGCTGCCGCAGGTGGTGTCGACCAGCACGCAGCCTTTCGCCTTCAGGTGCGCCAGTTCCGGGACGCTGACGCCAAACGCCGGCAGGATCACGACGTCATCGACCGCGACCCGGGCGAAGCGGTGCTCAGGGTCGAGCGAGTCTTCCAGGATCTCGATGCCCATGGCGCGAATGCGCTGGTTGACGTCGGGGTTGTGGATGATCTCGCCCGACAGGAACACGCGGCGGTCGGGGAAGCGCTGGCGCGTCTGGTAGGCATAGTCGACGGCACGGTCGACGCCGTAACAGAACCCAAATTCCCGGGCGAGCTTGAAGCCCAGCCCGCCGGCTTCGGCGTGGTACCCGAGCAACTTGAGCCGTTCAACCACCTGACTCTCGTAGGTACGCGCCAAAATGGGCCCGACCTCGGATTTCAGGCCGAAACCCTTCTGAAAGTACAACTGCGTCACGTAACGTAATTATAACCGACGGCTGGACCTGGCCCCAAAGCTAGCCGGGCGGCACCGGCGGGGGCGTCCGGCCGCCGGCGTGTCGAACGCCCCACTCGACCATGGCCCGCATAACCGGCCGTAAATCCTCACCCCGCGGGGTCAGCACATACTCGACGCGCGGCGGATGGGCGCTGTAGCGGCGCGTCTTGAGGATGCCCTTCGCCGCCAGCCGCCTCAACCGTTCGGCCAGGATATTGGTGGGAATGGCTTCCGGCGAGCCGAGGAAGTCGGCGTAGCGCTTCTTGCCGCGCATGACGTCGCGGACCACCAGCAGCGACCACTTGTCGCCGAGCACATCCAGCGTGCAGGCCACCGGACAGCGGGAGCGGCGGGGCATGGCCTGCAGTCTACGCCCGTTGCCCAGTCACTTGCAAATTGCAAGTCACTACCGGTAGCATCCGCCGATGCGCCGTTGTCTCCTCGCGACCCTGCTGCTGGCCGTGCCGTTCCCCACCCTTGCCCAGGCGCCGCCGCCGACCGTCCGCGCCCATCGCGTCGCCGACCCCCTCCGCATCGACGGCCGGCTCGACGAAGCGGTCTACGGCAGCACGCCGGCGATCACCGGCTTCGTCCAGCAGGAGCCGGACGAGTTCAAGCCGGCCACCGAGAAGACCGAGGCGTGGATCTTCTTCGACGACGACCACGTCTACGTCTCGGCGCGCAACTGGGAGAGCGCGCCCGAACGGCGCGTCGCCAACGAAATGCGGCGCGACACCAGCCAGTTGCGGCAGAACGACACCTTCGCCGTGCTCTTCGACACCTTCCACGACAAGCGCAACGGCTACATCTTCTACGCCAACGCCATCGGCGGCCTCGCCGACAGCCAGGTCACCGACGAGGGCCCGCCCAACGCCGACTGGAACACCGTGTGGGACGTGCGCACCAGCACTTTCGACGGCGGCTGGACCATCGAGATGGCCATCCCGTTCAAGTCGCTGCGCTACCAGCCGGGCACCGACCAGGCCTGGGGCATCAACCTACGGCGCGTCGTGCGCTGGAAGAACGAATGGTCGTACCTGGCCCAGGTGCCGCGCGCGCTGACCACCTTCCGCGGCCTGCTGAAAGTGTCGTCGGCAGGCACGCTCGAAGGCCTGCAGGTGCCGTCGGGCAGCCGCAACCTCGAAATGAAGCCGTTCGCGCTGACCGAGGTCGCGACCGACAACACGGTGTCCCCGGCCAAGTCGAACGACGGCAAGGCGCGCGCCGGCGGCGACCTCAAGTACGGCATCACCCAGAACATCACCGCCGACCTGACGGTGAACACCGACTTCTCCCAGGTCGAGGTCGACGAGCAGCAGGTCAACCTGACGCGCTTCAACCTGTTCTTCCCCGAGAAGCGCGACTTCTTCCTGGAGGGGCTCGGCACGTTCGCGTTTGCCGGCCGCGCCAGCGCCGGGCTCGCCGCGGGCACCGGCGACACCCCATACCTGTTCTTCAGCCGGCGCATCGGGCTGGATCGGTCGCGCGTGATTCCCCTGCAGGCCGGGGGGCGCGTCAGCGGCAAGGCCGGCAAGTTCACCTTCGGCGCCATCAACGTGCAGACCGGCGACGACGAGCCAGCCGGCATCAAGCCGGCCAACTTCACCGTGTTGCGCGCCAAGCGCGACATCCTGCGCCGCAGCAGCATCGGCGGCATGTTTACGCACCGGACCGCGACGCCGGGGCGGGCCGGCTCGAACGACGGCTTCGGCATCGACACCGCGATGTCGTTCTACCAGAACGTCCGCTTCGATGCGTATCTCGCCGCCACCCGCAGCGACGGCCGCGACGGCGACAACCTGAGCTACCGCGGCTTCTTCGACTACAACTCGGACAAGTTCGGCGTGCAGGCCGAGCGGCTGGTGGTCGAGCCCAACTTCCTGCCGGAGGTCGGCTTCCTGCGCCGCACCGACATGCGCCGCAACTACGGCCAGGTGCGCTACGCCGCCAGGCCCGCGGGACTGAAGAACGTGCGCCGCATGACCTCGCAGGCCAGCCTGAACTACACGACCAACAATCAGGATCGGCTCGACACGCGCGAAGCCGTCGGCCGCTTCGAGACCGAGTTCACCAACAGCGACCTGTTCAGCGTGACCTACACCGACAGCTTCGAGCGGCTGGTGCGGCCGTTTGCCATCTCGCCGGGCGTGACCCTGCCGGTCGGCGCCTACGACTTCCACACCACGCGGGTCGGCTACATCGCCGGCCAGCAGCGCCGGGTGTCGGGAGAGGTGGTCTACGAGACCGGGCCGTTCTACAACGGCGATCGCCACACGCTGTCGCTCAACAGCGCGCGCATCCAGGTGACACCGCAGGTGTCGCTCGAACCGAGCCTGTCGATCAACTGGGTCGACCTGGTGCAGGGCTCGTTCACGGCCAGGGTGGTCCGCACGCGCGCCACCTACACCATCACGCCGCGCATGTTCGTCAGCGGCATCCTGCAGTACAACTCGGCGGGAACCTCGGCCGGCAGCAACGTCCGCTTCCGCTGGGAGTACCGTCCCGGCAGCGAACTGTTCGTCGTCTACACCGACGACTTCGACACCGAGCCGCGGCCGAACGTGGTGTCACTTCGCAACCGCGCCTTCGTGGTGAAGTTCAACCGGCTGTTCCGGCTGTAAACTCGTCGCGTGAACATCGTTTTCGCCACCTGTTCCCACCAGCCGTTCATCACGGCCGATGACCAGCCGTTGGCCGACGCGCTCGGCGCGCTCGGCTACCAGGTCGAGCCCGAGCCGTGGACCGACATCGACCCAGATGCCCGGCTCGCCGCGGACCCCGTGGTGCTTCGTTCAACCTGGGACTATCACCGCCTGCCGACGATGTTCACGGCGTGGCTGGCGGCAATGGCCGATTCAGGGCGGCCGCTGTTGAACCCCGCGGAGGTGGTTCGCGGCAACATCGACAAAATCTACCTGCAGGGACTTGCGGCCGCCGGCATCGCCATCCCGAAGACGCGCTGGCTCGACCGGCCCGAGGTCGCGGGCCTGGCAGCGATCCTGGGCGAGGAACAGTGGCGACGGGCTGTGGTCAAGCCGCGCATTGGCGCGACCGCCCATGGCACGTTCCTGATCACCGCCGACGCGCTGCCTGCCACCCGTAGCTCACGCCACGCGGAGACCGTGAGCGAAGGGTGGCCTTCGGACGACGACCTCGCACCCGGGCGGGCAGCCGGCGCGCTGGTGCAGCAGTTCATTCCCGAGATTCGCGATCGCGGCGAGGTGTCGCTGGTCTACGCCGGCGGAGAGTTCAGCCACGCTGTCGTGAAGCGCGGCAAGGACGGCGATTTCCGCGTGCAGAAGGACTTTGGTGGCGTCGCGGAACCGTTGGCACCATCGGCCGCCCTGCTGGCCTTCGGCCGGTCGGTGATGGCCCACGTGCCGGAGTCTTGCGCCTACGCGCGCGTGGACGTGGTCGAGAGCGCACTCGGGCCGGTGTTGATGGAACTCGAGCTGATCGAACCGGAGCTCTACTTCAGTATCGTCCCCGGCTCAGCCGAGCGGATGGCGCGCGCCATCGTCGACCGCCTCGTCCTATAATTCCAGCGTGTTCATTGGTCATTACGCCCTGGCATTCGGCGCCAAGCAATACGCGCCGGCGGTCTCGCTCGGGACCCTGTTTGTCGCCTGCCAGTTCGCCGACCTGCTGTGGCCGACCCTCGTCGTGCTCGGCATCGAGCGGGTGGAGGTCGACCCCGGCAACACGGCGATGACGCCGCTCAACTTCATCAGCTACCCCTATTCGCACAGCATGGTGATGCTGGTGATCTGGTCGGCGCTGTTCGCGTTGGCGTACCGCGTCATCAAGGGCTGGCGGCCCAACGCCATGGCCGCCATCGCCACGCTCGTGTTCAGCCACTTCGTGCTGGATTTCGTGACGCACCGGCCCGACCTGCCGCTGACGCTGACCGGGACGCACCGCGTCGGACTGGGGTTATGGAACTCGCCGATGGCGGCGCTGGCGGTTGAAGTGACGCTGTTCGCGGCCGGCACGGCCGTCTACGTGGTCGTCACCCGCGCCCGAGACCGCGTCGGCTCGCTCGGCCTGTGGACGCTGATTGCGTTCCTGTCAGCGATTTACTTCGCGGCGATCTTCGGCCCGCCGCCGCCGACTTCGTCGGCGGTCGCGATGGCCGGCCACCTGTCGTGGTTGTTCGTGGCCTGGGCTTACTGGGTGGACCGCCATCGCAGTGCCAGGCAACCCTGAAGGTTGCCTCCAAGTGCCTGCTACGGTTTCGCGTGTTCGAGGATCAAGCCGACGGCGGTGGCGCGCTTGAAGCCTTTCCAGTAGGTGTGCGTGGCCGTGGGCTTGCCGTCGCGATCCATGGAATAGACGGCGTCCCTGCCGTTGGGCACCACGTCGAAGTACGCCTGCTTGTCCAGCTCGCCCTTGAGGTGCAGGCCGAAGTAGGCGGTCGCGAAATGATGAAAGATGTTGTTCATCCGTGCGGTGTCCCACACGGCGTCGGCGTAGTGCGCGAACGGCGGCGTCCCCGGACCCGATGAACGGTAGGTCTCGGCCGGCGCCGGCATGGGCGCCGCCGCGTTGTGGTTCGCGTTCACGAACGTCAGCAGGTAGCGATCGGCATTGACCGCGCCCTCGAAGATCGCGCGAGTCCCCCGCTCGTACCCCGACACCTCGTCGGCGCTGCCGGCAATGAACAGCACCGGCGTGCGAATGCCCTTCAGGCCGTCAGCATCCCAGTACCCGCCCTGCATGCCCCAGGGGCCGACGGCAATCGCCGCCTTGATGCGCGGATCGCGCGCCTGCTGATAGGCAGGATTCGACGCCGCCCGCGCGGCCAGCAGCTTGTTCGGCGGCGCCTGGGCGCCGTTCACGCTCGCCGCGCTGTAGCCGCCGCCAATCACGTTGACGACCCCGTAGCCGCCCATCGAGTAGCCGATGATGCCGGTGCGGCCGGCATCGACCAGGCCGGCGAGGAAGCTGCCCGAGCCGCGGCGGCCGAGCCGATCAATCTCGTCAAGCACGAAGAGCTGATCGAACGCGCGGTTATAGAGCGTGCTGCCGAACGCCTTCTGGTCGTCGTAAGTGCTGTCCTTGTGATCGATCGAAACGGTGACAAATCCCTTGCTGGCGAGGTTCTCGCCGACGTGGCTCATGAGATAGCGATTGCCTGGATAGCCGTGGGAGATGATCACCAGCGGATAACCAGCCTGTCCGCGGAGGGGCGCCGCATCGCGCACGGCCTTGCCCTGGATGGTGGCGGTGATGGCCGGGTCGCGGGTAATGACTTTGTACTCGCCACCCGGCTGCTGGCCGGACGCCAGCACAGCCGGATACCAGACCTCGAGCGTCAGCGTGCGGTCGTAGCGCGCGACCGGCCCGCCTTCCTTGGTGTTGAGGATGTCAGGCCGGTTCTTGTCGGTGACCTGGATCGTCCGGACGCCAATGTCCAGCGGCCCGTGCGCCGCCAGTTCGGGCGCGTTCGGCGTCACGACGTCGATGCGGTTCTGCTGCGCCAGCACGTGAGCCGACGCCAGGACCAGGACCAGGCCAATGTTCACCGCTCGTGGGGCTGCCGGCAGATTGACGATCATCGCCACGGATTATATGGCGTAGGATCTCGCGTCATGACGCATCGATTCCTGGCCGCCGCCGGCATGGCGCTGGCGCTCGCGGGCCTGCCCCACGCGGCAGCGGTTCACGCCCAGACGGCTCGCCCCGCAGCGGCGGCCGTCGACGGGGTATTCGCGAAGTGGACGACCGCCACGCCGGGATGCGCGGTTGGTGTCGCGGTGGGCGGCACGACGGTGCTGACCCGGGCCTACGGCATGGCCGACCTCGAGCACGATGTCCCGAACACCGCCGACACCATTTTCGAGGCCGGGTCGGTGGCCAAGCAGTTCACCGCCATGGCGGTGCTGTTGCTGGCGAAGGACGGCAAGCTGTCGCTGGACGATCCGGCACGGAAGTACCTCCCCGAACTGCCCGACTACGGCGCACCACTCACCATTCGTCATCTCCTGAACCACACCAGTGGCCTGCGCGACTGGGGCAGCGTAGCCGGCATTGCCGGCGCGCCGCGGACCACGCGCGAATACACCCACGCCCACGTGCTCGACATCGTCAGCCGCCAGAAGGCCCTGAACTTTCCGACCGGCACGCAATGGTCGTACACCAACACCGGCTTCAACCTGGCCGCGATCGTCGTCTCACGAGTGAGCGGGATGCCGTTTGCGGAGTTCTCGCGGACGCGCATCTTCACCCCGCTCGGCATGACCCGCACGTCGTGGCGTGACGATCACACGCGGGTCGTGAAGGGCCGCGCCCTTGCGTACAGCAGCGCGAGCGACGGCTATCACCTGGACATGCCGTTCGAGAACGTCCACGGCAACGGCGGGCTGTTGACGACCGTCGGCGACCTGCTGAAATGGAATGAGAATTTCGTGACGCCGGTGGTTGGCGATGGCGCGCTGGTGACGACGCAGATGACGGCCGGGACCTTCAACGATGGCCGGCCGCTCGACTACGGCCTGGGATTGTTCGTTCACAACTATCGCGGCGTGCGGAACATCAACCACAGTGGCTCGACGGCCGGCTATCGCGCGCACTTGAATCGCTTCCCGGACAGCCATACGTCGGTGGCTGTGCTGTGCAACGTCGCCACGGGCGATGCCACGCGTTCGGCCAACCTGGTGTCGGACCTGTATCTCACGGGCCTGCAGCCGGTCACCCCGACCACGCCGGCGCCGGCCGTGCCGCCGATGACGCCGCCGCCCGCGGCGCCGCAGCTCGCAGAGTTCGGCGGCGCTTACTGGAGTGATGAGGCAGAAGTGATGCTCACCGCGGCCGTCGAGAACGGCGCGCTGGTCATCAAGCGCAGGCCCGACACGGTAATTGCGCTCACCGCCATCGGCCGCAACACCTTCCGCGGGTCAATCGGTACGGTGACGTTCCACCGTGACGCCAGCGGCAAGGTCACCGAACTGAGCATCAAGCAGGACCGCGTGTGGGACATGCGTTTCCTACGCCGATGATACTGAGACCAGGGCCGCTGATGACACCGATCCGGGTCTAACATCGAGACATGATCAGCCGTCGAACACTCAGCGTAATGGTCGTGGTCATCGCGCTGGTGAGCAACGCGACCGGCCAGGCGCCGGTCTTTCCGTCGCCGCGGGCCACGCCAGAGACCGTTGCCGACAACCAGGACTTCCCTTACATCCCGGCGCTCCCCGGCGCGCGGCTGATCTCCACCAGGCGCATCCAGGAGCCGCTCGAGCTACGGCCGGCGACCGCTGACCACGAAGCCGTGCTCGCAGGCATGTCGTACGTGCAGAAGACCTACGACCCTTCGACTTCGCTCAGGTGAATGTCGCGGATGTGGGCGAAGAGGAATGGGCATCGGTGTTGGCGAAACAGTGCCGCATCCGGCCGTACACCATCCAGTTCGATCTCGATCGGCCCAGCTTCAGGCCTGAAGCCGTGCCGACGCTCGAGAAGCTCGCGGAGTTGCTGAAGCCGCGGTCGGCGCCGGCCGTCGAGGTGCAGGGACACATGGACAACATTGGCGCCACCGGCGACGCCGTGCGGCAGGTACTGTCCGAGGCGCGCGCGACGGCCGTCGCCGCGTGGCTGGTCGGTCACGGCGTGGCAAGGTCGAAGTTGTCGTCGCAGGGGTACGGAAAAACGCGGCCCGTCGCTGCCAACGACAGCGACCTGGGCCGCGCCATGAATCGGCGGATCGAAATCGTCAGGCCAGGTTGTGCGCGCTAGCGTAGTCCTCGTAGGTGCCCTTGAAGTCGGTGATCCTGCCGTGATCGAAGTGCCACACACGCGTGCCGACTTCTTCCATCAGGTCCTGATCGTGCGTCACGAGCAGCACCGTGCCCTCGAACTTCTGGAGCGCCACGTTGAGGGCGTTAATCGCCTCGAGGTCCAGGTGGTTGGTCGGCTCGTCCAGCACCAGGACGTTCGGCTTCTGCAGCATGATGCGGCAGAACAGCAACCGGGCCGTCTCGCCGCCCGACAGCGCTTCGGTCGGCTTCAAGCCTTCCTCGCCGGTGAACAGCATCTGCCCGAGCAGGCCGTGGATGTCCTGGCGCGACGCGTCTGGGTCGAACTGGTGCAGCCAGGCCGCCGCCGTGAGGCCCTTCTGGATTTCGCCGGTGTGGTCCTGCGCGAAGTAGCCAATCGACACTTCGTGGCCCCATTTCGTCTTGCCGGCATCGAGGTCGGCCTTCGCGCCGACGTTGCCCGGCGCATCTGACAGCAAGGCCTTCAGCATGGTGGTCTTGCCCGTGCCGTTCCGGCCCACGAGCACAATCTTCTCGCCGCGGCTGATGATGCCGCTGAAGTTGTCCACGACCTTGAGCGAGCCGTGCGCCTTCGAGATGCCCTCGAACTCCAGCGCCGTGCGGCCCGACGGCCGCAGGCTGGTGAACTTGATGTATGGGCGTTGGATGTTCGAGCGCGCCAGCTCGGTGGTCTGCAGGCGCTCCACTTCCTTGCGACGCGACTGCACCTGGCTGGAGCGCGTGCCAGCCGAAAAGCGCTGGATGAAGTCCTGCAACTGGGCGATTTTCTTGTCGCGCTGCTCGTTCTGCGATTCGAGGCGCGAGCGAATCTGCGTCTTCGCCATCACCATGTCGTCGTAGCCGCCGGTGTAGGTGATGATGGTCTGGTAGTCGATGTCGGCGGTGTGCGTGCACACCGCGTTCAGGAAATGGCGATCGTGCGAAATCACGATCAAGGTGCCATCGTAACGAATCAGGAAGTCGCGCAGCCAGTGGATCGAGTCGAGGTCCAGGTGGTTGGTGGGTTCGTCGAGCAACAGCGCCTGCGGGTGACCGAACAACGCCTGCGCCAGCAGCACGCGCACCTTCTGGCCGCCCTGCAATTCGCCCATCGTCCGCTCGTGCACTTCGTCCGGAATGTCGAGGCCCTGCAGCAGGATGGCGGCGTTGCTCTCGGCCTCGTAACCATCTTCTTCGCCGACAATGCCTTCGAGCTCGCCGAGGCGCATGCCGTCGGCTTCGGTCATCTCTGGCTTCGCGTACAGCACGTCGCGCTCTTCGAGCGCGCTCCACAACCGCGCGTTGCCCATGATCACCGTGTCGATCACGCGCAGCCTGTCGAAGGCGAACTGGTCCTGCCGGAGCACGCCGAGCTTCTTGGGGCGGACGACGTCGCCCTTCTGCGGCTGCGACTCGCCGGTCAGCAGCTTCATGAAGGTGGACTTGCCCGAGCCGTTGGGACCGGTGAGGCCGTAGCGGCGGCCCGCCAGGAAGGTGGTGGTTACTTCGTCGAATAGAACCTTCGACCCGAAGCGCATGGAGACGTTATTGACTGAAATCACAACCCTTTATTCTACCACCTGGCACCCCATAAAGGGGTGCCCTACCGGAGATCGCGCGGCCCGTCGTCTCACGGTCAGGCGCTTGATTCGCAGGTGTTCCTCGCGCTCGCGCTCGTCGAGCGTGCGACGGATGCCGGCGAGATCCGCCGTCAGGCGCACGCTGACGCGTTGTTCCAGGGTGTTGACCAGCCGGGTGGTCCGCGCCAGCGCCCGGCCCAGGCGCCGCATCACGTCCTCCTGGGGAGCGGCGTCGAGGAGTTGCTCGAGGAGCACCTCGAAGTTCCGCGCCGCTTCCTGGCTGGCCGCTTCTCCGGGTCCCGCCAGGACTCCTCTCGCCGCAATGCTGCGCACGAGCGAGGGCCGTCTCGCCAACGCGACCATCGTGAGGCCCCACAATTCGGCGGCGGAGAGATCGATGTCGACTTCCCGCCTGGGCCACCCCATTGGCGTCAGGGCATCGCTCCCGTGCGCCGAGAGCGCCGTCCACAACGAGTGCCAGGCCTGGCGGGCCTGCGCGTCGATGGCCTCGCGGGACGTCACCGCCGTCCGCGCGCGCGCGAACAATTCGTCGACGAGCGATTCGCGCTTGCGTTTGAGCAGCGCGGTGCCTTTCTGCACCTGCTCCAGGCGCCGGCGACAGCGCAGCAGGCTCGAGCGCGTGGCGGCGGCGCGCGGCCCGCCGGTCATGACGAGGCCGCCTCCGGACCTGACGCCTGGGCGGCCCGGGCCGCCGAGCGCGTGGCCAACAATTCGGGGTTCAGCTTCAGCAGGTCTTCCGGCGGCAGCCGGTCGAGCAGCCGCCATCCCGCCGCGATGGTCTCGGCGATCGACCGGCGCTGGTCGCCCTGCCCAACAAATGTCCGCTCGAACGCTTCGGCAAACGCGAGCGCTCGCCGGTCGGCCGGCTGGAGGCCCGCCTCGCCGACGATCGCCACCATCATGCGGGCCTCACGGCCGCGCGCGTAGACGGCATAGAGCTGGTCCGCCCACTTGTGATGTTCCGGCACCGTGTGTGCCGTACCGATGCCGGCGTTCATCAGTCGCGACAACGACGGCAGCACGTCGATCGGCGGCGACACGCCGCGGCGCTGCAGCTCGCGGCTGAGTACCACCTGCCCTTCGGTGATGTATCCGGTGAGGTCAGGAATCGGATGGGTAATGTCGTCGTCGGGCATCGTGAGAATCGGCAACTGCGTGACGCTGCCAGCGCAGCCCTCGACGACGCCCGCGCGCTCGAAGATCGAGGCGAGGTCGGTGTACATGTAGCCCGGGTAACCGCGGCGGCCGGGCACCTCGTCGCGGGCAGCGGCCACTTCGCGCAGCGCCTCGCAGTAGTGCGTGATGTCGGCCATCACCACCAGCACCTGCAACCCGTGAACAAACGCAAGGTGCTCGGCACAGGCGAGACCGGCGCGCGGGGCCAGTAGCCGCTCGATGGTGGGGTCCTGGGCCTGATTCAAATACAACACGCTGCGCTCGAGCGCCTCGCTGTGCTGGAAGCGATCGAGGAAGGTGCGGGTTTCGCGTTCGGTGATGCCGATGGCCACGAAGACCACCGCGAACGGCTCGCCCCGCGGCGCCCGCGCGTTCTCGACGATGGTGGCCGCCAGTTCGAGCGCCGGCAGACCCGGGCCCGAGAACACCGGCAGTTTCTGGCCGCGGACCAGAGTATTCATGCCGTCGATCGCCGAGATCCCGGTCTCGATGAAATCGCTCGGCGGGAGGCGGCGCGCCGGGTTGATCGGTGCGCCCCACAACGGCTGGAGCGCTTCGCCAATGGGATGCGGCAGGCCGTCTTTCGGCTCGCCCAGGCCGCTCAGCGCGCGTCCGAGCAGGTCGCGCCCCACCACGGTGTGCGCGAGGTCGCCGGTGAGCGTGACGGCGGCCGTGGCCGGCGCCAGGCCGAGGGTGTCTTCGAGGACTTGCACCACCGTGACCTCACGGCCCGCGTCGATTACCTGTCCGCGCAGGTCGGGCTGACCCGGCGAGGTCACGGTGACCCACTCGCCGAGGGCTGCGCGCTGCGCGCCGGCCAGGTAGAGCAGCGGGCCGGCCGCGGCCCAGGCGCCTCGATAGGTGCGTGCGACCGTCATCCCCCACCGCCTTCGGCGGCGTGCGGCTGCGGCGCGTCGCGCAGGTCCGCCAGCACGCGGCGCATGGCGTCGAGTGGCAGGTCACCGAAGGTCCGGCCCTGCGTCAGGGCCTCGACGCCGGCGTCGAACGCGCGCAGTGCTGCGTCGGCCAGCGCGAAGGTCTTGGCCGGAGGCGAGAACGCGTCGCCGGGGTCGAAGGCGCTTTGCCCCAACACGAACTCGCGCACCGCGGCCGCGGCCGCCAGCAGCAACCGGTCCTTGTCTTCGAGCGCCTCGGGCCCGACGACGCCGGCCACCTCGCGCAGGTCGGCATCGCGCTGCAGCAGTTCCAGCAGACGCGCGCGGGTGGCGCTCCAGCGCGGGTCCACGGCTTCGTCGAAATGCTTCGTCATCGCCGGCACGTACAGGCTGTAGCTGGTCTCCCAGTCCACTGCGGGAAACTGCCGTTGGTGGGCCAGGTTGGGATCGAGCGCCCATAGCGCGCCCGCCACGCGCAGGCACGCCTGGGTGACCGGCTCCGAAAAATCGCCGCCCGGTGGCGAGACGGCGCTGATCAGCGTCAGGCTGCCCTGCCGCTCCGGACGCCCCAGGCAGCGAACCGAGCCGGCGCGTTCGTGCAGCTTGGCGGCGCGGCTGGCCAGCGACGTGGGGTATCCCTCTTCGCCTGGCATTTCCTGCAGGCGCGAGCCGACTTCGCGCAGGGCCTCCGCCCATCGGGACAGACTGTCGGCCATCACCGCGACGCGGCAGCCCATGTCGCGGAAGTATTCGGCCACCGTGAGACCCACGTACACGGACGACTCGCGCGCAGCCACCGGCATGTTGCTGGTGTTGACGACGAGCACGGTGCGATCCATCAGGGGGCGGCCGCTGCGCGGATCGACCAGGCCGGCGAACCCGTGCAGAACATCAGCCATCTCGTTGCCACGCTCGCCGCAGCCGATGTAGACGACGATGTCCGCGTCGCCGTACTTCGCCAGCGCCTGCTCGATCACGGTCTTGCCGGTGCCGAACCCGCCGGGCACTGCCACCGTACCGCCCTCGGCCACTGGAAAGAGCAAATCGAAGACGCGCTGTCCGGTGAGGAACGGGCGCGGCGTGTCGATTCGCGGCCCCGATGGCCGGGGACGCCTGACCGGCCACTTTTGCGACAAGGTGAGTGACTGGCCGTCGCTCAGGTGCACGACGGGCTCATCAACGGCCGCCTCACCGGGCCGTACGGTGCGCACCTCACCGGCCTGTCCGGGCGGCACCATCACCTTCAGTTGAAATCCGCCTCGTTCGACGACGGTGCCCATCACGTCGCCGGCTTCGAGGCGATCACCGGCGGCGCACGACGGCGTGAAGTGATATCGCCGCGCGCGATCGAGCGTCGGCGCGGTGCTGCCGGCCTGGATGAACGTGCCGGAAGTCTCGGCGAGCTCCGCCAGCGGCCGGCCAATACCGTCGATCACGCTGCCGAGCAGTCCGGGCCCGAGCTCGACCGCCAGTGGCAGGCGCTCTCGCGTGACGGGCTCACCCACCCGCAAGCCCGTCGTTTCCTCGAACACCTGGAGGGTCGTGAGATCGCCGCTGACCCGCAGCACCTCGGCCAACAACTGACGATCGCCGACCCGCACCAGTTCGTTCAGCGCCACGCCGCGCAAGCCGGTGGCCTCGGCCAGCGCCCCGACGATGCGGGTCAACGTGCCGCCGGTCATCGCGGCCTCACGCGGTAGCCGATGGCCTGGCGGAGAATCTCGAGCACGTACGCTTCGGCCTCGCCTTGCACATCCCAGCTGGGGGACGGAAAGGGTGCCACGACGGGCAGGGCCTGGCGGTCGAGACGCGTGGTCAGGTCGTGCGGGAGCGCGCGATACAGCGTGTCTTCGAGCAGCACCATCCCGATGCCGGTCTCGGCCAACAGTCGCTTCATCGTCTCGGCCGCCGCCGATGCGCCGGCCACGCGTGTCACGGCAATTCCGGCGAGCTCGAAGCCCGCCGCGATCTCGGGACGGCAGACCACGCGAAGCGTCAATGCCACGGCGTCACCAGTTCCTGCCTTCGCATCGCCGGCGGCGCGCCGAGCGCCACGCCCCAAGCCAGCGTGCGCAGGTCACGGCTCTGGGCTTCGATGCGAAGCAGCACGCGCAGGATCGGCGCCGTACCGAGCGGCCGCAGGCGGGCGTCGCGCGCCAGGCGCGCCATCGTACTGGTCAGGAGGGTGCGCTCTGGAAACGTGACATCGTCAGCCACGACGGGAAGCATGCGGGCCAACGGTGTCCCGGCCAAAGCCGCGGCGAGGCGGACCAGGCACGCCTGCCGCGATGCCGACGCTGCGGCCGCCACGAAGGCATGCGGTGGCAGCCATCGGCCTCCCGCGACGAAGGCGTCGCCTGGGTCGATGTCCCGCGGCCCTCCGGCGAGTAGCAGCGCGTTCTGGGTGTTGCCGATGTCGAGGCGCTCGTGCACGAAATCTCGCAGCACGGCGTCACCCAGCCGGGCCGCTGTGCCCGCGCGCGCCGCAAGTCCGCGCAGCAATGCCACCTCGATGGCGAACAGCTCGGGCTGGGCTCTGTTCACGAGCGGCAGCAACCGCGGCGCGCCGGGATACCCCAGCGCGATCAGATGCGCGACGACCGCAGAGGGCGAAGCCTGCCTGGCCAATTCGGTCAAGGCGGCAACGGGCAATGCGGGCGTGGGCAACAGCCCGGCCAGCCGCGCCGCGGCAGGGGCGCCCTGCAGGGCGCCGCGCAACAGCGCGCGCAGGCTCCGGCGCTCCTGATCGGCGACGAATACGTCGAGCACGCCCGGCTGCGTCCGCTGCCAGCGCAGGAGCGTGCGCAGGTGCCGCCCGGCCGTCCGGTCGACCGAAAGCCCGAACGCGGCGAGGTCGGGAGGGTCGCCGGCGGGCTCGAGGTCGGCGCGCATTCGCGCCAGACCATGCACGAGGGATGCGACGTCGGTGGCGGCCGCCAGCGACTCCAGTGCCTCGCGCGATAGCAGGTGGGTGGCAACGCCCCGGCTGCGCGCGACCAGCGCCAGTTCAGCCGCGGGCACGGCCCACCTCGGCTAGCAACTCCACCGCCAGGCGCGTTTCACGCCGCGCCAGCCGCGCCGCCAGCGTGTTGTCCACGATCACCGAGCCATCGGCGGCTTCGGCCACCAGACCCGGTCCGATCGCCTCGTCGACGACGACGTCGAGTGACGGACGCGCCGACACGGCAGACCGCAATACCGCGGCGGCGGACGGCCCGCAGCGCACCTGCGCCGCCAGCCCCTCGAGATGTGACAACGCCTCCTCGAGGTGCCGCGGCAGCACAGCCATGTACTGCGGCGAGGCCGCTTCCTTTGACATCTGGTCGCGGGCCCGATCGAGGATGCAGCCGAGCAGCGCATGTTGGGCTTCGAGTTCCCGCGTCCGTGCCAGGCGCCGTGCGTGCGCCAGCTCGCGCTCCTGCGCCGCCTGCCGTTCGGCGCGACGCTGTGCGAGGTGATTGGCGGTTGACGCGGCCGCGGCTTGCGCGGCCGCCGACCGGATCGCGAGCACGTCCGCATCTGCCTGCCGAGTAATGGCCTCGACCTGCGTGTCGGCGTCCTGCTCGAGCCGGGCAATCAGATCCGTCAGCGCCATACTGTCCCTCTCACGTCCGAGGCCTCAGACCCCTCACGCTCCGGTGCGCAACAGGATCAGCACCGCCACCACGAATCCGAGGATCACCATCGTCTCGGGGATGGCGATCAGGATGATCGCGGTGGTCGACAGTTCGGGTTTCTCGGCAAGGCTGGCAGCCGCCGCGGGCCCGATGCGGCCCTGCGCCCAGGCCGTGGCCAGCGCGGGCACGCCAATGGCCAGCGCCGCGGCGAATGCGATTAATGCAATCTCCATGCGATGTTCCTTCCTCTACTCACGACGAGGCGTGCCAATGGCCGAGCGGGCGGTACTCGGCGCCGCCGGGACTGAAGAACTGACCGAAAAACTCCACGTAGTGCAGCCGCAGCGCGTGAATCGTCGGGCTGAAGAGCCCAATCGCGAAGTTGACCAGGTGAAAGAGCAGCGCGAAGACGACGCCCACGAGCACGCTGCCCATCGCGCCCACCAACTGGTTGGCCACCACCGCCAACATCAGCGACGCCGTGCCGAGCGCCATGATGCGGGCGTAGGACAGGACGTGGCCAAAGGCCGACAGCAGTTCGATCACCGCAACCACGCCCTCGAGCGCCACCAGCACGGGAAACGCGACCAGCACCGCCACGGCGAACGGCGTGAACAACCCTGGGGGCAGCACCCGCAGCGCGGCCAGCAGCGCCGTGGCCGTGAACACCAGCATCGCCAGCGTCACACCGCGTCCCATGGCCTCGCGCCGGCGGCCGCGCCGCCAGGCGCTCACCGACGCCAGCACGAGGCCGAGCAGGATGTGCACGCCGCCAATGGCGATCGCGAGGCCGAGGAAGGACATGGGGGCTTCCTCGCGATTGAAGATCGGTCGCAGGCCCACCAGGTGACCGAGCGATCCGAAGAGTTCGCCGAACAGGATGCCAAACACGACCGCACTCGACGCGCACGCCATCGCCACCATCGATCCGGAGCGGAGCATGGTGCCCGGCCGCGACTTCAGCCGAAGCAGGCCCGCCACGATCGCGAGCATCAGGCCGTAGCCCACGTCTCCGAGCATCACGCCGAAGAATGCCGGGAAGAAGATCGCCACAAACGGTGTCGGGTCGATGGTGCCGTATCGCGGCAGCGGCAGGGTGCGAGTGAGCATCTCGAACGGGCGGAAGATCGCCGGATTGTGGAGCGCGACCGGGGCATCGGCGGCGGCCCCCTGCTCCTTGCCAATGGCCGCCACCACGACCTCCGGACCAAATGCCGCCTGCAGGCGGCGTTCGAGAGGCGCCACGTCTGCCGCGGGCAGCCAGCCTTCGAGCAGAAAGAGGTGCTGCGCCGCGTGGACCCGCGCACGGGCGTCGAGCAGCAGCAGGCGGTCGCGCAGAAAGGCCTGAAGGCCGCACAACCAGCCGCTCACGTCGCGGCGAAGCGCCGCGCGCTCGGCGTCGATGGTGGCAATCTCTGCGGGAATGGCGGCCAGCCTCGCCTTGAGGCCGGGCAGCGCACGCAGCAGGTTCGACGTGCCAAGTCCCGGCGGCGCCGGCAGTTCGTCGATTCGCGATGCCGACAGCAGCTCTGCGACCTTCACTGCGGCCCCGGACGACGCGAGGATCAGCACGGCCCACTCACCCGTCGACAGCTCGCGATGCAGCACCTCCACCTCGCCGCTGACGGTGGCCTGGAGACTTTGCGTGAGCGCGCCAAGCGCGTTTTCGGCGCCGGCCCTGAGCACCACGTAAAAGGCCTGACCGTCGGGCCAGGTCAATTCCTGACCCACCAGCGATTCGAATGCCTGGAAGAACTCCCGGTAGCGGAGCAACAGCATGCGCTCGTCTTCAAGAGCGGCTTGCGACAGGTGGAGACGCTCGGCATGACGCCGGACCCGCCGTGCGCGGCGCACGGCACGCGGCAGCGCGGCCGGCGGATCGGACACGACGCCCGGCGCCGCGGGAACCTGCAGGCGCTCGAGGGAGGTCGCGACGTCGCGCAGGCACCGCTCGAGGTGACGGCGTTGGCGCGCCACGGCGCCGTCGGCCGGCACGACTTCAGGCAGGCGCGGCCGGTCGAAGTGCAAGACGCCGGCGTCCTGTAACTCGGCCAGCACGGCATCGAGTCGCGGCCGCGGACCGGCAATTCGCACGCGGGCCATCCGGACAATCATGTCGCCCCTCCACTGCCGCCGATCGCGCGGTCGAGAGCGCGACGCGCGAGCTCGCCGATCCGCTCGTCGGAGACACCGGTGATTGCCCGCAGGGCGGTTTCGTGCTGGTCGTGAATGGCGGTGAGAGATCGCTCGTGCGCGGCGCGGTCCGCGAGCGCCTCGTCGTCGCCGGTCCGCGCCTGTTGCAGGCGGGCGGCCGCGAGTATCCGCTCGCCCTCGCCGCGTGCTTCGGCGAGTCGGCGAGCCGCGTCGGTCTCGGCGTTGCGGACGCGTTGCTGCAAGCGGCGCTCGACCGCCAGCAATTGCCGCAGGCGTTCGTCGACGGGTTCTTCGGCGGCTTTGCGGGTCATGACCGCTCCAAACCGGGGACCCCTGGATCGCGTTCACCCACACTTCCGGCGGGGCAACCATCTGTATTTCAAGCAAGTCCCATACCGTGGCCGTGGCTTCTTGCGGCGTCGGCGGCCCATGGCGATGACCCACCGCGACCTTGAGAAACGCGCCTGGCGGACGGATGCTCGTTGGTGACTTTTCCCTGCCTTTGGGAATATTTCCGCCTCGACAGAGCAGTCTCGCCCCGCGAATCGCGGGCGCGGTGTTTGCATCCTCAGCAGGTTGGTCGAGCTCCTCTGAACTCGGCCGATCACAGAAGGGGAATTGTTATGAAACCCTCAACTGCCGAAGCGCGTGAATTCGCGGCCGATGCCGTTCGTCAGGCCGAACATGTGGCGCGCGAAGCGAGCCGGCTCAGGGCGGTTGCCACGGAAGCCGTCGAAGACGGCGTGCGTGCCACCAAACGAGCGATCACACACGGACTGCACGACCTGGGCGACCTGCACGACTCGGCCGCCTATCGCATCAAGCGGGCGCCGCTGATGATGGTCGGGCTGGCCTTCGGGGTCGGGATCCTGCTCGGCGTCGTCGTTGGAAAGGTGACACGAAAAGCCGCACCGGATCGGTAAGACACTCCGGCGCGACAGATCATCACCACGGTTGGGCGGATTGGGTCCGCGTGGGCTCGTCCATCGGTGGACTCACTATGCCCACGTCGCCGACAGCAGTTCAGCCTGCGCCAGCACCGTCTTCGTCGCCTCATCCTGCAGGTCGGGCGGATATCCGCGCTTCTTGAGGATGCGCTTAACCATCAGGCGCGGGTTGTCGCGTTCGAGCGCCACCATCGCATCGTCCACGACCTTGTCGATGGTGGGCTGCTTCGCGTTCTTCTGAAGGTGCGACCAGCGCGCTTCGTTCGCCACCCAGAACACGTTCTCGGCCCGGTATTCATCCGCGTCTTCTGCATCGGAGCCGGCATAGTCGCCCTCGCCGGCCAGCAGCTTCGCGCGCATCTCTTCGAAGGCGTCGGAGTTGTACTTGATGAAGATCAGGCCAAGGACAACGTGCTTGTACTCCGCCGCCTCCATGTTGTTGCGCAGCTTGTCGGCGGCGAGCCACAGCTTGGCTTCGAAGCCGAGATTGGCGGCGCTGTCGTTCTTCTTGGATCGTGTCTTTGCCATGAGGTCTGCGCTATCGCTGGAAGGCATATCTTGCCACTAGTTGGCAGAATCTTCGTACGACGGAAGTCCGGGCCGACGGCCGTCTCCTCTGTGATAGATCTCGGGCCTTTGTCCGTCTATTGATCCGTAGGGGACCTCAGACATGGTTGAACAGAAACGCCGGACCGCCATGGACGGGTGGATTGCCCGCGAGTCCGGCGAGTGGGCAGAGGAGAAGCTCTATTACCTCGAGCGGTACTTCTACGCTTTCAACCAGGCCACCAAGAAGGCGTTCGATCGCCGGGTGTACGTCGACTTGCTGGCCGGGCCCGGCCGCTGCTACCTCAAAGATCGTCCGGAAAAGGAGTTCTCCGGCTCGCCCATCCTGGCACTGACCGGTGAGGCGCCGTTCTCGTCGGTTCTCTGCGTTGAGGGCGACACCAGGAACGCCGAGGCGCTGAAGCACAGGATTGCGGGGTGTGCGCGAGCCACCACGGCCTCGGTGGTGAGTGGCAACGCCAATGCCCCTGAGACGATTGGCCAAGTTCGCGAGGCCCTTTCCGGCCGGAAGACATTAGGGTTGATCTTCGTTGATACTCTCGGCCTGTCGGACGTGTCCTTCCGGACGCTGCAGGAGATCACGGCGGATCGCCGGGCCGATCTGATCTACACCTTCCAGGTCTCCGACGTGACAAGGAACATTGGTGAAGCCCTCAATAACGACAACGAAGCAGCCAGGTTCACGAAGGCCTTCGGTGACTCGGATTGGGAAACAGCATGGGAAGCCCACGTTCGTGGCTTCGCGGGGACGGTGGATGTAGCCGACGCCCTGACGAGTTTCTTTGAACTGCGGCTGCAAAGCGGTCTCGGGTACCGCTACGTGAAGTCACTACACCGGTTGATGAAGAACTCGAAGAACGCGCCGTTGTACCGGTTGATTCTTGCCTCGCACTCCGAGCTGGCCCCGAAGCTCTGGGAGGGTGTGGCCAAGATCGAGTTCGGTGGTCAACGCGGCTTGTTCTGACACCTCTGGAAACTCGAGCCATCGCCGACCGTCGAGGACGGCTTCGTCGCCTCCGCGCTTCGAGGGATGGCCGCCGAGCTGCTTCAGGAAGAACTTGGTGCCGGCGGTCCTGCACGCGGCGCGCAGTTCGCGGAACCACGTTAGCTTCGCAGGGCGGGCGCCTGCCTGACTTTCGCCCCCACCAATCACCCAGTGAATCCCATCGAGGTTGATGCCTCGCAGTGAGCCGAGCAACGGTTCGGCCGACACAAACCGAACCGCAGCGGGTACCTTGCGGAGGTAATCGACACGCCAGAGGAACTCAGGCGACTCCACCGACACGCCTATCCAGAGATTCGAAGGCCACGGTAGCCGAGGCGCCACGCGCGCCAGCCGTTCCGCGCGCTTCGTCAGCACTTGGAAAGTATGCTGCGGGCATTCGGCCATCACGTCGAACACTTGTCGGATGAAGGCCTCGGGCACGTCGGTATGGAACAAGTCCGACATCGAATTGACAAACACGACGCGCGGGCGCCGCCATCGCCTTGGCAGATCCACCAGGTCTGGGCGCAGGGTAAGGTCGAAGCCGTTCGGGAATGTCCGGGGGAACCGCTTCGTGATCTTCTCGGCGTAGCAGCGATCACAACCGGGCGAGACTTTAGTGCAACCGACCGTGGGATTCCACGTGGCTTCAGTCCATTCGATCCCGGAGTGATCGGCCATGGTCGCGAGAATAACACGCGAGCGCGCTGCCGCTAGGCGATGTGTTCGGGCTCCATCACCTTCTCGACCACCTTTCCGCCCTCAACGCTGACGTAGTAGACCTTCGCGGCGGCGCGCGCCGAGACGACGCGGGCGGCGGTCACGCCTTTTTCGGCTACGCTGCTAGGAATGGTTACCGCTGAAAGTGTGACTGAAGCCGGCGCGGCAATCGACTGGCTTGAACGGATTGCCGGCGACTGGCGCCTCCTCGATGCGCTGCCGGCCGGCGATCGCCAGCGCCTGCACCGGGCAATTGCCGGGCTGTCGACCGCGAACCCGCGCGCCAATCGCAAGCGCCGCCAGGCCGTGAAAGCCGCCGCTGCCAGGCAGGAAGAAACCATCCTGGACCAGACGGGGATTCGCGCGTTACGGCGCCGGCCGGCCGTCACCACGCCGAACGTCTTCCCGCCAACGCCGGACGAACCGGCAGCGGCTTCCCGGCCAGCGATCGATCGCGTCTGCTACGTCTGCAAGGAACCGTACTCACAGCTCCACGCGTTCTACGACCAGCTCTGCCCTGCCTGCGCCGACCAGAACTTCGCCGCGCGCACCGAGCTGGCGGATCTGCGCGGCCGCGTCGCGCTGCTTACCGGCGGCCGCGTCAAGATCGGCTACCAGGCCGGGCTGAAGCTGCTCCGCTCGGGCGCGCGCCTCATCGTGACCACCAGGTTTCCGCGCAATGCCGCGGCCCGCTATGCCCAGGAGGCCGACTTCAGCGACTGGGGCGACCGGCTCGAGATCTTCGGCCTCGACTTACGGCACCTCCCGAGCGTCGAAGCGTTTTGCCGCGACCTGGTGGCCGGCCGCGAACGGCTGGACTTCATCATCAACAACGCCTGCCAGACAGTGCGGCGTCCACCCGGGTTCTACGCCCACATGATGGCCGATGAGTTGTCGGCCGCGCGGGACCAACCGGAACACGTTCGCCGCCTGTTGGGCGAATCGTCGCATTCGCCGGTCGTGCTGACCGGCAAGGCGGCCACCTCCGCGCAACTGTCGCAAGTGCCGTTGCTGGCCGAGGAGTTCAACGCGCAGACTCACCTGTTTCCCGCCGGCCGGCTCGACGAGGATCTCCAGCAGGTCGATTTGCGGGACCGGAACTCGTGGCGCATGCTGCTGGCCGACGTGCCGACCATCGAGATGCTCGAGGTGCAACTGGTCAACGCCACCGCCCCCTTCCTGTTCAACGCGCGGCTGAAGCCGCTGATGCTCCGCACGCCTGAACGCGACAAGCACATCGTGAACGTCTCGGCGGTCGAAGGCCAGTTCTATCGCCTGGCCAAGACCACGAGGCATCCACACACCAACATGGCGAAGGCGGCGCTCAACATGATGACGCGCACGGCGGCCACCGATTACTACAACGACGGCATCCACATGAACAGCGTCGACACGGGCTGGGTGACCGACGAGGATCCGATCGAGATCGCCATGCGCAAGACGATGGAGCAACGCTTTCATCCGCCGCTGGACGTCGTGGACGGCGGCGCGCGGATCGTGGCGCCGATCGTCACCGGTTTCAACACAGGAAACCATGCCTGGGGTCAGTTCCTGAAGGACTACAAGCCGGCGGCCTGGTAACGCTAAGATGGCGGCATGTTGAAGATGCGCACCCTGGTGACGATTGGTGTGACGGTTGCCCTGGGTGTCTCACTCGGCGCTGCCGAGAACTGGACGCGCTTTCGTGGGCCCAACGGCCTGGGCGTCTCGGACGCAACCAACGTGCCGGTGGACTTCGGTCCCACCAAAGGCGTGAAGTGGAAGACGACGCTACCGCCGGGACACTCGTCACCGGTGTTGACCAACTCGCACATCTTCCTGACCGCGCACTCGCCCGAGAAGGACGCTTACAAGCTGTTTGTGATCGCGCTCGATCGCAAGACCGGCAGGCAGTTATGGCAGCACGAGATTCCCC
>ERZ1292640.907-Hain-H43-02um-R1-907-length-24577-cov-5_pt1 | contig 24577 bp, 21 predicted proteins | sample MGYA00564404_ERZ1292640 | MGnify/ENA primary metagenome ERZ1292640 (study PRJEB36523, sample SAMEA6512636) | groundwater metagenome | collected 2019-01-08 | study: AquaDiva: Metagenomics assemblies of 32 groundwater samples | reverse complement strand
GAAGTATGATGCGGTACCTGAGGCGGTAGGCATTCCAAAACACGTGCAGCCGTGAGTGCCGGCGCTGTTCATCAGGCCGCAAGTGTTTAAGATATTAAAGCGCATGCAATATGTTGACGTGAGTTGATTGCTGTCGGTGAAAGTATATTTTACACCACATGTATGTATCGGCATGACGCCGATGTTGTCCAAACCCCATTTTGTATTTGAGTTTAGATTTGAGCCATGAAACTTAAGTGTCATGGCGCAGAGGCTGCTTCCTTTGGGGCAGATATGGCTGAATGATATGTTGAGCCTGTAAATGGAATCGTTCATTTCATTTCCATCATCGTTATCGTCGATATCCAATCCCGACACCGTTGGTGGCGCAAGATATGACTGTGGATTGATAAAGTCATTAGTGAAGAGATTGCTGAATATAGTGCTTTCAACGCTTTTATCACCATCTGTCGATGTCAGTGTTACATTAAACTTGTGATTGCCTTGAGTGCCTGTCCACGCATCAATGGCATAAAAATCAAAACTCAGCATGTAGTTGCCGGGTGCTTTGTTGTTTAAACTTAGTTTTACATAGTTATTATTGCTGTATCGCCCTAGGAATTTTGTAAAAGATGGCGTGCCGTTCCTTCCGTTGGAAACCGCTGTGCTTGTGCCGCTCCATCCTGGTCCTGCGGCATCGCTTTCAAAATCGTTGTAGGAGTATGTTGAAAAAGAACCTGTCCCGGTTGTTTTGATGGATAATGTTGATGACGCAAGTCCGTATCCTGACGAGGTTGGCTCTATTAGTTCAAGTTTAACCGGATCAAGCATCGGACACGATCCATTTTGAATATTTGAAGTGTATGTGTTTCTGTCGGGGATCGCCCCTGATCTGTTTTGGATAAAAAAACTTATCGGTGGAGTTGTGGCTTTACATAAACTAAGTTCCGTTTTTGTGTTTTGCACACTGTTTGGCCAGTATGCCGTTACGGCTGGCGGTCCATAGGCCACTTGTCCTACATCGATCAGGTCATTGTCGTTTGTAATCGTCCCATTTTGTTCTTTTTCAGTGCATGTGCATGTGGCTGGTTGGAGTGTTTGGTCATCTTTGCATGTTTTAACACAGAGAAATCCAGCCCTCAGGCTTCGAACTAGGCATATATTGAAAAAATCAACGCAGTCGCGAGAATTCATATTACTTTGGCACTGTGATGACGAGACGTAATCGTAACAATCTTTGCAGACTTTCCTTAGTGGGCTAGTCTCGTCCAAGTCATCGCATTGTACAGTTGAATTATCTGCTGCTTGTTGACCGCCGGCTGTGGGCAAGGTGGTGGATGGTAGCTTTGTTTTTTGCTGGTTGCTCTGGTTGGATGGTATGCAGGATGGAATTGAGAGTGAGAGTGATAAAAGAGCTACCATGAGTTTAGCTGGTTTTATTTTCAGTTCCATAGGTACATCCTAATTTTAGGCTATTTTTCTATAAAATCACTATATAGGCAGTTAGCCCTGCCTTGGTCATTTTGTAGAAGCATTCTTTTTTGTTCACCAGATCCAGTGGTATTAAACGCGAAAATCGGGAACATTACGGCGCGATAATAATCCTGGTTCATTTCAGGGTTTGTGCAATTTGGTACCCCGTCTTTATTCGTACGTTCACAGCTGTGGTCAAGGCCCATCAGGTGGCCAAATTCATGAAGGAAGATCGACTGCAGATCTGGCAGCTTGCGGCCATCCACAAAGAAGTTCTGGTAATTGACTTCCATGATCGCCATGTACATTAGCGGAAGAGGTTGTGACTTCACGGAGGCCGGACAAAAACTAGTCAAAGCAATCGCATCCGGTGAGCTTGGGTATGGCCAGGGGGTTTGCTTGTAAATCACAACGTTCCCGACGAATCTCTTGCCTTGTATAAGGCCTTCCGAACAAAGCGCTTGTGGCTTGGCTATGCTTGATGTTCTCGGGTTTGATGGGTCGCCATAATCTAGTGCCGCCATTTTTAAACTATAGCTATAGAAGCGATTCCACGTGTCGGCGGCCTTGATGATGTCCTGTGTCTCTTCCACTGAAAAATCACCTTCATGAAACGCGACCGGTACAGCGGTGACGTTCCACCGTCCAGAGAGCGTGCCGACTTGGTCCTGTGGTAATACGCAGTCTTTAATGAACTTTTCTGAAGTTTGGTTTTGAATCGCGCAATTGCTGATCAGTGTTGTCAATACCATGGCCAGCGCTAAACTTGTTAAAGTTGCTGAGAGTGATTTCGGCATATAAAACAAGCTTTTATTAGTTAAAAGCCTCCCCCTTTTAATAACCTGACACTAATAGTATACTATTAGTGTCAGGCCTAAGGCAAGCTACATGAATTATTTTTGATTGGATTTCTTTTATCTAATAAAAACAAATAGATGTGTTTATATGTTTTTGGTAGGCTTAATAAACAATGTCAGCAGAAAAACAACAGTTAAAAACAGTCCTTATTACTGGCGCTGGGAGCGGTATAGGGCTTGAGACAGCCAAAGTCCTTCTGGAAACAAAATCTTACCGCCTTGCTTTGCTAGGCAGGAACAAAGCAAAGCTTGAGGAAGCCGCGCATGTTTTGTCGAATGTAGCACGTAGTTCTTCCATGTCAGATTGCGTGAGCACTTTCGTTTGTGATCTCAAGGATCCACGGCAGATAAAGCACACCGTCGAAAAAGTTGTAGGCAGTTACAGGGGAATATACGGGCTCGTCAATAATGCCGGGATTTACCCGCTTGGCGGTCTGTCTTCAACTTCGGAGGCCTCATGGGATGAGGCAATCAGCGTGAATTTAAAAGCGCCGTTTCTGCTGATCCAGGCCGTGGTCGGGACCATGGCCCGTGGTTCTAGCGGAGGCCGCATAGTGAATGTTTCGTCTACGGCTGGGATTTTGCCGAATCACTTCGCTCTTGCGTATTCGGTTTCCAAAGCAGCGATGATTCATTTGACCAAGACACTGGCAAAGGAGCTCGGCAAGGACAATATAACCGTGAACTGTGTTTGTCCCGGGATCGTAAAATCACCGCTTCACGAAGCCTACATACACACGCAATCAGAGCTAGAGGAATTTTATGCAAAGCGCGGCGCCGCTTTTCCAATGGGACGGGTGGGTGAGCCAGGTGATGTGGCCGGTGCTATACGTTTCTTTCTAGGTGAAGATGCATCCTGGGTGACCGGCGATGTGTTTGTGGTGGATGGTGGTAGGCTTCTTCTTTAATCCTCGTTATTAGTGCTAAGGATTCCGTCATGGTCGGTTCGCCTGATCATTATGCGTTTTTTGTCCAGGTTTTTTAACACGATCAGAGACGGGTGCCCATAATGGTTTGTCAGGCCTGCTGAGATCCATGCGGTGCTTGGCATTAGTAGATCCAAAAATCCCGATGCTGTTGAGTGTTTGGAGCCATGATGGCTGATCTTAAGAATTCTTGGGCCTTTTCTAATTTTTGGTAGTTGTCCCTTAAGCCAGTGTGTTAGCGCGATTTCTTGTTTTTTTGAAGCATCGCCTGCGGAGATGTAATATCCGCCATTTGCCAAGGGGATTAAAATAGCCTTCATAAGAGAATTCCCAGAAGAATTTCTGGAAGAATTTTGCCATACCGCCAGCGAATCAAATGGGACACAACTGGATTTGTTATTGGCTGAAGGCGCGTCCACGCACCCTATAGGCATGAGTGAGGAAAGGTTGGTAAGTCCGCCGGAATGATCTTCATCCGAGTGCGTGAGGAAGACCCAATCCAGTGACGTCAAGTTCCGCTGACTCATGATCCTAAGCCACCTGTCATACGAAAGCGCGGATCCAGGGCCTGCATCAACCAAGCCGGCACGCCCATCCGGCATGATAACCAGCGCAGCGTCTCCTTGGCCTACATCGAGTTGTTCCACTTGCATAGCGTAGTGCTGTTTTTCTGCATGCTGTGAGTTTGTTGCGTTTATTGTTGTTACTGCGCGTATGCCGGCCAGGAACGATGTAATTATGAAAAACAAAAATACTGCATGGAACCAACGCCTCACAAACATATGTCTTGCTAACATATATAAAGTTGCGAAAAATACTCCAGCCAGCAAGGCCCATTTCGGAACCAGCCACAGAGTTTCGAAGGATGCTGTCATAAGCCATGCCTTTGAAATAATAAAAGTCGCAGCATCAGCGATCAGTGATGATGTGAAAGTGGAAAATTCAGTGAACTTCAATAGATGTAGTAGCAGCGTAAACAATGCTGATGGATAAATCACCAGGCAAAACAGCGGTATTGTAATAATGCTTAGTAGTGGTGTGGCGAGTGCGACGGTATTATCAACCCAGGCGTCTACGATGGCCAGGAATACCCAGGAACTTACGGCCATTGCAAAGTGTGTGCGTATACCATGTGCCCGTGAGTCCACTACTAACAGCCCGCCCCCGACCGCCAAAGCATAAGCCATGCGGCCGGGTGACCATATGCTGTTGGAGTTTGGATTAATGATGTGTAAAAATCCACCTATTGATAAATCTATAAGAATGGCCGTAGATAATGGACTCCATCTGCGCCACCTAAAGCCAGCTAGCTTAGCCATGCTTCGCATGCTTACTACAAGCAGCGGCCTTAGCATTCCAGGCCTGGCGCCAGATAGAATCCAAGCTGATGACCAGGCTAAAGCTACGCATATCCTCCTCATCACAAGGCCGTGCCTGGCCGACAGGCCTAAGAAAATGAATATTGCTTGTATTGCGCGGTCAAGCCAGCTAGCAAGCGCATAGAGATGAATACCGGTTGCCGTGAGTACATGAACAAAACCAAGACGTCGTATTATTTCGGATGCGTCTGATCTGGCGCTTTCGTTTATGATCAGTTTGCGGCATACACCGAGTGCATCATGGGGGCTTAAGTTGGCAGAGATCATTTCACGGATGGATTCCACGCGGTTCATGAAATATGCAGGAAATTTCCATACAAAATCAGCGGTTTCATTTTTTTTAGGAATGAATTGCTTGGCGATAAAACGTTGTCTAACTTGCTTGTGCGTGCCGTGGTGATTGATGTCGTTGTCCAAAAAGGGCACCACACGCCATCGCCCGATCCATTTTCCACAGGGTGTTTTTTGATCCTTAAGCATGCTGATCCATAAATCACGTGACAGACAAAGTTCATTGCCAGATGCAGGGAACCTGGCCCAGCATGATGGCTTCCCTGTTCTTACGGCGAATCTAATTCCTGAGCAGAAATTAAACTCCGCTGTGCGCGCGTATATGGCAGAATTTGAGGTTGTAGCTGCCATTACAAGCGCTGGCAGAGGCAGGAATCCGGCAAATATATACGTTATGATTATTCTGATGACCATTTGAATATTGATTATGAAATTAACTAAGGCATGGATTGTGCCAGACTTGGTTTTATATTTGCGATTTTTAGGGCAAGATTAACTAATGATTCGCGAGTTTTTGGTCAGGATTATCGGAGTACCTGGCGCCGCTGTTTTGTACATTCTAATGGCAGTCGTTGGCGTGGTTATAATATCAGCGTTACTGTGGCTTTTAAGAATTGGAAAAACGCGTGAATCGATGTTTAGCTTAAGGGAAGCGGACAGACCGAGGTTCTCGCGAAAAAATGGAAGCACAAAACACAAGACACGGCTTTTTCTTGAAGGCATGCGTACCCAGGGTGCGCCTCATGAAATACTTGGCGTCTCTCCTCATGCAACTGATGAGCAAATTCAAAAAGCTTACAGGACTTTGATGAAGCGTTATCATCCTGATCGGGTTGGGAAGTCCGTATCCCCGGAGTCCCAAGAATGGAAAGAGATACAACGCATAGCCGAGATCATAAACAAGGCCAAAGACCAGCTGCTCAAGAGGCGCTAGACGTATGTCCAAGGCGTTCATGTCTGTAATATGTTGCTTCTGCGAATTCCGCGGCTGACGGATTTGTTTGGCCATTGATAGCAGCAAGGCTGAGCGCCATTCTGGCGATCTTGTGCCTCCCGCGTAATGATAGTTCGCCGATTGTGTCAGCAGAAGAGTTCAAGTGCTCTGACCAGCCTGGGTGCTCTTTTATTAATAATTCTATTTCTGCGGATGAAAGAAGACCAGGCGGTGCGCCCCATGATTTTATCGCGCGTTCCCTTGCGGAGAAAACCTTGTTTCTAAGGTCATCAATAATATTTGATGTCTGTCTGGTGTTTCGATCTATTGTATGTGCTGCCGATGTGGCAAAGCAGACTAGGTCGATCCTGTCTAGTATTGCCGATGAAAGTCTCCCAAGATACCTATGTCTTTCCTGTACGCTGCATTTGCAAACCGGTCCTGTCTCTCTGCGATTTTTTTTATTTTCAATGAAATTAGGCGGCCATCCGCCACATGGGCATAGGTTACCGCTTGCTGCCAGGACGAACTGGGCCGGGAATTCCAGTGAACCGCTAGCTCGTGTAACCGTCACCGTATACCGTTCAAGTGGCTCCCTCATGGCTTCGCGGCTGTCGCGATGCCATTCCAGCAGTTCATCCGCTACTAAAAGCCCTCCGTGCGCCAGCGAAAATTCTCCAGGATATATGGACTGCGGGCTTGCTTTGCCTATAAGTGCCGATGGTCTTACGTAAGGGCTGATTTTTCGCACGGGCAACTGCAGATTACAGTTTTCAAGCCTTAGTTCGGATAGGATGGCACGTTCTATTTGTATCTTGTGCGAAAAAGGTGGCTGTAGGGTTATTAGCCATTCTATTGCGTGACTTTTACCGGCACCTTTTGGTCCAAGCAGAAGTAGATGGTGACTGCCTACTATGGATAAACTTATGCTTCGCTCCAGGAGTGCTGGAAGGGGTAGTAAATCATGGAAATCGTTAATCGGTTTTTTAGGTTTTTCTGCCGTCTTAAGCATGCTTGGGTCTATGCCCGAGTCTATGGTGTATGATTTGTCGGTGCAGTTCAGGAATTTCCATGCTTCAGCTAATGAGGAAACTGGTATAATGGCCGGCGCCGGATTCTTAAGAATATTGCCAGCGCAGAGCAGTGCTAGGGCTTCTTTGGTTTTTGCAAATTCATCACTAGCTACCATGAGATAATCCAGGCTGGCATCCCACGCTGCATAGACTGCCCGGACAATCTGTGAAACAGGCTTGACGGCGCCGTCTAGCCCAAGCTCTCCCCATGCGGCTAGAGATTTTTGCGGTGGGCGCGCCGGATTCCGAGCATTGGCCCGAATAGTTTCACCATTATTGTCCATGGAACTGCTTAGTATCGCTACTGCCATCGCAAGATCGATCCCTGTCCCCCGTTTAATTACACTTGCAGGTGAAAGGTTCACTATGATTCTGCGTTTTGGGATCTCTAGCCCGCTTGCATGGATGGCCGCGCGTATGCGCTCTTTTGCTTCGCTGACTTCCTGGGCTGGCAAGCCGATGATCTGTATTGTAGGGAGCTGTACGAAACTGGCGACTTCGATCCACTGAAGCCTTGGTTTAACATCATTGTTTAATGGAGCTGCTATTCGCATGTGTGTGCATGACGTTGCACTTAATATACCGTGGGAGCTAGCCTTCTATCAGCTGTTTTGATTTTAAAAGTTTTGCGGCGGAAATATTTGCGTAAATGCTTGGGACAAAATTAATGAAGCCTGAAAGATGCTTCATGATTGTGTTCTCGCGTTCCACTAACAGTGATGGGACGGCAAGCCTGGAGACAACACGTATCGGATCACGCTCTTTATATAAGTTATCCGATGTTCGCCGCTTCACGATGCCGGAAATATCCCTGGTAAAAACCACGTCCTCTTTTGGAATATCAGCAAGGATCCATTCGTCACCTGTGCCTTCTTTTTTAAGGACACGGTCGAATTCAATAACAAGATTTTTGATCCTGCCAACCAGGCGTTCTTTTTCATTGCTATCTGATTTCAGGATTTTGTGCATAAAAAGCGGATGCCTCAGTGTCTTAGGTGGGCGGCGATAAAGAAGCATGTCGGTTAGTTCCGCTATGCGTGGATCTTTGATTAATTTCTTGAGATGCACTTCTTGGCACCTTGTCATGAAGTAAATATCGTTGAACCAGAAGAAGCGTTCGTCTTTTCCCATGATCATGGAGAGCAGGTCATGGAACTGATATAGCAAGTCATGCTCTAGGAAGGCCTTGGCTATATGCGAAGCCATTATGTCGAATTTGGCGGAGACCTGATTTTTAATGATCTGGCTGTACCAGCTGAACCTGGCGATCAGGAAGTCCTCAACGGCATGAATGGCGTTGTCCCTGATTCCGAAAGCTAGTTGGTCATCGCCGGTGTCATAACAAGTGAGGTTTGCCAGGATGTATTCCCTGTCGAATTGGCCATATTTTAAGCCTGTGTAATGTGAATCACGGATGAGGTAGTCCATCCTGTCGGCATCAAGATCTGAGTGCATGAGTTGATTTGCTATCAGATGAGGCGAGTCGCCCTTGATGATTTTTGAAATCAGCTTCACGTCAAAGGAGTACTGTTCGAGTATCTGTGTCAGGCCGCCGTCATAGTTCGTGTTCTTAATCAAGAATGAACCAAGGTGTTCATGTGAGTTTGGCAGGTTCTTGGATCCGCGATTGGTCCTGCGTGAGTCGTTGCCATGGCGGACATACGCATTTTCTATGGCATGGCTGAATGGGAAGGTCCCTATATCATGCAGCAGCGCCGATACGCGGAGGCTTTTATGAAACATCGCTGCCTTATTTGTAGCGTTAGGATCGAATAGCTCATTATCCGGCACCGCCAGGCCGAGCGATCTAAGCATCTGATCCATTGAATGCATAACCCCAATGACGTGCGCGAAGCGGTTATGTTCAGCGCCTGGGAAAATATAGTTCGCAAATCCAAGCTGCTTGACCCATCTCAGCCGCTGGAAAAATGGAGAATTTATTATCTTCTCCTCCCATTCGGTTATCGGGATGAAACCATATAGGACATCATAGATGGTTCTGGCCTTTGCTGGATTAAGCGCCCATTTATATGTCATTTAAGCGCTCGTGCCGCGAGTAGCAAGGATCTTGGCGGCTTTCGGAGTTTCGTTCAGTTCGGAAAAAAGAGAAAGCAACTCTTGTTCGCCAACGGTTTTAGATTCTCGCTCGCCATATTTTCTTAGTGCAAATTGTCGTGTGCTGATTTCCTTGTCCCCGGCGACTAGAGAGAAAGGTATCTTGGCGGTTTGTGCGTCACGGGTTTTAAGGCCCATTGATTCATTCCTGTCGTCAATGTCGCATCTGTATCCCAGTTTTGTGAGCTCTTTAGCGAACTCTCGGCAATATTCGTTATGCGAACTCTTGATTGGTATTAGCCTGGCTTGGACAGGGGTCAGCCAGAAAGGGAAAGCGCCGGCCGTATGTTCGATCAGTATCCCCATGAAGCGTTCTATTGAACCAAGAACCGCCCTGTGAACCATAACAGGTCTTTGCATGGAATTATCCGCTGCCACATAGGAGAGGTCAAAGCGCTCCGGCATGTTAAAATCAAGCTGGATAGTGCCAAGCTGATGGTATCTCTTGATCGCGTCCCTGACATTAAAATCAATCTTGGGCCCGTAAAACGCCCCATCACCAGGATTGACTTGGTACTCCCTGCCGAGTGAATCTAGAACGGCCTTAAGGGCTTGTTCCGCTTTGTCCCATACCGAATCAGAGCCAACGCGCTTAGGCGGACGTGTGGATAAGAATATTCTGACCTCCTGAAATCCAAACAGATCGTATGTTCTTAAGATCATGTCAGCAACGCGCTTGATCTCGTTTTCTATCTGATCAAGCGTGCAGAAGATGTGCGCGTCGTCCTGGCAGAAGCTTCGCACCCTTGTGAGACCCGCAGTAACGCCGGATTTTTCATACCTGTGCAGGCGGCCGAAATCAGCGAAGCGCAGCGGGAGCTCTCGATACGATCGCTTCTGTGATGAATAGACAAACGTGGCGGCCGGGCAGTTCATGGGTTTTACCGCGTAATTGCGGTTATCGACCTCTGTAAAATACATGCTTTCGCGGTAATTTTCGTAGTGGCCGCTTTTTTTCCAAAGTGACACGTCCAAGATTTGCGGCGTAATTATTTCCTCGTATTCATACGGGCCATAAAGTTCTCGGATGTATTGGATGAGTCTGTTGTAAACAATGGCGCCTTTTGGGTGAAAGAACGGGCACGAAGGGGCTTCAGCATGGAAGCTGAAGAGATCAAGCTCCTTGCCAAGTTTGCGATGGTCACGTTTCTTGGCTTCCTCCAGTAAATGCAGATATTCATCCAGCTCTTTTTTTGAAAAGAAGGCTGTCCCATAAATGCGCTGTAACTGCTTGTTTTTCTCATCGCCTCGCCAGTAAGCGCCAGCAACTGATAGCAGTTTGAATGCAGGGATCGCCCCAGCGTCATGGATGTGCGGTCCGCGACAGAGGTCAATGAAGTCGCCTTCCTTATATGTGGTGACAGTCTCGGCTTTAATTGTAGTCTGGAGTGTATCGATGATTTCAATCTTGAACGGCTGGTCCAGTTTTCGGAAGAGATCAACAGCTTCTTTCACGTTAAGTTCTTTTCGCTCGAACGGTTTCTTTTCAGATATGATCCTGGACATTTCGGTTTCAATTTTTGGCAGATCGTCTGGTGACAACTTAACATCCAGGTCAACGTCATAATAAAAGCCGTCTTCAATTGTCGGCCCTATTCCGAATTTAGCCATGGGCCATAGGCGCTGGATGGCGTGAGCCATTATGTGCGCACACGAGTGCCTCATTGTTTCAATGTCAGTTTTGATTTCTGGCTCCTGAATGTTTTCTAGATCACTGGCTTTGTCACTGTTCATGTGTGGAATGGTTCCTTTGCCCTAAAGAATTTCATGCTATGTTTCCCCCGGGTTTGCAACCCGCATAACTAAGGTTTTTTTCTTTTGTGGCAGTGGCCTGGTGGTTGCTTTGGGCAGCTGTAAAAGAGGAGACATTTTATGACTATTGATTTTTTTTCAATGAAGGCTTGTGCGCGCGCTAGAGCGCTGTTTTATATTCTCTCGTGCTTTGTTATTGCTGAAAGCGGTTGTGGGAAGCCGATGCGTTATGAAGAACGTCCTAGTGGGCAGGCCAAATCGAGCGAACCAAGTAAAGATTCCGTTAAAAGCCAGGAAGACAGTAAAAAGAACGCCAGCGCCGAAGCGGATGAGCGAGTGGCGCCTACACCTGTGCCTGTACCTGTGCCGGTTAGTGAAGCGCCGAAAAGTGAGCATATAACAGTGGTAGAGAAACCATTTCAGCCAGTGATCATGCAGGCTGGCAGTGATTCATCGTTTCCAGATGGGTCTGTTTCTGTGGATGGGCAGGCAGCGGAACTGATTTCAAACGGATCCGAGATGGAATTCAAAAACGTGATCCCACTTTCAAATGAAAACAAAAGCCCGAGGGTCCTTTTTCTTGTTTGGAATGAAGACGTTTTTTTAGCGCCCATAAGAGAGGCGCATTTTTTACATAGGGTTATGGATCCGCTAAACAGGCTTACTGGGGTAATGGATCGTGAACCCGCTTCATTTGATGCAGCTTCTGGGCGGTGGTTTATCCCATTTGTCAGGCTGTTCGGTGGCCAGGAAATGAATGCCAATCCTTCTGATGAACATAGTGTAACTCTCGATTTTTTACTGGCGGATGGTTCAAAGAAAATATTTTATATCCGCTTCAGAGCCGTAGGATTCATCCCCGATGCGGCATTGAGTGCCGGTGTAAGGTCAAGTGAGTTTACACATGCTGTCCCCGGGTATTCTAATACGATGTTTTTGGGGCGTGAAGAAATTCATAATCCGTCCAGCCGGCATCTTAGGCTGCTTTTACGTTTTACTGGTGATGCCTCTCTAAATATGAGGACTGTTATTGGCGCATCTAAGTTTGCTGAAAGGCCTTCAGAGCCTCCTGCTGGGCCATTTATAGAAAAGTATTATTCCAGTACCGGGCTTGTAGTGTCATATGTAAAAATTTTGCGCGCGACAGGTGAGAGACTAGCGCCGATTTCCGGGAGGCAGTGGATATCACTCATATTAACGCCTAAAGAGACTGTCGGGCTTGAATGGATAGCCAAACCTGCATCGGTTTGTGCGCTACCACCACCCGCGACAAGATCTCTTCAGTGGATAACGACAACACCGGTAAGATGCCATGGTTTTAAAGACAATAGAGAATGCACCGGAGGTGATTTTGTCATACATCGGCGGGATGTAACTGAAACATGGTCGATTCTTGGGATGTCCGCCGGCGGCCGGTGGGGGAGGGAAGTCAGATTGGCCGAGCGTTTTTTACCCCTTAACGAAGTTAGTGCTGACATTGTGCCAAAGTCGTTTGCTCCATGGGTGACGAACAGGGCTGAGAGTCTAGATGTGGCAGCAAAAAGAGGTGAAGATGCAGTGGATAGTAACGCTGCTTGGAGTTGTCAAGGCGCGTTTTAACCGGTTTAAATCCATAGACGTTCTTAATGTGCTGTGATTAAACCAGCACATGTTTGTTTCTGGAGAAGGCCAATTCAGCTGCCGCGCGGCTACGGAAGAGGATATTCCAAAAATCACCGAAATAGAGCGACGAGTTCAGCACGATAAATGGAAGCCTTGGTCTAAGGAAAACTTCATAACCGAGTTTAACAAGCCATATTGCAATCTGCTCGTGATGACTGATGACGAAACTGATAACAAAATAGCAGGGTTTATTGTTTTTTGGATCATGTTTCGTGAATGTGAAATCCTAAACCTTGCTGTTGACTTCCCATACCGCGGCCTTGGGGTCGCCAAGGAACTTATCAGGCAAGCTGTATCCATTGCCATGAAAAAAGATATTACCAAGATCCTGCTTGAAGTAAGAAAGTCAAACACACCCGCCATTCAGCTTTATCAGACGCTTAAATTTGTCATAACTAATATTCGGAAAGGCTTTTATTCTGATGGTGAAGATGCCTATCAGATGGCGCTATATATTGATATTGCTTTGCCATAAGAAATGCGCTTTACGATATTATGTAGAGGTTTATGGAAATGTTTGAAGTTCAAGTAAAGATTGGTTTTTCTTCATCACATCACCTTGTAGGTTACGAAGGAGATTGCGCCCGCCAACATGGGCACAACTTTGTGCTTGAAGTCCATGTTTTGTCAGATGCACTTGATTCTGTCGGGATGGCTGTGGATTTTCGCGTGTTGAAAGAAGCGCTTCAAGAGCTTATACAGCGCTGGGATCACCGTGATTTGAATGAGCTTGAAGACTTCGTGGGCTTGAATCCTACGGCCGAAAATATTGCCAGAATAGTTTATAAGCATTTATCCAAACTTGGGAAAAATGTTTGTGTTGACAAGGTGACTGTATGGGAAAATGACAGATGCGCTGCTAGTTATTTCGAAAGGCTATCAAATGCCAGTATTAAATGACTTAAATGACAATAAGTCGATTGTACTTCTTTCGGGAGGTCTTGATTCAGCGGCTAATTTGGCGATAGGTAGTGAATGCAGCACTATCGAATTTGCATTGACCGTTGATTACGGGCAAAAAGCAGCGGCTAGAGAAATAAGCGCGTCACGGAAGCTTTGCGAATACTATGGGGTCCGTCATAGGATAATGAAATTTTGTTGGCTCGGAGAACTTGCCGGAGAATTTGGTGGAAGCGCGCTGACCAGTATAGAGCGGGACGTGCCGAAGCTTACAACATCAGATCTTGATGAGGCGGAGCTTACTCGTGCTACTGCAAAGGCTGTCTGGGTGCCTAATCGAAATGGCGTGTTAATTAATGCTGCTGCTGCGTTTGCCGAGAGTCTGTGTGTTCCCAGTGTTGTTGTTGGTTTCAACAAGGAGGAGGCGGCTACGTTTCCGGATAATTCACAAGATTATCTAGTGGCAGTAAACAGATCATTGTTTTTTTCCACATCAAACGGCGTTCGGGTGCTATCTTATACGGCTTCCCTTGATAAACGCGAGATCGTCCGAAGTCTAAGGGCTCTCAAAAAAAGATTCCCATTTGAAATGCTTTGGAGCTGTTACCTTGGAGGAGAACTGCCGTGTGGCCAGTGTGAGTCATGCGTGCGGTTGTCGCGTGCTGTGACCGAAGGGCCTGGCAAATGAGCATCTTATCCATTCGTTTTTTGGAAGAGACAAGAGCATATACCGGCATTGAGTTGCGTCCACATTTTTTGCTGACGGAGATCGGTTTGCGCGGGTCTGCAATGGCGGCATTCATCGGGCCTTGTGACGTCAGTACCGAGAATCTAGTTGATTGGGAAGACAGGCTCGCCAATGACTATATTTCTGCAGCTAAAATGTTGCACTTTATAGGGGAGTTTTTCGGGATGAGCCTGCGTGAAGGCGTTTTTTTACAAAGACTTTTAATGTCAATGCTAACGGAGATGATCTGCGGTGAAGTTAATAAAAAGCCCAAACTTTTTTGCGAAGTATTCAGAGTCGGAGACGATATCTTTTTACGAGATGGCTCTGCTAGCAGCACTAAAGAGCGTAAACTCTCGGTTTCTATAGTTACCGCTTCGCCGGTGTCCCAGTTACTGCATGTTGGATTAAATATTGATCCAACCGGGGCTCCTGTGGCGGCAGTGGGGCTTGATGAATTAGGGATTCCGCCGGATAAACTTGCTTTGTCAGCACTAGAGCGATTTTCGTCGGAGCTTACATCATGTGACTGGGCTTGCGCCAAGGTCCGTCCCGTGATGTAGTTCGATATTGGAAAGGCAATGGGACATGGTAATGGGTATACCGAAACGAGGCCCCGTGATTGCCATTGACGGGCCTGCCGGGACAGGCAAGAGCTCGGTTGCGCGCAGACTTGCCGATGCCCTTGGCTTTATTCATGTGGATACGGGCGCATTGTACCGGGCCGTGGCCTTGATGACACTGGATCGTAAACCACTGTCACCGGGCGAAGAGGCTGAGTTTGCTTCAAAAACAGCGAAGGAGGTTCACCTTGAGTTCAGGCGTTCCCCAGGCATGAATCCTTCCAACAGAATATTAGCCAACGGAAAAGATGTGACTGATCTTATCCGCACACCGACTATTAGCATGGCGGCATCTAGAATATCAGCCATACCGGCAGTCAGATCCGCTTTGCTTGGTTTACAAAGGCGCTTGGGTTGTGACGGCAGGGCGATACTCGAAGGCAGGGATATCGGGACGGTGATCTTTCCAGATGCTGATGTTAAATTTTTTCTTACAGCAAGCGTTGATGAGCGTGCCAAACGCCGGTTGATCGAGCTGGAAGCGGCTGGCTCTGATGCGCCATCGTTCAGCGAACTTAAAATGCAGATCATGGAACGCGACAAGGGCGACTCCACTAGAACCGTGGCACCGTTAAAAAAGGCGGTGGATGCCATTGAAGTGGATACAAGTGATATGACTTTGGATGAAGTGGTTAGACATATGGAAGGCATAGCGAGAAGCCGCTTGATCAGTGTGTTGAAGCCTTCTGGTTCATCGGGATAGTTTAAATGGTTCCTGAAGTAACACGTATTTTAGTTGTGCGGCCTGATCGCATCGGTGATGTGATCCTCTCGACCCCGGTATTTAATGCAATCAGGAAACACTACAAAGATGCGTATCTGGCTGTTTTGGTCCAGGAGACAGTGCTTCCGATCATTAGCGGGTTGCCTGCCGTGGATGAAGTGATTGTGCTTCGCCCTGGAGTTGGATATTTGCGACGGCTTTTAGGCATGCTTAAAGAGCGTCGTTTTGACGCCGTGATTGTGCTTCAAGGAGGCTTTATCCTGGCGACGCTTTTGTGGCTGGCCAGGATCCCGTTGCGTATCGGGCCGCTTAGCAAGCCTTTTTCATATTTTTTATACAATGCTGGATTAAGGCAGAACCGCTCATCAGTGGAGATGCATGAGGCTGACTACAACCTGCAGCTTCTTGAGAAGATTGGCATTCGTGTTAAGCCAGGATCTTTAAAGACATCCGTGTTTGTTCATGAGGAAACTATTAAGCAGGCACGCGTATGGCTTATTGCGCATGGATGGTCAGGAAAGGGTCCTCTTATAGCTATGCATCCAGGTATGGGTGGGTCGGCCCTCAATTGGCCTGAGTCAAAGTATATTCAATTGGCTAAGGAACTGCTTGGACGTGGATTTGAGCTGCTGATTACCGGAGGGGCAGGTGAGCATTTGCTTTTAGAGAGGATCAGAAGTGAAGTGTCAGGCCCGGGTTTGCCAAAGCTAGTCTTATATTTCGGCAAGGGTGCCTATGGCAGCAGCGATGCCTATAACGGCGGTGGTGCTGGCGGGATCGATTTTCTTGCCGGGCTTTTCAGCTTGGCTGATTTAGTAATAGCGCCAAGTACCGGTCCCCTTCATCTAGCTGTGGCACTTGATAAACCGGTACTGGCTTTTTACCCGCCGGTGCGTGTACAGAGCGCCAAGCGTTGGGGCCCTTACCCGGCGGGAAGCGATCATAGGGCGGTACTGGAGTCATCCATTGATTGTAGAGAAGTATTCAGTTGTAAAAAAGCTAGTTGTGAGTCATTTCCTTGTATGAATTTGATCAGTGTGAATGATGCGCTACAGAGAATAGAAATGTTAATTGTATTAAGTAAAATATGAAATTTCACTCAATTCAACATGGGTCTTGGAATTTGGCGAGACTTAGGGAAATCCTGTTTGCTGGGTCAGGAAAGAAGGTCCTTGTCATTGGCGATGTGGGCGTGGACAGGTACACCGTTGGTTCTGTGAATAGGATTTCGCCGGAGGCCCCTGTCCCTGTTGTATTTGTGGAACAGGAAAAGCTAAAACTTGGTCTTGCCGCGAATGTGGCTGATAACATCAAGGCTTTAAACGGCATCCCACTTCTTGTCGGTATAGTTGGTCAAGACAGGAATGCTGATGACTTCAGAAAACTTTTAAGCGCTTGTTCCATAAGCTCAGGCCATCTGGTGGTGGATCACGAGCGGCGAACGGTATTAAAAGAAAGGATCGTGAGCGAGCGGCAACAGCTTTTAAGGGTTGATTATGAAAGCCCATCCAAGATCAATAAAAAAACAGAGAGCCGCATACTGGCTAGGGTGAGAAAGCTAATACGTAATGTAGACGCGGTTATCCTGGAAGACTACGCAAAGGGGACGCTGACCGATAAGGTATTTAGTTTTATTTTTAATGAGTGCAGAAAGAGCAAGAAAATTGTTGTTGTCGATCCAAATGCCAGGACACCTGTTAAGTCTTATACGGGGGCAGGCGTACTTACACCCAACACAAGGGAGGCTGAGCGTCTATCTGGTATTGAGATTCGTGATGAGTCGTCGCTTAAAAATGCCGGGATGAGCATCCTTTCTTCAACAGCGGCAAGGCATGTAGTTATAACCCGCGGAAAAGACGGTATGGCTGTTTTCAGTGCAAAGAACCCGTTAGTAAGGATCATCCCCACATTTGCGCGTGAAGTATATGATGTGTCCGGAGCGGGCGACACAGTGATTTCAGTTTTAACGATGGCTCTTGTTTCAGGCGCAACGATTGAGGAAGCCGCGATTCTTGGGAATATTGCAGCCGGTATCGAGGTTGGTAAACGTGGAACCGCCACGGTGTCCCCAGCAGAAATATTATCAGCCGTGGTTCAGTAGCTCTACATCCTCGACTGTTACGCGTGCAAAAGCTGTCTGGTCGATTGTGTCGCAGATTTTTTTCAACAGGCTTCTGGCGCTGGATGTTTTCCAGCTTTCCGGGATAACTGCCGCGAAACCGAGCACGCATTTTTCTGGATCATCAAAGTCAGCGACTTCCAGGGCCGAGACATTGAACTTGCGGCGTAACTCGTCACATAGCGAAGAAAGCTCTCTTCGCTTCAACGCAAGGCTATCGTTGTTGTAAAAATCCAGTACTATACGTCCAGAGCCAATAAGCATTTAAGCGATCGGCGTGAGCCATCCCTTTCCGTATTCCGGAAGGTTGCCGCGCACGATATCGGAGTAATCCCGCCGGATGGTTGCTGTGATCGGTCCTGGTTTGCCAGCGCCGATCAGCCGGCCGTCGATTTCGCGTACTGGAGTGATTTCTGCCGCTGTCCCGGTGAGAAAGACTTCGTCAGCGCACCATAGCTCATCACGAGTGAACCTGGTTTCGGTTACTGAAATCCCCTTGGTTTTTAAATATTGAATGACTGTTTGGCGCGTTATCCCGTTTAAAATGGAAGTAAGCGGGGTTGTTTTGACGGCGCCATCACGGATGATGAAAAGATTTTCACCGGTTCCTTCAGTCAAAAACCCATCTGCATCAAGCATGAGTGCTTCGTCATATCCAGCCGCAATTGCCTCGCGTTTAGCCATCACACCATTTACATACTGGCCGGTGATCTTTCCTTTTGTCATGGCAGAATTTACATGTGGCCGCACGAAGCTCGAGATTTTAAGGCGGGCTCCTTCGTTTACACCCTTGTCTCCAAGATAACTGCCCCATTCCCAATTAAGGACAGCCACATCAACCGGAGGATTTGCTCCCGGGTGCACACCGAGTGGGCCGTCTGCCGTGAACACTATCGGACGGATGTAACATTCCTCGAAGCCATTTTTTTTGCAGGTTGCGATTGATGCGCTACAGAGATCATCGATGGAATACGGGATCTTCAAATCAAGGATCTTGCAGCTTTCCAGTAACCTGGCGATATGTTCCTTTAGGCGAAACACGGCTCCGCCTCCTTTTTTTTGCTTATAAGCCCTTATTCCTTCAAACGCGCCGACTCCGTAATGTAGTCCGTGCGTAAAAAGACTTACCTTTGCCTCTTCAACCGCAAAAATTTTTCCATTGTACCAACAGTAATTACCACGCGCCATGATTCCCCCTATGATCAGTCTGTCCGAGACACCGGTATATTTTCCAAAGTATGCAACGGAGTCAAGCGTCTAGAGGACATCAATCTGATTATTTCAGCAGCGGTTTCCTCAAGGGCTTTACCAGTCACATTTAAAACAGGCCAGCGGCGGTGTTTACGATACAATTCGTTAGCGTAATGTATTTCCTCGTTTACGCTTTCTGGGTCGGCATAATCGCCACCATTATCCTGCCCAAGGCGCTCCAGGCGTGCCCTGCGTATAGTGGCGAGGTCCTCCGGGTCTATTGTCAGCGCGACCACGCGTCGTTGGTCAATCACATACACTTCTCTTGGAATGTCAAAATTCTTGATTATCGGGATGTTAGCAACTTTCCAACCCTGATGCGACAGATACATTGATAATGGTGTTTTTGATGTTCGTGAAATCCCGATGATTACAAGATCTGCTTTTTCTAAACCTGTCAGGTCGCGTCCGTCGTCATGGGCAATGGTGTATTCCATTGCTGCTATGCGGTCGAAGTATTCCTCGTTGATGCCGTGTAGAAGGCCGGCTATGGATTTTGGCTCGTAACCAAAATAATTTGCAAGACCAAGGAGTAATGGCCCCAGTAAATCTACATATGGGATGCCTTTCCCGCGGGCTTTATTGACCAGAAAGGCGCGTAGTTGCGGTGAAACGATTGTATATACTAACAATCCCTCATTGGTTGCGGCCTCCTCGCATATCGCTTCTATCTGAGATTCGCTCCTTATATTCGTGAAGCGGGTGAAAAAGATGTCATGCTCGCTGAATTGGACCATGGCTGCTTTAACCATTTGCGCGGCAGTTTCGCCTGTTCCGTCCGATACTACAATTATTCTATGTTTTGTGTTACCCGCCATAATATCTAACCATAAGTATGTCAAAAGGTTATATGGTTGAGGGACTTTACTTCGTTCTTTATATGTTTACCACCTAAAATCCATATAGCTGCATAAACCTGTCTGTGAATATTTTGTAGTCCCGGTCGAGAATGAATGTAATCGGTAACAAGTTTTTTAAAAATGTTCGTTGTTTTTTAACTAGCTGTCGGGTGGCCAGCACTATTTCATCATTAAGTCCGTCGAGCCCGGTACGTGGTTTTCGGCCAGCGGGCGGCCTTTTTTGAAGATATGCAATGGCTTGGGCGTATCCAACGGCAGAGAGTGGCTGTGAGTCTGGGAATTCAGCTGTGATTCGTCGGGCTTCCTCCAGAAGGCCTGAGTTAATCATGACACTAGTGCGTGACTTTATCCGCTCAATGAGTTCGTCGGTTTGCCTATCAATTGACCAGATAACAAAGGATGGATCAGGTTTATCCGGCATGGACTTCTGAAGTTCCTCTAGTGTTTTGCCGGTTTCGCTTGTGAGCTCCAGTGCCCGGATAAGTCGGTAACGATCGTTTCTTCCGATGCGATTTGCCGAGGTTGCGTCACGCGAACAAAGGAGCGTGAATAGCTCGGTATCGGCAAGCTTATCAAATGATGCCCGTAGCGCGGGATTTGCTTGCCCGCACTTCCATAGGCCAAAAAGTAAGGCCTTAAGGTAAAATCCTGTCCCGCCTATAATGAGTGCGCGTTTGTTGCGCGCATGTATGTCATCAAGTGCTTTTCGTGCTTCTCGCACGAAATCTCCGGCGCTGAACCTCATATCCGGAGTCACTAGGTCGATAAGATGGTGTGGTATCTCCTGTCTGTCTCGGACGGGAGGTTTTGCTGTGCCGATGTCCAGTCCCTTATAAACAAGCATGCTATCGGCATTGATGATTTCAATGCCACCATGGCGTTTGGCGAGCTCTAGTGACAGGGCGCTTTTACCGGTGGCGGTTGGACCAGTTATTATCAGTGTTTTCATATTGGCTGACATGGAGCTATATCCTACGGTTGAACCATTCCTCTAGCTTGGAACGCGAGATTTTTACAATGGTGGGTCTGCCGTGGGGGCAATTCCATGGATGATTGCAAGTCATAAGCTGATTCACCAGTGCGGTAGCTTCAGGCTCTGTAAGGCGCATGCCGGCCCTTACCGATGAATGGCAAGCCTCACTGGCAAGGATTTCAAAAACCACATTGTCCTCTGTGAGTCGTGTGCTGTTGGAAAGAAGCCTGTCGATAAGACTTTTTAAGCGTGGCTTAATGGCGTCAGTTCCCCATTCGGTTGGGATGGCTCTGAAAAGCAGTGTGTTTTCGCCAAAAAGTTCGCAGCAAAAACCATGTCCACTTAGTGTCGGCAAGGACTGCTCAAGAGCTGGTCTTTGTTCTGGTTCGAAAGTTATGGTCTCTGGTATGAGTAGCTCTTGCGAATGAGGCGTGGTGCGTGTCGTGATGAGTGCTTTAAAGCGTTCGTAGCGCACCCTCTCGTGTGCCGCATGTTGGTCCACAAGGATCAGTTCACTTTCAGATTCGTAAACTATGTAAGTGGCGAAGAGAATTCCGACAAACAGCGCGCCCTGCAATTCGTTTGTTTTTTGCTGCTCAAAAAGCGGTTCTTGTTTGTATTGGGTTTTATCGATGCCGCTATTGGCGTTGTTATATAGCGGAGTGCTGGATTGTAGGAAATTTTTTGGTTCGGAAAAATTCCATATAGTTTGTGCAGCGGGGAAAATGGCGGCAGTCTCGGTGGTTTCTTTATCCAGAATGGAGCGTACCAGTGATTCGACAGCGGAAAAAATCTTGTGTGAGTCGATGAAGCGTACTTCTATCTTTGATGGGTGCACGTTCACGTCCAGACAGGCTGGGTCTATCTCGACAAACAGGGCTGCCACAGGAAATTCACCAGGCATCATGAATTGCCTTAATGGAGACATGATGGCTTGCTGGAGAAGTTTGTCACGGACCGCCCTTCTGTTGACGATTGTGGCCATCCGTCGCATGTGCTGTAAATTAATGTTCCTAAGCCAGTAAAAACGTAGTTTGAACTGAACGCTTCCGCTGCCGTTATCAGACGAAGCACTTAGTGTTTTTATCTGTGTATCGTTATCAGAAAGTACTTCCTGAACCCGTGAGGCTTCGGATGAAGGACGTAAATTCAATAAAGTTTTGTCATTGCTCACGAGCTTGAATCCGGCTTCAGGGTATGCGATCGCTAGTCGTTCGATCCACTCACGCACGTGCGCAGTTTCAGCGCTTTTTGATTTCAAGAATTTCAGTCTAGCAGGGACCTGCGAGAACAATCCTTTAACGCTCACCATGGTGCCATGGTTTGAGTTTAGGAAATGTCCGAATGTGATTTGTGATATTTTTGGTTCACCGTCAAGATGCAGCTGGTACGTATTTCCACGCCCGGACACGATGCTTAAATCCGATACGGCGGCTATGCTTGGCAGGGCCTCTCCGCGGAACCCAAGCGACGTGATTTTTTCAAGGTCGCCAAGCGAGGATAGCTTGCTGGTGGCATGTCGCTTGGTGCACATTGAAAGATCGGCTTCGGACATTCCACAACCGTTATCCGTGACTTCGATCAGTGATTTGCCGCCGTCCTCCAGTACGACGCATACTTCCGTCGAACCGGCATCAAGGGCATTTTCAACAAGTTCCTTAACGACGCTGGCTGGTCTTTCGATAGCTTCGCCTGCAGCAATTCGTTCTGCAACGTTTGGATCAAGAATGCGTATAGGTTTTGGTACCGGCATCAAAGGCGTAATTGAACATGATCGTGGACTAAAGGCAAGAGACGTTGTTTCGGCCGGCTGCCTTGGCGCTGTACAAGGCTTTGTCGGCAAGCTTGAGCAGAGTTTGCGATGACTCCATGTCGGAACGAAGTTCGGCCACTCCTATACTCGCTGTAACCGGCAGTCTCTTGCCTTCATAAATGAAGGCATGTGCCTCTATAGCCGCGCGGATCTGTTCGGCAAGATCTGTTGCCGCCTTGGCGGATGTTTTAGATTGTAAAATTACGAATTCCTCACCGCCATAACGGGCAAAGACATCTTTTGGGCGCAGGTAAGAGGCCCTGACTAGGTTGGCGATTTCTTTTAGCACATAATCCCCGGCATCGTGTCCATGGGTGTCGTTTATCTTTTTAAAATGATCCAGGTCGAAGAAAAGAATTGAGAAGTCATGATGAAGCGCTTTTGCCCGCTTGAACTCGGCCTCTAGAGCCTCAAGCAAGTAACCCTTGTTGTAAATCTTTGTCAGTGGGTCCTGATGGGCGGCGGAGCCAAGGTTGCCGTAAAAAAGAATTTCGAGTTCACCCGCAGGGAGGAACTTGAGTATTGAACTGCCAAGCTTGATCATGTCTTCTTTTGAAAGGATTACCGGGACATCCGGTAGTATCTTCTTGTCGTTCACGTATGTACCGTTCGAGGAGTTTAGGTCATGGATTTTAAAGGTCCTGCCAATCTTTTCGATCTTCGCGTGTTTGCGTGAGATACTTTGGTCAGCAAGTACGATTTCGGCATTTGGGTCACGGCCGATAGCCATTTCGTTTTGCGTGAGAAAGAAACGATGCCCCTGTGGCGTGCCTCTTATGATAATCAGGCAGGCCTCCTGTTCCTTGGCTTTTTGGAGCTCTTTACGTAGAGTTTCCTGATCGCCTTGGAGGACGGTGGTCTTATCGGATTCCTGGTCGGTTTTTTTTCCACCCATCTTAATAGTAGAGGTTAAAGTGTCAGCTAAGCAGCGTCAAATGGTTATTGCTGCCGTTGAGCGTAAGGAGTCGCGAATATAGATCTTGCCCTCTTCCACGCCCGGCTGATCAAAGGGATTAACTGACATTAGTGTTCCTGTAATTGCCGTCAGGACGGAGAAAGCGAAGAAAAGCGCTCCCATGGTTTTTTCATCAAGCTGGTCTAGTCCTATGGTCAGGTTAGGTCTTCCACGTTTTGTCAGGACCATTGAAGTGGCCATGTACTCTATGTTCATGAGCTCATGCAGGCTGTGGTTTTCCAGCAACTTGAATGACGGGTATTGAGCATCGCGGGAAAAAGTCGCTAGACGCGGGATGGTTACTTCGTTCTCAACTTTGTCAACTTTGAGGAAGAAGGTTACCTTGTCGTCCGGGCCGTCACGCAACAATTGGAGCAGGCTATGCTGATCGGTTGCGCCAACGGCTGCCAGAGGCGTGAAGCCTTTGCCATCTTTTCCGAGGCTTTCGCCCCAAAGCTGTACAAACCAATCGCTGACAACCCGCAGTCTTGTTGAATATGGCATGCAGACATGCACTGGATGTGTTTTGTTTTTTACGATCAATTCATTTGCAATCAGGAAAAGAACATTGCGCTCCGGTGGGGTTTTTTCCACATAATCGCGGATGGTTTTAGCGCCGTTCAAAAAATCTACCGTTGAAAGTCCCGCCAGCGCTGCAGCGAACAAGCCTACTGGAGTGAATACAGAAAATCTTCCCCCTACCGAAGTGGCGATGCTAAGTGTTTTTATCCCTTCTTTCGTTGCGAAAGCTTTTAAGTCCCCCTTGGCGGGATCCGTGATGGCGACAAGGTTTTTATAACATTCCTTGCCCAGCCAATTTAAGGCCAGCAGCAGTTGAGCTATGGTTTCAAACGTGGTGCCTGATTTTGTAACAACGCAAACAAGCGTGGCGTTTGGCTTTAGGGTGGCAAGCGTGGAGTGCCACACGAGGGGATCCGGATTGTCCACAAAATGAAAAGTGATCTTTTGGCCGCAACGCTCTTGCAGGGCAGAAAGCAAGCTCTTTGGTCCTAGCGAGCTTCCACCTATGCCCAAGAAAAGACAGTCTGTAAAACGCTGTTCGGCTATTAACTCACGCGCCAGGTGTTCTGATGCTTCTCTTTGTGAGATGTCATCTTTGATGGGTGTATCGAAGAATCCGATCTCACCGGTTTCAAATCTTGATTTTAGTTTTGACCAGGCTTCAGAGAT
>ERZ1292640.170-Hain-H43-02um-R1-170-length-52991-cov-12_pt2 | contig 24608 bp, 27 predicted proteins | sample MGYA00564404_ERZ1292640 | MGnify/ENA primary metagenome ERZ1292640 (study PRJEB36523, sample SAMEA6512636) | groundwater metagenome | collected 2019-01-08 | study: AquaDiva: Metagenomics assemblies of 32 groundwater samples | reverse complement strand
TCGCAGAGACGGAGCTTTTATTTTTTACAATAAAGTGTTATACTTTAACGGAAGCTATTTACAATATGCCTGGGAGGGTTAGGGGATGATAAAAAAGAATTGTTGGGAAGTTAAGAATTGTCATCGGGAACTGGGTGGAATAAGAGCGGTTGAGTTTGGAGCGTGCAAAGCTGCCTGTGAAACAAAATTGAATGGTTTGCATGGCGGTATAAACGGGGGTAGAGTATGCTGGGCAGTCGCCGGTACCTTGTGCGGTGGCGAAGTACAAGGAGATTATGCGAAAAAAATTGAAAAATGTTCTGATTGCGGATTCTATAAGCAGGTTCGCGAGGATGAAGGCAAGGATTATCTTTTAGTAATGAAAATTTTTGAGAAACTGAAATAGTTTAGATTAGGTAGTTAGCGGAGGTAATAATGAAAAGGTTAAATTGTTGGGAGTTTAAAAAATGCGGCAGGCAGCCAGGTGGGGAGAAGGTGGCTGAATTAGGTATTTGCGTCGCTAGTGTATTAGGTGGGACTAACGGCATTAATTGCGGTAAAAACGGCGGGCGTGCTTGTTGGGCAGTTGCCGGAACGCTCTGCGGTGGAAAAGTCCAAGGTACTTTCTCTGCAAAACTATCATCTTGCTTGCAGTGTGAATTTTTTAAGCTGGTGGTTAAAGAAGAAGGCACTGATTTTGTGGAAGTAGATGAGATTCTGGCAAAGTTGAAACAGTAATTTGGTTTTAAGCTAAAATTTCGAATAAATTAAAAAGTCCTTGCAGATAAATAACTTGCGAGGACTTTTTATTAAGGTATAATTGTTTGAATAGAGGGGGGGGGTAAGCTTAATATGCGCACGCTTGTTCTATTATTTCAATGCCGGGATCAGTTGGGGATTGTTGCCAAAATATCAGATTTTATCTTAAAACATGGCGGCAATATTGTTACTGCCGATCAGCATAGCACGGATCCGCAAGGCGGGTATTTTTTTATCCGGATCGAGTTTATTCTGGATAAAGATCAATACAGTAAAAAAGATTTGATTGCCGCGTTTGCTCCTATTGCCCAAGATTTCGGCGCGGATTGGAATCTTTATGATTTAGCGGAAAACCTGCGCATGGGGATATTTGTCTCGGAAGCGGATCACTGCCTGGTGGATCTGTTATATTTATGGAACGCCGGTGAATTAAAAGTTAAGATTCCTTTTGTTTTGAGCAATGATGAAAAGCATCGTAAAGTGGTTGCCTCCTATAATATCCCATTCTATTATGTGCCCGCAGACAAGGATAACCGGCGCGAAGCGGAGTTGTTGGCTTATGCGTTTGCTTCCACGGATTTCTTAGTGCTTGCCCGCTATATGCTGGTGCTTTCTCCGGATTTCCTGAAAAAATATAATAAAGATATAATTAATATCCATCATGGTTTCCTTCCTTTTTTTAAAGGCGCGGATCCTGCCGGCAAGGCGCTTAAGGAGGGGGTTAAGGTTATTGGCGCTACCGCGCATTTTGTTAAGGATGAGCTTGATGAAGGGCCGATTATTGCTCAGGAAGTCCAGAATGTATCGCATCAAGACAGCCGGGATGACCTGATTAGAAAAGGGAAAAATTTAGAAAAAAGAGCGTTAGCCAGCGCGGTGTCCAGCTACGTTGATTACCGCATCATTAAGCATGAGAATAAAACTATTGTTTTTTAATTAAAGAGGAAGAAATAGCTTTTATTTTGCGGATAACTTCATTGATACTTGATTCCGGAGTAGAGGCGCCTGCGGTTATCCCCACATTTCGCGCATTCTTAAACCAAGATTTTTTTATCTCTCCAGCAGAACTAATCCAATAACTATTTTTATTTAAGGGTTTGGCTATTTCATAGATTCGCTTGGTATTGGCGCTAGTTTTGGAGCCAATAATAATTACCAGGTCATTTTTAAGCGGCAGGCTTTTAATTTCGTTTTGTTTTATTTTGGTGGGATTACAGATTGTGTTCTTAAATATAAGAAGCGGAATATGTTTACGCAGGATATTCAGGATGCTTTCTACATTATCTAAATTCTGAGTCGATTGCACCACAACTCCTGCTTTTTTGATCCTTTTAATTTTGGCTAAAGGAATATTTTTGAGCCGATCAATTATTATCGCTGGGGATTTTAGTTGTCCGGCAATTCCCTGAACCTCGTCATGCAGCTTATCTCCGATTATAATTACCTGGTGCCTGCTATTTTCCAGCATTCCTGCGATCCTGTGAATCTCTTTTACCATCGGGCAGGTGGCATCAATAATCGTATAGCCTGATTTTAGGGCTTTTTGCAGTGTTGCTTGGGAGCAGCCATGCGCCCGGATCAATAATATTTTGCCCTTTCCCTTAGACAGCCGGTTAATTTTTTTAATTCCTACTTTCTGAATTTGTTTGACCACCTCTTCGTTATGCACAATATCTCCGAGCATGAATATCGGTTTTTTGATTCTAGAAGTTTCCAGGGCAATAGTAATTGCCTTTTTTACTCCAAAACAGAATCCCGCGGATTTTGCTAGATTTATTTTCATATTTTTTCGTTTAAAAGTATCTTTTTGCAGAAGCTATTTAATGCCTCTAAGTAATTTTTCTTTATTCTTAAGCCAGCGATCTGTTTTATAGCTTGTGAGTATAGGTATTTTATCTGATTTTGCGCGTAACTTAACGCGCCGGATTCAATTATAATTTTCTGTATTGTTCCAAGGTCGGTTTTCTTCACATGGTCGGCTTCTAAAATATTTTTTATGGCGAGTTTGTCTTTTTTATTCGCTTGATTGAAAGCATAGTAGATAAGTAAAGTTCTTTTGGCTTCTTTAATATCGGTATAGTTAGATTTGCCGGTCTGGCTTTTTTTACCGAATATTCCGATTATATCGTCTTTGATCTGAAAAGCCCTACCCAGAAGCATGCCGTAAGCGTGTATCTTTTTGACCTGGTTAATTTCTGCTCCGCCAAGAGTTGCTCCTAGGGTAAGAGGAGAGGCAAAGGTGTAGTTAGCGGTTTTAAAGTCATAAATTTTATAAATATCTTTTAGGTTGACTTTTTCGATGGGCTTATTCCCCAAGACGAGTTCGATAAATTCTCCGCCTGCTGTATGTATGCTTGAAGAAATAAATTTCTTTAGCGCTGCTTCTTTACGCAGGAAGTTCTCATTAATGGATAAGAAAGCATCCAGAGCCATGGCGTAGATAATGTCGCCGGTAACTATTGCCAGGTCTTGGCCGCTGAATTTAGTTTTTTTATTTTGGCAAAAATCTTTCGCTAATAAGGCGTGCATGGAAGGCTTACCTCGGCGAAGAAGTGATTTATCAATAATATCGTCGTGAACTAATAGAAAATCATGTAAAAGTTCTAAAGCTATAGCGCTGCGGTAAAGCCCGGCAGGGGTTTTTTGGGAGAATCCCAGATAGCCGATGCAGAATAATATCGGCCGTATTCTTTTGCCGGGCCGGCAAATAAATTCTTTGATATTATTAGAGAGGGCGGGGGAAAGCCTGTTCAGCGAGTATGTTTTGTCAATATTATCGGCATAGTCGCGCAGCTCTTTTTCTAGGCGAATTTTTATTTTAAAAACCATGGGTTTATGTTAACATAACAGGCATGAATATGCAATTATTTTGGAAGAGGGTAAAAAGGTATATTTTTGTTTTTTTACTTTTAAGTGGGATTTTTCCGGCCAGATCTTTTTCCCAGGATAAGCAGGAGAAGCCTGCGCTGGTTATTTTTCATTCGCTAAGTTGTCATGCCTGTGTTGAAGCCAAGCAAAAGGTGTTGCCCGGCCTGGAGCAGGAGTTTAAAGATAGGGTTAGCTTTGAATACCGGGATATAGGGGAAACTGACAATTATAAGATGCTGATGGGTTTATTGCAGAAAAGGGGAGCGGGCTTGAAATTTCAAGTTCCGCTTTTTTATTTTAACGGAAGAATCTTGAAATCCGATGCTCACCTTAAAGATAATTTGAAAGGTTTTATTTTAAAAGGTTTAAAAGGCAAACCCTCGGTTTTAGAGGAGGTTTCAGGCGATCTGGTCGCTTATTTTAAAAGTTTTGCTCCGGCGGCAATCATTATTGCCGGCCTGGAGGACGGGATTAATCCCTGCGCCTTTACAGTGATTGTGTTTTTTATGTCTTTTCTTACCGCGCAGGGGTATCGTAAAAGAGAGCTGATTCTTATCGGATCGGCATTTATTTTTACGGTATTCTTAACTTATTTAGGGATTGGTTTGGGGATTTTTAATTTTCTCTACCGCTTTAAGGGATTTTGGCTGGTGAGTAATTTAGTTAATTCAATTGTCGGGATGCTTAGTATTTTATTTGGAATTTTCGCGCTTTATGATTTTATTAAATTTAAGCGGACCGGTTCTACTGAAGGGCTTCTTTTGCAACTGCCTAAACCAATTAAGGATAGCATTCATAAAGTTATAGGATTTTTTCACCGCCGCAGCGCGCAGGAAAGGCAGGATCAGCCGTTACCCGGATTAAATAAGCTTATTTTCAGCGCGATTGCCAGCGGTTTTTTAGTTTCATTGCTGGAGGCGGTTTGTACCGGCCAGGTGTATTTGCCGACGATATCCTTTGTTTTAAAGAGCACTCCTTTAAAGTTTCAGGCTCTGGGTTATCTTTTGTTGTATAATATTATGTTTATAATCCCATTAATCGTGATTTTTATTTTTGCGCTTCTGGGTACAACAAGTTTGCAATTTTCAAGTTTCTTAAAAAAACATTTGGGCCTGATTAAGATTTTTATGGCAGCTTTATTTTTCAGTTTAGGGATATTTTTACTCTGGAGGGGTTAATGCGTAAAATTCTAGGGTTATTTTTAACAGGCTTCTTTATTTTTCAATTGGCATCTGCGGAAGATAAGGTTGTTGATCTTAATGCGTGGGATTTTGGTAAAGTTAAACAGGATCAGGTTTTAAAACATGATTTTGTATTTAAGAATAATACGGCTGCAACTTTGAATATCTTAAGCGTCAATACCTCTTGCGGATGTACTGCCTCGCAGGCAGATAAAAAATCTTTAGAACCGAATGAATCCACGATGATAAGTGTAACTTTTAATTCCAAAAAATATGCGGGACAAATAAAGCAGTTTGTCTATGTAAATACCGATAATGCCGATTCACCGGTAGTAAAATTTGTTATTAAAGCTGAAGTGTTAAAGGAGGCCTAATTAATATGTGGTCATTACAATTAAGAATGTGGTTGTTAGTAACTTTTTTATTCGGGATCATTTACGCTCTAATGGTGATTATCGGCACTAGTTTTCTGCATGTGGGAGGTTTCAGTTTCTATTTAATTATTTCTCTGGTAATGATGCTGATCCAGTATCTGCTGGGGCCGAAGATTGTCGAATGGAGCATGCGCGTAAAATATATTAATCGCCAGGAGAACCCCCGCTTGTTTGCGATGGTGGAGTCTTTAAGCGCGCGCGCTAATATTCCGATGCCCAGAATCGGCATTGCCCAGATTGATATTCCTAATGCTTTTGCTTTTGGCCGATCGCTCAGAGACGGCAGAGTTTGCGTAACTGCCGGAATTATGAAATTACTCGACGATGAAGAATTAAAAGCCGTGCTTGGGCATGAATTAAGCCATTTAAAAAATCACGATGTGCTGACAATTACTTTATTGTCGGTAATCCCGATGATTATGTATCGGATTGCCTGGCAGTTTTTATTTTACGGCCGCCGGCGGGATGAGCGGGGAGGCAATACTATATTAATCGGTTTGGCAGCCTTCTTGTTTTATTTTATAACCAATCTTTTAGTGCTTTACGCCTCGCGTATCCGGGAGTATTTTGCTGACCGCGGTTCGGTGGCTTTAGGGAATCAGCCTAAAGCTTTAGCTTCCAGCCTTTACAAACTAGCTTATGGCTCGGCAAGATTAAGCCAGGAGTCTTTGAAACAAACTGAAGGCTTAAAGGCTTTTTTCATCAATGATCCGTCTCAGGGCCGTAAGGAAGTACTGGAGCTGGCGCAATTAGATTTGGATAAAAGCGGCACAATTGATTCCGTTGAGCTTGATCTGCTGCGAAGATCGAATATCCGCTTAAATTTAGGGGATAGGATGCTTGAGCTTTTAAGCACGCATCCGAACATGCTTAAGCGGATTAAGAAACTTTCGGAATACAAGGCTTAGAGTAGAAATTATATAAGGAAAGGGGTGTTTCTCTGAGGAGAAATGCCTCTTTTTTCTTGCCTTTTTGTTTTGACATAACCCTAAAGATACGATATAATTATCAGACTATGGACATTAATGAGATTGTTCAACAAAGAATTACAAAATTAGAAGCGCTGGGCGCTAAAAATGTTCCAATATATCCGGCAGGCGTGCCTTTGCATACTGCTATCGGAGAGGCCTTGAGCAGTTTTGAAGAAGGTAAAAAGGTTACTCTTTGCGGCAGGGTTATGGCTAACCGGGGCCATGGTAAGGTTAATTTTATGGATCTGCGGGATTCAACCGGTAAGATTCAGCTCTACGTTAAAAGGGACATTATCGGCTTAGAGAAGACCGCGCTCCTTGAGCACTTGGATATTGCCGACATTATCAGCGCTAGCGGTGAACTTTTTAAGACGCATACCGGTGAATTTACGCTTAAGGTGGAAGATTTTAGTATATTATCTAAAGCTTTGCGGCCTTTACCGGAAAAATGGCATGGCCTAAAGGATGTAGAAATACGTTACCGGCAGCGTTATCTGGACTTGCTGACTAATGAAGAGGTAAAAAAAGTATTTTTATTGCGCGCAAAAATTATCAGCGCTATCCGCAGTTTTCTCGACGAGAGAAGTTTCCTGGAAGTTGAGACTCCGATGATGCATGATATTGCCGGAGGCGCAGCCGGCAGGCCTTTTAAAACATTCCATAATGAATATAGTATGGATTTATTTTTAAGGATTGCCCCGGAGCTCTATTTAAAAAGGCTTTTAGTTGCCGGCCTTGACCGGGTTTATGAAATTAACCGTTCTTTTCGCAATGAAGGCGTGTCTACGCGGCATAATCCGGAGTTTACCATGCTTGAAGTTTACCAGGCTTATACTGATTGTGAAGGGATGATCAGTTTAACTCAGGATCTCATTTGTCATATAGCAAAGGAAGTTTTGGGGAAAGAGGAGCTATCTTTTCAGGGTAAAACCATCGACCTTAAAACTCCCTGGAGCAGACAGTCATTTGCAGCACTAGTTAAAGATAAATTCGGTATCGACCCGCAGGACGATCCGGCGCAGATGTTAAATAAATTGCAAGCAAAAGGATATGCTTTGGATAAAAATCGCCTCAGCCGTTCTCAGATAAACAAAATTGTTGAAGACGGGCTGGAGCAGGATTTACAGGCCAATCCTGTATTTATTACGGATTATTTCACCAGTCTATGCCCCTTGGCTAAGGTGAAACAGGATAACCCGTTGATTTCAGAGAGGTTTGAGCTCTATGTTGGGGGTATGGAAATTGCCAATGCTTACTCGGAGTTAAATGACCCATTGGAACAGCGCAGGCGTTTTGAAGAAGAGATCAAAGATTTACCCGGGGAAGAGAAGAAAACTGTGGATGAGGATTATCTTTTAGCTTTAGAACACGGTATGCCTCCTGCTGGGGGGCTGGGTATCGGCATCGACCGGTTGGTGATGTTATTGGCGGATCAACCCTCAATCAGGGATGTAATTCTATTTCCTCTGCTGCGGCCTCAGCAGCCAGAGGAAGAAATTTAATATGTTTTCGGAGTTATGGCTTAGCCAGAAATATCTAAGAGCGGGTAAAAAAGAAAAAATTATTTCCATTACCGCTTTGATTTCGGTGATCGGTATTGCTATCGGGGTAATGGTCTTAATTATTGTTATTTCGGTGATGACCGGATTTGACCGGTTCTTAGAGGATAAAATGGTAGGCACCAACGCGCATTTGTCCTTAGAATTTTATGGCGGATCAAAAGATCCTGACCGGGTAATTGATAAGTTAAAAACTTTCCCCTATATTTTAGGCGCCACTGCTTTTATTGACGGACAAGCCCTGGTCAAGAATGGAAAATCGATTTTTGGAGTCGAGGTCCGCGGTATCGATCCTAAGCGGCAAGCGCGAATTTCTAAGATTGATGAATATTTGAAGTTAGGAAGTTATGACTTAACAGGAAATGAAGTTGCGTTAGGCCAGGAGCTGGCGAACCGCCTGGGTTTGACCATTGGAGATAGCGCGAGCTTAATTTCTCCGGTTACTTTAACCAAAACTGATTTTATTATTAAAGGTATTTTTAACAGCGGAATGTATCTTTATGATTCAAGTTTAATTTTAACGAGTATTAAAGGGGCGCAGGATTTTTATAAAATGCCCGATACAGTAAGCGGAATTGCGATTAAAGTAGATGATGTTTATAAAGTGGATGAGGTCAAAGAAAAGTTGTACCGGGATTTAAAAGGTTTTGGCACTTATCAGGCGCGTACCTGGATTGACGCGAATAAAAATTTTTTGGAAGCTTTAAAACTTGAAAAGATCGTGATGTTTATTGTGGTGACCATGACGACTGTCGTTGCCGCCTTTGGTATTGTCGGTACTTTGATTATGTCAGTGATGGGCCGGATTAAAGATATCGGTATTTTGCGTTCGGTCGGCGCTAAAACAAAAAGCATTTTGCAGATCTTCGTTTATCAGGGAATGGCAATCGGCTTAAGCGGTATTCTTTTAGGATTAATCGCAGGGATTTCTTTAGCCCTATCTTTAGATAAAGTGGTGGATCTTATCTCAAAAATTATCGGTAGGCCTCTGATCCCTCAGGATATCTATTATTTTAATCGCATCCCGGTTAATATTAATTTTGGCGATATCAGCCTGATTGTGATCTCGGCTTTAGGTATTACTTTATTTGCCAGTATTTATCCGGCATATTATGCCACTAGAATTATTCCCAGCGAGGCTTTGCGGCATGAATAAGGAAATAGTTGAGGCGCGGAGTATCTGTAAAAGTTATCGCGATACGACGCGTAATCTGGAAGTATTAAAGAACATAAATTTTACGGTTAGCGAAGGTGAATTTTTAGTTATTCAGGGGCCAAGTGGCGCGGGTAAATCCACGCTTTTGCATATCTTAGGCGGCCTGGATGATCCCACAGGCGGCGAAGTTTATTTTCAGGGAGCTAATATTTACGGGTTGGATGATATTGCCCGGGCTAATTTGCGTAATCGTAAAGTAGGTTTTGTTTTCCAGTTTTTTCATCTCTTGCCGGAATTAAACGCGTTGGAGAATGTTTTATTGCCCAGTATTTTAAAATCCTGGTGGGAGAAAAAAAATAATTTGCCGTTGGCTATCGAGCTTTTAGAAAGATTAGGTTTATCTGGCAGGCTCAAACACCGGCCGCCCGCTTTATCCGGCGGAGAACAGCAGAGAGTGGCGATTGCCCGGGCATTGATCAATAAACCGCAGCTTCTGCTTTGCGATGAGCCGACAGGGAATTTGGATTCGGAAAACGGAAAGAATATTTTGCAGCTTTTAATTGAGCTTAATCGAGAGCAGAAAATTACCATCGTTATGGTTACGCATGATTCGGATATTGCATCTTCCGCGGGAAGAGTTATGCATTTGAAAGATGGGATTCTTTTACACTAGCGTGTCATTGCGAGCCACGCAGTGGCGAAGCAATCTCGAATTGGATTGATTCGTCGCGCTTTGCGCTCCTCGCAATGACATAAATTCGGAGGTATTAATGAAAATCTATATTAACGGAAAATTTTATGAAAAAGAAAATGCCAAGGTTTCTGTTTTTGATCACGGGCTGCTTTATGGCGACGGAGTTTTTGAAGGCATCCGTTCGTATAACCGCAGGGTGTTTAAATTAAAAGAGCATATTATCCGTCTTTTTGAATCTGCCCAGAGCATTATGTTAAAGATTCCTCTGTCCAAAGAGCAAATGACTAAGGCAGTAGTTGATACGATTAAGGCTAATAAATTAGATAATGCCTATATCCGCTTAGTGGTTACCCGCGGAGAAGGGGATTTAGGGCTGGATCCGCGTAAATGTTATAAAGGGGCAACGGTGATTATTATTGCTGACCGTATCGCTTTGTATCCGGAGAAACTTTACCGCGAAGGCTTAACTATTGTTACCGTGCCGACAGTGCGCAATCTGCCTGAGGCGCTTAATCCTCAGATTAAGTCTTTGAATTATTTAAATAATATCCTGGCTAAAATTGAAGCCGGTAACGCCGGATGCGATGAAGCAATCATGCTGGATTCTTTAGGTTATGTTGCCGAATGCACCGGGGATAATATCTTTGTGGCCAAAGGCGGACATCTTTATACTCCTCCGCAATGCATGGGGACTTTACGCGGGATTACCCGGGATTCGATTCTAGAGATTGCCCGTAAGAATAAGATCGGCGCGCATGAGCATGTGATTACCCGCCATGAAGTTTATATTTCTGACGAGTGTTTTCTTACCGGAACCGCGGCGGAAGTTATTCCGGTGGTTAAGGTAGACGGCAGAATCATCGGTAACGGCAAGCCGGGTAAACTAACATTATTTTTGATGAAGAAATTTAAGGAATTAACCGCTAAAGACGGATTAAAATATTAGAAACTTGGGGACGGTTCTCTAAAACAGAGAACCGTCCCCAGGATTATAAGGATAATTATGCTTTGTGATATTTGCGGAAAAAATGCGGCAACCGTGCACTTGACTGAAATCATCGATGAAAAGATGAATGAGCTGCATTTGTGTGAGGAGTGCGCAAAAGATAAGAGCGCGGCGATGGAGTCTCAGTTCGGCCTCAGTGATTTATTAGCCGGGATGGTTGATTTTCAGAAACCATTAACTAAGGAAGAAGAGGTTGTTAGCCTTAAATGCCCGAGTTGCGGCTTAAGCTATGCGGATTTTAAAAAGATCGGCCGGCTGGGTTGCGCGGAGTGTTATAATGTTTTTCGCAAATATTTGGCGCCTTTATTAAAGCGCATACACGGTTCTAATCAGCATATTGGTAAAAGCCCTTTGAAGTGTCCCGGGAAGATAAAATCTACCAGTTCTAAAGTTGATAAAAAGAAGATCTGCTTGCAGGAATTAAAAGAGCAGCTGCAAAATGCGATTACCAAAGAAGCTTTTGAAGAAGCGGCGCGCCTGCGTGATCAGATTAAGGCCATCGAGAGTAAAAAAGAAAGTTGATATGCAAATCGACGATTTAATTAATCATACTAGTGAATGGCTCAAGGGCACCGGGCCTAATTCCGATATTGTTATCTCCAGCAGGATTCGCCTGGCTAGAAATCTGAATCAAATTCCTTTTCCGCATTGGGCATCTAAGCCGCAGCTGGATGAGGTTATTGATAAAACTAGTGCCGCCATGTCTAAAGTTGAGTTGCTTAAAAACTCTACGCTTTTTAAGTTGACGAACTTAGATAGTATCGACAAGCAGTTTTTGGTCGAGAGGCATCTGATGTCTATTGAGCATACTCAGAAAACTGAGCAGAAGGCGGTGCTCTTTAATAATGAAGAAAATATCGCGGTAATGATCAATGAAGAGGACCATCTGCGGATTCAGCTGATGCAATCGGGGTTTAATCTTTTCGAGGCTTGGAATATTATTAATAGTATTGATGATGCTTTAGCTAAACTTCTGGATTATGCGTATCTGGCGGATTTTGGTTATCTTACTGCTTGCCCGACCAATACCGGCACAGGAATGCGCGGCTCAGTGATGCTGCATTTGCCGGCTTTAGTAATGAGCAGGCAGATCGAGAGGGTACTGGCGGCAATTGCCAAATTAAGTTTTACAACCCGCGGCCTTTATGGCGAAGGCACACAGGCCAGCGGTAATTTTTTTCAGATCTCCAACCAGGTTTCTTTAGGGCACAGCGAAAGTGAGATTATTGAAAATATTAACGGTTTAATCCGGCAGATTATCGAGCAGGAAACGCAGGCCAGGGAGATTATGCTTTCTAAGGGCAAAGATGTTTTAGAGGACAGGATTAACCGCTCTTTAGGTATCTTAAAGAGCGCCCGGATTATTACCAGCCAGGAGACGATTGAATTGTTATCGATGGTGCGGCTGGGAAGCGATCTGGGGATGATCAAAGACATTGACCGCCGTACGATCAATGAACTTTTTATTACCACGCAGCCGTCGCATTTACAAAAGCTAGAAAATAAAAAACTTTCAGCGCAGGAAAGAGATTTAAAGAGAGCGGAATTAATTCGTAAAAAACTTAATTTATTATAAGGGGAGAAATCATGTTTAATCGTTTTACGGAAAGAGCCAGAAAAGTAATTATTTTAGCCAAGGAAGAAGCGCGCCGTTTTAATCACGACTATATCGGTACGGAGCATATATTATTGGGATTAATCCGTGAAGGAGAAGGTGTGGCGGCTGCGGTATTGCAGAAGCTGGATGTTTCATTGGAAAATATTCGCATTGAAATTGAAAAACTGGTGCAGCCCGGGCCGACTACTCAGATTATCGGAGATATTCCTTTTACGCCGCGGGCCAAGAAAGCCCTGGAGTTAGCTGCTGAAGAGGCCCGGTCCTTAGGCCATAATTATATCGGTACGGAACATCTTTTACTTGGGCTTATCCGTGAAGGCGAAGGAATTGCTTCGCAGGTATTGTTGAATTTAGGTATGGATTTAAATTCTGTGCGTAATGAAGTAATGGGGCTTTTGGGTTCGGCTTTGCCGGGGGCCAATCAGGGCGGCGCGCAGGCGGCTAAGACCAAGACTCCTGCGCTGGACGCTTTTGGCCGCGACCTTACGGCTTTGGCGCGGGAAAATAAATTAGATCCGGTGGTCGACCGCACGCGGGAAATTGAACGGGTGATTCAGGTCTTAAGCCGCCGGACGAAAAATAATCCGGTATTATTAGGGGAGGCCGGAGTAGGAAAAACGGCGATTGTTGAGGGTTTAGCTCAGTTAATTATATCCGGTAATATTCCTGAAATTTTAAGGGGAAAACGTTTAATTGTTTTAGATTTAGCTCTGATGGTTGCCGGCACTAAATACCGCGGCCAGTTTGAGGAAAGAATTAAAGCGATTATGGAGGAGATTAAGCGTTCGCAGGATATAATTATTTTTATTGATGAGTTGCATACTCTGGTCGGGGCGGGCGCAGCCGAAGGAGCAATTGATGCTTCTAATATTATGAAGCCGGCATTATCCCGCGGGGAGATGCAGTGCATCGGAGCAACGACGATGGATGAGTACCGTAAATATATTGAAAAAGACGCAGCACTTGAGCGCCGTTTTCAGACGATTATGGTTGAGCCGCCCACCGTTGAACAGACGATTGAGATTCTAAAAGGGCTGCGTGATAAATATGAAGCGCATCATAAGGTTAATTTTACGGATGAATCTTTAGAGGCTGCGGCAAAATTATCCGACCGTTATATTTCCGGCAGGTTTATGCCGGATAAGGCGATTGATTTAATTGATGAAGCAGGCTCGCGGGCCCGGCTTAATGTTCTGATTGTTCCCGAGGATATTAAGAAGATGGAGATCAGCGTTGAGTCATTAAGAAAAGAAAAAGAAGCTTATATTAAGAGTCAGGATTTTGAAAAAGCCGCATCCCTACGGGATCAGGAGAGGGTTGCCCGTCAGGAATTAGAAAAATTAAATAAAGAGTGGAGCCAGGCTAAAGATAAAATGCGGCCGTCGGTTACCGCCGAAGATATCGCTAAAATTTTGGCGCAGTGGACGGGGATTCCGATTTTCCGGCTTGAAGAAAAAGAAAGTGAAAAACTGCTGAAGATCGAAGAAGAATTGCATAAGCGTGTTGTCGGCCAGAATGAAGCCATTGAAGCCATTGCTCATGCGGTAAGGCGTTCGCGGGCAGGGATCAAAGATCCCCGGCGTCCGATTGGTTCATTTATATTTTTAGGCCCGACCGGAGTCGGTAAAACTTTGTTGGCCCGGGCTCTGGCGGAATTTATGTTTGGCGACCAAGATGCTCTCCTGCAATTGGATATGTCAGAGTATATGGAGAAGTTTAACGTTTCCCGGCTGATTGGCGCCCCTCCGGGATATGTCGGATATGAGGAAGGTGGCCAGCTTACCGAACGTGTGCGCCGCAGGCCTTATGCGGTCATACTTTTAGATGAGATTGAAAAAGCGCATCCGGATGTTTTTAATTTATTGCTGCAAGTTTTTGAAGAAGGCCGCCTGACCGATAGTTTTGGGCGCAAAGTAGATTTTAAGAATACAATCATCATTATGACCTCAAATGTCGGCGCGGAATTAATCCGCAAGACCGGAGCTCTTGGGTTTAGGGCTCAAAGTGAGGGAGCTACTTATGAAGATATGAAAAATAAATTGCTGGAAGCGGTTAAACATGCTTTTAAACCGGAATTTTTAAACCGCGTCGATGATGTGATTGTTTTTAGGCAATTAGTTAAAGAGGATCTTTCATTGATTATTGATATAGAGATCGGTTACGTTATCCAGCGTTTAAAAGATCAGAATTTAACTTTAGAGGTTACTAAAGAGGCTAAAGAGCTTTTGATTGAAAAAGGATTTGATCCGGTTTTCGGCGCCCGCCCCTTAAAGAGGACGATCCAGAGGTTTTTGGAAGATCCTTTAGCGGGTGAGATTATTTCTAAAAAATATAAGGAGGGCTCTTCGATAAAAGTATCGCGTAAAAATGAAGAGCTGATATTTGAATAATGTTTACATTATTTTTTATTGATTTAGGCCGGAGGATAATTTCTTTCCTGTATTTTTGCGGGGGCCTGGCTAATTTAACTTTGCAAACGGTGTATTTAACCTTTAAGCCGCCGTATAAATATGAACCTATAATCGTGCAATGCAAGAAAGCCGGCTATGAAAGTTTTCCGGTTGTTTCGGTGATTGCTTTATTTATCGGTTTTGTTTTTGCTTTGCAGTCAGCATATTTTATGCAGCGGTTGGGTTCGGAAATGTATATCGCTAGCCTCGTGGCTTTGGCGATTGTGCGCGAATTAGGCCCGGTAATTACGGCTTTAGTGGTTGCCGGCCGCGTTGGGGCAGCGCATACCGCCGAGCTTGGTTCAATGCAGGTTACCGAGCAGATTGATGCTCTGGAGACTTTGGCGACCAATCCGGTAAAATACCTGGTGGTTCCGCGTTTTATCTCTTTAAGCCTGATGCTTCCGGTGCTTACGTTGTATGCTGATATTATCGGCATATTAGGCAGCTACCTTATCTGTGTTTTTAAGTTGGGGATTACCAGTAGTATGTATCTGAATATAACTTTTAATGCCTTAGTTTATAAAGATTTATTCACCGGATTATTTAAGGCTTGGATTTTTGGGATGATTATTGCTTTAGTAAGCTGCTATGAAGGTTTTAATGTTCAGGGCGGAGCCGAAGGTGTCGGTAAGGCGACAACCCGATCGGTCGTGATTACATTTCTGATGATTATTGCGGCGGATTGTTTGTTTACCGCGCTGTTCTATTTTATTATTCCTTAAAAATAGGGGACGGTTCTCTAAAACAGAGAACCGTCCCCGTGATTAAAAAAATGATAGAGATACTGAATTTAAATAAAAAATTTAATAATCAATCAGTCCTGAATGATTTAAGTTTAAAAGTGCAAACCGGGCAGACTTGCGTGATTATCGGCCGCAGCGGCTGCGGGAAATCCGTGCTGCTCAAACATATTGACGGATTATTAAGGCCGGATAGCGGTAAGGTTTTAGTGGATGGTAAGGAAGTGGCGGCTTTAAGCGAATTAGAATTAACTAAGCTGCGCTCTAAAATCAGCATGGTTTTCCAGGGTGGGGCTCTTTTTGATTCGATGAATGTCGCCGAGAATGTCGGTTTTGGCCTATTCGAGCATACGCGTATCGACCATAAAGAAATTTTGGAGCGCGTAGAAGAATCTTTGCATTTAGTTGGCCTCGGGGGGATCGGTAATCTTATGCCTTCGGAGTTAAGCGGAGGGATGAAGAAACGCGTGTCTTTGGCGCGGGCAATCTGCATTAAGCCTGAAATCATCCTCTATGATGAACCGACCACCGGGCTGGATCCGATTACCGCAGCCAGTATTAATGATCTTATCCGCTCTCTACATGATAAATTAAAAGTTACTTCTTTGGTAGTTACGCATGATATGAAAAGCGCTTATCATATCGCCGATAAAATTTCCATGATGTATAAAGGAAGAATAATTTCAGACGGCACGCCTCTGGAGATTCAAAAAACAACTGACCCGGTGGTGCATCAGTTTATTAACGGGTTGGCCAAGGGGCCGATAACCGAAGCGGTGGACACTTTTAAATAAGTGAGGGCATAAGTTATGGAGCACAAAGTGCGACATAACTTATTGCCCGAACTTATCCTGAGGAGCGTAGCGACGAAGGATCTAATATCAAGGAGGTATTAAAATGATATTTGGTAAAACTAAATTAGAGTTGAAGGTGGGAATATTTACTTTGATCGGTTTGATAATTTTAGTTATTTTTATATTATCTATCGGCGGGTTTAAGACCTGGAGCTCAGGTTATGATATCAGTATCAATTATAAATTTGTCAACGGCGTTAAAGTCGGGGCGCCGGTGCGTTTTGCCGGAGTCGATGTCGGGGAGGTCCGAGGCGTGGGATTAGAATTTTTACCTCAGGAAAACCGTTCGAATGTGCGCCTGGATGTTTGGATCAGAAGCAACGCTAAGATTCCCCCGGATTCTAGCGTCTGGGTTAATACTCTGGGTTTATTAGGCGAAAAATATGTCGAAATAATACCCGGCAAAGACTATGCTAATGTTCTCCAAGATCATCAATCAATAACGGGAATTGATCCTTTGCCTATACATGAAATATTTAACCGGGTGGAAAATATCATGCGTAATCTAGATGAGGGGCTTGCTCAGATCAGGAATAAAGAAGGTTCATTAGGTAAGCTTATTTATGACGATAAACTTTATAATGAATTCGAAGCTTTTGCTTCGGATATACGCAAGAATCCCTGGAAATTATTATTTAAAGCTAAAGAGAAAAAATAATCATGAGAACCAAAACGGTTTTTAGTTGTTCTAATTGCGGGCATCAATCGCCGAAATGGCTAGGCAAATGCCCGGATTGCAACAGCTGGAATTCTTTTTGCGAGGAGGATTATACTTCTGCCTCTCGCGGGCTTAAAGAAAGAACCTCTCTTTATAAAGACGGCCCGGTGCTGCTGAAAGATGTTGTCGTTAAAGACGAGGACCGGTTAAAAACCAATATTGCCGAGTTAGACAGAGTTTTAGGCGCAGGAATTGTTAAGGGTTCGGTTATTTTAATCGGTGGGGATCCGGGAGTAGGAAAATCTACGATTGCTTTACAGGTTTCCAATCATCTGACTAAACAAGGTATTGGAGTATTGTATGTCAGCGGGGAAGAAAGCGTAGCCCAGACTAAACTGCGCGCCAATCGACTAGGTGAGGCGGATTCAGAGCATCTTTATATCGTTAATCAGACGGATTTATCTTTAATTGTCGAATACATCAGGAAATTAAAACCGCAAGTTGTTATTATTGATTCAATCCAGGTAGTTTTTGATTCCGGGATTAGTTCCTCTCCCGGAAGTGTCAGCCAGGTAAGAGAGTGCGCGGGAATTTTAACCCAGCTAGCCAAAACTACCGGGACTTCAATTTTTATTATCGGCCATGTGACTAAAGAAGGAACTTTGGCCGGGCCGCGCGTTTTGGAACATATTGTGGATACGGTGTTATATTTTGAGGGAGACCGTTTTGCGATTTACAGGATATTGCGCGCGGTTAAAAACAGGTTTGGCTCGACTAATGAAATTGGCGTATTTGAAATGGGGCCGCAAGGGTTAGCGGAGGTAAAAAATCCTTCCGAGATTTTTCTTTCGGAACGGCCAAGCGATGTATCCGGGACGATTGTGACTTCGATTTTAGAGGGAACGCGGCCTCTTTTAGTTGAGATTCAATCGCTGGTTTCCCGAAGTTCTTTTGGTTATGCCCGCCGGAGGGCAGAAGGCTTTGATTTCAATCGGCTATCACTATTGGTGGCGGTTTTAGAAAAACGCCTGGGTTTGGCCCTGGAGGCTGAAGATATATTTGTTAATGTTACCGGAGGAATAAAAATCGAGGATCCGGCCGCCGACCTGGCAGTGTGCGCGGTAATTGCCTCCAGCTTTCGTGAACAGGTGGTTTTACCCCGGACGGTAGTTTTAGGTGAAGTGGGTTTGAGCGGTGAGATCAGAAGCGTTTCTCAAGTGCTCACGCGGATTAATGAAGCCCAAAAGTTAGGCTTTAAACATTGTATTTTGCCGAAAAACAGCATTAAGAATTTGAAAATTAAACAAATGGATATGGAGATTGTTCCTGTTTCTACTTTAAAAGAGGCCTTAGATATTATTTTAGGATCATCGGTTAAATTGCAAGGGGAGGCTCGTAAATGAATTTATTATTAGCGCGTATTTTATTTACTTTAGGCAGCATGGCGATTGGTTATCAGGCTCTTATTTCGCAGGGGTCCGGCCTTATCGGTATGTTAATCGGTGCGATAGTTGCAATAGTATTGATTATCATTGAAGCAGGCTTGCGCAAGGTTTCGGTAAGCGGTTTGTCCAGCGCGGTATTCGGATTAATTCTGGGCCTAATTATGGCTAAGCTGGTGGGGGATGCTTTTAGCCTGGCGGCGATGGATCCGGATATGCTTTCTAGAATTAGGGTGGGGCTGACTTTAATTTTTTGCTATCTGGGTATGGTTATGGCTTTACGCGGCAAAGATGAATTTAATATCATTATTCCTTATGTACGCCTGCGTCGTCAGGATCAGTCACAGGATGTAAATATCCTGGATACCAGTGTAATTATCGACGGCAGGATTATGGATATCTTTAAAACTCGTTTTTTAAGCGGGAAAATCATTATCCCTAAATTCGTCTTAAGGGAATTACAGCAGATTGCTGATTCCACCGATCCGATTAAACGCCAGAGAGGCAGGCGGGGCCTGGAGATTCTTAATGTTATTCAAAAAGAATCCGGGATTGATATTACTATTCATGAACAGGATTTTACCGAGACTAGTGAGGTGGACGCAAAACTAGTTTTGTTAGCCAAATTACTGGAAGCTAAAATTCTTACCGTTGATTTTAATTTAAATCGCGTGGCTAGCATTCAAGGGATCAAAGTTTTAAATATCAATGAGCTGGCCAATGCTCTTAAGCCTGTGGTTTTTCCCGGTGAACAGATGCATATTAAGTTGATTAAAGAAGGCAAAGAACATAATCAGGCAATAGGTTATCTCGATGACGGGACTATGGTCGTGGTCGAGGATGCTCGCCGTTTATTAGGGCAGGATGTTTCAGTCGCGGTGACCTCTGTCCTGCAGACTCAGGCCGGTAGGATGATCTTTACAAAATTAGAAAAATAACCTAGCCTTCGGCAAATAATGGACACATTGGCTGAGCTGATTTTGAAGCGAGACAAGGAACGAAGACGCAGGCGTAGCCAAAGCGCTACGCCAAGGATGAGTGACGCAGTCGCAGCCCAAAATCAGCCAGCCCTTGACTATATGAATTATTATAAATATTCAATTGATAGGGAAGCCCGCCTTTTAGCCGTCTGCGGCGTTGCTTCTCCTCGGCGTATCACATTGGATACGCCTTCGTCGTCGCGCCTTGCATGCGGCCAAAATTCGGGCTTCCAATGTGCCCATTATTTACCGGAGACTAGGTAAATGCTTAGCGCGATTATTTTGGCTGCCGGCGCCGGAAAGCGCCTGGGTATTTCAGTGCCTAAGCCTTTAGTCAGAATAGGTAAAAGGCCGGCAATAATTTATTCGCTTAAGAAATTCGATAAGCATCCGGATATTGATGAGATTATTGTTGTTGCCAGCGCGCAAAATAAAGGCAAAATTTCGCAAGCGCTAAAAAGATATTCTTTTAAGAAGATAAAGGTTTTATGCTTGGGTGGAAAACGGCGTCAGGATTCGGTGTATAAGGCTTTTAAAGCGGTTAGCCTAAGCAGTGGTTGGGTATTGATCCATGATTCAGCGCGGCCGTTTATTAGCGCTAAGCTTATAACGCAAGTTATTTCGGCAGCCTATAAAACCGGCGCGGCGATTTTAGGGGTACCGGTTAAAGCCACGATTAAAAGCGTAAACAAAGGCCTCTTAATAGATAAGACGGCTGACAGAGGCAGTTTGTGGGAGATCCAGACTCCGCAGGTTTTTAAAAAAGAATTAATTTGCCAGGCGTATAATAGATTTCGCCAAGAAAATTTTACTGATGACGCTTCTCTGGTGGAAAAATTAGGGAAAAAAATCAAAATGGTCCGGGGAAGTTATGAAAATATTAAAATTACAACTCAGGAAGACCTGCTATTGGCAGGGCTAATCGCTAAGAGGTACAGGAATGCAGTATAGAGTCGGCATAGGTTATGATATCCACCGCTTAGTTCAGGACAGGCCGTTATTTCTAGGGGGAATCCAAATTCCTTATATTTTAGGCCTCCTGGGGCATTCCGACGGTGATGCGCTGTTACATGCCCTCTGCGATGCATTATTAGGCGCATTGGCGCTGGGAGATATCGGAGAACATTTTCCGGACACTGATCCTAAGTATCAAGGTATTGCCAGCAGCAAGCTGCTTAAGATAGTCAAAGATTTAGTGAAAGAGAAAGGTTATATAATTAACAATTTAGATGTCGTGGTTATTGCTCAGGAACCGTCGCTTTTGCCGTTTAAAAAACAGATCAAGAATAACATTTCTTTGCTTCTTAGTATCCCGGAAGAGGTTGTAAATATAAAAGCCAAGACCAATGAAGGGCTGGGTGCCGTAGGGAATAAAGAAGCAATCGCCTGTTACGCTATGGTTTCCTTAGTTAAGGAGGGATAAATATGTTTCCGGTTATTATAAATATATTAATTATCTTGATAGCTGTTTTGATTATTAAGGTCGTATTTATTCTTATGGTTGTCCCGATTATTTTTTATGCCGATATTAAAGCGGCGCAGAAGAGAGATCCTGCGGCCAAAAGTTTTATCGAGGTGATTTTACTTTATCCCGGGCTGCACGCTTTAATTTATTATCGGGCGGCGCATTTTTTATACCAAATACATTTATTTTTCTTGGCGCGTTTCTTGTCCCAATCCGCCAGATTTTTTACCGGTATTGAGATTCATCCCGGAGCTAAAATCGGTAAGCGATTTTTTATTGACCATGGCCTTGGCGTGGTTATCGGAGAGACGGCGATTATCGGAGATGATGTTTTGCTTTATCAGGGTTCGACTTTAGGCGGTACAGGGATTGTTCAGGGAAAACGCCACCCCACAGTCGGCAATAATGTGGTTATCGGGGCCGGAGCAAAAGTTTTGGGTAACATCACTATCGGAGATAACTCTTATATCGGAGCTAATGCGGTGGTGATCAAAGATGTCCCGGATAATTCTACCGTAGTGGGCGTGCCCGGAAGGATTACTAAACAGGACGGTAAAAAGATCGATGTCGGCCTTGATCATGCGCATACCTTGGATCCGATCATGCAGTCGATCGAAGAATTGGAAGATAGAATTAAAAATCTAGAAAAGAAGTAAGGTTTTTCATGCCTATTTTTATATATAATTCCCTCACCAGAAAGAAAGAAGAGTTTATTCCTTTAAATCACCCAAAAGTGAATATCTATACTTGCGGCGTGACTGTCTATGACGACAGCCATATTGGGCATGCCCGCAGCCTTTATATTTTTGATCTCATCAGGAGGTATCTGAAATACCGGGGCTTTGAGGTTACGTTTGTGCGGAACATTACCGATGTTGATGATAAGATTATCAACCGCGCTAATGAGCTTAAGGTTTCATGGCAGGAATTGGTGAATAAATATATCGGTAAATATTATGATGACCTGGAAGCGTTGGGGATTGCCAAAGGAGATTTCGAACCTCGGGCAACCGAAAATATCGCGGATATGATTAAGCATATTGAAGGATTGATTCAAAAGGGGTATGCCTATGAGTCAGGCGGCGATGTATATTTTAATGTAAGAAAATTTCCGGGTTACGGTAAACTGTCCGGACAGAGCATAGATCAGATGGAAACAGCGGTTAGGATTGGTTTATCGGAAATAAAGCATGATCCGTTGGATTTTGCTTTATGGAAAAAATCGAAAGATTTTGAGCCGTTTTGGGATAGTCCCTGGGGCAAAGGTAGGCCCGGTTGGCATATGGAGTGTTCGGTGATGTCGCAGAAATTTTTAAAGACGGAAACGCTGGATATACATGCCGGAGGCAGGGATTTAATTTTTCCGCATCATGAAAATGAAATTGCCCAATCTGAGGCGCTCACCGGTAATCAATTTGCTAAATACTGGATCCATCACGGATTGCTGACGATTAACGGACAAAAAATGTCCAAATCACTGGGTAATTTTATTACGATTAAGGATTTTATTACTAAATACAAGAATGTAGATTTATTAAAACTGTTTTTTTTATCCGCGCATTATTCCCACCCGGTTGATTTTACCGATGAGAAGATTGATGAGGCTAAAGTTGCCTTAGAGCGGATTTTAATTTGTTTGGATAAAATAAAAATTGAGTCAGCTCATAGTTTTCAAGAGTATATTAAGCAGGAGGCGGTTGAGGATATTAGAAATAAATTTAACGAAGTTATGGATGACGATTTTAATACTCCGCAGGCATTAGCAGCCATATTTGAGTTAGTCACATTGGTTAATAAAAATATAAAAGACAGCGGTTTTGTCCGTCAGGCCGGTGCAGCCATAAAAGAAATGTTGTCGGTCCTCGGGGTATCTCTTGAACCGGCTCAGGCAAAAGCAGGGCCTACTGATAAGGAAATAACAGAGATGATTTCTGAAAGAAATAAAGCACGCCTGGAAAAAGATTTTATGCTTTCGGATAAATTACGCAAAGCGCTTGAAGCTAAAGGCGTAATTCTGGAAGATACTAAAGACGGCACAACCTGGCGTAGGAGGTTATGAAAAACAAGATGAATAAGCAAGCCTCATTTATAATCATTCTTTGTTTAATAATTATTTCTGCAGTTTTATTAAATCATTTTAACAAAAACAATGGTCAGCTTAAATCTGGTATGTCAAAAAATAAAGTTTTAAAAATTCTTGGTATAAATAAAAAAAACCCTGAACTTGCTAGGATGACTTTTAATCTCAAGGCATCGGGTAAGCCTCAAAAACTTGAAATTATTACTCTTTATTATGATCATATCAAAAATAAATTTGATTCTAGTAATCCGGTAACATCTGACTCCAAACTTAAATATAACCTAGAATCAGCTTTACTTTTATGTTTTCGCGAGGAAAAACTAGAAATGTGGGGATATGGGAGGAAAGCGTGTATGGACATAGATAAACGCTATCGGGTATTCTCGGTTTTGTCTGCCCCGTGGGAAACAGGGAAAAGTTTTTATGAAAAAGAAAACCTTTACTATAAACATGAGAAGTAGATTCATCACGGGCCGAATAAAAAATAGAACCATCCCCTCTATTCTATCGGATGGCTTGATTTTTATAGCGGCTGGCTTGGTTTGATTTTGAGCGGGCGTGGAGGCAAGGAGATGAGTAATTATTTTGGTTTTATTGATGAAACAGGGGTATTACACAATGATCCGGATCAACGGTTCTTTGCGATAGGCCTGTTGAAGTGCGAGAATACATCGGCTTTGTATGAAGAATTGCGCATACTAAAGAATAGAGCTGAGTCAAAACTTGACCTTGAAAGACAAGCCAAAGGGGTATCTGTAAAGAAGGGTTGTTTTGAGTTTAAGTTCTCAAGCATTACTCGCGGCTCGCATGAGTTTTATTATGAGCTTATAGGATTGTATTTTAAGTTTGCAAAGCTTCAATTCTGTAGCCTTGTGATTGATAAAGCAAACCCAGGAGTAAAAATTGAAGAAGTTTTTCCTGACACCTGGGAAGCCTATATAAGTTATTCCAAAATGCTGATTAAGAATAATATGAAATTGGATGATAGAATATGCGTTATTGCGGATTTTTTGGGAAAGCCGAAAACGAGCAATAAATATTATGATCTGGAGATTCGGGCTCTATCTACTGTTTACAATGCAACTGTATTGGAGTCACATGCTTCGCTTTTTATTCAGCTCGTAGATGTTTTAATTGGTTGCATTGTGTTGGATTTTAAGAGAAGTCGGCAGCCAGAGAGAAAGGTTGATATATTTAAAGCTAAGGTTTGCGATTTCCTAAAGAGTAAATTAGGAGTACAATCTTTGGCAGAGAATTCCACGAAGCATCAACCGAATTACTTTAGTGTGTGGGAATTTAAACCGGAGAAGAAATAAAAATGCGAGCCATCGACCCAGTCAACGCCCGCAATAATAATATATCTTATAAAGCGATATTTGTCAAGGATTTTGTTAAAATTGATTTTAGCGGGTGGTTTGGGGTGTTTTCGTAGCGCGTCATGCGCAAGAAAATACCCCAAGACAGGACCCGCGTAAGATAATAATATGAGTGGAAAATTTATTACATTCGAAGGATCCGAGGGTTGCGGCAAGAGCACGCAGTCAAAGCTGCTTTTTGACTATCTTAGAACCAAAGGGAAGAAAGTAATTTATCTGCGTGAGCCTGGAGGTGTCAAGGTAAGCGAGCTGATTAGAGAGATATTGCTTAATCCTAAGAACAAAATTTATCCTGAGGCTGAGACTTTGCTTTATATGGCTGCCCGCGCCCAGGT
>ERZ1292640.905-Hain-H43-02um-R1-905-length-24625-cov-23_pt1 | contig 24625 bp, 24 predicted proteins | sample MGYA00564404_ERZ1292640 | MGnify/ENA primary metagenome ERZ1292640 (study PRJEB36523, sample SAMEA6512636) | groundwater metagenome | collected 2019-01-08 | study: AquaDiva: Metagenomics assemblies of 32 groundwater samples | reverse complement strand
AGATAATAGCCAAGCTCCAGGGCAAGGTCGGGAAATTCGGGCTTATTCAGGATGCTGGCATGCCTGGACAGGAGGTTTTAAGAGGCAAAAACGACATACAGGAAGAGGCTATGGGGGTTTTATCGCAGCTTCAGTATAAAAAATTTGAAGCCAAAAATATGGTGGACGAGGCGCTGAGGCGCAATCCGGACATAAAAACAGCAGAGGATTTGTTGAATGAAGTGTATAAACAGAAAATCAAAAAATAATTTCAGAATATAAATATGGATATTAAACCCAAAGATGACCGTGAGCGGTTAATAACAGGCCAGGAAGCAGAGGAAGAAACAGTATTCAATATTTCCCTGAGGCCTGAAAGCCTGAAGAATTTCGTAGGCCAGAAACATGTAATTGAAAATGTCAATATTGCATTAAAGGCTGCCAGGAAAAGAAAAGAGAGCCTTGAACATGTTTTGCTTTCAGGGCCGCCCGGCCTCGGCAAGACAACGCTTGCGCATATAATAGCCCATGAGATGGGGTCCAAAATTACAGCTACTTCAGGCCCTGCAATAGAAAGGGCAGGAGACCTGATAGGCATTCTTACGAATCTGGGAGAGGGCGACGTTCTTTTTATTGACGAGATTCACAGGCTTTCAAAAGTCGTGGAAGAGTTTATCTATCCCGCGATGGAGAATTTTCAGATAGATTTTCTGATAGATAAAGGGCCTTATGCAAAGACTATAAAGTTTAATTTGAAAAGATTTACTCTTATAGGAGCTACTACAAGGGCAGGATTATTGAGCGCTCCCTTAAGGGGCAGGTTCGGCATGTTTTACCACCTGGAATTTTATGAGGTGGATGACCTTGTAAAGATAATAGAGCGCTCAGCGGAACTTTTAAATATACCAATGGATAAGGACGCTGCTTTTGAAATTGCCAAACGTTCAAGGGGTACGCCCAGGACAGCTAACAGGCTTTTAAGGCGCGTAAGGGATTACAGCGAGGTAAAGGGGAATAAAAAAATTAATAAAGAAATCGCAATCAGCGGATTGGAATCTCACAGGGTAGACAGTGCAGGCCTGGATGACATAGACAGGAAAGTCATAAAGGCAATAATTGATTTTTATGACGGCGGGCCGGTAGGCATCGAATCGCTTGCAGCCACCCTGAACGAAGAGAGCGATACAATCGTTGATGTGGTGGAGCCGTTTTTATTAAAGATAGGATTTTTGAAAAGGACGCCCAGGGGCAGGGAGATTACAAAACTGGCGTATGATCACTTGAAAGTGCCGTACAAGAAAGAATCGCAGAAGGAGTTTTTTTAAATAAATTATATATTATGATAGAAATTATCAATCTTTCAAAATCGTTCAATAATAAAAAAGTCCTGGATAATATGAATCTTATTATAAATTCAGGAGAGGTTATTGTTATAATAGGCCGTTCAGGCTGCGGGAAGAGTGTTCTGTTGAAGCATATAATAGGATTGATAAAACCTGACCTCGGCCAGGTTATTATAGAAGGGAACGATATAATCAGGCTGGAGGAAAATGAGATGGATAGACTCCGCCTGAGCTTCGGGATGCTTTTTCAGGGCGCTGCTTTATTTGATTCAATGACAGTCGGCGAAAACGTGGGGTTTACATTAAAGGAACATACTGATATGCCTGAAAAAGAAATCCAGGCAAAGGTGGCTGGCTCTCTTGAGCTCGTGGGGTTAAAGGGCATAGAAAAATTGATGCCTTCTGAGCTGAGCGGAGGCATGAAAAAAAGAGTCGGTCTTGCGCGGGCGATTTGTAATAATCCAAAAATTATATTATATGATGAGCCTACCACAGGGCTTGATCCTATAATGGCAGATGCAATAAATGACCTTATTATAGACCTTAACAGTAAATTGAATGTTACGTCAATAGTTGTCACTCATGACATGGTGAGCGCATACAAGATAGCCGGCAGGATTGCCATGTTATATAAAGGCAGGATCATAGCGTCCGGCACGCCTGATGAAATAAAAAATACAAAAGACCCTATAGTAAAACAATTTATAACAGGCGCTGCAAAAGGCCCTATAACAGGAGACGCATAAGGAGGTTTGAATGTTTACAAGGATGAATTTTGAACTGAAGGTCGGTATATTTATATTTATAGGCATAGTAATACTTTCTGTCATAATATTTTCTATAGGGAATTTTTACAGCGTTAAAAGCGGTTATAGTCTTAATGTGATTTTCAGCTTTGCGAATGGTATAGGCACAGGCGCTCCTGTGCGCTATTCAGGCGTCCAGGTGGGCGAAGTTCAGAACATAAATATTTATTTTGATGAAAAAGAAAACAGGCCGCTTGTTAAACTCAATATATGGGTATCCCAAAATACATGGATTAATGAAAACGCAAAGGCGTCCATTAATACGCTTGGGCTTCTGGGAGAAAAGTATCTGGAGATAACCCCTGGCACCAGGGATACCAAACTTCTGCAAAAAGGAGATACTTTGAGGGGCTATGACCCTGTATCCACAGAGGAAATTGCCAGGGCTACTAAAGAGCTGATAGAGAAGATAGGCGCTCTTACAGAATCAGTAAACAAGGTTGCAGGGGATGATGCGCTGAGGACTTCTTTTAAAAATACAGTTTCTAATATGGAGGCTTTGAGCGGAGATCTCAGGGATTTTCTATCTGATGCCAGGCAGGGCAAAGGTACCCTTGGAAGATTTATGTCAGATGATTCATTGTATAGGCACATTGATGAAATGGTGCTTGATATAAAACAGCATCCGTGGAAGCTCTTATTCAAGCAACCGGAGCCCAAAGAACCAAGGAAAAAGAAATAAGTTCGCAGACGGTCTGCGACCTACGACTTACGTCGCTCCACTCCGTAAGTCGTCTACTCATTTGAGGAGGGTATAGATGACATTAATATTTATACGAATCTTTTTCGTCATACTTAGCGTGATAATAGGTTTTCAGGTCGGGTCGTTTATACAGGCAGGGGCTTCTAATTTCAGTTTCCTTGGAAGCGCTATAGGTTTTGTAGTTTCTTTGCTGATAATACTGCTTGAGTTTACAATGAGGAAGGTTTCAGTAAGGGGCCTTTCTTCAGCTGTCTTTGGTCTTCTGTTCGGGCTTATAATGGCAAAGGTTGTCTCTGACACCATAGCGCTTATTTCACTTGGTCAAAATCTGGTATATTCTTTGCGGGTTATTCTTACGCTTGTATTCTGCTACCTGGGAATGATTATGGCTATACGCGGAAGGGACGAGTTTAATATAATAGTTCCGTATGTAAAATTTTCCAGACAGGACCAGAAAGATGAAATGATACTCCTGGATACGAGCGTTATCATAGACGGCAGGATAGCTGATATATGCAAAACAGGGTTTCTTGACGGGAAATTTATAGTGCCGCGTTTTGTGCTAAAAGAACTGCAGCAGATAGCTGATTCGTCTGATTCGCTGAAACGCGAACGCGGAAGAAGAGGGCTGGATATACTTGGAAAACTTCAGAAAAGTCCCAACATAGACGTGAAGATACACAACGAGGATTTTGCAGACATAAAAGAAGTGGATTTAAAACTGGTGAAACTTGCTAAGGTGCTTGGCGCAAAGATTTTTACAAACGACTATAACCTTAACAAGGTTTCTGAAATACAGGGGATAAGGGTGTTAAATGTGAATGAACTGGCAAATGCCCTGAGGCCTGTTGTGCTTCCTGGAGAAAAACTTGAGATCAGGCTTATTAAGGAAGGCAAGGAATACAATCAGGCTGTAGGCTATCTTGAAGACGGCACCATGGTGGTGGTTGATAACGCTAGGCGGTTTATAGGCCAGAATGTAAATGCGGTTGTGGGCAGCGTGCTTCAGACAGCGGCAGGCAGGATGATATTCGCAAAATTACCGGAGAACAACAAGGCCAGGCCTTGATATATATGAAAGTAGCGGCTATTGTCCCCAGCGCAGGCAGGGGGATAAGATTAAAGACAAGGATAGGGAAGCCATATATCAAGCTTGGCGCAAAGCCTGTGCTTGCTCATACGCTGATTGCACTTGAGCGGAATAAAAAGATAAAAGAGATACTTGTTGCAGTTCAGAAAGACAAAATAAGCAAGGCTCGTAGGGAGATAATCCAGAAATACGGTATAAAAAAAGTAAGGCTTTTGGCAGGAGGCAGGGAACGCATTGATTCTGTTTATAATGCATTAAGGGCTGTGTCAGATGATATCGACTATGTCCTGATACATGACGGCGTGAGGCCTTTTGTAACAGATGAGCTTATAGAGGATTTATTAAAAGCAGCTGCCAGGTTCAAAGCTAGTGTAGCAGGCATTCCTGTAAAATCTACTCTGAAATTTGTGAGCGAAGATAGATTCATTAAACATACCCCTCCCAGGCAATATTTCTGGGAAGCCCAGACGCCCCAGGTTTTTAAAAAAGACCTGATAATGAAGGCATATGAATTCGCCAGGAAGAAAAATATCAGGGCGACAGATGATGCAATGCTTGTGGAAAAGATCGGCGTAAAGCCGAAGATTGTAATGGGGTCGTACAGCAATATAAAAATTACGACAAGAGAGGATTTGGAATTAGCAAAGATATTAATAAAGAAGGCTACAATGTTCAAGAGGTGTTTATGCGAGTCGGGATAGGCTATGACATTCACAGATTTGTAGAAGGCCGTCCGCTTATGCTGGGCGGAGTTGAGATACCCCATATAATGGGGCTGGAAGGCCATTCTGACGGAGATGCACTTCTTCATGCCATATGCGATGCGATTTTAGGCGCCGCAGGCTTGGATGACATAGGCCACCAGTTTCCGGTTAATGATGACAGATATTTAAATATATCCAGCATAGAGCTTGTGAGAGAGGTTTCAGAAAAGATAAATAAAAAAGGTTTTAAAGTAGAATACATTGATTCTGTGATTATACTGGAAGAACCAAAGATAGCTCCTTTTAAAGATAAAATGCGGAGAGAAATCGCGCCTGCCCTTGGTATTGATATAGATAGTATAAACATAAAGGCTACTACGCAGGAAGGGGTTGGCGCAATAGGAAGGGGCGAGGCGCTTGCGGCATATGCAGTAGCGTGTTTAGATGAGCATAAAAATATATAATACACTTACCGGGAAAAAAGAAGATTTTACCCCAATAAAAAAGAATCATGTCGGCATGTATGTCTGTGGGCCCACGGTTTACGATGTCCCGCACATAGGCCATGCAAGGAGCGCCTATGTGTTTGATATTATCCGGCGTTATTTTATATACAAAGGGTATAAAGTTAAATTTGTAAGAAATGTTACAGATATAGACGATAAAATAATTAATAAGGCAAAAGAGGAGTTCAAGGAAGAGGATTTGAATATCGCAGTAAAGAGTGTTTCGGATAAATATCTTAAAGTCTATCATGACTACATGGAGAAACTCGGCATTATGCAGCCTGACGCAGAGCCTCGAGCCACTAAATATATAGATAAGATGAAGGGATTTATAAAAATACTGATTAAGCTGGAAAAGGCCTATGAATCAGGCGGGGATGTATATTTTGATGTGCGGAAAGCCGATAATTACGGAAAACTGTCCAATCAAAGTTTTGAGATGCTGGAATCAGGCGCAAGGGTTGCTCCTGGAGAGAATAAGAGAGATCCCCTGGATTTTGCTTTATGGAAATCATCCAAAGAGGCTGAGCCGTCATGGCCAAGCGACTGGGGAAACGGCAGGCCCGGGTGGCATATAGAATGTTCAGTGATGAGTTCTGATATTTTAGGAAACGAATTTGACATACATGGAGGAGGCATAGACCTTGTATTTCCTCATCACGAGAACGAGATTGCGCAATCAGAAGGGGCTGGCAAAAAATTTGCCCGCTATTGGATACACAATGGGCTCTTGACTATCAATAAAGAAAAGATGGCCAAGTCGCTTGGAAATTTTATTACCATAGAAGATATATTAGGCAAATATCCTTCTGATGTGTTGAAAATATTGTTTTTGCAGACGCATTATTCCCATCCAGTGGATTTTTCGTGGGAAAAGATGGAAGAGGCGAAGAAGGCGCAGGATAGATTCTGCATACTGCTTGATAAACTGAATAGGGTGAAGGGTGAAGGGTTTCCCTCGACTTCGCTCGGGACAGGAAGGGTGAATAGCGATGTTGATGCTTTTAGGATGCGTTTTGAAAATGCAATGGACGATGATTTCAATACAGCAGAGGCCTTGGCGGTTTTATTTGATTTAGTCACGCATATTAACAAGAATTTTACTGAAATAAATTTGGATAATGCAAAAAATGTTTTGATAAAATTAAGCAATGTATTTGGGCTATTCGAAGAGACAGTGACCAATGGTAGGGAACGGTTTCAAACCGTTCCCTGCGAAATAGAAAAATTGATTAAATTAAGAAAAGAGGCAAGAGATAAGAAAGATTTCAGCACAGCAGACAGGATCAGAAAAGAACTGGAAGAAAAAGGAATTATCTTAGAAGATACAAAGGGTGGGACAACTTGGAGGATAAAGTAAATTTTAGCTGAGGCAGGTCTAAAGAAAAGCGTCGCCGATTCGAGTCCCGCCGCGTTAATTCACAAAACAAGTCATACTCGTTTTGTGAATTAACGGCAGAACAGAGCGGGATTATAAGTAGTTATTAAGGTTGGCAGGCCCCAAAAGCATTTCTGTGCCGAACGGCCCCAGCCTGCCAAACAGGAATTAACTATGAAACGCGGGATATTCATAACATTCGAAGGTCCAGAGGGAAGCGGAAAGACAACGCATTCCAGGTTATTGTGCGATTTCTTGCGCAAGCGAGGTTTCAGGGTTTTACACACGCGCGAGCCAGGCGGCACATTGATCAGCGAGAAGATACGCAAGATACTTTTGGATCCTAAGAATAAAGGCATGGATGCAGGGTGCGAAATACTTTTGTATATGGCTGCAAGGGCCCAGATAGTGAAGCAGAAAATTTTACCTGCCCTGGAAAAAAATAAAATAGTCGTGTGCGACAGGTTTACAGACGCCACCCTTGCCTATCAGGGATATGCAGGAGGTATGGACATCAAAATTATAAAGAATATAGCTGGTATTATAACCAAAGGTCTGAAGCCGGATATTACTTTTTTACTTGATATAGACGCAAAGGCAGGGCTTTTAAGGGCAGGCAGGACAAAAGACAGGATGGAACGTAAATCCATTCTCTATCATAATAAAGTAAGAAACGGATATCTCCAGATTGCAGAAAAAGAACCCGGAAGGGTAAAGGTTATATCTGCTACAGTAGAAATACAGAAGACGCAGGAGAGAATTAGAAAAATAATTTTGTCAAATATTAAACAAACTGGTTTTGGAATTTTAGAACTATGTCATTCACGAATATAATTGGACAAGACAGGGCTGTAAAAATATTAAAGTCCGCGGTATCTAATCGCGAGTTAAACGGGGCTTATCTTTTTCTTGGGCCTGAAGGCATCGGGAAAAGCACAGTGGCAATAGAATTTGCCAAGGCCCTTAATTGCGAAAAGAATAATCCTGACGCATGCGATGAATGCGCTTCATGCAATAAAGTTAATTCCATGAACCATCCGGATGTGTTTATTATAAAAAAAGAGAAAGACTCAAGTTATATTAAAATAGATAAGATACGGGACGTAATCTATCAGGCAAGCCTGAAGCCGTATGAGGGGAGAAAAAAGATTTTTTTAATAATTGATGCGGATGATATGAATGAAGAAGCCCAGAATGCGCTTTTAAAACTTCTGGAAGAGCCCCGCGAGAACCAGATACTTATACTTACTACTTCGCGTATTTCAGGGATACTGCCTACGGTTATCTCCAGGTGCAAGGCAGTGAAGTTTAATCTTCTCGGTCAGAATCAGATATTCGGACTGCTGATGAAAAGGCAGGGTTTCAGCGAGGATGAAGCAGTTTTGTTTTCCCATATGGCGCTCGGCAGTCCGGGCATGGCAATAGGCTTTAAAGAAAAAGATGGCATAAATGAAAGAGACAGGATGCTGAATGATTTTTTCTTCAGGAAAAGGGCAATATTCAGGGAAGATGTATGCGATGAAAAAAAGTATGTAGACCTGGAGGAATCCCTTAATATGCTTTTATCCTGGTACAGGGATATGCTTGTATCCAAATTCACGGAAAGCAGGGATGTGTTTCTTAATACAGACAGGATCGAAGAGATATTTTCTTATGCGGCCAGATTTTCAGCTGATAAGCTCGCAAGAGATATAGGGAGCGTCATGAAAACTATAAACCATATCAGGCGTAATGTAAATCCAAAGATGGCGCTTTTTAATATGGCGCTTGAACTAGAAAGGCGATAGATATGCATGGAATCATAGAAGTGAGGATAAGGGAGTCGGGTAATATAGTTTTATATGATGCGAATAATTTGGAAGCCAAGATAGGCGATTATGTGATTATTGACGCTGAGCGCGGCCAGGACTATGCCCAGGTAATATGCATACCTGAGGCTGTCCCGGAAGAAGAGCTGGTAAAGAAGCCTCTGAAAAAGATAGTACGCATCGCAACGCCGGAGGATATAAACCAGATAAACGAAAACAAGAAGCGCACAAAAGACGCGTTTCAGATGTGCCTGAAGAAGATACAGGAACGCAAGCTGGACATGAAGCTTATTGACGCAGAATATTCATTTGACGGCACAAAGCTCATTTTTTATTTTACTTCCGAGGGCAGGGTTGATTTCAGGGAACTGGTAAAAGACCTGGCGCATATTTTTAAAGTCAGGATAGAGTTAAAACAGATAGGCGTGAGGGATGAGGCCAGGATGCTTGGAGGGTTTGGGCATTGCGGAAGGCCGCTCTGCTGCGCCAGTTTTCTGAAAGGTTTTGACGCAGTGACAATCAGAATGGCAAAGGAACAAAATCTGTCTCTGAATCCCACTAAGATTTCAGGCGTATGCGGCAGGCTCATGTGCTGCCTTTCTTACGAATATGAGAATTATAAAAAATATTTGAAAGGCTTGCCAAGAGAAGGCGAAAAGATAAATTTACCTGAAGGCAAGGGCAAGGTCATAAGCGTAAATGCGTTGAAGCGAAAAGTGCTTGTAGAATTAGAAGAAGGAAAACATATAGAGGTAGACTATAATAAATGAGCAAATTCTACATCACTACCCCCATATATTATTTAAATTCAACGCCTCACATAGGCCATTCCTATACAAATATAGCCTGCGATACCCTTGCAAGGTACAAAAGATTAATGGGTTATGATGTGCTGTTCGCTACAGGAACTGATGAACACGGTCAAAAGATAAAAGAAGCTGCTGAAGCAAAAGGCGTTGAGCCAAAAAAATTTGTAGACGGGCTCGTACCTGTATTTATCGGCCTTTGGAAAAAACTGGGGATATCTTACGATGATTTTATACGCACTACTGATAAAAGGCACGAGGATGTAGTAAGGGATGTCCTTAACCTTCTGGCCGAAAAAGGCGATATCTATGAGGGGGAATACAGCGGATGGTATTGTACGCCCTGCGAGAGTTTTTGGACAAAGGCGCAGCTGGTAGACAATGCCTGTCCTGACTGCGGTCGCAAAGCAGAAGAGATAAAGGAAAAGAATTTATTTTTCAAACTTTCAAAATATCAGTCATGGCTTGTTGAGTATATAAATTCACATGGGGATTTTATTTTACCTGTTACAAGGAGGAATGAGATCCTGAGTTTTCTTAAAAACCCGCTTAATGACCTCTGCGTGTCCAGGCCGGCCGCAAGGCTTTCCTGGGGCATTGAAATACCTTTCAGTAAAGATCATATTACTTATGTGTGGTTTGACGCATTGATAAATTATATAAGCGTCTGCGGATATAAAGATAATCCTGCGAAGTTTAAAAAATTCTGGCCTGCTGATATCCATATGATAGGTAAGGATATCCTGAGGCCGCATACGGTTTACTGGCCCATAATGCTTCACGCAATAGGTTTGGAGCTTCCAAAGACTGTATTCGGACATGGCTGGTGGAAGGTGGGCGGGGACAAGATGTCCAAATCAAAAGGCAATGCAGTGGACCCGATTGATATGGTTGACAGATTCGGGGTTGACGCCTATAGATTTTTCCTTCTGAAAGAGGTGCAGTTCGGCACGGACGGGTCGTTTTCAGAAGAAGCGCTTATTGCCAGAATAAACAGCGACCTTGCGAATGACCTTGGGAATCTTCTGCACAGGACGCTTTCTATGGTGGAAAAATATTTTTCAGGCATTGTGCAGGAAAGAAGGGATTTGAAATATTCAGATGAAATTACCAAGGCCCTTATTGATAAGGCGGGCTCGTTGTATTCTGAAATAAATAAAGGCATGGATAACATAGATTTCAGCTATTCTCTTGACGCCGTATGGAGATTAATAAACATGGCGAATAAATTCATAGAGCAGAAAGCGCCGTGGAAATTGTCTAAAGAACAAAAGTTAGATGATCTAAAGGATGTGATGTATGACCTGTGCGAAATATTGAGGCTGGTGTCAGTAGCATTGATGCCGTTTATGCCTGATACATCTAATAAGATAGCGGGCCAGCTTGGTCTGGAAAATATAGAAAAAATAAATTTCAATGATTTAAAGTGGGGCTTGTTAAAGCCAGGCACAAAGATCAACAAGGGAGCGCAGCTGTTCCCTAGGATAGAAATTACATAGAAGGGGTGGAAGTATGAAACGCGTATATTTAGACCATAATGCTACAACGCCTGTTAGCAAAGAAGTATTGGACGCTATGATGCCGTATTTTACAGAAGAATACGGAAATGCGTCAAGTGTATATTCGCTTGGACAGAATGCAAGGCATGCCATAGACGAATCAAGAGAGATAATAGGGAACGCCATAGGCACAGAGGCCGCTGATATAATATTTACCTCAGGAGGCACCGAGTCTGATAATTTTGCGATAAAAGGCGTTGCAATGGCTAACCTTAATAAGGGAAGACATGTGATAACATCCGCAGTGGAGCACATGGCAGTGCTTGAACCGTGCAGGTTTATAGAGAAAGAATTAGGTTTTGATGTTACTTACCTGTCTGTTGATAAATACGGCATGGTGGATTTGAATCAGTTAAAGGATTCGATAAGAAAAGATACTATTCTTATATCCATCATGTTTGCAAATAATGAGACAGGCACAATACAGCCTGTAAAAGAGATTTCAAAAATAGCGGCCGCGAATAAAATATATTTCCATACAGATGCTGTCCAGGCGCTCGGCAAGCTGCCTGTAGATGTTGAAGAATTAGGGATAGACATGTGTTCTTTTTCAGGGCATAAGATTTACGGCCCCAAAGGCATAGGCGCGTTATACCTCAGAAAAGGAGTGAAGATCGCTGCCTTTCAGCACGGCGGCCATCACGAGAGAAGCAAGAGGGCTGGGACAGAAAACGTGCCAGGCATTGTTGGCTTTGCGAAAGCTGTTGAAATAGCCCGGAGGGATATGAAAAAGAACGAGGCTCTTTTTAAGAATCTTACAAAAAAGATGTGGGATGGGCTGAACAAGAATATGAAGGAAATATACCTGAACGGCCATCCTGAAAACCGGGTTTCGAATACCCTCAATATCAGTTTTAAATATGTAGAAGGCGAATCCATGGTATTGAATTTTGATATGAAAGGCATATATGCCTCTACTGGTTCTGCCTGCACTTCAGGTTCTCTTGAGCCGTCGCATGTCCTTAACGCAATGGGTGTCCCGCCTGACCTGGCGCAGAGTTCTGTAAGATTTTCTTTTGGTTATGAAAATACAGAAGAGGATGTGGATTATTGCCTGTCAGAAATTCCTCCTATAGTTGAAAGACTCAGGAAAATGTCTCCTCTATGCTGATAGATACGCATTGTCATCTGGACTTTAAAGATTTTGAGGATGATAGGAATGCTGTTTTAAAACGTTCCAGGGATAGCGGCGTAGGCGTTATTATAAATGTCGGCTCCAGCATGGAAGGCACAGCAAGGTCAATAGAGCTTGCCGCGGAGAATGATTTTATCTATGCGGCGGCAGGCATACATCCGCATGAAGCTGACAGGGTCACAGAAACCGATATAAAGCTGTTTGCGGAATTTCTCAACCCTTCGATCCTTCGATTACACTCAGGATCGAACCCTGAGCATTTGTCGAAGGGTTCGACTATTACGCTCAGGGTTGATAAGCCGAAGGTTGTGGCTGTAGGCGAGATAGGCCTTGATTATTACAGGAATATTTCATCAAAAGAGAATCAAAAGAAGCTGTTCGAGGAGCTTCTTCAGAAAGCGAAAGAAAAAAACCTTCCTTTGATAATACACAATCGCGAGTCGCATCAGGATATGATGGATATTTTAAGCAATGTCATGGGCAGTTCTGCGTCCGGGGTAATGCATTGTTTTTCAGGAGATAAAATGTTCCTTAAAAAGTGCCTGGACATGGGATTTTTTATTTCGTTTACCTGTAATATCACATATAAGAATGCCGAGAAGCTCAGAGAGATTGCAAAGCTGGTTCCAATGGATAGTCTCCTTATTGAAACAGACTCGCCGTTTCTGGCGCCTCAGGATTTCAGAGGAAGACGCAATGAGCCTATGTATGTTAAATACGCTGCGGAAGAAATCGCTAAGATAAAGGGGATAAGTTTTGAAGAAGTAAGTAATATAACAACAGTAAACGCTAAAAAATTATTCAGGCTATGAGTATGTTAGATTTTATAAGGCGCGAGCGCATATATATCTGGATGGCCCTTTTTGTAATAGCGGTAAATCTTCTTCTCATAGGCCATCCGCATAAAAAAAGCCAGGAACCGGCCAGCAGGAAAAGTATTTCAGCCCAGACATTTAAAAATATGGGAATTACAGAAAATAAGGTAAGACTGTTTTTTGAATCCAGGAGCTTGAAATCCGTATTTTTTAAATATAGCTTTATGTTTGGATTTTTCATACTGATGGCGGGAATTGTAATGAATCTTATTTTTCTTTTAGGAAAGAAAGAGATAATCCCTAAAGGCATTCCCGCAGGAAAGCCTGTATTGTGGGGGATTTCAGATATAGTAAGGATAGGTGTTATCGTAGTATTTGCAGGATATATGTTAAGCGCGATCAGCGCCCTGGCGCATTTTAATGCGGACCTTAACCTGCGGATGATACTGGGGACATTTTTTATCGATATAACAGCAGGCGCGGCGATATTGTATTTTGCGCTGGTGAAATATAAAGAAAAACTTTCCAGCCTGGGGCTGGGCATTTTTGATTTTTACAAGAATGTTTTTTCAGGGATTACCGCATATATATTCATGCTCCCTGTTTTAATTACAGCCCTGATCTTATCTATGCTGATACTGAATGTATTAGGGTATAAACCGCCTTCCCAGCCTGTGTTTGACATGTTTTTTGAAGAAAAGAGAAGCAGCGTGATTTTATTTCTTGCGGTATTTGTCTCTGTCCTCGGGCCTGTTATAGAGGAGATATTTTTCAGAGGGTTTCTGTACAACGCTGTGAAGAAACGTTTCGGGATATTATCCGGTGCATTATTAAGCGGAGCTTTATTCAGCATATTGCATACTAATATCGTTGGTTTTCTTCCGATACTGATACTTGGTATTTTAATGGCGTTTCTGTACGAAACAACAGGATCTCTTGTAGCGTCTATGTCTGTTCATATACTGCATAATTCGATTATTGTATATTTTGTATTCTTTATAAAGGAATTGCTTAAATAACCCTTCTAATGTTACAAAACGAGTCATACTCGTTTTGTGAAATAACGAGAGATGAAAACTAAAGTCGCGATTGTAAAATGCAGAAGTTATGAAAGGGAAAAGGTTGGCAGGGCTGTAAAGGAGGCTTTTGGGCTTTTGGGCGGCATGGAGCGCTTTATAAAAAGAGGCGAGAAGGTGCTTATAAAGCCCAATATGCTTTCAGCCAGGCCTGCTGAAGACGGGGTGTGCACGCATCTGGAAGTTATCAGGTCAGTCGTGAGGCTGGTAAAGGATTGCGGCGCTGTGCCTTGTGTAGGGGATAACCCTGGCGGTTCAATCAGCCCGGCTAAAGCATACGAAGGCTCAGGTCTTTTATCTTTCGCAAAGGAAGAAGGAGTGGAATTAAAAGAGGTAAAAGATATAAAGGTGGTAAATGGTATCCCGATAGCCTCTTATGTATTTGAATGCGATAAAATTATAAATTTGCCAAAAATGAAAACGCATAGCCTGATGCGCCTGACAGGAGCTGTTAAAAATATGTATGGAGCTGCAGCAGGCCTTCATAAGACCGAGCTTCATAAAAAATTTCCAAGCCCTGAGGAATTCACAAAAGTCCTGATAGATACATTTGAAGCAGTAAAGCCGAATCTTGTTTTAATGGACGGCATAGTGAGCATGGATCAGGCAGGCCCTGCTTCAGGCAGATTAAGGGATACAGGCCTTTTGATAGCAGGCGAGGACAGCGTGGCTGTTGATTCAGTTTTTGCAGAGTTGATAGGGATAAGGCCGCTGGACATTCTTACTACCAGGGAAGCCTTTAATAGAAAACTCGGAGAAGCAGACCTGGAAAATATTGAAATATCAGGAGAAAAGATAAGCGATAATTTGATAAAAGATTTTGAGGTTCCCGGAAAACCCGGATTAATAACGTTTTTGGGGCCTTCTGCTAAATTCGTGGCAAAGTTTATAAAATTCTGGCCTCGTATACACGAAAAGGTTTGTAAAAAATGCAGAATATGCGCAGAAACATGTCCTGTGTCAGCTATTACAATAGATCCAAAAAAATCCATAATAGACTTGAAAAAATGCATCAGATGCATGTGCTGCCATGAGGTTTGTCCGTACAGGGCAGTTGAATTAAGGCGTAATTTTCTGGCAAAGGTTTTTGGTTTATGATAGAGCCGATTAAATGGGAAAATAACAGAATAGTTTTTATTGACCAGACAGAATTACCTGTGAGATTAAAACATGTAAAGTGCGGGGATATTGATACCCTGTGCGAGGCAATAAAAAAACTCAGGGTGCGGGGCGCGCCTTTGATAGGAGTAGCAGTAGGCCTGGGTTATGCTCTAGCTGCAATTAATTCAAAAGAAAAAACACATGGCGGCCTGAAAAAGGATTTAGGCAGAGCGTCTAAGAAAATGCGGGCAACAAGGCCTACAGCAGTAAATTTATTCTGGGCATTAGATAGGATGGAAAAAGCGTTTCTATGTCATTGCAAGGGTGACCTCGCAATAACAAGGATTAAAAAATATATTTTAAAAGAGGCGCTGGATATTTTGAAAGAAGATAAGAAGATGTGTATAGCCATAGGAAGAAACGGCGCCAGGCTGATAAAAAATGGAGATGTGGTATTGACACATTGCAACGCAGGTATTCTGGCTACAGCCGGACAGGGCACAGCCCTTTCAATACTTTATGAAGCCAAGAAGCAGGGTAAAATATTCAAGGTGTATGCTGATGAGACAAGGCCTCTTATGCAAGGTTCGCGCCTTACCATGTGGGAACTTATGCAAAGCGGCGTAGACGCCACTCTAATATGCGATAATATGGCGGCCAGCACCATAAAAAATAAAGGAGTTACGAAGATTATAATAGGCGCTGACAGGATAACCAGAAACTGGGATGCTGCAAACAAGATTGGTACGTACGGCCTTGCAGTCCTTGCAAAATACCACGGCATTCCTTTTTATGTAGCAGCACCGAGTTCCACAATAGATAAAAACATAAAGTCCGGCAGAGACATTCCTATTGAAGAAAGAAACAGGGATGAAATTATTTATACAGGTTCAAAACAAACTGCCCCGCTAAAGGCAAAGGTCTATAACCCTGCGTTTGATGTAACTCCTGCAAAGCTTATAACGGCTATAATTACTGAAAAGGGCATTCACCTCGTAGGTGAGGTTTTCCCTCGACAAGCTCGGGATGATTCGAGGGATGGTGAGCAAAGTCGAACCAAAACCTCACCTACGAGGTGAGGGTGGTGAAAATATGATATTAAAGGATTTGGGAGAATCTAGGTTCATAGACAGGGTTACCAGGCATATCAAATTGTCTAACCGCATAGTGAAAGGCGCAGGCGATGATGCGGCTGTTATTAAATATACAAAGGATAAATACCTGCTTTTTACGACTGACATGCTGATACAGGGAAAACATTTTGATAAAACCGCAAAGGCTGAACTGGTAGGGAAAAAATCCATATCCTGCAATGTAAGTGATATAGCGGCAATGGGAGGGGCGCCTAAGTTTGCAGTTATCTCAATCGGCATGCCTGGATCTCTCGATATAAAATATGCAGATAATCTGTATAAAGGCATAAGAAAAACAGCTGATAAATTTAAAGTAGACCTGGTGGGCGGGGATACTGTGAGTTCTGAAAACATAGTCATAAATATTGCTCTTATCGGAGAAGTGGAAAAAGAAAATTTAGTTTTAAGAAGCGGCGCAAAGAAATACGACGCGATATTTGTCACGGGCCATATAGGAGGCTCGATAAAAGGCAAACACCTGAATTTTACACCCAGGCTGGAAGAGGCAAGGTTTTTAGTGAAAAATTTTAAAATAAATTCAATGATAGACATATCTGACGGACTTCTGGCTGATCTGGGGCATATATTGGAAGCCAGCAATGCAGGGGCTGTTATATATGAAAGAGCAATGCCTGTTTCAAAAAGCGCGGCTGATTTTAATTCTGCAATAAAGGAGGGAGAAGATTTTGAGCTTATTTTTACTCTATCTGAGAAAGATGCAGGCAGATTGGCAAGGATATGGCCGTTTAAAACAAGGCTTTCTAAAATAGGCAGGATATTAAACAAGCCAAAAGGCTTTTGTCTTGTGAGAAAAAACGGAAAACAGGAAAAAATTAAACCCACAGGATTTACCCACTTCTAGTTAATTCACAAAACGAGTCATACTCGTTTTGTGAATTAACGGGTTTTTGGATGCAATGGATATGATAACGAATAGTGCGGAAGAGACAATTTTGGTCGGAGAAAGGCTGGCAAAAACTCTAAAGCCAGGGGATACAGTGGCGCTTTCAGGGAATCTTGGAAGCGGAAAAACCACTTTTACAAAAGGCATTGGCAGAGGCCTCGGAGTCAAGGATTCAAAACGCATAAACAGCCCAACGTTTGTTCTGATAAAGGAATATAAAGGGAGAATTCCGCTTTATCATCTTGATTTATACAGGCTGGATGGACTGCAGGAAATAGAAAATCTGGCTGTAGAAGAATATATTTACGGGCATGGCATTACAGTAATAGAATGGGCTGAAAAGATAAAGAACCTGCTGCCTGAGAAACATATACTGGTGAAATTCAAGGCAATGTCCTGGGATAAAAGAGAGGTAATAATTGAAGATTTTAGGGATTGATACAAGCTCAAAATTTTTAAGCATAGCTGTAAGCGAAGACAAAAATATAATCAAAGAAGAATCATATTTACTTGACAGGCAGCATTCCAGCCAGCTTGTGCCAAAAATAAAAGAGCTGATAAAAAAATCCAGGCTATCCATAAAAAAGATAGACGGCTTCGTGATAGGTATCGGGCCAGGTTCTTTTACAGGGCTTAGAATAGGCGTAAGTACGGTAAAAGGTTTTGGAATAGCTCTGGGAAAACCATGTATCGGAGTGGCGAGCATAGACGCTATTGCCTGCAATGCGGCTAGTGCCAGCGGCAATGAGATTATTCCTGTAATAGACGCAAAAAGAGGCCAGGTATATGCCGCTATTTATAGAAAAAAGGGAAATCAAATTATCAGGATATCCGGGTATTTATTATTACCCATAGATAAACTTATGAAAAAAGTAAAAGGCCAGTCTGTATTTTTAGGCGATGGGGTAAGCCTGTATAGAGATAAAATATCCGATATGAATCGAAAAGCAGTTTTCATGGAAGAAAAATATTGGTATCCAAGAGCGGGGAATCTGATAAAGCTTGGTTTTTCAAGAATTAAAAGAACTAAAAAGACAAATCTGGCTAAGCTTACGCCTTTGTATATGTATCCCGAAGACTGCCAGGTAAGGAAGCCATGAAGTTTTACAGACCTACGTTAGCTGAAATAGATCTGGATGCCATACGCCATAATCTTGAGATAGTCAGCCATATTGTGAAAGGCGACACCAGGATACTCGGCGTTGTAAAAGCTGATGCTTACGGCCATGGCATAAAAGAAGTGTCAAAGGCAATAGTGGATTATGTGGATTATTTCGGGGTTGCGTCTCTTGATGAGGCAAGGGTATTGCGCGAGATAGGCATAAAAAAACCCATACTTGTAATAGGCGCTATATTGCCCCAGGAGGCAGAAGGCGTCCTGAAATTCAATGTTATCCAGACTGTTTCTGACCTGGGAATTCCTAGAAAACTTTCAAAGCTTGCCACGGCTAAAAATAAAAAGATAAAAGTGCATGTTAAAATAGATACAGGCATGGGCCGCATCGGGTTCTGGCACGAAGAGGCGGTAGAATTCATAAAAAAGATCGCATCATTAAAGAATATTATCATAGACGGTATATTCACGCATTTTCCTGACGCAGAGGCTGACAAGATTTTTACGCATAACCAGATAAAGAATTTTAAGCGCCTTATAGAGAATCTTTGGGCCAATGATATATATATACCTGTAAAGCATACTGCAAACAGCATGGCACTTGTAGATTTCAAGGACAGCCATATGAACATGGTAAGGCCGGGTCTTATGATGTACGGGATATACCCTAAACAAAGCCTTATGAAAAATATACTTTTAAAGCCTGCGCTTACCTTGAAGACAAAAATCACTTATGTAAAATCAGTGCCTAAAGGCCGCAGTATAAGCTATGGCATGACCTATGTAACTAAAAAGCCTACAAAGATTGCTACGATACCTGTGGGTTACGGAGATGGTTATTCAAGGTATTTTTCGAACAAGGCCCATGTTTTAATAAGGGGCGCCCGCTGTCCCATAGCAGGCAGGGTCTGCATGGACATGTGCATGGTAGAAGTCGGGCATTTGAAAAACGTAAAGGTTGGAGAAGACGTGATCCTGATAGGCAGCCAGGCCGGCGAAATTATAAGGGCAGAAGAATTAGCAAAACTTATAAATACTATACCTTACGAGGTGTTGTGTAATATAGGAAGGCGTGTTCCAAGAGTATATAAAGGCAAAGGCCGAGAATAGGCAGGTTTAAACCTGCCTGTTTATGAAGGCTTTTGCGACAGAACCGTAGGGCAGACAATAGCAACTTATAGCAGCTGTAGGGCACACTTTAGTGTGCCAAAAACGGAGGATAGCATGTCTGAGGGCACTTTTTTGACAAGAAACGGCTGTGATAAACTTAAGGAGGAATTAAAGATACTTAAAACTGTAAAACGCAAGGAGATAGCAAATGCGCTTGACAAGGCAAGGCAGCTGGGCGATCTGAGCGAGAACGCAGAATATGATTCCGCAAAACAGTCCCAGGCAATAAATGAAAAAAGAATCAGGGAGCTTGAAGAGAAAATCCTTACAGCCAGGATACTGGATAATGAAAGCATATCCTCGGATAAGGCGTATATCGGCGCTAAACTGAAATTACTGGATATAGATTCAAAGGAAGAGATCCAATATATGCTGGTTACGGAGGATGAGGCTGACTACGCAGCAGGGAAGATTTCCATGTCTTCTCCTGTTGGAAAGGCGCTTCTAGGCTGTAAAATAGGCGATATAGCCAATATAAAAGTCCCTGCAGGCGTCCTGAAATATAAGATCCTGAATATTTCAAGGTAATAGAATTGTATTGAATTTTTTATTTTAAAATGAGATAATAAAAAGTTAATGGCTAAAGATATCGAACCAGCCATAGAAAGGGAGATGTTATGCGTATCATGAACACCTGGCTTATCGCAGCAGCAGTAGTACTGGTAGCGTTATTTTCAATTACCTCTTGCAATGCCGCTTCCCAGAAAGAAGCCTTTGCGGCAAAGGTAAATGGAGTCGGCATAAAGTCAGCAACGCTTGACGCAGCAGTTAATAATTTCATTGAAAATCAGAAGATGTTCGGAGCTACGGTAAAAGATGAAGAAAAAGCCCAGTTAAAGAAAGATATCCTTAATGAACTCGTATCAGCGGAATTATTATATCAGGCAAGCCAGAAGGCAGGGCTCGGAGACCGCTCAAAGGATGTGGATAGCCAGCTTGAAAACATTAAAAAAGGATTCGGGTCTGAACAGGAATTCCAGAAGGTGCTGAAAGAGAGAGGAATAGAGCTGAAGGATCTCAGGGAAGATGTCAAGAAAGGCGTTTATATAAACGCTTATCTGGAAAAGGATATATTTTCCAAACTGAGCCCTGCGACAGAGGATGAAAAAAAGAAAGAATACGATTCCAATAAAGATAAGTTAAACGTGCCTGATGAAGTAAAGGCAAGCCATATACTCATAAAGGTGTCTGAAAAGGCAACGCCTGAAGAAAAGAAGGCTGCAAAGGACAAGATAGACGCATTAAGGGCAAGGCTTATGTCAGGCGAGGATTTTGCAAAGCTTGCTAAAGAAAATTCAGAAGACGGTTCAGCAGCTAACGGCGGAGACCTTGGTTATTTCAAGAAAGGCGATATGGTAAAGCCTTTTGAAGATGCTGCTTTTGGGATGGATAAAGACCAGATGAGCCCTGTGGTAGAGACACAGTTCGGCTATCATATAATAAAGGTGACGGATAAAAAAGCAGCTCATACGCTTACATATGAAGAAGTCTCTAAAGATATAGAAAAATTCTTAATTAATAAGAATAAGAGAGACCAGATAAATAAGACAGTAGAAGGCCTTAAGAAAAATGCAAAGATAGAGATTATGTAGGGAACGGTTTGAAACCGTTCCCTACGACAGTATTTTTTGTCGAGGGTTTTATGCGAAGCGATATTATTAAAAAAGGTATTTCCAAGGCAGGCAACAGGGCTCTATTGTATGCAACAGGCGTATGCTGCCAGGATTTGAAAAAACCGTTTATAGGCATTGCGTCCAGCTTTACAGATCTTATACCAGGACACATGCATATGAGGTCACTTGAAAGGGCTGTTGAAAACGGCGTATATGCAGGCGGCGGCAAGCCTTTTATTTTCGGAATACCAGGCATATGCGATGGTATAGCAATGGGCCATTCAGGGATGAGGTTTTCTCTTGCTTCAAGAGAGCTTATAGCGGATATGGTTGAGACAATCGCAGGCGCATATTCTCTCGACGGGCTAGTGCTTCTTACAAATTGCGATAAGATTACCCCAGGCATGCTTATGGCAGCTGCGAGGCTGAACATACCTGCGATAATTGTTACAGCAGGCCCTATGCTTACAGGACATTATAAAGGAAGACGGCTGGACCTTGTAAGGGACACGTTTGAAGCAGTTGGAAAATTTAAGAGGGGCGAAATTTCCAAAGAGGATATGGATGAACTGGAAATGAACGCATGTCCCGGCCCTGGCTCATGCCAGGGTATGTTTACTGCCAATACAATGAGCTGTCTTACTGAGACAATGGGCATGTCTTTGATAGGATGCGCCACATCTCTTGCTGTTTCAAGCAAGAAAATGAGGATAGCTTTTGAGAGCGGCAAAAGGATAAATGAACTGGTTGCAAAGAATACAAAGCCGCGCTCTATCATGAATAAAAAGGCATTCCTGAATGCAATAGCTGTTGATATGGCGCTTGGCGGATCTACAAATACAGTGCTGCATCTGACAGCCATAGCCAGGGAAGCAGGTGTTTCTCTGACCCTGGATACATTTGACAAGATAAGCAAATCAACGCCTAAAATAGCTGATCTGAGGCCAGGAGGAGAATATTTTCTTGAGGATCTTGAAGCAGCAGGAGGTATTCCAGGTGTTTTAAACAAGCTTCAGACAAAACTGAATGATAACCCTACTGTGAGCGGCTTATCCATAAAAGAAATTGCAAGGCTGAGCAAGGTTTCCGATGAAGATGTTATAAGGCCTCTGGATAATCCTTATAAAGCAGAAGGCGGGATTGCAGTATTAAAAGGCAATATCGCGCCTGAGGGCTGCGTTGTAAAACAGGGCGCGGTAAATGAAGAAGCAATGTTTTTTAAAGGCGCTGCAAAGGTGTTTGATTCTGAAGAAGATGCAATGAGCTCTATTTTAAACAACAAGGTTAAAAAAGGCGACGTGGTGGTTATCAGGTATGAAGGCCCTGCAGGAGGGCCTGGTATGAGAGAGATGCTATCTCCTACATCTGCGATAGTGGGCATGGGCCTGGCAAATGATGTTGCCCTTATTACAGACGGCAGATTTTCAGGCGGCACAAGAGGGCCGTGCATAGGCCATGTTTCTCCTGAAGCGTATAAAGGCGGGCCCATAGCTGTTGTCAGGGATAATGATACCATAACCATAGATATAAAAAACAGGTGGATCAATGCAGATTTGCCTGATTCTGAAATAGAAAAACGCCTTAAAAGATGGAAGGTTCCAAAGCCGAAGGTAACAAGCGGATGGCTTTCAAGGTACAGCAGGATGGTTTCATCTGCGTCTAAGGGCGCAGTCCTCGAATAATTTAAACCATTCCACCCCGTAGGTGGACATGTATGTCCACCTACGGGGTGGAATGGTAAATAAGTGAATTATGAAATTAAACGGTTCAAAAATATTAATAGAATCCCTTAAAAGAGAAGGCGTGGAAGTGATATTCGGTTATCCTGGCGGCCAGGTCCTGCCTATATTTGACGCCTTGTACGATGCGGATATGAGGTTTATATTGACCAGGCATGAACAGGGCGCTAGCCATGCAGCAGACGGATACAGCCGTTCAACAGGGAAAATAGGAGTGTGCCTTGCTACTTCAGGCCCTGGCGCTACAAATCTTACTACAGGCATTGCCACAGCATACATGGATTCTATTCCAATGATTGCGATTACAGGACAGGTTAAATCGTTTCTTATAGGAAATGACGCTTTCCAGGAAGCCGATGTCACAGGTATCACGCGGCCTATAACAAAGCATAATTATTTAGTCAAGGATATAAAAGACTTGGCAAGGACAATACGTGAAGCATTTTACATTGCTGGGAGCGGCAGGCCAGGCCCTGTTTTAATTGACATACCTTCAGATATTCAGCAGCAGGAAACAGAATTCATATGGCCTGAAGAGATAAACATGAGAAGCTACAAGCCTACTTGTTTCGGCCATCCAGGCCAGATTAAAAAGGCAGCTAAGTTTATAGCCTCTTCTAAGAAGCCGCTTATCTATGCAGGCGGAGGCGTTATTACATCAGGTGCCTGCAGGGAACTGAAAGAACTGGCTGAAAAACTTAATACCCCGGTGACCTGGACCCTGATGGGCATAGGATGTTTTCCCGCAGACCATAAACTTTCTCTGGGCATGCTTGGCATGCACGGCACTGCTTACGCAAATTACGCTACCATGGAAGCAGACCTGATCATTGCTGTGGGCGCGCGTTTTGACGACAGGGTTACGGGGAGGCTTGATAAATTTGCACCTTATGCAAAAGTCATTCATATTGATATAGACCCTTCATCTATCAGTAAGAATGTGAAAGTCGATATACCTATTGTAGGAGATGCAAAAAATATCCTCGGACAATTACTGGAAGAGATAAAAAAATTTCCGGATAATTCCGAATGGTTAAAAACCGTTGGGGCATGGAAGAAAAAATACCCTCTTAAATATCACGATAAAAAGGGTAAGATAAAACCGCAGTATGTTGTTGAGCAGATTGATAAAATTACAGAGGGAGACGCTATCATAACTACTGAAGTCGGCCAGAACCAGATGTGGGCTGCCCAGTGGTATCAGTGTAATTATCCGCGCACGTTTCTTTCATCAGGCGGATTAGGCACCATGGGTTTTGGTTTTCCTGCGGCAATGGGCGCCAAAATCGGCAACCCTGACAAGATAGTTTTTGATATAGCCGGGGACGGTTCAATACAGATGAATATACAGGAGCTTGCTACATGCGTCTGCAATAAAATCCATGTCAAAGTCGCTATCCTCAATAACGGTTATCTGGGCATGGTCAGGCAGTGGCAGGAACTTTTTTATAAAAAGAGGTATTCTTACACTACCTTAAGCAATCCTGATTTTGTGAAGCTGGCTGAGAGCTACGGAGCTGTTGGCATAAGGGTCACAAAAAAAGAAGACGTGGCCAGGGCCATTAAAAAAGCGATCTCCATAGATAATGTTGTGTTTATTGATTTTCGGGTGGAAGAGGAAGAAAATGTGTTTCCAATGGTTCCTGCCGGAGAGGCGATAAACAGGATGATAGAAGGGCTTGCGTAATGAAACACACTATTTCTGTTTTAGTAGAGAATAAATTCGGCGTGCTTGCGAGAATAGCGGGTTTATTCAGCGCGCGCGGATACAACATAGCGTCTCTGGCTGTTTCTGAGACCATGGATCCGGCTATTTCGTATCTTACCATGGTTATCGATGCAGAGGACGAGAAGATACTTGAGCAGATAAAAAAGCAGTTGAATAAGCTCATAGATGTAATCACTGTCACAGATTTTACAAAGAAAGGGCATATTGACAGGGAGCTTATACTGGTGAAAGTTGGCTGTTCTGCCAGAGATAAAGCCAGATTAGAGGGCATTCTGGCTAAGACCAGCGCAAAAATAATTCAGCGCTCGGATAATGCCGCAATTATTGAAATGACAGGCGATCAGGAAGAGATCATGAGTCTATTGGATGGTTTAAAGCAGTTAGGCATAAAAGAATTGGCCAGAAGCGGCCGCA
>ERZ1292640.734-Hain-H43-02um-R1-734-length-27025-cov-6_pt2 | contig 24627 bp, 12 predicted proteins | sample MGYA00564404_ERZ1292640 | MGnify/ENA primary metagenome ERZ1292640 (study PRJEB36523, sample SAMEA6512636) | groundwater metagenome | collected 2019-01-08 | study: AquaDiva: Metagenomics assemblies of 32 groundwater samples | reverse complement strand
GCGCGCCGACAACCAGCTTGGCCACGGCACGGTTGCGAGCCGAGCCTTTGCAATTGGCGTCTGTGAGAATGCCGAGAATGTCGCCGCGAACGTCTGCCTTGACTTGGCTGACGTCCGGCGCGGCGCCTGCAATGTCTTCGAGTGCGCCGCGAATGCCATTCACGATTGCCGATAATGCGCCAGGCTGGGCCTCCAGTGCCGATTGCGCGTCCGCAAGAACGGTTTTTGTTCTGCGCTCAATGAATGCGCGCCAAATGTCTGCGGCCTCATGTTCCGCGACGCCCATCGTCACCGAATCGGCGGCCAGCGCAGCCAGGAACATGCTGCCACCAGCAGCGCCCAGTTCGCCTTTTGCCGCCAAGTGCTCTTGCACGGTCAAGAGCGCAACGGGCTTGGCGTCTGTGGCCAGAGAGTGAATGGCGGAGGCGATAAAACCAAGGCGCGTGTCGTCAAAAGACTCCGGCGCGTGGCTCAAAACCTTGGCGCACAAGGGCGGAAGTTGAGCGGGAAAAACATCCAGAAGTGTGCCAACGATGGTCCGCTCTTTCGTTTCGAGCGAACTTGATGACGCCAGGCGGGAGGGCGCTTGATTTGGGGCTGAAGAATGCTTAAATTTGCTCATCGTCAGTTTGCCGTCGCGTTTGATTTGTCCGTCAGCGCGGCGGCTTTTTGTTTCAGGCGGGGTTCACCGAATGCGATGCACGATTGACAACCGTTTCGTCAAAACACGTAATCGGTTTGCGAGCCGTGTTTCATCGTAAAAGTAAAGCGCGGGGTCCGACTTAATCAGCGCCTTCGCGGCGGGCAGGTAGCGGCGCAAGGCGGCGGGCGGCGGGGGGGGGGGGGGGGGCGGGGGAGAGATCATGCGGCCTCCAATTTTCGCGGCATCGTTCGAGACCGGAGAAATTTTTCGACGGCAGACACGGAATAGAAAACCGGTCCGCCTCCACGCTTGGCCGTCGGGTTCGACTTGAAGCGCGGAATTCTGGCGGCGTCAAACCAGTCGCGCAGCGTCTCGCGGCAGGGCACAGGTGACAGGAAGGCGGGAATGGTCGTCTTCGACAACTCGTCCAGGGTTGCGAGCCGGGCAGCAATAGAATTTTCAGGCATGATCCATTCATGCCATTGCTCCCACTTGCCTGCCATTGGCAATGGGGTCCCCCCTTGCGGAAGAGTTGCAGCGGACTACTGAGTCACCGGCAGGCCGATTTCAGCGCAGAGACGGTAGAACGAGCTTATATCGTAATGCGGCGGGAAGCCTTCCAGCTTCATGATCTCTGCCACAGTTTTGCAGCGTTCAACTTTTTCGCGGCGGTTGAGTAACCAGATGTAGAGCCGGCCTGTGGGTGTCATTTCTTTTCGTATCGCCTTGCCGAATTGCTTAAAGAAATCGCCGTCAAAACTCCAGACCGCCCGCATGATGCGCTCTGTCAGCTTGATTCCGAATAGACTCCTATTTTGCAGATCATTAAACAAACTCGCCGATGTATTGCATTGCAATGAGCGAAGCAGCCGGGCCAGGCGTTGCGCCTCACTCGGCACTTTGCCTTTGCGTCCAGTGAATTCTGGAAACGTCAGGCGGTCCAATTTGCGCGTCAATTTCACAGTCCAATGATCTGGCTGGTCACGAAACTCTTTTTCGCGGTCCCACGGGCTGCGCAAGAGATAGTCCTTCGACTCAGGTTCGAGCAGCATTTCTTCACGCTGGCGCTTTTGCAGCAGATAGCCTGGGGACTTGGGGTCGATCAGTTCGTACATCGTGAGCATGGCCAGGCTCGACACGGTGTAATCGCTGAGAAAGCGGGAGTCAGAGCCAGCAACTTTGACGGATTTCTTTTTCAATTGGCCGCTCCTTTCTGCGGCAGGATGGCGTAAAAGCGTTCTGTCTCTTGGCTGCTCACGCGCCCTTGGTAGTGGTTTTTGATGACAGCTTCAGAGTTGCCGAATTGCTCGGCGGTCTGGCCGTAAGAGCCGGTCTGGCGAAAGTAATGGCTGATGGCGGTATGCCTCAACACGTCATCCGGCCAGGGTTTCAGGTCCGGCTTTGCTTCCGTAGGCGTGCCAAAGCCAGCCGCCTCTTTGACAACATCAAAATCCTTGCGCCAGTTGGACGGGTAGAATTCCCGGCCTTGGTAGGCTTTGAGCCAGGCCGATAACGTAGGACAGATGGCTACAACACGTGGTCTGCCGGTTTTGGTCTGGTTCGCCTCCAAGCGGATTTCGCCGTCTGTCAGATTGACTGCCGGCCAAGTGAGCCGGGCGGCCTCAAATGGCCGAAGACCGGCAAAAAGGCAAACCGCCACGTAAGACACCAGGCGGCCGTCTTTGTATCGCTCCGCTTCGTCCAAAAGCCTTTGGCACTCGGCAACGGTGAGAACGGCAGGCGGCGGCTTCTCTTCTTTCTCAACGCGAACGTCCCGGCATGGATTGATGGCCGTCCAGCGGCGGGGCCGTTCCAAGCACCAGGAAAAGAACCGAGACAGAACGCGGCGGTCATTGTCCTTGGATGCGGCGGCGATGTTCCTCTTGTCCAAGTAACTTTCGATGATTTCCGGCGTGATGTCTCCAACGCGGTGATTGCCAACGGAATTGGCGAACACCTTCACGCGGGTCCGAAGATTTCCCTTGGTCCGGTCCCGAAGCGATGTTGTGACTTGCAACCAAGCGCAGAATTCGTTCACGGCCTCATCAAGCCGGGGTGAATTGGGGACGGTTTGCTGCCGTCCTTTCTCGATCCAGAATTCCACCGCGGGCAAGAGTTCCTGCTCGGAATTCAATTTGATGAAAGCAACCTCGGCCATCCTCAGTTGAGTCGTGGTCAATTTCGTGGCGCGCAAGCTGGTGTCGGTCTGCTGGCCAAGCCATTCCGTTTCCAGTTCAAGGTGCCGACATTTTGCGGCATCAAGGTCAAAGAAGTTCTCACGAACGCGGGTGCCATCGCGTTGCGTGCCTGTAACACGCCAGGAAATGGTTCGGGTTCTTGGGTTCATAAATCGTTGGATTGTGAAGCGGTCCCGATGCCCGTTTTTCCTGGTTGCCAGCGGTTGCCAAACTCTATTGGTTCTCATTGCTAACTAATGAACCACATACATGGAAAAGTGTCAAATGGTTTGGCAACCGTTTTTTGCTCCTCTTGTAAGTTCTGAGCCATAAGGACTTAGGAAAATAGCGCCGTTGTCCTTTTAAGCCGTTGGTCCCGGGTTCGAGTCCCGGCCAACCCACCAACTCAAGAACCGCATTAAATCAGGGTGTTTAGAGTCTTACACACTGCCTGAAGGCTGTGCTGCTGCTTCGCGGCTAATACTCCCTGCGCCCGGGCTGCCTTCTGTCGCGGGGCTGCGGCTGGGCCATCAGCGTCGGCAGGTTTTGATTGTGCATCAAAGTCTCACGATTTCACGTTTCCGCCGAGTGAACCGGCAACAGCGCGTGTATCCAACGCTCTGAGCCAGAGTCACCGCTTCGGCAAAACTCATGCCGACCTCCTTGGGATCGTGCGCGTCCGAGGCAAACGTGATCGGCACCCCGATTTCGTATGCGATCTGCAGAATTCGCCGGTTAGGATAAATCTCTTTGCAGTCCTTGCGCAGGCCGGCGGTGTTGAGTTCGATCGCCATGTCGGCCTTTCTTGCGGCTTCGAGAAACCGGCGGTAGAGATGCGAGCAATCCTGCTTGGGATAAAAGCAAAATTTCTTGCACAGATCGGCATGTCCAATGATTTCAAACAAACCCGATTCTGCTGCTTGGGCCAGCCGCTCAAAGTACATCGTCCAGACTTCGAAAGGATCGCGCTCTTTCCATTCGGCGAGCTTCTTGGGGTTGTCCAAGTCCCACGTGTCCGAGACGTAATGGACCGAGCCGATGAAATAATCCCACGCATGCCGCGCGGCCAGGTCCCGAATCCAGGTTTCATGTCCGGGAAGGTAATCGACTTCCAGTGCCAGTTTGATGGCCAGGCTGGGATGATCCTGGCGGGCTTTTTCGACCTTGCCCACGTATTCATCGAGCTGGTCGAGGCGCATGTGCCAATCATCGTGATCATCGCGGACCATGGGGTTATGGTCCGACATCCCGATTTCGGTCAAACCCACGCTGAGCGCGTGTGCCGCATACTCGGTCGGTTCTCCGACCGCATGGCGGCAGAGCGGCGTGTGCATGTGGTAATCAGCAGGCAATGGCATGGCGGGAAAGTAGCGAAGATTTGCGCAAAGGAGCAAGGTGATTTCCGCCGCACCTTTCTGCAGCCTCAAGGCTGCGTTCCTCGGGTTGCGGTTCCGTGGCGCTCTTGTTTGTCTCATCTTCCGGTGGCGTTCTGAAGAGAACTGGCTATGCTAGCTTTGTGATTGCATTAATTGACTATGGCGCCGGCAACCTGCGTAGCGTGGAGAAAGCCCTGCGCTATCTGGAAGCGGATGTCCGACTGGCCGCTCGCCCGGAAGATTTGCGCCAGGCGAGCGCAGTCGTCCTGCCGGGAGTGGGTGCATTCGACGATTGTGTCCAAGCGCTGCAACGGCAGGAGCTGCTAAGTGCGATTCGTGATTTCATTGCCGGTGGCCGGCCGTTTCTGGGGATATGCGTCGGCTACCAGGCTTTGTTTGAAAAAAGCGACGAATTCAACAGTTGCGCCGCTGGACTGGGCATTTTTGAAGGGAAAGTGGTTCGTTTCTCTGATCGCAGCGGCTTAAAAGTTCCGCAGATCGGTTGGAATCAGATTGAAATTGCGCGGCCAGACTGCCCAATTCTTCGGGGCATACCGGACGGAACTTTCTTCTACTTTGTGCATAGCTTTTTTCCCCAACCCGTGGACCAGTCCATCATCGCCACACGCACTGCTTACGGGGAAACCTTTGCTTCGTCCATCTGGCGTGACAACGTGTTTGCCACGCAATTCCATCCCGAAAAAAGCCAAAAGGCCGGCCTGCAATTGCTGAAGAACTTTGTTCGGTTGGTTCGTTGAAGTGGACATGGTGTAGAAGAGTTTTCTCCTTCATGAGGCCGTTGTCGGCCCAATTTCCCTTGAACACAGATGACCTGCGATGAGCATTTTGGTCCAAGGCTCCAGGATTTCGCCCCAGTGCGGCATACTTTCAGCTCAAGCCGGTGACGGCCAAGGTCAGCTTTGGCCGCGCTGTTTCAGATGTTTTTACAATAATATTGACAAAGTTAATCATTCTTGATACAAATGGGCGCATTAGCGTTACAAAGAGAGCATTTCTGAAACGCGACATCACCTGCAGCCGCTGGAAGCGCGCGTGCTTCTTTCTGCTGAAGGCTTGCTTTTAGCTCCGCCCGTTCAATCCGATCCCTTGGAGCAGGCGGAGCACGCCTCCGTTTCTGCCGGACCAGAAGCAAGCCGCGCCGATGTGGCCAAAGAAGGAGAAAGTCTGAAGTACCAACCGGCCTGGGATGTGAACGGCCTTTTTAGGGGCATGGTCGGCGCCCAACTTAATTCGGCAGAAGACGGGCCAAAACCGGACTCTGCGCCGGCTGAAAAAACGCCGGCCAATGAAGAAACCGCATCCGTCCTTCAGGAGGATTCTCACGGGCAGATTCAGTTGGAGTTGGCCAGTGAACAAAGGCCCGAATTGCGCGTCAAAGCTGCGGCTGCAAACAACAGCGCCGTCCAACAACAGGCCCAGGAGACGCTCACGCTGCAAATCGGTTCGGTCTTAAGGCTCACCGGAACCTATACCGCCAGCGGGGGGGGGATGCCCACAAATCCGATCGCAATTGTCAACAACGTGCGGGCTGAGTTTCTTGGCTCTTTTTCAGCCTGGCAGCCTGCTGCGACTCTCAGCGGGGTGCGCCTTTTCGGCAATGCGGCGGAAATTGACGGTGCGACCTTCACCGTCATAGGCGGGATTGGGGCCAATTCTTCCATTGCCCAGTTCACCAATCTGCAGACCAGCTTGACCAATCTGCGTGTGACCTTCGATTCCAGCGGCGGAGTTCGCAGCAATTTCCAGGTGCAACGCGGCACCGTGGGGGTCACAGCGGATAGCGCCACTCTCTTTCGAGGTGTCAGCGCTGCGGTCACTATCGATGTGCGCAGTTCCGCAGGGGCTGCCGGTTTGGCCGGTTCGTTTGACTTGAACAATGGCGGCCTGCGCCTTCGAGCGGACCAGCTTCGGCTAGGGATCGGATCGGCCCTGGAAATCAATGCCAGCGGCATCGACTTTAGTTTTGCGTCCGCCACTCCTGCCGCCAATGCCGTTTTAGGATCGATTCAACAGGTGTCCATCAAAGCTCTCGAACTAAACGACAGCAGTGGAAATCCGGTTCAATTCACCATGAATCCCGGCGCCGGCAACCCGGCGCTCACCTTCAGAACCAATGGTTTCACGCTGGCCGACGCTGCGCTCGGCCCGAATACGTATTCCATCGACGGAGTGCTGCAATTGACCGATTTGCGCCTAGGTTTGAGTAATATCTCGCTCGTCACCGGCACGACACCGATTTTGAGCGGAACAGTCCAAATCACCGCCGGGTCGAGCGCGCTTTTCCCAGGTCAAAACACCGTCACCTCTACCGTCACAGGCTTGAGCGGAAGTTACGATTTCGGCCGGAGCACGAACGGACTTACGCTGCGTGCTTCGCAGGTGTCGCTGGCTATTGGCGAAGCCCTGCAAGTGACAGGCAGCAACGTCACGTTTACCCCGGGAGCGGCCACGATTGCCACCATTGATGCCGCCTCGGTGCAGTCTCCGCAATTAAATGGACTTGCCGCTGTCAGCCTGAGCAATCTGGCTCTCCGCCGCGATGGCTTCACTTTGGGCAATCTGACGTTGGCTGCGACTGGCGGCGGCACTGTCAGCCTGGGCAATTTTTTGAGTTTTGCGGGCTTTTCACTTTCCATCAATGATTTTAGAGTGGACTATGGAGTTGCCACCACTGTTAGCGGGACTGTAGGTTTAACGGTCAGTTCGGCGCGGTTGTTCCCCGACGCGACGTTGCTGACCAGCACCCTGTCGGGCGTCAGCGGCCGGTACGATTTCGGCGGCAACAATCCCGCCGGCACTCTGAGCCTGAGCATCGACAGTCTGGTTTTGGTCGTGGGCGAAGCCCTAAACCTGACGGCTGCGAATATCGCCATTACTCCGGGCGCGGACACAATCGCCAGTTTGTCGAACGTGGCGGTGACCTCGCCCAGCCTGACCAATATGGCTCCGGCTACTATCGAAAGCCTCGCGATCACACGCCGAGGGTTTCGCGTCGGGAGTCTCACCCTCGGCCAGGCGCCCAACACAACGTCCCGCATTGGCAGCGCCTTCGAGTTGCGGGAAGTCAGCCTGGCGGTCACGGACTTCGCCTACGATTCGACTGCCGACAATCCGGTGAGCGGGACAGTGTCCGTCAGCGCGTCGGGCATCAGCCTCTTCCCGAATGGCGGGGTCATTTCGACCACCATCTCAAACTTTACCCTGAGCTACAACTTCAGCACCGGCGGCAGGTTGCGCATCACGGCGGGCGCCTTCGGCCTGAGCATGGGCGAAGCGCTGCGCTTGTCGGCCCGCGACGTCGTGCTGACCCCGGGCGCGGAAACCATCGCCACCATTGCCGAAGCGACGATCAGTTCGCCCAGCATCACCAACCTCCCCACCACGGCTGTCTCCAACCTCGTCATCACGCGCGCCGGCTTCGGCTTCAACGACTTGTCGTTGAGCCAGGCGAGCGGTCAGGAAACCACCATCGGCGGCGCGGACAACCCGATCCTTGCGTTCACTGGCCTGGCGGTTTCGGTGAGCAACTTCAGTTTTGCCTACGGCGACAGCGCTGCGGTCAACGGCACCATCTCGGTCCGCGCCGATTCGGCCAGCGTCTTCCCGCGCAACAACACTGTGACGGCCTCGGTTACCGGGTTCAGCGGCCAATACGACTTCGGCAGCGGTCGCTCCGGCCAGCTTCAGTTGCGGGCGCAGCAGTTTGCCTTCAGCTTTGGCCAACTGGTGCGGGTGAGCGCCGAAAATGTGGCCTTCACGCCTTCCAGCGACGTTATCCTGTCAGCGGATTCGGTCACGGGAACGATCCCGTCTCTGGACGTCAGCGGCACCATCACGGGACTGGAGGTCGCACGCGACGGGCGGTTTAGCGTGACCGGTTTCTCGGTCAATCTCTCGGGGGCAACCCGAACTCTTGGCTTGGCGAACATCTTACCGCTCAACCTCAGCAGTCTGAGCGTCACGTTCCTCGGCGACGCGAACAACAACGGCCTCCGTGATCCGGGCGAGACGTTCCGCTTGAACGAGTTCGATGTTGGCGTGACCGGCTCATTTGACTTCCGGCGGTTTAGCTCGCTGCCGTTCACCCCCATCATTCGGATTGGCCCGCAAGACACACGCAGCACGATCACCGACGATTCCACGCCCTTCACGTTCTCGCTCCGTTACGTCAACGGCGGATTGAAGCCGTGGGACGTTGGCCCGATCGAGATCGGCTTCTCCAACTTCAATGTCGGCAACGCGGTCCAACTCGGCGGCACGATCGTCCTCGGCGGCTATCGCCAGGGCGTTTGGAACGATCAATTCGGTGGCAGCATCGAGCTGCGCGAAGCCCGGCAGATCAGCCGCGTGACGCCATCGGCCGGTGTCACCGTCAGCGGCAGCTTCAACGAGGCGACCGGCGCGCTGAGCGTGCAGGCGACGCTGCGGGCCGGGTTCAGACTCGGCGACGCGGTGGAGATCCAGGGCGCCAGTTTGAGTTTCTCGCTGGGCCTCACCGTGGACCGCCAGACCTCCGCCATCAGCGTCAGCGAATTCACTTTCGATTCGGCGGCCATTGATCTGGTTCGCATTCAGTTCGGGACGTTTCTGACGCTGGAAGCGCGCGATACCCGGCTTAACTTCCGGCCGGCCGCCGGCGAGAACATCGCCACCTTTGGCACGCTGACGGCGAGCCTTTCCGTGGCGGGCATGACGGGCACCGCCCGCAACTTCGCGATCAGCGAGAGCGGCAGGTTTCGCACGCTGCCGGGCTTTGGCGTTTCGCTCTCGCTCGGGGACAGCGGGTCCGTGAGCTGGCCCTCCTGGTTGCCGTTGCGGGACATCACCGTCGGCATCACCTGGCCGGACATCGAGGCCGATGCGTCCGATTTCCGCCTCACGCTGTCGGCCAGCCTCAGTGCAATTCAGAACCTGCCGTTGCAAGTCCCGGGGCGAATCGAGAACATCGTGCTCGATATCGGCGCCCTCCAGCGCGGCGAGTTCCCCATCGTGGATATCGGCGCCGTGGCGGTGCAGGTCAGCGGCGATATGTTCGGGGGGCGGGTCTCCGGCACCCTGGTGGTCGGCATTGTCAAGACGGACGCTTCCGGCAACGAGGTCTCGGCCGAGGACACCAGCACAGCCATCGCCAACCGCTATTTCTACGGCGGTGTTGCAGGGAGCTTTTCGTTTGGGGGCCTGAGCGGGTTTGCAATCCGCGTCGGCCTTTCGCAGCTTGGCCCGCTGAACGTTTATCTTGCCGCCGACATCCCCATCGTGTTGCATCCGCCCACCGGCCTGGCCCTGACCAACCTGCACGCCGGTGTGACGTTCAATACAACGCTGCCGAGCATCACCAACCCGAAGGACTTGCGGGGCAGCGCCTTCCGTCCCGCGGCACAACTGAGCGTCACTGAGTGGCAGCGGCAGCTTCGGCAGGGGGTGCTGGAGCAGATTCGCACGAATCCGGGCGGCGACTTCTGGGCGGCCTTCGCGCAGCCGATGAAGATCGAGGCCGGAGCGAGACTCTACTCGATTTATCTTTCCCAGGACGCGCTGCACGCGGACGTGGACCTCATTCTGAGCACCGATGGCAAGTTCCTGCTCACGGGCCATTTCGTGGTTGGCAATCGGATCAACTTTACCGCCAGCCTTTATGCCGATTTTAGCCGGACGGACGAAGGCCGCGTGACGATCCTTTTTCTCATGGACCTGCCCAGCAGTTCGCCGGTCTTCTCCATTTACGGCTCGCTGGAATTCATCTTTCAACGCTCCGACGGCCAGACCGTGACCGCTGATCTTCCCGCGGACGTGTTCCGCATCCGAATCACGGGCGGGGCGGACCTCTCTGCCGCCGGACTGGTGACGCTGACGCTCACGGCTCAGGTGACGATTGATTTCAATTCGGCGCAGAACCGCGTCGATGTGGACCTGACCGGCAGCCTCAGCATTTCGTTCATCGGCGACGCGCTCGGCGTAGCGGGCAAGCTGCATCTCGTGAACCAGAATGGCGGCGTGGATGTCTGGGGCGCGCTCGTCATCACGTCCGCCCGGTTCAGCGCGCTGGAGGACATCGGCCTCTACCTGACCGCGTCAGCCGTCCTGCGCCTGAACATCACCGGCATGGATTTGCAGGAGCAGTTGACCGTGCCGGGCCGCGGGCAAATCACCGTGGACCTGCCCCGCCAAGCCTTTAGCGTGCTGGTCGATGGCGCCATCGTGGTCCGCCGCGACGGAGCCGATTGGTTCCGCATGCAGGGCAGCTTCGGCATGGAACTGAGCGCGTCGGGTTTGAAAGTCTTCGCCCTCGGCACCTTGTCAATCGGATCGGGACAGCGCCCGTTCTTGAGCTTCAACTTCAGCGGCCTTCTGTTCGTGCAGCAGTTTGGCTTCGCGGCCAAGCTGGACCTGGAACTGGCCGCAAACTTTCCGACGGATTGGCAGGTGAGCATCAGCGGCCGGTTCCTGCTCATGATCAACACCACGGCCAGCGACGTCTCCTATACGCTCCCCAACAGCATCGTGCGCATACCGGGTGATGGCACGAACCGGACGATCAGCATCCCAGGCGCCCCACCGGGTGTTGCCCAAAGGCAGCCCTACGTGCTGATCACGGCGACCGGCACGCTCAATCTCCGCGGGTTCATTCTGGAGGGCAGCTTCCGTTTCCTGGTCGCGCCCACGACGCTGGAGGTGGAAGTCGCAGCCCGCCTCGCGCTGTATGCCGGCACGGCGCGCATCTTCGACTTCAATGCGGCCGGCGGTTTGCGCGTGAGCGTGGACGGCGTGGCGGCCGGCCTCAACCTGACTCTGGCCGGCGGTTCCGGCCGCGGAAACGGCTTCAACTTCGAGGCCACGTTCCGCCTGGAGGTCAACACCACCCGCCAGCAAGTCCGGTTCGAAACCGCGGGGATCAATCTGCCACCCGGGCCTTACGCCAAGGTTGCGGCCAGCGGGTCGCTCGTCATGGGCGGGTTTCGCATTCGCGGCGAGTTCTCTCTCCGCGTCGGCTGGGAGTACGTGGAGGTGACGGTGAGCGGATCGGTCGGGCTGTTTGACGCCACCGTCAATATCTCGGTCGCTTTTGGCGTCTATCCGGACGGCCTGGTGTTGCGCACGAGCCTGAGCCTGCCGTCGCTCCGCACCAGCTTCTTCAGTTTGCAGGGCACGTTCGTGCTGGAAGTTAACACCACCCGCCGCGCGCTGTTCAACATTGCGCCGCTGACGACGCGGGTCATCGTCCAGAATGCGGTCGTCTCCGTTCTGGGCTTGACGCTGCGGGGCACCGTGGCCATCGGCGTCCGCAACGCCCTCTTCGAGATTGACATCCCCAACAACGACCCGCTGACCGTGGACATCATGGGCTTTGTCACGGTGCGCGTCTCCGGCTACATCCGCTCCAACGGCCAATTCTCAATCGCCGGCAGCGCCAACGTCGACATCGGCAGCCGGAACACCATTGGCATCTTCGGCAGTCTGGCGGTGACGCTGGCCAACGGCGGCTTCACGGGCGCCATCTCCGGGGACGCCTATATCTTTGGCGGGCGCGTCGCGTCGGTCAGCGGCAGCATCTCGTTGGGCGGCGGCGAGTTCAGCGTCTCGGTCAACGCTGTCTTCAATCTGCCTGGCGTTTTAAGCTTCGTGCGGATCGAGGGCAGCTTCAACATGGTGGTGCGTCCCGGCTTCGTCTCGACTTCCTTCAGCGCCCGCGCGCGGGTCTGGAATACCCTCAACTTCAACGTCTCGGGCAGCATCGACTCGAACGGCAACTACAATTTCACCGGGAGCGCCTCTTTCCGGCTCGGCAATAATTACGTCGGCGCCGACGCCAGCTTCGAACTCAACATCCGGAACGGCGGCTGGAGTCTGCGCGTCAGCGGCAATGCCTGGCTCGGCATCCCGACCTGGCTTGGCCGGATCGGCGTCAGCGCCGGCCTCACCGCCTCGGTCAACACCAGCGGCCGGGCTGACGTCACCGTCCGCGTCCGTGTCGTCGTCACCGTTTCGATCACGCTCCACCTTGATCTGTCGAACGGCCTCCGCTTCTGGCAGAGCGAAGTGGTCGGCTCCACCGTCTATTTCACCAGCAACCTGGAGGGCACGCCCAGCGCGGACGCCGAGAGTGAAATCCAGTCCGGCGAAGGCAAGTTGAGCTTCAGCAAGGACTACGTGCCGGTGGTCGTGCCCGAGCGCAAGCCCACGTTCTTCGAGCAACTGGACACCAACGGCGACGGCACGCTCAGCGAGGACGAAGGCGTGATGACGCTCACCGGCGGCACAGACCTCGGCACGGGCGAACCGAACGCGGAGCCTTACACCATCCTGAGTGGTTACGGTTTGACCGACTACGCAAAAATCGCCAACGCCACCGTCTTTATTGACCAGAACGGCAATCATCAGCGTGACCAGGGCGAGTTCTCGGTGACGACGAACGCGGCGGGGGCCTACGACTTCTGGACGCTCATCGAGACCTTCAAAGACGCGACGCCTGCGGCGGTGCTGGGCGGGCTGGCGCCTTTCGACGTGAACCGGAACGGCGCCATCGACGAGCCGGAAGGCCAGTTGGTTTTGACGAGCGGTGTCAACGTTAAAACCGGTGAAGCGGAAACACTGGACACCGTCCTGCCGATGCGCGATTACCATGGTTTCACGGACCGCCGCGAGGCCTTCGTTGTGTTCGATGCCAATCGCAACGGGCAATGGGACGCGGGCGAACTCAAGACGCCGGCCGGCGACGATGGCTACTATGAGTTTTACGTGGACAAAGTGGCCAACGACAGCCAGTGGCTCGGCGACTTGGCGCCATACGATTTGAATCTCAACGGCGTTCTCGACCCCGACGAAGGCGAACTGCTGCTCGTGGGCGGGACCCATGTCAAGACGGGCGCCGCGAATGCCGAGACGCAGCCGGTGCCCAGCGCCACGGGCTTCAGCGACTGGTCGCGCGCCACGGTCTTCTTCGACTTGAACGGGAACCGCCAGCGCGACGCCGGCGAGCCTTACCGCCTGACGGATGCCGATGGCAGTTACACGTTTGTGGCACTGGCTGAGGAAGAACTCACCAAGCGCCTCGGCCGGCTGGCGCCATTCGATCTCAACCGCGATGGCGAACTGGATCCGGAAGAAGGCCAGATGGTCGTGCTCGGCGGCACCGACACGCAGAGCGGCGAGGTGAATTCCGGCGCCGCGATCATTACCACCGCCCTGGCCGGCTACTCACCTTACCAGGGCGCCACCGCGATCTTCTGGGATGCCAACAAAAACCTTCAACGCGACGCGAACGATGTTTCCGTGACGCCAGGGGCCGACGGCGCCTACAGCTTCTACACGCCAGGCAACAGTTCGCAACAGATCAAAGACCTGGGCGAGTTGGAGAAGTTCGACAAGAACCGCAACGGACGGCTCGATCCCACGGAAGGCATCTTTGTCGTCACGGGCGGCACGGACATCCGGACCGGCCTGGAGAGTCCGCTAATCCTGCGGGCGTTTGCCACCGACTACGGGGAGGGGTTGGCCACCTCCATCAATCCGCTCAGCAACTTGAAGGTCTCGCTGGTTTCCCGCTGGCAGATCAATCCGGAGGAAGCCGATGATCTCATTGCCGCCGCCTTTGGCCTGCCGCCGCAGCTCGACTTCGACAGCGTTGACCCAGTGGGCGACGGCGAGGAACGGCCAGGCGTGAAGAACAAGGTCTTGGCCGCCGGCCAACAGGTCACGGTCTATATCCTCAGCACGGCGGCTGCCCTGCGCGCTGCGAATCCCGCCTTGACCGAACTGCGCGCGCAAGTGGCGGCCGCAGACTCGCTGGCGGACGAAATCATCCTGCGCGCTTTGGCCAAGCTCGGTCCCGGCCAGCGGCTGGAAGACATGCCGAAAGACGCGGATGGGTTTTACACGGGCCTGAGCGCCGCTCTCAACTTGAACCTCCAGGACTTGGCGACGGATACTGAAAATTTCGTGGTCGGCCTCGACGAGGCAATGGTGGACTTGGCAAATCCAGGCGTGGTTCGCACACAGGTTTTCTTCGCGGCGCTTTACCTTCAGACAACTCTCAGTGATGACACGCTGAACGGCGTGTCGGGAGTCGTGGCGTCCGTGAATGCCAGCATTCGCCAGCGCATGGCAGGCACAGTCACCGATGCTCTGACTGCGCTGGCGCCTTACAAGGCTCTGGCGCAAACGCAGATCACGCCCGCCATGGTTGAATTGGCGGCGGGCGCCCGGACGAGCGAGGACGTCCTCGCGCAGTTCAGCGGCGACAACCTGGCCAACGCCCTCGCCGGCATTAATCTCATTCCGAATATCACCGACATCAAAGACCAGACCGCCCGGCCCGGCGAAGCCAGGACCGTTGACTTCACGATATTCGACTACGACGGCCCGGTGGAAAACCTGAACGTCACGGTCACGTCGAGTGACGAGTTGCTGCTGCCTCTGGACAACATCCGCCTCGAAGGCGCTGGCCGCGACCGCACGTTGAGCTTCACACCGGTGGCGAACCTGCGCGGCGTGAGCGAACTGAGGTTGACGGTTTCCGACGGTCGCGCCACCGATTCGAGCCGTTTCAAAGTGACCGTGCTGCCCAGGCTCAGCGTCAACGGTCAGGGAGCGATCGAGAGCGATGGCACTGAGTCGAACCGGGCGGTGTTCACGGTCAACCTGGATGCGCCCTCGAACCAGACCGTCAAGGTGGAATACACGACCGGCGGCGGCACGGCGGAACAGGAGACGGACTACCTCGCCGCCAGCGCGCTGCTGACGTTTCAGCCAGGAGAGGTTGCCAAGACCATCGAGGTGGAACTCGTCAACGACACCGTTGTGGAGCCGGACGAGACGTTCGATCTGGCCTTGGACAACGCCATTAACGCGATGCTCAACGAGCAAGCCAGCAAGGCAACGGTGGCGATCACGGACAACGATCCGATTATCTCGGCGATCGCCGATGTCGTGACCCAGCCCGGACAAACCGCCGAAACGACCTTCACCGTGCGCGATCCGCGCAACCTCGGCGCCGACTTGCAGATGACGCTCGATTCCAGCGATCCGACCCTTCTGCCCGTGAGCGCCATTCTCCTTGAAGGCACGGATAAGACGCGCACGATCAGCGTCACACCGAGTGTGCTGCTGAGCGGCGTGGCGACCGTGACCGTCACGATCAACGACGGCCAGGTGATGGCATCGAGCGCATTTCAAGTGATAGTTCAGCCCACCCTCGCCGTCACTGGCAGCACGGCGATCGAGCAGGACAGCGGCACCGGGCCGAGCGTTAATTTCAGCGTCGCCCTCAGCGTGCCTTCGAATCAGGTCGTCCGAGTATCTTACGCTGCCACGGGCGCCAGCGCCCAGCCGGATGCGGATTTTGCGCCGACGGAAGGCGCGCTTGAGTTTCAGCCCGGCGACACCAGCAAGATAGTTGGAGTTACGCTGGTGAACGATACCATCGAGGAAGGCAGCGAGGATTTCAAGTTGACTCTTGGCAGACCGGAAAACGCTCTCCTTCTTAAAGGCCAGGAAACCGCCACGGGCGTCATTCTCGACAACGATCCGGTGGCGACTGCAATCTCTGATCTGACGACACCGGATGGACAGCCGGTCGAAGCGACCTTCCGCGTGACGGATCCGGCGGGGCTGGGAGCGGGCCTTAACATCGCCGTTCAGTCCAGCGACGCGACGCTGCTGCCATCGGACCAGATCACCATTCGCGCTGAAGGCAACGAGCGGACCATCCGCCTGGCTCCCGTCTCCGGCCGCAGCGGGCAGAGTACGATTACGCTTTCCGTGAACGACGGTCAGGTCGTTTTCGAGCGCAGTTTCCGAGTCGCGGTCCTGCCCGTGATCACGGCCAGCGGCGGCTTGGTGGTGGAGGGCGACGGCACGGCCAACATCGCGATGACCTTCACCGTGCGGCTGAGCGCGATTTCATCGGAAACGGTGGAGGTGCAGTACGCCACGGGCGGCGGCACGGCTCTGCCGGGCGCCGATTACCTTGTGGCCTCCGGCACGCTCACGTTCGAGCCAGGCGAAACGAGCAAGACGGTGCGCGTCACGATCGTCAACGACGCCGCGCGCGAAGCGGACCAAACATTCAACCTCCTGCTGAGCAATCCGGTGCGTGCGGTCGTGCCGCCCGGCCAGGACTCGGCCAGCGCGTTCATTATTGACAACGACCCGGTCGTTTCGCCGATGAAAGACCTGGTGGCCGAGCCGGGCCAGGCGGTGGAAGCGTTCTTCACCGTGCGCGATCCGTTTGACCGCGGCGCGGCGCTGGACATCACCGTTCAGTCGAGCGACTCACGTCTGATCCCGCCCGCGAACATCAGCCTGGGTGGCACTGGACCGACACGCACTTTGACGTTGATCCCGGTGGCTGGCCTAGCAGGCGAGGCGGAGATCACAGTGACGGTCAATGACAGCCAGACGACCGCCTCGCAGACCTTCAAGGTGACGGTGGCGCCCATCTTGACGGTGTCGGGCGAGACCGTCATCGAAGGCGACACGGGCGCCGGTCCGACAATCCACTTTGCCGCGCGCCTGAGCCAGCCGTCCAACCAGACGGTGCGCGTGGACTATCAGACCGCCGGCGGAACCGCTGAGGCTGGTTCTGATTACGCGGCCCGCAGCGGCACTTTGGTGTTCCAGCCCGGCGAGACGAGCAAGACCGTGGAAGTCAACGCTGTCAACGACCGCACACGTGAAGACGACGAGACGATCAATCTGATGCTCAGCAACCCGGTCAAAGCGGCGATCGAAGACGGACGGCACAGCGCTGCGGGCGTCATCGTTGACAACGACCCGGTCATCTCAGCCATTGGCAACCTCATCACCCAGCCGGGAGTGCCGATTCAGACGTCGTTCACGGTGCGCGACCCGCGCGACCTGGGCTCGATCTTGAGCATTACGGCCACTGGGACCGATGCGCGCGTTGTCCCATTGCAGAACATTCAGCTTGGCGGCGTCGGTTCAGTACGGACGCTGACGATCATTCCTGCGGCTGATTATGCCGGCGTCGCTACGATCACTTTGGCCGTCAACGATGGTCAAGCCGTGGCTTCGTCTGCATTTGACGTGACGGTCTTGCCGGCGTTGACGCTTTCCGGCGGCAAGGCGATCGAGGGCGATTCCGGCGCAGGTCCGGTGATTACGTTCACGGCGCGCCTGAGCCAGCCGTCCAACCGGGTTGTGACCGTCAGTTACCGATCGGGCGGGGGCAGTGCCCAGGCTGGCGCGGATTACGAAGCCAGCGCCGGCTTGTTGACGTTCCAGCCCGGCGACGTCAGCAAGACGGTCTCGGTGCGGGTGCTCAACGACCTGTTGCTGGAAGACCACGAGACCTTCAATCTGACGCTGAACGGTCCGACAAACGCAATCCTCGAGGCCGACCCGCAGAGCGCCGAAGGCGTGATTCTTGACAACGACCCGGTGGTTTCCGACCTCGGCAACGTGACCGTGCTGTCCGGCCAGACCACCAGCTTGAATCTGTTCGTGCGCGACCCGCAGGGACTTGGCAGTCAACTGCCGATGACAATCCAGTCGAGCAATCCGCAGTTTTTGCCGGTCGCCGCCATCGGTGTGACCGGCACCGGCTCCAATCGCAAGCTGGCCATCACACTGGCGACGGACGCTCGCGGCGCTTCTACGATTACCATCACGGTCAATGACGGCCAGGTCAGCGCCAGCACAACGTTCACCGCGGCAACACCGGTGCGGATCGCGTCCTGGAGATCCGCGGCGGCGCACGGCGCAGGCGCAGGCGAGGCGCTGCTCAAAATCCCGGACGATGGCAGTTTCTCCGAGCCGCGCAGCAGCGGCCTCAGGCGGTTGGTGGTGAAGTTCGATGGTCCAATTGCCCCGGGCAGCTTCCAGGCCGCCCATGTGCAGTTGGCCGGCGTGTCTGCCGCCGACGGCAGCCCTGTGAACTTGACAAACATCGCGGTCAGCACGTCGCTCCAGGACGGCGGCACGACGGGTGTGATCATATTCAGCAGCAAGCTGCCCGACTCTGCGCGTTACCTCGTCAGGCTCGTCGGCGTGACGAACTCCATCGGCCAAGCGATCTACGGCGAGTCCGATCGAATCCTGACGGCTCTCGTGGGCGATGTGAACGGCGACTTGATCGTCCAGAACAGCGATGCCGACCTGCTGAAAAGTCTGCGGGGCGCAAATCCGATTGATCCTGCATCGGCAAGCCAAGTCCGCGCAGATTTGACCACGAATGGCCGGATTAACAACACCGATTTAGGAGGTCTCTACTCCGTGCGGGGGCATGATGCTCGCGCCGTTGCGAACCCGGTTCCGGCCGGTCCACGCCTGATGCTGGCTCGAACCGCCGCTGTAAAGGGATACGCTGCCTCCGATGTCACAGAAGCTGTCGCCAACGACGCGTCTGCCGTTGCTGTGCCTGAAGAAAATCGCGTCAACAGCACAGCGCCGGTTACCGAACCGCTGGCTTTCTTGCCGGCTGACAGCGCTGGCTCAATGTGGTGGATTGCGGCCGCTTCCAGCCTTAGTTTTGGCCAATTCCCTGTCGCGATGGTTGAACGCGGCTTGGACCATTTTATCATGAGTGGCTTGGGCCAGACCAGTCTGGCGCTCAGTTCCGTCTTGGGAAGTTCTGGCTTGGCCTCGTTCCCGTATCTTGGGTTCGACACGCAATGGCCTGGAGATAAGCTCGCGCCGCTGGCCAACGCCCAGTTTCCGTTGTCAGGCGGCTTCATGATGCTGCTGCGGCAAAGGGATCGGGTCTCTCGCCCATGAATACACTGTTCTCATCAAGTTCATCCGCCGGCAACTCTGCCGCTCTGGGCCGGGGAAGACTGGTTCTATCTGTGCTGCGGTTGTTCCCTGTTTTCCTTTGTCTGGTCTGTTTTGCCTCAAGAACGTTGGCTGCCTACACGATCTCCCTCCGTAACAACGGTTTTTCGGCTGCCACAGTGGCGCCAGGTTCCACTTTCGATTTGGACGTTTCGCTTATCTCTGACGCGCTGGATCGGCATAATTCCGCCATTCTTCGTCTCTCTTTTTCCGCGCCAGGTCTCATTTATCAAGCCTATAAATGGGCTGAACCCTACCAAGACAGCACCTCGGATGATGATTCCAAGCCGTTGAAAAGCTCATTGCCGGTGAGGCTCAGTTCAGACACTCTTTCTGGCTCGGGTTATCCAACCGGAGTCGTGGACGTGGAACTCTCAAATGTCATTGACCAAGGCCCGCCCTTCGGAACAGGCAGACTATTGACCCTGGCCTTTCAAGTGCCGGCAGATTACAGCGGCGCAGGAAACATAATCATCAGTGCCGTGCCTGATACGTTTGCCGATGGCTTTATTCCTGTGCCTGCACTGGCTGGAAGTGGCTTCACACTGAGTATTGGGCCGGCCGCTACCGGTTACGCGGTGTGGAAAGGCAAATTCTTCAGTGTCGGCGAAGAAGCCTTGGCGATGCCATCGGCTGATCCGGATCAAGATGGCCTGCCTAACGCTGCCGAATACGCCTTTGCTCTGGATCCCCGCAATCGCACTGCGCAAGACCACCTTCCTCATATTTTCCTCGATAATGGGCAAATCCAACTTCGCTATACTCGTCCGGCGGAAGCTCCTGATCTGTCCTATGATCTCCAGTACACGGAAGATCTACAAGTGTGGGTCGCTGCTCGTCTTGGCGTAGATTACACGTTGATCTCCATTATTCCCGGGAGCGAGACGACTCTGACAACGACCCTGCAAATCCTGCCGGGAAACTTCTCTAACCGTTTCTACCGCATAGCTATTCATCTTCAGTAGGGTTGTTGCGGCGGACGATGGATTCTTCAGGTGTGGAGTAATTGGGTTGTCAATTCCTTCTGCACAAAACGAAAAAATTAACAGCCTCATCCAAGGAGCTGATGATCAGCCGTAGCCTGTGAATAACGTGTGAGCAAGTTTTTCTGGCGCAAAATCAGTTGGGTAGATATAGGTAAGAGTAGGTAGAAACGGGTTTGATTTGGAAATGAAGTGACCTGCACGTGACATGATATGACGACTGAGATCAACCCCAATGAAGCGACCCAGTATTTTGGGGAGTTTCTTTATAAAGTTGATCCGAGTCATCGCGTGATGCTCCCATCGGAATGGCGTCAGGAGGGCGCACCCGTATTGTTCACAATCACTCCCTGGCCGTTAGACCGGAAGGAGTACTTGTTGGTGCTGCCCCCTGCTCGTTGGTCCGTCTTCATGGAGAATCTGAGGAAGCAATCGTTATCCAACGAGAGCGTCGCCATCGCAGAAAGGTTGATAAGCTCGCGTTCAAGACGGGTTTCGCTCGATAGATTTGGGCGGCTTCCTTTGCCACCGGAACTTGTAAAAGTAATTGGAATTGAGAGAGATGCACAGCTTGTTGGGCGACTGGACAAGTTTGAGGTGTGGCACCCGGACATTTACGCGGCGGCGCAGCGTGACACCGAAAAAGCCGCCGCGGAGATCATCAGGAGTATTACCGTATGAGCCTGGGAATTCTACTTTCGATCAGCCACTGTATTGGCCAATGGCGACAGGAATCCAATCCGTTTCGGACAGACCGGCCAAAGCGGCTGTCACCGTTCGTTGAAGTCAAACCGGTTGATCTACGGCCTGTGGTTCCAGAGCTGAGCGCGGCTCGAATGGCGGCGTCGCAATTGCCTCAAGGGCAGAAAATTCCAGAGACGCCTGCGGTGAGCCAATCCGGTATGCCTGCGGAAAGAGGTTCTGGCAAAGGCGGGAGAGCGGCTCTTGCCCTGGCATCACGCGCCAATTTCATGCGGACGGGCCTGGCACGGCTGGCCGTTGGCACTATCTGCTGCCTGCTGGCCGCCGGTGTTGGCGGTTACGGGATGCTGCAAGTCAGGCACAAGAGGGAGATGCTGGCTTCGGGGCGGGAGATCAAGCGGCTTGAGAATGAACTGGGCAAGGTGCTGCAGGAGAACCAATTGCTCAGAACGTACCTGGCAACTCAACGCGCGTCCCAAGCCATTCGTGACGCGCAGAAGGAAAAGGCCAAGCCGGTCGCTCACGTTCGGACGAAGTAGAGGTTTCCCGGCGAAAGCGAGACGGGAACACCAGAAAAAAACCAAACATGCAGGAAAAGTTATGTTCCAAGCATTTCAGTTCAGGTGGTTGGCTGTTTTAGGCGCGTCGCTGCTGGCCGGCTTTGGCTGGCTGCAATACCGGCTCGTGGTTCTGCAGATAGTGCGGCATAAAGAACTGAGCGCGAAAGCGGAGCACTACACCCGGATGATCTATTTCACAGAGCCGTGGCGGGGGGAGATTCGGGATCGTGCCGGCAACGTTCTGGCCTTAAGCGTCCCTGTGAAAACGATTTATGCGGACCTTGCTGTTTGCGCCAATCGTCCGACTCCTGTGGCTCGCGTATTGGCCTCGCAATTGAGAACCAACGAGGCTCACGTGGCAAACCGCCTTCGCACATCACGGGTCCGCTACTCACCCAACGGCGAATCCGTTGACAAGAAGTCGGCCATTCTCAAGCGACATGTCATGCCTTGGGAGTGGGAACGGATCAAAATGGCCTTGAACCAGGAGACTTATGGCATCGATCCCCACAGTCCGAAAAGAGCCGATAAATCGCTTCTTGCCAAGTTGCGCCAGCGAGCGGTTTTCGCAGGGAATGACCAGGCCAGGGTTTATCCTTATGCGGCTTCATTCGCCCATCTGCTTGGGTATATCGGTTCGAAAATGGGAACGCCCAGCCTGGAAGGCAAAGCCGGAATCGAACGGGCTTTGGAGAAGCAATTGGCGGGTGCGCGCGGTTTTTGTGTTTCGGAGAAGGATGCCGGCGGTCATGAGTTGGTGTTCCGCCGCACGCACTGGGTCGCGCCGGTGAATGGAAATCACGTGGTGCTCACCATCGACCTGCGGTTGCAGCAGATTGTCGAACAAGCACTGGCGGAAGCCATGGTCAGGCACAACCCGCGCAATGCTTCGGCGCTCATCGTTCGTCCGCAGACGGGAGAGATACTGGCATTGGCTTCGTTGCCCGCCTTTCTGCCCCAGAATCCAGGCGCGTCCAGCCCAATCACTTGGCGCAATCCCGTGATCAGCGACATGATTGAGCCGGGTTCTACGTTCAAAATAGTGACTCTCGCGGCTGCACTCAACGAAGCCGTGGTCACATTGGATCGGTTGATCTTTTGCGAAAATGGGCGTTTCCGGCATAAAGGACTTTTCCTGCATGACCACGCACCTCACGGTTGGCTTACGGCCAAACAGGCTTTTGCCAAGTCATCAAACATCGGGCTGGCCAAAATCGCGCTCTTGTTGGGCCAGGAAAGGCTTTATTCCTATATCACAAACTTCGGTTTTGGGGAGATCACAGGCATCCCGCTGCCCAGCGAGATGCCGGGTTGGGTTCCGCACCCCACGAATTGGTCCGGCATTTCGATCACGCGCATTCCCATCGGCCATGAAGTGGCGGTGACGCAACTGCAGATGACGATGGCCTTTTGCGCCATCGCCAATGATGGCCGTCTCATGCGCCCGATGCTGATTGACAGGCTGGAAACGCCTCAGGGAGAACTGCTTGCCCAGTATCATCCGCAGTTTGTTCGATCCGTGGTCAGTTTCCAGGCGGCCCGTCAAACGAAAGCCGCCTTGAAGGCGGTCATTTCACGCGAGGGCACCGGAAAACTTGCAGACTTGGACGCCTACAGCGCCGCCGGCAAAACCGGTACCGCCCTCCAATCCAATAAACACGGTTATATCAAGGGCAAATACAGCTCCTCGTTCATCGGTTTCTTTCCCGCCGACGAACCTGAGTTGTGCATCTCCGTGGTGCTGAATGAGCCGCATAACGGCTACCTGGGAGGCTCGGTCGCGGCGCCCGTTTTCAAAGCCATTGCGCAACGCGCCGGGCCTGCTCTTGGAATTCCACCCGACAAGGGTGCATTGCCATCCTCGCAACGCTTGATTCAAGAAGCGGCAACAAAAACGCCGCCAGTCCAAAGCGTGCGTAAAGCTCTCGCGTCCGGCGCGACTGGCGACCAACCGTATGCCCGCGTAGCACAGCGATGAACCCGATTCCAGCTATGCTCGCGTTGTGTGTGGACTGGGTAGCACCCGCGTCGCGCGGGTTGGACCTATGAAGAAAACGACTCCGGCTATATTCGCGTTGTGTGTGGGCGCATTGTTGGTCGTGCGCATAGCCGTCCTTTACAGCGCCAGCGTCGGCGAGGCAGACTTGCAGAGCTTCCAAAGACAGCTTCTGTGGCTGGGGGCGGGTCTGTTGGCTGGAACTGGTGCCGCCTTGCTGGACTATCGCTGGCTGAGAAAATGGCACCTCCCCTGGATTCTGATCATCCTCGCCACCGTTCTGCTGGTGGCCGTCCTGGTTCCTGGCATTGGCGTCGAGATCAATGGCGGACGCCGCTGGCTGCGGCTGGGGGGCCAGCCCTCCGAGTTTGCCAAGGTTGCCTTGATTATCGCCCTGGCGGGTTACTGTTCACATCATCAACAACAGATGAGTGAAAGGACATGGGGATTTCTTTATCCGGCATTCATGGCGGGAACGGCCATTGCCTTGATTTTTGCGGAGCCCGACTGGGGAACGGCCCTTTTACTTGCGGCTGTGACCGCCGTGCTGCTTCTCTTTGCGGGAACGCATGGGGCTTACATTTTATCGGCGAGCATCATCGGCCTGGAAGTGCTGGTGATCCTGCTCTGTCACAGCCCGATGCGGCTGCTGCGCATCATGTCCTTTCTCGATCCGGAGAAGTATCAAAGCGGTGTCGGTTGGCAGGGCTGGCAATCCGTGCTCGCAATCGGCGCCGGGGGCCTCTGGGGACGGCCCTTTGGCGAAGGAAAACAGAAGTTCGGCTTCGTGCCCGAACAACAGACGGACTTCATATTTTCATTGATAGGCGAAGAGTTGGGCTTTGTCGGCGCCAGCCTGGTGCTGCTGGCTTATGTGTGCATCATTATCTGCGGCCTCCGAATTGCGTGGCGGACGAACGATCCTTTCGGCCAGTTTCTGGTCGCAGGAATCACCTTCTTGATCGGCCTCCAGGCTTTCATTAACATCGGAGTTGCCACCAGCAGCCTGCCGAACAAAGGCATCCCGTTGCCGTTCATTAGCTACGGCGGCTCCAATCTCATCAGCATGCTCACCTGCATCGGCCTTGTGCTGAGTGTGGTTTTCCATCCTGCAAACCCGCAGGATACGAAGCCAGCTTAGGGGCGACCGGGCAGGCTCATTTTACTACTTGCATGCTGCTTGCTTTCTGCCAGCCTCGCCCCGGAAATGCCAGCCAAGACACACCAGTGCCACCGGAAGCAACCGCACGGTCTTGCGGTTGTTCTGCACCCCGTGTCCTGGAACAACCGCACCCCTGCGGTTGTTCCACGGAAAACACCCAGAACAACCGCATGCGGTTGAATACATGTTCGATCACAATGAAAACCACATCCTCATC
>ERZ1292640.904-Hain-H43-02um-R1-904-length-24644-cov-41_pt1 | contig 24644 bp, 16 predicted proteins | sample MGYA00564404_ERZ1292640 | MGnify/ENA primary metagenome ERZ1292640 (study PRJEB36523, sample SAMEA6512636) | groundwater metagenome | collected 2019-01-08 | study: AquaDiva: Metagenomics assemblies of 32 groundwater samples | reverse complement strand
CGACGCGAGACATGTTCCCCCTCGATTGACTTCTATCATCGCCATTAGTACCTTGTCAATGGTAAACGGGCCCGTGATGGCATCAGCGAATCTGCGGTGGCGCCGCCGGCATTTTCTCCAAGCGGCCGGCATCGGCGGTGCGTTGGGAATCGCCGGCCGGCGGAAAGCGCACGCCCAGGATGCGGCCGCGCGGCTGCGCAAGACCGTTTATGGCTGGTTCCCGGCGCACTTCGGTAGTTGGGAAACGAGCGCCATCCAGTGGGACGCGCTCACGCACATCTGTTTCCGCTCCGTCGTCATCAATGGGGACGGATCGGTGTCCCGCCCCGCCGGCAACCCGCCGCGCGCGTTTGTGGACGCGGCGCACCAGCACGGAGTCAGAGTTTGCGTGCTGGTGTGGGTGAACATGCAGCAGGACAGCGATTCCTACCTGGCGAACTACCGGCAACAGGCGGCGCAGAACCTGCTGGCGTACGTGCGCGATAACGGCCTGGACGGCGTCGCCTACGACGATGAGCGCTGGACGGCGGCGAACGGGCCGCTGATGAGCCAGTTTCTGCAAACGCTGTCGCGCACCTTCAAGGACGCCAACCCGGACTATCACCTCGCCTTCGCCGCGCCTCCGGTGATCTCGGCGAACGACCGCTACGGGGTCAACTGGTTCGACTGGCCGGCGGCGGCCGAGGCGGTCGATGCCATCGTGCCGATGCTCTATACTGCGAACCCGCCCTCCATCGGTTGGACAACCAGCCCGGAGCCGTTAGCCGGCAGCCAGCCGACCCAACGGACGGTGGCGCGCGACATCGTGACACTGATGGCGGACTACTACGAGGCAGTCGCCGGGCGCAGGGACAAGCTGCTGCTGGGCGTGTCCGCGTTCCCGTGGCCCGGATACGAGTTCCGTTGCCGCACGCCGGAGCGGCTGTCGCCGATTCTGGAGCGCGGCGTGTCGCGGCCGCTCGACTACCTGGAGGCGCAGGCACGCAAGTACGGCAAGCGCCGCGACTGGAAACAGCAGGCGGCCTGGTACGTCTACCAGGACGGCGACCAGTTCGTGCAGGGTTGGTACGACGACGAGCAAAGCTGGGCGGCGAAACTGGACTACGTGAACCAGGAGGAACTAGGCGGCGTGGGCATTTGGGTTCTGGACGGCGCGAGCGATGCGCCAGCTATGTGGGACCTGCTCCGCGCCGCCTTCGGCCCGGTGAAGCCGAGAGGCGAGGAGATCGCCTGAAGTGCAGCTGATTCTGCTGTGGCTGGCGGCGGCGGCCGGTGCGGGCGGGCAGGCGGTCGTGGCCGGACGCGCCGTGGACGCCGAAACCGGGCGACCCGTGCCCGCGACCATAACGATCCGGGCGAGCGACGGGTCGATCGTCGCCGGCCATCCCAGTTTCCGCGGCGGCTTCCGATCGCCGGGCGAGTTCGCGGAACGCGTTCCGGCCGGCGAAACCGTGATTACCGTGAGCCGCGGCTGCGACTTCGTCGCGGTGCGGGAGACAGCCGTCTTGCGCGAGGGCGAGCGGCGCGAGTTCGTCTTCCCGTTGCGCCGCCGCTCGCCGCTGCGGCGCGAAGGCTGGTATGCCGGCGACCATCACGCCCACATGGTTCACGGCGAGCGGCTCATCGCGGTCGATTTTCCCTACGTAGCGCTGGCCGCGCGGGCCGAGGGCCTCGATTATCTCGCGCTTGCCCAGCACTGGAATCTCGATCCGGCCACGCCGGAAGCGCTCGACCGCGCCTGCCGCCAGGTGAGCGGGCCGGACTTCGTGCTCACCTGGAACCTGGAAGCGCCGAAGAACTACTACCGCGGCGACGTCTCCCGCTGCCTCGGCCATGGATGGACGGCCGGGATGGCCGGCCGCACCGCCGGCGCCGCTGACGCGATCCGGGAACTGCTCGATTTGAGCGCGCACGACTACGAGAGCGAGAAAGAGCCGGCGCCGAACTTCGAGAGCCACGCCCTGATCCATTCGCTGGGCGGGGTCGTCTCCTACAGCCATCCCTGCCGCTGGTGGTGGGGGAAATGGGGCGGCCGCGGCGGCTATCCGGTGGAGGAGAAGAAGTACGTCTCGAACATGGCGGCCGAGTTACCGTTCGACACCGTGGCCGGGCCTACCTACGACACGATCGACGTGCTCATGCCGCCGCAGGAGCGTGAAGCGAACGCCTGTGCGGAGAAGCTGTGGTTCCTGCTGCTCGACCACGGCTACCGCCTCCCCGCCACCGGCTCCAGTGATGCCACCTTCGACCGGCCGGGCGGAGGCCTTCCGGGCCGGGTGCGCGTCTATACGCGCCTTGAAGGCGGACTCAGCACCGCCGCGGTCGCCGAGGCCCTGCGGGCGGGGAGAAGCTTCGTCACCACCGGCCCGCTGATCACGCTTGAGATCGACGGCCGCATGAGCGGCGATGTGTTGCCGCTGGCCGGGCAGCGTTACCTGAAGGTGCGCATCCGGGCGTGGGCCGCGGGAACCTACGGCGCGGCGCTGAAGCGCGTCGAGCTGATTCGGAACGGCGCCCTCGTTCGATCTTTCAACGTCCCGGACAGCCGGACGGAATTCGAGACCGCCTTCGGCATCGAAGAGACCAGGCGGGCATGGTACATCGCGCGCTGTTTCGGCGCGGACGACAGCCAGGTCGCGATCGCCAACCCCGTCTACCTTGAGCCGCCGGACTTCCAGCCGCCGCCGCCCGCCCTGGCCGAGATCGAGGCAACCGTCACGGACGAGGAGAGCGGAGAGCCGCTAAGCGGCGCCTGGGATATCCTGCGCAGGGTTGGCAAGCGCGAGGCGCCGGAACAATCGGGAGAGTTCAGCAACGGCCGGTTCCGCCTGCGGGCGCCGGCCACCGCGCGGCTGCGCGTCCGCGTCCCGGACTACGCGCCGGCGACCCGCAGCGTCTTTCTGGATTACGCGCCTCTGCTGGAGACAACCTTCGCCCTGCAGGCCGGGCAATTGACCGGCTGGGCAACCTTCGAGAAATTCAGAGAGCTGCTCGGCAGCGTGCGGCTCGCCATCGCGCTGCACCGAGCGGAACGATGATTGCGCCGCGGCGCCACTCTACAGGCCGCGCGCCACGAGCCACAGGCCACATGCTACAAGCCCCGCGCCGCAAGCTGCTACAATTTGATCTTCATGGCCGGCCGCGTCTCGCTGTTCGTCACCTGCATCGTGGACCAGCTTTTTCCGCGGGTTGGCCTGGCCATGGCCGAGGTGCTGGAGCGGGTCGGCTGGGAGGTCGATTTCCCCGAAGCGCAGACCTGCTGCGGCCAGCCCGCCTTCAACAGCGGCTACCGCGACGAGGCCCGCCAGGTGGCCCGGCATTTTCTCCGGGTCTTCCGCGACGCTGAGTATGTGGTGGTGCCTTCCGGGTCATGCACCGCGATGATTACGCACCACTATGAGGACCTGTTTCGCAAGGAGCCGGAATGGCTGGAGGAGGCGCGGCGGCTGGCGCCCCGGGTGTGGGAGTTTTCCAGGTTCCTGCTGGAGGTCGCGCGGCTGGAGGATGTCGGGGCGCGCTTCGACGCGGTCGTGACCTACCACGACAGTTGCCACGCCCTGCGCGAGCTCAACATCCGCGAAGGCCCGCGGCGGCTGCTGGCCAAGGTTCGCGGCCTCGAAGTGCGCGAGATGGGCAAAACGGAGGAATGCTGCGGTTTCGGCGGCACGTTCTCGGTGAAGTTCCCCGAGGTGTCGGGTGGCATGGCGCGCACGAAGATCGAGTCGATCGTCGAGACCGGCGCCGATTACGTCGTCTCGATCGATTCGAGCTGCCTGATGCAGATCCAGGGCGTGCTCGCGCGGGCCGGCCTGCCGGTCGGGACGATGCACCTGGCCGAGGTGCTGGCCCGCCAATAGCGGAACCTATGGCCGCTCTGTACCAGATCAACATCCGCAAGGCCCTGGCCGACGCGCGGCTGCAATCGGCCATCTACGCCTCCACCGGCCGGCTGATGGACCACCGGCGCCACGCCATGGCCCCCGACGCGCTGCCCGACTATCAGGAACTGCGCACGCAGGCCAATCTGATCAAGAAGCACACCATCGAGAACCTGGATCACTACCTGGAGCAGTTTGAAGTTCAGGTCGCGGCCCACGGCGGCAAAGTTGTCTGGGCCAAGGATGGCGGCGAAGTGGTCGAGTTCCTCGGCGAGTTGGCCAAGGAGAAAGGCGCCCGGCTCATCGTCAAGTCGAAGTCGATGACCACCGAGGAGATCGATCTCAACGAGCGGCTCGGCCACCAGCACCTGGAAACGGTGGAGACCGACCTGGGCGAGTACATCATCCAGCTTGCCGGCGAGCGGCCCTACCACATAGTAGCCCCGGCGCTGCACCTGACGCGGTATGAAGTGGCCGAGATATTCACCCGCCACCTGGGGGTCGAGAACGAGACTGCTCCCGAGAAGCTGACCAAGATCGCGCGAGCGACGCTGCGGCAGAAGTTCCTGGCCGCCGACATCGGCGTCACCGGGGCGAACTTCCTGGTGGCCGATTCCGGCGCGGTCGTGCTGGTGGAGAACGAAGGCAACGCGCGGATGTCCACCACCGCGCCGCGCATCCACGTGGCCGTGGCCGGCATCGAGAAGCTGGTGCCGCGCGCCCAGGACCTGGCGGTTTTCCTGAAGCTGCTCGGCCGCAGCGCCACCGGCCAGCCGCTGACGGTGTACACGTCGTTCCTGTCCGGGCCGCGCCGCGGCGAGGAGATCGACGGCCCCGACGAGTTTTACGTGGTGCTGCTCGACAACGGGCGCACCCGCGTGCTGGCCGACCGCGACAAGCGCCAGTCGCTTTACTGCATTCGCTGCGGCGCCTGCTTGAATCACTGCCCGGTCTACCGCAAGATCGGCGGGCACAACTACCCTTGGGTGTACTCGGGGCCGATCGGCGCCATCATCTCGCCGCAGTTCATGGGCCTGACGCACGATCCCTGGCTGCCGTTCGCCTCCAGCCTGTGCGGGGCTTGCGCCGAGGTCTGTCCGGTCAAGATCGATATCCCACGGCTCCTGCTGGAGCTGCGCTCGGAAGTGGTGAAGGCCGAGGAGCGCCAGCCCGGCCGCCGCCTGGAGCGCCTCGCCTTCCGCGCCTGGGCGTGGGTGATGCGCCATCCGCGCATCTATGAAATGCTGGGGCTGGCGGCCGGAGCGCTGATGGGCGAAGGCGACGGAAAGGGATGGCTGAGCCGCGCACCGGCGCTCATGAACTGGGGCCCGCTGCGCGCCTGGCTAAGCCAGCGCGACCTGCCGCCGGCCGGCCGGAGCTTCCGGCAACTGTGGCGGGTGCGGAGCGCAAGGGTCAAGAGCTGATGTCGCGCGAATACGTGTTGCATAAGACGCGGACGGCGCTGGGGCGCAACGTGGGACAAGCGCCGGCGCCGGCGCCGCCAGTGCGGCTGCGTATACCTCAAGTAGATGTTGAAGTCCGCCTCGCCAATTTCTTCCAGGCGCTTGAGAAGCTGGCTGGCAAGACCAGCCGGGCCGGGTCGCCGGCCGAGGCGCGCGCCTACGTCGCCGCGCTGATCGGTGACCGGCCGGCGGTCGCCTCCAACGCGCCGTTCCTGCGCGAGTGCGGCATCCCCGGCCTGCCTTCGGTAAGAACGGATTTCACCGGCCGCGAGGCGCTCCGGGCGGTCTGCGCCACCGCGGATTTCGGCATCACCAGCGCCGACTACGCGCTGGCCGACACCGGCACGCTGGTCCTGCTCTCCTCCAGCCAGGAGGCGCGCATGATCTCGCTGCTGCCGCCGGTGCACGTGGCGCTGGTGCCGCGGGAGAGATTGCTCACCGGGTTGGACGAGTTGCTGACCCTGCTCCCGCAGCCGTCGGAGCAGACGAGTTCGATGGTGCTGATCACCGGCCCGAGCCGCACCGCCGATATCGAGCAGATCCTGGTGCGCGGCGTCCACGGGCCGGGGGAAATTCATGTAGTGGTGGTCTGACACAGGAGATGCGATGAAACGCTGGATCATGATTTCGCTTCTGACAGGCGCGGCCATGACGGTCTTCGCCCAGGTTGGCGAGATATCCATCAGCGCCGGGCAGTCGAAGTTCCGCAACAACGTGCTGGGATCGGCCGACGGCGTGGAGTACAAGGTGGAATCCGACTTCCGCCTCGGCTTCCGGTTCACCTTCAACAACGACCGGTTTTACGGGCACGAGATCGGCTACGCTTACAACCACGGCAGCTTCAAGGCGGAGACCACGCCGCCGCAGTCGGTCGGCATGCCGGTGCACCAGGGTATGTACAACTTCCTGATGTACGGGACGCGCGAGGGCTCCCCGGTGCGGCCCTTCGTTACCGGCGGCGGCCACTTCAGCACCTTCTACCCGCCGGGCGCCTCGGTGTTTTCCGGCAACGGTGTGACCAAGTTCGGATACAATTACGGCCTCGGGATTAAGGCGCGGGTCACCTCGATGTTCCTGATCCGTTTGGACCTGCGGAACTACATCACCGCCAAGCCATTCGGAGACTCCTTCCGCGATCAGAAGGGCATGCTGAACCAGCTCGAGGTTTCGGCCGGCCTGGCGCTGGCCTTTTGAGGTCGCCCATGCCGCGCACCTTGAATCTCCGGTGGTTTCTCGGCGGCGGCTTCCTCCTGCTGCTGGTGCTGGCCCTCACCGCGCAGCACGGAGGCGTGGAAGCGGTCGAGATCGGCAAGCACAACGCCGCCTTGTTGCCGAACGGCAAGGAGGCGGACGGCATCATCGGCGACTTCGTCCTGCGCAACGACAAAGTCCAGGCGCTGGTGGCCGGCAACCTGCCGCTGCGCCGCGCCAACATGAGCACCGAGTACCGTTTCCCGGTGCCGGGCGTGGTCTATGACCTCGACCTGGTGGGCAGCGGCAACGACCAGCTCACCGCCTTCCGGCCCGGCGACCAGGGCGGGGAACTCTCCTGGGTGCGGGTGGCGAGCGACGGCCGCAGCGGCGCGGCCGCGGTGGAGGCCGTTCGCACCGCCGCCAAGGGCGACGGTCTCTACGTGCGGCACGAGTACAAGCTGGAGCGCGGCTGGCAGCACCTTCTGGTCACCTCGACCTGGCGCAACGAGTCGAGCGAAGCGAAGAAGATCACGCCGGCGCCGGCCTGGAAGGCGTTCTCGGAGGAATGGCAGGCCGGCGAGATCCGCATCGGCGACAGCATCGACCCCTTCGACAAGCGGGCCTACGCCTGGGCGCCGGTTGGCGCCCCGCCGCCGAAGGTGGAGGAACTGGCGCCGGGCAACGAGCGATCCTACGCGGTTGCCCTGGCCGTGGCCGATTCGCCGGCGGCCGCCTATGGAGTGCTCGCCGGCCTTTCGGCTGCCACCGGCGAATTGACCGGTGAGGCGCGCGACGCGGCCGGGGCGCCCGCGGTGCACGCCGCGATCAGGATCAACGTGGAGGGACGCTGGCTGCCCGCCTATCCCGATGCGCAGGGGCGCTTCCGCTTCCGGCTGCCGTCGGGCCGCTACGAGGCCGACTTCCACGAGATCGGCCGCGAGGTCGAGACCCGGGCCTTCACGGTGGCGCCTGACAAGCCCGCCAGGCTGGATTACCCGCTGCCACCGGTAACGGCGGTGATGTTCGACATCCGCGACCAAAGCGGGCAGCCTTCGCCCGCCAAGGTGCAGTTCATCGGGCGTGAGGGCACGCCGACGCCGGACCTCGGCACGCCCCTCCGCGCCCACGGCTGCGATCACCAGTACCACTCGCACGACGGGCAGTTCACCCAGCAGGCGCCGCCCGGCCGCTACCTGGTGCGCATCACCCGCGGCCCGGAGTACGACCTGGTCGAGCGGGAGATCGAGGTGAGCGCCGGCCAGACGGCCACGGTTGCAGCCACGCTGCGGCGCACCGTCGATACGCGCGGGTGGATCTCGACCGACTACCATTCCCACTCGACGCCGAGCGGCGACAATTACTGCAACACCAACGACCGCCTCACCAACTTCGTCGCCGAGCAGATCGAGTTCGCGCCCACCACCGAGCACAACCGCATTTACGACTGGCAGCCGTACATCGACCGGCTGGCCATCGGGCGCCACATCAAGACCATCATCGGCATCGAGCTGACCGGCTCCGGCCAGCACTTCAACTCCTTCCCGCTGCCCCGCACGCCGCTGGCGCAAGACGGCGGCGCGCCAGTGTGGAACTACGATCCGCGGCTGAACGCCATCGTGCTGCGCGAAATGGGCGGCGGCGGGCCGGACCGCTGGGTGCAGGCCAACCACCCCATCGTCGGCGAGGTGTTCAACGACCGCGACCGCGACGGCGTGGCCGACGGCGGCTTCGCCGGCTTCGAGCGCCTGATCGACGCCGCCGAGGTCTGGAGCACCGAGATCTTGAACCTGAACGCCAGCTACCAGATCGAACGCGGCGGCAAGGCGACCAGGCTCGAAAACCGCACCTTCGGCTGGCTCCAGATGCTCAACCAGGGCCGGCACGTCTGGTGCGTCGCCGTCAGCGACGCGCACGGTGTCTTCACCAGCGGCGTCGGTGCCTGGCGCACCTACGTGCCCAGCTCGACCGACGATCCGCCCGCGATCGACCACAAGGAGGTCATCCGCAACTCCAAGGCCGGCCGCATGATGATCACCAACGGGCCGTTCCTTCAGGTGACCACCGAGGACGGGCTGCCGATCGGCTCCGCGGTCGTCTCCGCCGGCGGCGTGGGCTTGAAGGTGAAGGTGCAGGCGCCGGACTGGATGGAGATCGACCGCGTGCAGGTGCTCGTCAATGGCCGCCAGCGCCCGCAGGACAACTACACCCGCGCCAGCCACCCGCGGATGTTCCGCGGCGGCGCGGTGAAGTTCGAGGAAACGCTGCGCGTCGCTCTTCAGGAGGACGCGCACCTGATCGTGGTGGCCATCGGCGAGAAGTCGGACCTGAGCAAAGGCTGGGGCCGGGCCTGGCCCTCGGCCATGCATCCGCTCGCCTACACCAACCCGATCTACGTGGACCTGGACGGCAAGGGCTTCAAGGCAAACGGCGACACGCTGGGCCACCCGGTGCTGGTGGCGGGCCGGCCGAAGTCGTAAGATAGTCGATAGCGGGTCTTAGGGAGGTGCTATGTTAAGCAGCCGACGTTTCTTCAATCGGACGCTTCAAGCGCTCGCGCTCGCGTGTTTGAGCGTACCGGCTCACGCGCAACTGGCCCAGACCGCCGGACGCATCAGCGATCCCAGCGGCAGCGTGGTTCCCGACGCCAGAATCACCATCGTCAACGTCGAGACAGGGGTGGTCCGTGAAGCCCGCTCGAACGAGCAGGGCTACTATACCGTCCCGTCGCTCGCGCCTGGCAACTACGAGATCCGGGTCCAGAAAGAGGGATTCAAGTCCGTGGTCCGTAGCGGCATCAAGCTGCTGGCGGACGACAAGGCCCGGGTGGACTTCGTGCTGGAACTCGGGGCGGTGGTGGAGACGGTGAACGTCACTAGCGATGTGCCTTTGCTGGCCACCGAGTCCTCCGATCTCGGCAAGTCGATCACCACTTACGAGTACAACCGGTTGCCGCTCATCCAGGTCGGGCGGATGCGGCAGCCGGCCAATTTCCTGTTCCTCACTCCGGGTGTGCACGGACTCCTCGACCTCAACGGCAACGAGAACGTCTCGGCCACCAACCAGATCCAGGTCCACGGCAGCTTCAAGCAGAACACCGAGGTGCTGCTGGACGGGCTGAGCGGCGGGCAGTCGCGCACCATCGGCAGCATGAACGAGATGTCGCCGCCGGTGGACGCAGTGCTGGAGTTCAAGATCCAGAGCAGTCAGGTCTCGGCCGAATACGGCCACAGCGGGTCGGCGGTGGTGAACTTCACCATCAAGAGCGGCACCAACGACCTGCACGGCAGCGGGTTCGAGTACCTGCGCAACGACAAGCTGGACGCGCGGAACTGGTTTGCGCCCGAGCGCGCCCTCACCCGCCAGAACGAGTTCGGCGCCACCGTGGGCGGCCCCGTCTGGCTGCCGAAGATTTACAGCGGCAGGGACAAGACCTTCTTCTTCTTCGCCTACACCGGCTCCCGCAAGCGCGGCATGGACAACATCGAGCGCGTCCGCATCGCGACCCCGGAGTTCGCGCGCGGCGACTTCAGCGGGCTGGTGGACGCCCGCGGCAACCGCGTCCCCATCTACGACCCGCGCACCACGCGGCCCGACGGGCGCGGCGGCTTCCTCCGCGACCCGTTTGCCGGCAACCTGCTCCCCTCCGGAAGGCTGGACCCGGTGGCCGTCAAGACGGCGGAAATGCTCCCCCGGCCTAACACCGCCGGAGTGGGCGGGCTCAACTACCAGGACTGGATCGGCGAGCAGTTGCTGGACCCCGACGTGGTCACCACCAAGATGGACCACCTCATCTCGCCGAAACAGAAGTTCTTCTCGACCTTCAACTGGAACCGCATCCCCCGGCTCCGCAACCGCGTGCCGCTGCCCGACCCCGTCAACGACGGCTTCATCCAGGACATCACCAGCCGGGTCTTCCGGCTCAACCACGACTACTTCGCCCGTCCCGCGCTGCTTAACACGCTTTCGCTCGGTTACAACCGCTTCCGCAACCCGGCCGGCACGCGCAGCTTTAACGGCGGCTGGCCGGCCAAACTAGGCCTGACCGGCGTACCCGGCAGTATGTTCCCCGTCTTCAGCTTCACCAACGGCTATCCCACCCTGGGCAGCTCTGGCTACAGCGACAACATCGACCAGACCTACTTCCTGCGCGACGCCGTCACCTGGACACACTCGAGCCACGTCTCGAAATTCGGCTTCGAGGTGCGCTGGAACCAGTGGAACGACGTGTCGCAATCCAACACCAGCGGCACTTACAGCTTCAACTCGCTCGGCACGGGATTGCCGGGGAGCCCGGCCACCGGCGACGGATTCGCCAGCTTCCTGCTGGGCGAGGTGCATTCGGCCAGCCTGAGCTATCCCTCCACCGCGGGCACGCGCCGGCCTTACTGGGCGTGGTTTGCGCAGGACGACTGGAAGTTGACCTCCACGCTGACGCTGAACCTGGGCTTCCGGTTTGAGCTTGATCTGGCGCCCTACGAGGCCTCCGACCGGCACAGCATCGTGGACCTGAGCGTTGCCAATTCCCGCGCCGGCAACCTCCCCGGAGCGCTGGTGTTCGCAGGCAAGGGCCAGGGGCGGACCGGCCGGCGCACCCTCACTGCCAACGACTATTCGGGCTGGGGACCCCGCATCGGTTTCGCCTGGCGGCTGGCCGCGAAGACGGTGATGCGCGGCGGCTACGGCATCTACTACTCCAACAACAACCTGGGTCTTTCCACTGCCGGCTTCAACATCTCGGCCAACTTCTCCTCGGTGGACAACGGCATCAATCCCGCCTTCCGCATGCGCGAGGGCTTCCCGCAGAACTTTTCCCGCGAACCGGCGATCGACCCAACCCTGCTGAACAACCAGAACGCCACCTATCTTGAGCCAACCGCTGCCTCCATGCCGCGCACGCAAAACTGGAGCCTCGGGTTTCAGCACGAGCTGAAGCCGAACCTGCTGGCCGAGGCGACCTACATCGCCAACCATAACACCCGCCAGGTCGAGCCTCAGATCATCAACATCAACCAGGTCCACCCTCGTTACCTGACGCTCGGCAACGTTCTGACCAACAGCATCACCTCCCAGGTGGCGCGCGACGCGGGCTTCACTCTGCCCTATCCCGGATTCACCGGTTCGGTGGCCCAGGCGCTGCGCCAGTATCCGCAGTACCGCACCCTCACGGCCGCCAACGCCAAGGCCGGAAAATCGATTTACCACGCCATGCAGGCCCGGCTGGTCAAGCGCCTCTCTTCCGGGTTCACTCTCGATGCCTCGTACACGCTCTCGAAGAACATCGGCTACAACAACCCGTCGTTCGCCGGGCGCGGCGGCGCCGACGTCGTGCTTCAGGACAACTTCAACCGCGCGCTCGAGCGGGCCATCCTGCCCTTCGACATCCCGCAGGCCTTCCTGCTGCACTACTCTTACGAACTGCCCTGGCGCGTCAACGGGGGGCTGGACAGGCTGGTCTCCGGCTGGACCGTCTCCGGGATTCACCGCTACCAGAGCGGCAACCCGCTGCCCATCTATATGCAGAACACACTGCCTATCTTCAACCGGGTGCTGCGGCCGAATCGTGTGGCTGGCGCGAACCCGGTAACCGGCGTCTCCAACGCGGAGTTCGAGCCTAACCGCGACCGGGTGATCAACCCCGGCGCCTTCGCCGCGCCGGGCGCCTTCCGCTTCGGCGACTCAGCCCCGTACCTCCAGGAACTCCGCAACTTCGCCGTGCTTGGCGAGGACTTCTCGCTGACCAAGAACACCAAGCTCACCGAGCGCGTCGCCACCGAGCTGCTGGTCCACGTCATCAACGTTTTCAACCGGCACCGCTTCGGCGAGGTCGAGGGCAATTTCAGCAACGCCGCCTTCGGCCGCGTCCGTTCCGCCAGCTTCCCCCGCTTCATCCAGGTGGGCTTCCGGATCAGATTCTGAGGGCGCGGCGTTACGCCGCCGGCTGGCCTTGTGGCAGGCTCTCTGTTGTGGTAGTGGTATTACAAGCAGCACATGTCTTCCGTTTCGGTTCGACTCCCCGACGAAGTCGCAAGAGGCCTCACTAAGCTGGCCCGGCTGACCGACCGGCCGAAGTCCTACTTTATCGTGAAGGCGCTGGAATCCTACCTCGCCGAGTACACCGACTACCAGGTGGCCCTGGATCGCCTCAGGGACAAAGACGATCCCGTGGTTTCCTCGGCCGAGCTGCGCCGCCTGTTGGCCGCCGGGGAGTGACTTGGCGGTGAGCGCAAAGATCACCAGTGACGGCTTCCTCGTACTGCGGGTCGCTCACCGGCGCGAGGTCTACAGGCGAGGCCGGCCCTGACTGTGGCCAGGCTGGCCGCCCTCGCTATAATTAAAAGACAGCATGCTCGCCCAGAAACTCAAGGAGCACGGCGTGGTCGGAGCGGGCGGCGCCGGGTTTCCCACTTACGTCAAGGCGGGCGCCGAGGTCGAGTTCATGATCGCCAACGGCGCCGAGTGCGAGCCGCTGATCCATAAAGACGTCGAGCTGATGGAGAACTTCCCGGCCGAGATTGTCTCCGGCCTGAGCCTGATGCAGAAGGCCACCAAGGCGCGCCAGGGGAAGTTCGGCGTCAAGGAGAAGAACGCCCGCGCGGCGGAGGCCATCCGCGCCCAGGTCAAGTCGAAGCCCATCGAACTCGTGTTCCTTGGGGACTTCTATCCCTCGGGCGACGAGTACGAACTTGTTTACATCGCTACCGGGCGGCTGATTCCTCCCGCCGGCCTCCCCCTCCAGGTGGGCTCGGTGGTGAACAACGTCGAAACGCTCTACAACGTCCATCAGGCGAATAAGGGCATCCCGGTGACCGACAAGTTCATCTCCGTCAGCGGGGCGGTCCGCGAGCCGAAGTCGTTCTGGATCCCGGTGGGCGCTTCGTTCCGCGACGTGATCGAGCTGGCCGGCGGTGCGGCAGTGCCGCAATTCGGCGTCGTGGTCAACGGCATCATGATGGGGACGCTGACGCTCGACCTCGATGACGTGGTCACCAAAACCACTGCCGGGCTGATCCTGCTGCCCAGGGAGCATCCGGTGATCGATCGCAAGACCCGCACGCCCGAAGCGCAAAACCGCATCGGCAAGTCGGCCTGCGACCAGTGCAGCTATTGCACCGAGTTCTGCCCGCGCTACTTGCTCGGCTACGAGATAGTGCCCCACAAAGTCATGCGCAGCCTGGGTTTCACGCTCACCGGTGCGCCCATCTGGAACCAGTGGGGCCAGCTCTGCTGCGCCTGCGGGCTGTGCACGCTCTACGCCTGCCCCGAAGACCTCTACCCGAAAGAGGCGTGCGACCAGGCCAAGCAGGACCTGCGCACCGCCGGAATCAAGTTCGTGCAGCAGAAGGAAGTGCTGGTGCATCCGATGAAGGAGGCGCGGCGGGTGCCGCTGGCGATGTTGCGCCGGCGTCTACGTGTCGAGGAGTACGAGCGCGAGACTCCCTACCAGGCCCTGGCCTTCCGGCCGCAAAGCGTTCGGGTGAAGCTCCTGCAACACGCGGGCACGCCGGCCCGGGCGGTGGTGCAGCCGGGCGACCGCGTCGAGAAGGGAACCCTGATCGGGCGCATCGCGGAGAAGGAACTGGGCGCCAACATTCACGCCAGCATCGCCGGCAGGGTGGCGGCGGTGACGGAAACCTACGTCGAGATACGGGCATAACTATGGCGCGCAACTCAATCGGCTTGATCGAACTGAGCAGCATCGCCGCCGGCTTCGAGGCCTGCGACGCCATGCTGAAAGCGGCTGACGTCGAGCTGCTGCTTTCCCGCTCGATCTGCTCGGGCAAGTACATGGTGATGGTACGGGGCGACGTGGCCGCGGTCGAATCGAGCGTCAACGCCGGCTCACGGGCCGGGAACTTTTCCGTCATCGATACGTTTGTTATTCCGAATGTGGACGAGCAGGTGTTCCCTGCCATCAGCGGGTCCACCAAGGTTGAGGCGCTCGAGGCGCTCGGCGTGATCGAGTCCTTTTCGGTGGCCTCGCTGATCGAGGCGGCCGACGCGGCCGCCAAGGCGGCCAACGTCCGCCTGATCGAGGTGCGGCTGGCAATGGCGCTCGGCGGCAAAGCCTTTGTCTCGCTGACCGGGGAGGTAGCCGCCGTCCGCAGCGCGGTCGATGCCGGCGCCGCCGTGGTGGCCCAGAAGGGCCTGCTGGTCAACAAAGTCGTCATTCCCTCGCCGCGGCCCGAGTTGTTGAACGAGATGATCTGAGACCGACATGTACGACACACTCGACGAGTTGCTGCGCGAGATCCTGGCGGGTGAGGACACCAAACTCGACTGGAAGGAGATCGTCGTCAGGGGCAACGAGATCCTCTTCGTTCCGAAGCGGGCTTCCGAGGGGGACCGCGCCACCGTCGAGCTCGCCAAGGACCTGACTTGCTTTGCAAACACCGAGGGTGGCGTCATCGTCTTCGGCGTCAGGAAAGACGGTGAGCGGGTTGGTGTTCCCGCCGAGCGGATGGACGCACTCCAGCAGCTCATCGCGAACGTCGCTCAGAACAACATAGAGCCGCCGCTAGGCCACCTGCTGGTGTTTGATCGCGTGTGGCTGCCCGACTCGGCGGGACAGTCCCGTCTGTGCTTGAAGATCGAGATCAAGAGGGCCCTCTTCAGCGTGCATGCCCCGAAGGGACGACGCCCTTACTGGCGGATCGCTGACCAATGCCACGAGATGACGCTCGAACAGCAGGCAAGAGCCTTCGAGCGTCGGGGGATGATGGCCCCCTTCGAAGAACGGCCGGCCTACACGGCAGGTCCGGACGATCTTGACTCGGACCGTTTCAAGACCTACTACCAGGCACGGTTTGGCGAGAAGTGGGCTGAGGACGAGGAATCGCTGCGGCGTCTGATGCTTAACCTTAAGCTGCTTGCTCGGGACGAGGCCAGTGTTTTGCACCCGACGGCACTGGGCGTGCTGCTGTTCTCGCCCGAGCCCGATCGCTGGATCACCGGGTCCTATCTGGATTTGGCAGTCTACAAAGGTCTCGAACCCGATGCGGATCGACAGGTAGATGCAAAGACGATCCGGGGCACGGTCGTTGAGCAGATCGAGGCCACGATGGGCTATCTACGGACCTCACCATACGTTCCAGTGGCGGCCCGGAAGGATGATTGGGGCCGCCAAGACCGGCCGGCCTACTCGCTCCGTGCGCTTCAGGAAGGCGCCGTAAACGCCCTCGTGCATCGGGACTACACGATTGCAGGCTCACAGGTGCGGGTGTTCGTTTTTCCCGACCGCATCGAAATCTCAAGCCCCGGCCGCCTTCCGAACACGCTCACTCCGGCAGATCTCTTTGCCGGATGCCAGCCGGTCCGGCGCAACCAGATGCTCGCCGGATTCTTGCGCGATTACACGAGTCCGCTCACCGGACGGTCGTATATGGAGGCCCGCGGCGAAGGGTTTTTGGCAATGGTGCGCGAATGTCAAAGAGTCTCAGGGAGGCCACCCGATCTTGCAGTCATCGGAGACAGTGTGAAGCTCACCATCTTCCGGGAGCGGGACGGCTGAGCGATGCTGCTTCGCACCGCCGTGCTCAAGAAACTGACCAAACTCATGGAGGCTGAAATGCGGGTCACACCGTGCAAGCTGGTGCCGGCTCTGGTGGCGGTTTTTGCCGCCGCCGCCGCCGGCGCGCAGACCGAATTCGCCGACATCCAATCCAGGGTGACCGAGTTCACCCTGAAGAACGGCATGAAGTTCATCGTGCTGGAGCGGCACAAGGCGCCGGTGGCGTCGTTCCTCACCTACGCCGACGTCGGCGGCGCCCAGGAAACCAAGGGCATCACCGGCCTGGCCCACATGTTCGAGCACATTGCCTTCAAGGGCACCCATGTGATCGGCACCAAGGACTACACCAAGGAGAAGGCCGCGCTGGAGCAGGTCGAAAAGGCCTACTACGCCCGGCGTGACGAGAAGCGAAAGCTCAAGCCCGACCCCGAGAAGCTGAAGAAGCTCGAGCAGGCGTTCAAGGACGCGCAGGAGGAGGCCGGCAAGTTCATCGCCAAGGAGGAGTTCGGCGAAGCGATCGAGCGGGCCGGCGGCCGGGGGCTCAACGCCACCACCGCCGAGGACCGTACCAACTACTACTTCAGCCTGCCTTCCAACTCCATCGAATTGTGGTTCTACCTCGAATCGGAGCGCTTCCTCCACCCGGTCTTTCGCGAGTTCTACAAGGAGCGCGACGTGGTGATGGAGGAGCGCCGCCTCAGCGAGAGCCAGCCGATCGGCAAGCTGATCGAGGAGTTCCAGGCCATCGCCTACAAGGCCCACCCCTACGGCGAGCCGGTCATCGGGCACATGAGCGACCTGGAGAACCTCACCCGGGCCGACGCCGAAGCGTTTTTCAAGAAGTACTACGCTCCCAGCAACCTGATCGGCGTGGTGGTCGGCGACGTGAACCCGAAGCGCGTGCGGGAGCTGGCGGAGATCTATTTCGGCCGCATCCCCAGCGGGCCGAAACCGGAGCCGCTGCGAACCGTCGAGCCGCCCCAGGAAGCCGAGCGCCGCGTCACGCTCACGCTCCAGTCGCAGCGCGTGGTCCTGATCGGCTACCACAAGCCCGATGTCAACCACCCCGACGATGCGGTCTACGACGCCATCGGCAGCCTGCTCAGCGAGGGCCGGTCCTCGCGCCTTTATCGCGGGCTGGTGCGCGACAAGAAAGTGGCCACCCAGGTGGGCGGTTTCCCCGGGTTCCCGGGCCAGAAATATCCCGGGCTGTTCCTGTTCTTCGGCTTCACCGCGCCGGGGCACAAGAACGAAGAGGTCGAGAAGGCGATCGACGAAGAAGTGGAACGGCTGAAGACAGGGCTGGCCGCCAAGGAAGAGTTGGATGGCGTCAAGCGGCGCGTCCGCGCCGGCCTGATCCGCCAGCTTGCCGACAATTCCACCCTGGCTGGCCATCTCTCCACGGCGCAGGCGCTCACCGGCGACTGGCGCAACCTGTTCAAGCTGATCGACAAGATCAACGCTGTCACGCCGCAAGACGTCCAGCGGGTGGCCAAAGAGACCTTCACGCGAAACAACAGGACGATCGGCATGATCGAGCCAGCCGAATCGGCGCAGGCCAAGTAAGGGGGACACGACGATGAACAGGCAGAACTTCTTGACCGCGTTGATGATCTCAGTTGCGCTCGGCTCGGGCGCCGCCGCCCAACAGGCCGCCAAGCCCGCTCCCCGAAGCCCGATCCCCAAGTCCTACAAAGACCTGAAGTACCCGCCGCTGAACGACATCAAGGTTCCCGAACCGGCGCGCTTCGAGCTCTCGAACGGCATGGTCGTCTACCTGGTCGAGGACCACGAACTGCCGACGGTGACCATCTCGGCGATGATCCGCAGCGGCTCGCGCTGGGAGCCGATCGCCAGGGCGGGCGTCGCCTCGATCACCGGCAGCGTGATGCGCACCGGCGGTACCGCCACCCGTTCCGGCGATCAACTGGATGAAGAACTCGACCGGCTGGCGGCCGTCGTTGAAACCTCGATCGGTGAGGACTCAGGCCGGGCTATGGTGTCGGTCCTGAAGGAGGACCTCGACCGGGGCCTCTCCATCCTGGCCGACGTGCTCCAGCACCCCGCCTTTCCCCAGGACAAGATCGACCTGGCCAAGATCCAGCAGCGGGACCGGATCGCGCGGCGCAACGACGATGCTAGCGGCATCGCCTTCCGCGAGTTCCGCCGGCTCATCTTCGGCAAGGACACGCCTTACGGTCACCAGCCCGAATACGACACCCTCAACTCGATCGCCCGAGAGGACCTGGTGGCATTTCACCAGCAGTACTTCCAACCGGAAAACGTCATCCTGGGCGCCTGGGGCGATTTCCAGGCTGCCGACATGCGGGCCAGGATCGAGAAGGCGCTCGGCGGCTGGGCGCGCGGCGGCCGGCAGAAACCCCCGGCCCCCCCGGTGGACCCGGCGGCCAGCAGCCGCGCCGGCCTCTACCAGATCAGCAAGGAGGACGTCACCCAGTCCTGGGTGCTGATGGGTTACCTCGGCGGCAAGCGCAATCACCCGGACTATTACGCCCTCACCGTCATGAACGACATCCTGGGCGGCGGCTTCGCCTCGCGCCTCTTTTCCAACGTGCGTTCGGCTCAGGGGCTGGCCTACGCGGTCGGCTCCAACTGGAACGCCGGCTGGGACCGGCCTGGCACCTTTACCGCCCTGGGCAGCACCAAGACCGAGACCACCGTCAAGATTCTGGAGTCGATCCGCCACGAGCTGCGCACCATGGCCGAGGCCGGCGCCACCGACGATGAGCTCGCCCGCGCCAAGGACTCAATCCTGAAAGGCTTCGCCTTCGAGTTCGATTCCACCGGCGAGATCGTGCAACGGCTCGTCAGTTACGACTACTACGGCTATCCGCTCGACTACTTGCAGCAGTACCGCGCCAACATCGAGAAAGTGACCAAGGCGGATGTCGCGCGAGTGGCGAAGCAGTACGTCAAGACCGATCAGCTTGCCATCCTGGTGCTGGGCAAGGAGAAGGGCTTCGACCAGCCGCTTTCCTCGCTCGGCCCGGTCACGGCGATCGACATCGCCATTCCCAAGCCCAAGGAGGAAGCACTGGCCGCGGCTACGCCGGAGGCCACCGCCAGAGGCAAGGCGATCCTGGCCAAGGTCCGCGACGCGATGGGCGGCCCGGCGCTGAAGGCCATCAAGGAGTACACCTCGGTCGCCACGCTCGTGCTCAGCACCCCTCAGGGCGAGTTTTCGATGAAGCAGGGGGCCACCCACAACCTGTCCGGCAAGATGCTCAGCAAGATACAGACGCCGATGGGCGAAATCGTCTCCGGCTACGACGGACAGGCCGGCTGGATGAAAACGCCGCAAGGCGTCCGCGATCTGCCCGCGTCGGAGCAGGCGGAAGTAGCGGGGACTTTCTTCCGCGACACCGTCTCGCTGCTCCAGAACTTCGAGAGCGGCGCGCTTACGGTCCAGTCGCTGGGCACGGACGACGGCGTCGCGGTCGAAGATCCGGCGCGCAAACTTCAGGTCAAGCTTTACGTCGATCCGGCGACGAATCTGCTCGTGAAGAAGAGCTACACCGCGGCATTGATGGGCGCGCCCGGCGCGATCGACGAGATCTACTCGGACTACCGCGAAGCCGGCGGCGTGAAGTTCCCGCACAAGGTCGTGCTCAACCGCGAGGGCAAGAAAATCGGCGAGCAGACGGTGACCGAGATCAAGATCAACCCCGGCCTGGACGACAGCGCGTACAAGAAGCCAACCGCTCCCTGACGGTCGCGGCTCAGCAGAGTTACCGAGCCGCGACCAAAGGGAGCGGTCAGCCCCGGTTCGGCGCCCGAATCAGCACCCACGCAATCGCCGCGAAACCGGCCAGCGACAGCCAGCCGCCCCAGGCGGGGAAAAAGCTGAGCTGGTCGGCGCCGGTCAGTAAGCGCGTCAGCGACGGGATCGTCCGGTTCAGCGAGATCACCGCCAGCGCAATGCCGAGGATCGCCTCGCCCGCGATCAGGCCCGAAGCCAGCAGCGTGCCCCGTTCCTCGGCCAGCGCCTGTTGGGAGCGCCGCGCTGCGACCCGGTCGCAGACCCAGCGGATCAAGCCGCCCGTGAAGATCGCCGACACCGTCTTGAACGGCAGGTACATCCCGACCGCGACAAGCATCACGGAACGCGCGCCGCAGAGGATGAGCGCGAGCCCGAAGGCCGCGCCGGCGGCCAGCAACCCCCAGGCCATCTGCCCGCCGACGATACCTTGGGCCAGTTGCGCCATCAGGCCGGCCTGTGGCGCCGGCAGTTCCAGCCCGCCGATGCCGCCGGTGGCCAGGTTGGCTTCGTGCAGCACCACTATCGGCGCCATCAGGAAGAACGAGAGCAGCGCGACGGCGACGATCTCAACCACCTGCATCTTCCACGGCGTGCCGCCCAGCAGGTGACCCGCCTTGAGGTCCTGTATCAGCGAGCCCGAAACGCAGCACGCGCAGCAGACCACCGCGGCCACGCCCAGCACGGCGGCAACGCCCGCCAGTCCCTTGACGCCGATCGCCAGCATCACCAGCGCCGCCAGTACCAGCGCCGCCAGCGTCAACCCGGAAACGGGCTGATTCGAGCTGCCCACCAGCCCCACCAGGTAGCCGCCCACCGCCGACAACAGGAAACCGGCCAGGCTCATCACCACCGCGGCCATCAGGGCGGCGCCCAGCCCGCGCGTGAAGTAATAGTAGATCGCCGTGATCGGCGCCAGCAGCGCCAGCATGCCGATGATGACCCAGCGCGGCGGGATGTCGCGCTCCGTGCGTTCGACGCCCGCCGCCGCCCCGGCCGCCCGCTTGCCGAAGACGCCGCCGAGCGAGCGGGCGATCGAGGAGCGCATCGAGAACAACGTGTAGCAGGCCCCCACCAGCATCGTTCCCACCGCCACCGGCCGCACCACGTTGTACCAGACGGTGAAAGTCAGCACGTCCCAGCCCGCGCTTGCGCCGGTCGCCAGCCGCTGCGCCAACTCCCCACCCCCGCTCGCACCGGTGCCCAGCCGCCGCGGCAGATCGGGGTCGAAGAACAGCAGCAGCGGAATCAGCACCCACCAGGCAATCACGCCTCCGGCAGTGTTGATGGAGGCCAGCCGCGGCCCGATGATGTAGCCGATGCCGATCAGGGCGGGGGAGAGGCTCGGCGTGTTCCAGCCGATGCCGCCGGCGTGCGCCACCTCGCCGATCGGCTTCTGGTCGAGGTCGAAATGCCGCACCACCGCTCGCGGGAACTCCAGAAAGCCGCTCGACGATTCGCGAAAGAGGCGCAGGCCGCGCTCGCTCTTGAGGATTTCCATCAGCGCGGCGAAGCCCATGGCGCCGAAAAGGTAGCGCGGCGCGTCGCTGGCCCGCTCGCCGCTCTTGACGATTTCGGCTGAGGCCACGCTCTCCGGCCACGGCAAGCCGGCGTCCACGCACAGCGGGCGCCGCAGCAGGATGATGAAGAACACGCCGATCAGCCCGCCGGTGAGCAGGATGAAGGAGGCCTCCCAGTAGTGCGCGCGCAGGTCCGTCCACAGGCGCGCGCCGCCCACCTGCACCATCACGAAGGCGGGGATGGTGAAAATGGCCCCGGCCACCAGCGCCTCGCCCACCGAGGCCGCCGTGCGGGCGATGTTCTGCTCGAGCACGCTGCCCCGAAAGCGCGGGATGCGGAACAGCGCCAGCGCGATCACCGCCGCCGGGATGGTGGCCGCCACCGTCTGGCCCGCCTTCATCCCCAGGTAGGCATTGGCCGCGCCGAAGACAAAGGCGAGCACGAGTCCGAGCGCCACGGCCTTGAGCGTGGCCTCGGGCGGCGCGGGGGCGGTCTGCATAAAGTACGAATGTAGCAGACCGCCGCTGCCAAACCTTTACCGCGGTCCGCGACCCGGCAACCGTGGGAGCGCCCACATTCCGAAGGCTCGGGCAAAGTCGCGTTTGTGTATACTTGGGGAGGCCAAACGCGACTACCGTCCCATCGGCCGAGGCAAAACATGCGTAGACCTGGTTTGCTCGTCCTCTCGTGGCTGGGGTTCCTGGCGGCTGTCCCGGGCTTTGCCCAGCTCCCTTCGTCCCCGATAAGCTCCGGCGTGCCCTCGTCCTGCCAGGTGCCGGCTGGTACGGGACTGCGCCTGGCCTGTGGTTTCCACATCATGGTTCCGGCGGGCGCCGTCCGGCTCGAAGTGCGAGCGCAAATGCCCTCCGGCGCCCAGTTTGCCATTGGGGTCCGCTACGGAACCCCGTTCTCAGCCACCACCTTTAACAACCAGTACGGAGGCATCGTTGGCGAGAATCCGGTTGTAGTCACCCAGCAGTCCAACCCGCCGCTGCGAGACGGCGCCTACTATATTGCAGTTCTCATCGTCACATCGGCTGCGGGAACGGGTACAGTGACAGCCACCGTCACCGCCGGCGCACCGTCCATCTCGCTCGATTCGGCCCTCGCGTTCGGCAACGTGACCGTGGGGCAGAGCCGCGACCTCTCGCTGGCGGTTCGCAACACCGGGACGGCAACGTTGGGAGTCACGTCGATCGCAAGCTCAAATGCCCAGTTCCAGGTGATGTCCCCGGCGGCCCCGTTTAGCATCGCCGCCGCGTCGCAGCGGGATGTCGTGATCCGCTTTCAGCCCTCCGCCACCGGTTCCCAATCGGCCACGCTGACGATCAGGAGTGACGATCCCGCGCGGCCCACCGTGACGGTGGCGCTGTCGGGCCAAGGCACGGCGGCGGCTCCCGTGCCGGTGATCAGATCAGCCGACGGTGTGGTCAACGCAGCGAGTTTTCTGCCGGGTATTGCAAGCGGGTCCTGGGTCACTATTCGCGGGACGAACCTGTCGTCGACCACGCGCATCTGGACGGGCGCGGATTTTCAGGGGAACCGCCTTCCAACGGCGCTCGATGGGGTGAGCGTCAAGGTGAACAATCGCGATGCGCTCGTCTACTACATCAGTCCAACCCAACTGAATGTCCTGGCTCCGTCGGATGGCGCCACGGGCACGGTGAGCGTGACGGTGACCAACGCACTGGGAACCAGCGCGGCGGCGCAGGCCACCTACTTGCGTTACGCCCCGGCGTTCTTCGAGTTTGACCCGCGGAATCGCATCTACCCGGCGGCGGTTCACCCGGATGGGACCTACGTCGGCCCCCCGGGTCTATTCGGCACAGCGGCGACGACAGCGCCGGCCCGTCAGGGCGGTCGTATTCTCCTGTTCGGCACAGGATTCGGGCCGACCAACCCGGCGGCCGATCCGGCGCTGCTGCTGGGCGGCGCCGTACCTCTGGCTACGCCCAACGATCTTCGCATCCTGGTTGGCGGCATCCCGGCCACCCTCGAGTTCGCGGGGATGGTCAGCAGCGGCCTGTATCAATTCAACATCGTCGTTCCCGATGTTCCGGACGGCGATCAAACACTGGTGGCTGAGATCGGCGGGCAGCGCAGCCAGTCCACTCTGCGCCTTGCAGTTGCCGGAAACCCGCCGCCCGTGGCGCCGCGGATCTCATTCCTCAGCCCCTCCTCTGGCTCGCCCGGACAGACCATTTCCACGTTCACCATCTACGGTCAGGATTTGACGGACGTGAATGCGATCGAGTTTTCGCCGGCGAGCGGGATCACTGTCAGGGACATTCGGGCGGCAGCTACTTCCGTCACAGCACAACTGGTGATCGCATCGGACGCGGAGATCGGCTCGCGTTCCGTGACTGTGACCTCGCCCGGCGGCCGCTCCAACGCCCTTACCTTCACGATTCAGGCGCCGTCACAGCCGGGTCTGGAGTACTTCCCGGCCGCGGCCCGCATGATGTGGGACTACCGCGTCGACGTTCCGAGTGGCGCGGCACTGCCGTACAAACCCATTTTTGAAGAACCCCAGGGTATTCTCTGCGCCAGTGTATTCTGCGGAACCTCGAACTGGAATGCCGGTCAATACACCTTCCGAATCACCGCGGGCAGCAAGACCGGAAGCACCAGCTTGGGCGACACGTGGCAAGTCACCCTCACGAGTCCCGGCGGTCGATTTTACTTCGGCAGCGATGCCTGGCCGATGGAATTCCGGGTGGGCGTTCGGAGCGGCGCCCCGCAACTGGACATCTTGGCTGAGGCTAGCAGCGGCTTCTTCCGCCTGGCGCGGCTCCTGGCACGGCTCACTCCCTCGGACCTGGCCGCCCGGCAGGTCCTCACGGTGGCGGGCCGGGACTACCAGGACGTTGTGCGGACCACCGTTACTCTTTCCCGGGACGGAACCTATCTTGGTCAGGACTATACCGAGGAGGTTTTCCTGGCGCCCGGCGTCGGCATCATTCGCGCCATCATGCGAGACGCCTCGGGCCGCACGCTGTTTACCCAGGAATTGACCCAATTCACCGCGCCGTAGAGTCGGATGCTTCGCAGCAACTACCGCGGTCCGCGACCGAAGCGGCCTCCCTGCTGAGGCCCACGGTGCCGGCCGCCCTGGGGCCCGCCACCCCCTCTCCAGAGCGGCCAGCCTGAATCGTCGCGAAGCCGGATAGTCTGTTTCGTCTCGGTCAGAGTGATGCTGGCGGCATACATTTCGTTTGAATCCGCCGCCGGCTGAAAGCCCTTGATAGTCACTTCCTGCCCGGCCTTGGGATTGAAGTTCTGCTGGACCAGGTAGCGCATCG
>ERZ1292640.902-Hain-H43-02um-R1-902-length-24675-cov-6_pt1 | contig 24675 bp, 20 predicted proteins | sample MGYA00564404_ERZ1292640 | MGnify/ENA primary metagenome ERZ1292640 (study PRJEB36523, sample SAMEA6512636) | groundwater metagenome | collected 2019-01-08 | study: AquaDiva: Metagenomics assemblies of 32 groundwater samples | reverse complement strand
CCGCAGTTCTTCCGCGCCGTGGCGCCGTAGCAATTAGAGAAAAGCCAGATTCTGAAAATCACACCGAGACCGGGGTTTCTCCGGTCTCGGTTTTTTTTGCTGCTTGGTGGGGGCACGGCCTTTCTTCAATCCCTCGCTTGTGCCAGCCCATTCACCATTCACCATTCACCATTCACCAGAGGTGAAGGTCGGCCAAGTGCAGCCGCATTATGGCCAGGCTTCGTCGAAGTCCGACCGCGCCATAGCCAGGTGACACTCTGGCAATTCGCGAAATCGCCGCTCCGCGATGCTGAGCTTGAAACCGTCCTCTGCCTGTGATATGCAACCGCCATGAAAATAACTTTCGCCATCCCGGACGAGTTGGGCCAACGTTTCCGCGAAGCCGTGCCGGCAGGCGAACGCTCAGCTGTGGTCACAGACTTCCTCCGCAAGAAACTTCGCCCTTCTGAGCAGTCTCTTGCAGCCGTCTGCCGCCGCGTCAACAAGCTCGCCGCGCTCGAGCGGGAGATGGCCGACTGGGAGCATTTTGACGACCAGGAGCCATGAACCGGGGCGAGATTTGGCTCGTCAATTTCGATCCGACTGTTGGCTCGGAGATGAAGAAGACTCGCCCGGCTATCATTGTCTCCAGCCAGCCCTTCAACCGCCTCCGCCGCACGCTGGTGGTCGTGCCTCTTTCCGGCGCGCACGACCAGACGGAGTTTCCGCTGCTCGTCGCCATCCGCAGCAGTGGCCGTCCTGCCGTCGCCGTGGTGGACCAAGTCAAAGCCGCCGCCAAAGAGCGGTTCATTCGCAAGCTGGGAACGGCCAGCGCCAACGAGTTGGAACAAATCAGCGATGCTCTCGCCACGTTGCTGAATCTGGGTTGAGGCCCTCGTGACCGAGGTATCGCCGTTGCGCTCGTCAATCCCCGGCTGCCTTCTGGAACGCCTTGGGCGTTCCGAAGAATGAGTCTCGTGACCTCGGCTGCTACCGGAGAATCGCTTTTCTGACATCGGCGAGTTCTGGGTCGCGGCGGTGGTAGCCGCAACGCTCGATGAGTTGGCGCGCGGCGGCGAGGTCATCCTGCGGGGAACCCCACGGATACGCCGGTCCCTCATTCCGCAATCCGCAATTCGAAGCGCCTCGCTCTGTGCAGGTGGATGTCTGCCAGGAAAAGCTTCATGGAGCCGCGGTCGGCGATCTCCCAGGCTTCGTCCAGGTTGGCCCGCGCGCCGACGGCGTCGCCCCAGAAAACGCAGCCGGCAGTTGGATCGATATTCGACACCTTTCGGGTTCCACTCATGGAAAGCATCTTAAGAGCAATTGACGACTATGCCTTTGCGCGCTCGGATGGAAGCTGTAGGATTCCGTGCAATTACGACTCCTGTTGCGAGCCAGTGGAACAATCCCCGAATTGCAGCTAGGTGCAGTCTCAATGATGACGGAGGAAATCGGTGTTGAGAGAAGTAAGCTGCCACAATCCCGGAGTCAATGTCATTGAGTGCCAGTCCAGCAGTTTCGCACCAACCGAGAAATTGAGAGATGGCTGCCAAGTAAACTCGCCGAGTGTTCTGACTGGAAATATTGGGGAAAAAGAACGATATGAACCGTCCCTCCGCCCTTGAACCTGACGCTGCAATTATGTTGGGAACTGCACGGCCTAGCCTTTGGGACGGATTCCTGAATGGAGTCTTCGCTTTTTCCATACTACGGCCTGCTTCTTAGGAAAATCTCGAGCAGTTTGTGAAGATCCTCTCGATTCAGATAAAAAACGACGGCAAACAGAAACGCGAAAAGCATTAGCAGTCCCAGTTCAGAAGCGCGGAAGCAGATTCGCCTCTTGCCTCGAAAGCTAAAGTAGATTCCTTCTCTTGCCTTTCGGGGAGCAGGACTCGCAATCACTGTGCGGAGAGCCTTCATCATTTTGTCGTACCTACCTTATCGGCGTTTCCAGAGGAAACTTTAGGTGTTTTTCTGCTAATCACATTACCGTCTTGTTGTCAGCATGTTAGGTTTTACCGTTTCCCTGTATTTCATAATACATCGGTAATCCAATCGGTCTGTGAAGCACTCCAGAGCCTGCCGTAGCAAGGTTGCATCGCATCTGCCGGGATGCTCACCGCTGAGGAAGTTGCCCTGTTGGCGGACGCCGTCTTCCCCACCTGCGGCCATCCATTTCTCGTAGGCTGCAGTGGTCTTGAAGGCGTGGCCGCCCTGGACCTTGGCGTCCGCTTGGTTTGAGATGCCGTTCGCTGACAGGCTGAGCGAAGACTTGAGCTCCAGCAAGACGGCTTTCTTCTTGTCTTGAAACGGCATTCTGTTAGCAAGAGTAGCGCGTGAGCAATGACAGAAAATTTCGTTTGGGAGTGCTGGGTTCAGGCAAAGGCTCGAACATGGTGGCCATCGCGGAGGCGTGCGCCCGAGCGGATTCGCCCATGGGAATCGCCCTTGTCTTGAGTGATGTGCCGGAGGCCGGAATTTTGGCGCGGGCGCGCGAACGCAACATTCCGGCGCAGTACATTCCGCCGGGTAAATTTCGAACCAAGCTGGACGAAGAGGCGGAGCGCGGTTACATCGGGGCCTTGCAGAAGGCGGAGGTCGATTGGGTGGTGCTGGCCGGTTTCATGAGGATTTTGAAGGGCGAATTCCTGCGAACCTATCCCCAGCGCGTGGTCAATATTCACCCGGCTTTGTTGCCCTCCTTTCCCGGCCTGGAAGCCTGGAAGCAGGCGCTGGACTACGGCGTGAAAGTCACCGGATGCACTGGCAAACACGGTGGCTCGCGGCTATTCGGTGCAGCACATTGATACTCCGCGGCATCCTCTAGAATCACCACCGTCATGATTCCGATCCTCGCAGGTGGGCTCTGAGTTGATCCAAGGTCAGAAACTTCGCTTCGCCGCGCTGCGCACGTGCCTTCCGCTCAGCCAAAACGTCCCGGTGCCACTCCGGGGAGGTCATCTCTGTCGCGTCGCGGCAAAGGGCGTCCCAGAGCTGTTCCATGAGTTGGAGCCGTTCGGCTACAGACGTTCTCTGGATTTGGGCTGTCTCAAGCATGTAAGCACCTTGATACGCCGCGCTGGCAAGGGCAAGCGCGAGTGACTTGGTTGCGGATAAGGAGCAGCCCGCGCCGGCACACGCCCGCCGAGGTTGTCAGGCGACAACAGGAGCCGTCGGAGCGGATGGTCGAATAGACACGATGCTGACCTGCATACTTCGTGCCCCCTACCCCGTCAACGACTCAGAGTCGCATCCAGCAACCGCTTCGCTTCGGCGTTGGACGGGTCGAGGCGCAGCACTTCCTGGAACTGCTTGGCCGCCTGGCTGCGTTGGCCCTGCCGGACCAGGATTTGGGCCAGCGACAAGCGGACGTCAATCGCATTTGGCTTCAGGCGCAACGTTGCTTTCAAGTGCGGGATGGCCTCGGCGAAACGGTCGCGCTCGGCCAGCAGCAAACCCAGCCGTTCGTGAGCGGGAGGGAATTCCGGGTTCCGCTGCAGGCATTCGGCCAAGCATCCCAAGGCTTCTTCCGGGCGTTGTTGATGTTCCAGCATGCCGGCGAGATTGAAGTAGGCTGGCGCTGCGTGGGGCAAAACTTGAATGATGGCGCGCCATTCCGCCTCAGCGCCTGCAAAATCCGAAACGAGCTCCAGCAATCCCGCCAGATTCTTGCGCAGGTCCGGATCCTCGGGATGGCGGGAGACAATTTCCCGCAGGTGAGGAATAGCCCGTTTGAGCTGGGCCGGCTTGATCGCTGGACGCAGGCGTCGGAGTTCAGTCTCGATATTCTGCACCTGGGCCGCATGGTTGCTTTGCCCGCTGAAGGGCGGACGCTTGATGCGGTCCAGAACAGTGGAGAGGCAATCGTAACGACTCGATTCATTGAAACCAAGTTGCTGGAGACACTCGGCCTGCGTCAACCATCCACCACCGGTCTCCTTTCGGCCGGCTGGAATCGATCCTGTTTCTGCTTTTGGAGTCTCCGGTGGAGCCGCCGTTCCCAGGCCACCGTCAGCCCGGTCTAGCGTGAACGCCGCCGCGATCTCTTCCGCCAAGGCCTGGGCGATCAGGTAGTTGCCTTCCGGGGTTAGATGGACGTGTTCGTAAAAGAACTCACCGCCGGGCACACCCTGAGGACTGCGCCGGGCCATGAGTTCCTCGACATCGACCAGGCGCGCGCCCGAGCCGGAGTGGGCCGCGGCCGACTGGCGGATGATCTCATTCAGCCGCGTGCCGGTGCGGAATTGCAGGGCGTCATCATCCCGTGCTTGCTGGAAGAACGGCCGCGCCTCCGTCTGCTGCCCCAGCGCCAGGTGACAACGCCCCATTCGGAACTGGAGTTCCGCATAGTGCGCGTCGATCCCGGCGGCTTGCTGGTAGGCGGCCAGGGCTTCCGCAAAACGGCCTTGAGCTTCCTCCCGCGCACCTCCTTGATACGCCGCCTCCCACTCTGCCAATGGCGCTCCGGTCAGGTCTGGGCGATGCAACGAGGCAAACGGCTGGCAATCCTTCAGGTTGGTCCCGACGGTGCATAAGAGGATGCGAACCCCGGCGCGGCGGCCTGCTTCCAGGATGTCAGCGAGGTTGTGCTGAAAGTGGTCGTAAACGCGGGCGGTGCGGGGGTCATCGCGGCGGACCCGTTGTTCGAGGAACATCTCCATGCCGCGCCATTCAGGCCGCGCCTGTTTCTCGCCTTGCGCCCGTTGCACCGCCGTGTCGAGCAATTGGCCCACCCGCGTGGCCTTGACTGCCAGATGGGCCCGCACCAAGGCCAGCGGCGGAGCCTGGGAGCCGAAGATGGTCCCCGAGCCAAACGGCCCGATCACTTCATTGTTGCCCATGTAAATCACCCAGACGTCGCCCTGTTTCCCGGCACATTCCTGGGCGATCAACCGGATGACGTGCGAATTGATGGCCACCATCGAGAGATTCACCACTTCAAAATGTCGCCGGGGAAAGCGTTCCCTCAGCAAGGCCTTTAACATCGGCGGGAAACCGAACTTCGGGTCCGGATCGCCCAGCGCGGCGGATTCGCCCAGCACGAAGATGCGCAAGGTCCCGGCCCTCTTGCTTTCAGGGAACGCAAACGTCCGTGGTTCCGGCGCCAGGGAGGACGGAAAGAAGCGCCAGCCAAAGCGCGGGTTGTCAACGCAAAGGTTTGTCAGGCTGGCCGGCCAGAGCGCAAAAAACGCGGTCGGATGGCCAAATCGGATCAGACGCAGGCCGCCCTCGAGACCGGCGAAAAGCAGCAACGGGATGCCCAGTAACGCCAGAAGCCGAAAGCACCACAGGCGAATGACATGAAGATCAGGGGGCACCGGAGGTTCAGAGGCCGCGACGGCAGCGGGCTCCGTATGGGCTAGGGACGCTGGGGCGGATTTTGCCTTCTGGTCTCGACGCTTCTTTGACAACGGAGCGCATGGTACCAAGCAGGTCGCCGCCAGTCAAAGTCAATCAGAGGCGACTACTCGATTGGAGCGCGGGCATCCTTGCCTGCGCATGCCACAAGCGATGAGCAGCCGAGTTCAGCAAAGACCCGTGCATTAAGGCATCCCTAACCTGCAAGTCCGTTGTCGTGCCAATATGAAACTGACTCGGCAGGGCCACAGAGACAGGTCTGATCACCAACGCGCAGGCATGGATACCCGCGCTCCTGCTGGCTGGACACGGATTGGCGACGAGAATGCATGGCCACTCTGCGGCGGGAGGCGTGTCGTTGGATGAACGCGGACCGGAGCTTCGCTGCTATGGCAACGGTGTTGTTTCCCGCTGGACCGCGTTGGTCAGCGCGCGCCGGGCGGGGTCGAAGTCCGGCCGCAGCCGCAGCACCGCCTGAAACTGAGCGATGGCCTCTTCGACGCGGTTCTGGGCGAGTTGGCTGTTCCCCAGGTTGAAGCGGGCTTCCCAGTAGTTGGTGTCCAGTTGCACCGCTTTCAGGAAATGCTCGGCCGCATCCTGTGTTTTCCCTTGTCGTTGCAGCAGCGTGCCGAGGTTGTTGTGAGCGGTGGCGTAGTCGGGCATGGCATTCAGGGCGGCATTCAGATGCTCAGCCGCCTCGTCAAGCCTCCCCAGTTTCACCAGTAGATTGCCGAGGTTGTTGTGGACTTCGGGATAGTCGGCGAAAATCCGCAGCGCTTCTCTGTAATGTTTCTCAGCTTCCTCCCCTCGGCCGGCGCGGACGCAGGCGACGCCGAGGTTGTAATGCAGGTCTTCATCCTGGGGAGTCAAAGCGAGCGCTTCCTGGTACAGCTTGATCGCGCCCTCAACGTCTCCCCGCGCGAGCAACTGGTTGCCACGGTTCGTCAATTGCGCCGCTTTCTGTTGCGCGTCTTCGGCCGCGCTGGGCTTTGCCAACGCAACCGCCAGCGCCTCGGCACCCGCCGCGGGCGCCGAGGGCACAGGCGGGTTCAAGTCCGACGCGGGCCGGCGGGCATTTTTATAGACGATCACCGCCGCGATCAAAGGCAGGATGAGCAGCGCGCTTCCGGCCAGCAGGAGTCTGCGACGCTGTGGTGAGCCTAGTGGCTGCGTCCGTTGCCCTGCCTCCGCTCGCACTGGCGGCGACGGCGTCGCGACGGCCTTGCCCGATTTCTTCGCGTGTCCGGACTTCATAAGATCGCGGCCATCGTAACCGATCCTGTCTCTCCTGCAAAACGGTTTCTCGCCGCGATGATCGTTTCTTGGGGAGCGCACGCGTCTCGCGCGCATTGGCTGGCGTCCCGCCAGCCGGACGGGAGCCTGGTTTGACACGCCGTTCAGTGGGGTTTTCGCGCCATAAAACCCATCGGCGAGACGCCGATGGCAGCGACCGAGACGGTCGCGCTCCCTTTCTTCTACTGCATCGTTCTGGTTCAGCGTGGCCGGTCCGCGACGGGTGTTTCCTGGTGAGGTGGCGCTGCGCCGGCTGGTCCGGCGGCTTTGTCAGCCGGTTTGGCGGCGGTAGCGGGCGTGAGGACCTGGCGGGGCTGCAGAATAGCCCTGGCCAGCTCCCGTTGGCTCACTTGGACAGGGCCGGTGACCAGTTCAGGAACGTTGTAGGTCTTGAGGAAGGAATCGTAAAAGGCCGGGTCCTTTTGCGGCAACAAGAAGGGTTTGTGGAAGTTGCCTTCCCGGTCCACGTAACTGAAATGGGGCCGGGCCAACAAGCCGTCGCGGCGTTTGCTGCTGAAGACAATCCAGCGGCTGTTGCTCGACCACGAATGCCAGGAATCGCTTTGGTCGCTGTTGATGTCCAAACGCCGAAGCTGACGGCTTTGCAGGTCCAGGACATGCAAGTCGCTGCTCGGCTGGTAAACGGGGAAGTTGCCGTACTTGCAGAGGCAAAAGAGCAGGAACCGGCCATCGGGCGACACGCGAGGCTGGTTGGCGCTCAAGCGGGTTTCCCGGGCCGAGACCATGGTTTCGACTTCGCCCCACGTGTCGTGTTCGAGGTCGTAACGAATGCGCATGATGTCGTAGCGCACCTGCCGGAAATGCTGCCGGCCCACCTGGGGTGCTCTGGAGAAGTAAAGATACCGGCCATCGGGCGACCAGGAAGGCCACGTTTCATTGTATTTCGGCAGGGCAATGGCGCGCGGAGTGACCACGGTATTCGAGTCCACCCGGTAAATGCCCAAATCGGATTCGGCGTCGAAAACGTCCCGTGTCTCGCCCACCGTGTGATAGAACAGCGAGAGTTTATTGGCCGAAAAAGCGAGGAGCCGCCCGCTGGGATGCCAGGAGAGGTAACCGGCGGTCTTGGCCACCTTGGCGACGGTGTTGGAGCGAACCAACAGCATCGGGTTGCCGCTCGGCTTGCTCCGAATGTTCAGCGCCATGTTGTCCGGATTGTGATTGAGAAAGGTGTGACAGTTGACGCAGCCGTGGTCAAAGGACCGGTTGTGCAGCACCTCGGTCTCCTCGCTGTTCTGCAGGTTCCGTTGGTAAATGCCAAGATTCACATAGACATTGTAGAGCGGCTTCAACAACCGATAGGCCAGATAGCCGTCAATCTCCTCCCGCGCGATGGTGTTGGTGACGGTGTCGAAGCGCACCCAACGGTCCGGCTGAGTGCGGGCGAAAACCTCGAGATAAAGGAGCTGCCCCGTGTTGGCCCGCAACAGGGCTTGCCAGGGCTGGAGCGGAATGACCACCGAAGGCGTCCGGCTGGAAACTTCGATGGGATGGCCTTGGGTCGAACGGATGCGGACCCGGAATCGCGTGCCCGGCTCCTCCAGCACGAAGTTCAAAGGCGCAATGTTTGGTGGAATGGTCGTCCCGCTGTACTCCGGGAACATCCGGGGAGGCCGGTGCTCAACCGTGGCCTGGTCGAAGGCGTCCGCGCGGCTCACGAGCGGCCATCCCAAACCGAACCAGACCGCCAGAGCGGCACCGATCAAAAGCTGATAGGGAGGGTTTGATTTCATTGCTCGGTTTCCTCAATGGCCGACGGCTGCTGCCCAAGGGTCTGGGCGTAGATGAAATAGAACCAATAAGTCTGGCCGAAATCCCTGGCCAACACTGCTCTGCCTTCCTCCAAACGCCCCTGGAACCGGTCCGTTTGAGCTTGGAATTGCTCAAACTCTTGCTCGGTTCGGAGATCAATTGGCCGGCCGCGCAAGTCGATCTTCTGACCGCCCTTGAGGCGCTGGTGCAGGAGAAGGGCTTCCTCGTAGTGCCGAGGAATGGCGCGATAATCAAAATCGTTCAAGCGGCCAATGTTCTCCACCACCTTGTCCAGTTGGAAGGTCAACAGGAAATGAGCCATCAGATACTCGAAGGCCATGCGATTCCGCCGATTCGCTTGCAGGAGCTGATCCAGGAGCAGTTCCGTCGGCATACGGCTGTCGTCGTAATCGACTGAAACCATGAGGGGTCGAATGCGCGCGATCTCCTCTTGCTGTTGCCAGCGAGGATCGGTTTCAAGTTCACGCAGCCGGCGCCCGGCCTGTTCCCGATGGAAGGGAGCCTTCCGCAGCACGTTCAAAAAAACCCGGGCCGCCTGCGGCCGGTTCTTGAGGACATTGATCCGAGCCAACTCCAGGAGGATGGCTGGCCGGTCGCCTTCCCTTTCCAGGGCCTCGTGCGCGAAGTGCTCCGCGAGGTTGACCTGGCCCAGTTCCAGCAGGGTGCCGCTCACCGCGCGGCAGTGGTCCAGTCCCTTCTCCAGACCGGGCAGAAGTTCGAGTCCCTGCCATTGACGAAAAGCAAACAGCTCGGACGCCATGCGACCGGAATGAAACAGGGCGCGGTTAACCTGGAGGTGCGCGGATACATTGTCCACTCGGACCTGCGGAGCCGCCTGCAACACCTGGTCCCACTTCCCTTGAGAGGCAAAGTAATCCACCTGAAGCAACGCTTTCCGGTCCGCATCGAAAGTCAGAAATGCCAACGCTACCGTCAGAACGAATGGAGCCGCGTGCCAGTATGGCTTGAGTCGTCCGGAACGGTCGGGGCGCAGCCACCACGCCACCGCGTAGGCCCTGGACTTGAACCGCGCCGCTCCCTGGCCGGCCATATTCAACCGCCGCAGCCCGGCCACGGCTAACGTGGCCAGCGGAAAGAAAAGGTACAGGGCGACAGCCGGCCAATTCGGTTCTCCCAGAATCCAGCGCTTGATTTCTCCGGCCAGGTTGGTGTCAAACAGGACGGAGACCACCCCGGGCACCGCCCCGCCCAAAATGAGACACCCCGCTCCCAACAGTCGGCGCCGGCAAATGACAGATTCGAAGATCGCGCCAAGGCCGGTCCAGAGAAGAAAGGAGCCGGTGCCAGCAACGTAATAGAGCAACGGCGATAAAGCCCCGAAAACCGTCAATCGAAGCCAGCCGCTCTGCAGAGGCAAACTGACATAGCCGAGCACAAAACAGAGAGAGAGCAACAGTCCGAGGATGGTCCGCCACGAAGGGTGACCATACTGGTTCAGAAGCAAGAGCAGGAAGAAAGCCGGCACCCAGTGAGCCGACTGGATCGGGGCGTCCGTTGTGCGGCGCAGAAACCGGCGGGTGACCCAAGCCATCGAAAAGGCCCCGGCTGTGAGCAACAATGCTCCCAGCCAGGACACTTGATTGCACTGAGCCAAGAACGCCGCCCCGTATTCGACCAGACCGCCGGCCTGCATCACGAACTCCTTCAGAAACCCCACGCCGAAGAAAAAGACTGGCCCCGCAGCATGGTATTGTAAGGCAGGATCAATCTGCAGCCAGACATAGAAGTAGAAAAAGATGAAAACGGCCACGGCCAGAAACCTCGAGGCTTGTCTGGCCCTTGGGTTCTCTGCCGAACCAGGCGATCCATGCACTTGACTCTTGCGGGCCATAGTCTCTGGGTGTTCAGACTGAGCATCTCAGCTTATTCCATCTCGCGTTCGAGATGAGACGAAACATCAGGCCGGGCGCACATGATGTCTCAGAGCCACCGTGCCGCCGGAATTCTGCAATCGTGCGCCGGCGAATTCTTCGCTCTCCAAAGTGTCAGCGAACCACGGCGGCGTCAATTGTGAAAGGCCGGATAATCCAGCGCGCAGTGCATCCCCAAGTTGTCGGTGCCCGTAGTGGCGGCCATCCTGGCTGCCGTAGAGGGCGGCATCTTGCCGCCCGGCCTTTCGTAGGAGACGCGTGTGGCATCGCCTTTCACCCGGCCCGTTCCGCCGGGCAGGATGCCTGGGGCGAGGCACGCGGAGGGAGCTTCCCCCGATGTCGCAACATTTCAGTCCCGGTAGAGCGGCGCTGCCGTGCTGCCTTGTTTCCACACGGTTTTCCGCCGGGTGACGGGAGCACCCGCTCAATCCCTTTCTAGTGACAGAACCGTGCCCACTCCCAACATTTGGACAACAAGAATTCCAGGGCGAAGCAGCAGCTTTGCCCTACCTTCCGTTGCATGAATACGGCTGAGTGATTACGTGGGCCGGATGTTTCGTGCTAAAACAGTCAGGGTTCGACGGAGTCTCACCCTACCGCAGCGAGTTTCGCAGCTCACCGTTCAACCTGGCTTTCACCGGCCGTGAGAACATCCAACTCCGCGATGGAAGCCCACGGTCCCGTGCCAAAGCCCGCCAGCGCTACGAGACGGATGAAACGCCCAGGACAACGCCGGTCGAACGTGACTGTCTTCAGTGCGTCGTTATTGGCCAAGGTCCCTTGCGCCACCGGTTCGCCCCAGTTCTGTCCGTCGGCGCTGACGTAAAACGCATACTGCTTAATCCAGCCATTCTTGTTGTTGTCCTGCCGCGGCAAGACCGAGAAGCCGCGCAAGGCGAGCGTTTGATTGAACTCGATCTGGAGTTCGTGCGGGAAACCCGGCTCCTGGCCCGTGTAAGCCGTGTGCCACAGGGTGCGCGCATCGCCATCGATGCTTTTCTCAGCTTCATGGCCCGGCTCCGCGCTGTCGGCCTTGCGGACTCGCGCGCCGAACCGCTGCATCGCGGGCGGCTGGGCCATCAGGCCGCGCACTTGTTCAGCGGTTAATGAAACGGCGGGTTGGAAGTGATTCCCTTCCATGTAGCTGAACAGACTGTGCAGCATCTGGCGCGCGACGGGGTTTTGATCAAGGTCGTTTTTCAGGTCGATGCTGCAAACGAGCAGTTTGCCGCGGCGCACCTTGGCCTCGATGATCAAGCCCAGCCGGCGGTTCGTAAACCAATCGTCAATGACCTGCACGGCGGGCCGCAGCTTCGGCGGCAGGTCGTCCAGAATCATCGCCCCGGCGCGGCTCAGGAGATACCACCATTGCCAATTGCTGTGCGATTCGCTGGGAAAGTCGCGCAGGGCCGGGTCTTGGGGATTGCAGAGAATGCCCAGGGTGTGAGGCGCCTGTCGTCCGGTCCAGGCCGTGTTCCAGAAAATGCCGGAGAAGCCGAGCGCGACCTTGCCCAGCTTGTCGCCTTTGACTCGGCTGGGCGGAATCAACAACAGGACTTTGCCACCCGCGTCGAGCGCCGCCAGCGCCTGGTCGTTCAACTCTTCCACCGTTGTCACACCTGCCGGCGGTCGGGTCTCGAACCGTGCCGGATAAACCCACACGTCCCAATCGTTCTCAAAATGTGCTTTGGCCGGGATACGTTCCGCCGCGTCCCTGGAAGAAGAAGAGGACGGTGTCGAAGCTGCGCCCACCGAAACAACGAGCTGGTAGCGTCGTGGCACGGGGACTTTGTTTAATTCGACGCTCACGCGGCCGAGCGCAATGCCGTTATCGACGGGAATCGTCCGCGCGGGCAGTTGGCCGCCGGCGACCACCTTGCCGTCGCTGCCCACGAGCTTCCACGTCGTGACCGCGTTTTCCAACGGCGCGGGGCCGAAGTGGGCCACTTCGATCTCGGCTTCCAGCTTTTCATCGCCAGTAAAGACGCGTTTGTTCAGGCGCGCCAGCGGCACGGTGCTGTTGCAGAAACGGCTGTATTCTGCGGCCGTCACGTAACCCTTCGATTCCCAGAACGGGTCCAGCACGCCGACGAGCGCGGTGCCCTGGCCGGGAAAATCGTGCAGGTCAAGCAATTGAAAACCGCCCATGCCCGGCGTGCGCAACGCCGACTCGATGTCTTCCTTGTAACAGAGCGTCTGGAGTTTGCCGGAGGCAAGCAGGAACTGGCGGGCTAGGCCGCTCATCCCGTGCGCCTGGAGGGTGTCTCGGAAGATTTCAAAATTCTTCGGCTTGAGATAGCCGGTGTATTTCGCGATCTCGTCGAAATTCGGATAAACGCACCACTGGCCGATTTCGTGGCTGATGACGGGCACGGTCCGTTTCTGGATGTAATCGCGGTAGTCGGTGCGCGTCTCCGGCGGGCGGGCGTTGATGCGGGAATTGAGAGCGCCGCCCCAGGCCTGGATGCGCGGGTCGGGCGCGGAATGCCACTGGTTCTCCGGTATCTGCGGCCAGCCGGCGCCGCTGGTCCAGAGGCGGCGCGGGTCTTTGGCCTTGTAGTGGTTGACCCATTGGGCAAGCCAGGCCGCGTGGTTCTTGCCGCCCGGCTCGTTGCCATAGGGCATGAGGACGAACGACGGGTGGTTGCCGTAGTATTTCAGGATGCGGTCGGTCTCATCGTAAATCCACTGGTCCACCGGCTTGCCGTCGCCCAACGAAGTGGATGAATTCGCCCATGAGGATGCTTCGACATGAAGGTAAAAACCGAGTTCGTCGGCGGCCACGAACGCTGCCTCCGGCGGGCACCACGAGTGAAACCGAATGTTGTTCAACCCATGCGCTTTCGCCGCGCGAATGACCTTCCGCCACGAATCCAAATCGGTGGGCGGATGGCCGGTGAGCGGGAAGATGGCGCATTCCAGTGTGCCGCGAATGAAAGTCTTGCGGCCATTGATGAGGAACTGCGTGCCTTGGGTCGTGATGTCGCGGAAACCGAACGTGGCCACCTTCGCCTCGAGCGGCCCCTGGTGCTCCTCTATCCACGCGTCGGCATTGTAAAGCGCCGTGTGAAACTCGTCCCAGGGCTTCGGGGCAACAACGCGGAACTCGCATTCGAACGATCCGCCGTCAACGTTCCACGTCACCGGAATCTTGCTCATCGGCGGCGGGGCCAGCGTGCCCCGTTCCACAGCCTCATCCGCGCGCGCCACCAAAGTCCCTTGGCCGGCCCGGCCCGTCGCGTTGCCGATCCGGCCGCGCAGCGTCACCGATTCCTTTGCGAGGCTCGGATAAACTTGCAGGTCATCAATCCAGACCGGCGCGGTGGCCCGCAAGAGGATGTTCCCGGCAATGCCGTTCCAGTTGCCCTGCGTGTGGTCGCTGACACTGTGCGAATCGTGGCCCACATCCACCACCAGCCGGTTATCGACCCGGATAGTGAGTTGATGCCGGCCCGGCGCCAGTGCCGTGCCGAGGTCGTACTCATGCGGCGTAGCCAGGGCGTTGTTTGTTCCCATGAACCGTCCGTCCACCCAAACGCGCGTCTCCCAGTGCGGGCGCTCCAACGTCAGCACGACGCGCTTGCCTTTCCAGGCGGCGGGCACTTCGAAGTCGCGCTGATACCAGGCCGCGCCCAGGTAGTGTTTGTCCGGCTGGAGCCAGAAGGGCACCTTGATGTTCCCAGGCTGGCGATACTTCTCGTACTCCGGCGCCGTGAACCACGAGCGGTCCACGATGCCGCCGGTCCATTTCGTGTCCACAGTCACTTCGTCGCCGATGCCTTGAGCCGCCAGGGTGCCGGGCAGGTTCACACGCTGCTCCAGCGTCCGGTCGAACCAGCGTTCCTTGAGGCCGGCGTCAGCGCGGTCCAGCGCAAAGCGCCAGCGGCCGGCCAGAGAAACAAGAGTCTCACGGCCAGCGGCAGGCGCCGGGTAGCGCGGAGCTTCCGGCCCGCCGGGATGGAGGGAAGCGAGCGGCACACTTTGCGAAGTGTGCCGCAAGGATCGAGGCGGAGCCTCCGGCCCGCTGGGGTGGGGGGAAACGGGCGTCTCACTACCAGCGGCTAAGTGCGCGCCGCAAAGAGCAGTGACGCAAAGGAGCATTGCGGGAATGGCAGAGAGGATTTTCATGGTTGCTTTGGTTTCAATGGTTCATTCATGAGCAATCTGGTAGCTCGCCGGCGCGAAGGCCGAGAGGCGGGCGTCGAACGCGCGGTCCTTTACTTCGATGGTCTGGCCGGCTGGCCGTCCACGCAAATCAACCGGCTGAACGCGCTTCACCTCCAGCCCGGCGGGAAGCTGCACGCGGCAAGCACCCGATTGGCCGGCGAGTTCCCAGAGCCGCAGCATCGTACCGGGGCCATCCGGGTTTGGGCCGAACGCCGTCAACAGCACGCCCTTGCGGGACAACTCCAATCCAGCCCGGGTGGGGGGCAGCTTCCCGCCCACGCCCAGGCCCTCAGCCACGGCGGCCTGCAGCGGGAAGCGCGCTTCGAGCGATGGGGTAATGAGCGACGGCTCCGCCTCAAATCTGTCGAACGCCCAGATGCGGACCCGCGCCGTCCACGTGCCCTCGTTCCAGAGCCGGAAATTTGTCGTCCACTGGTTGTTGAAAAGGTTCACGTACACGACGGGTTTCTGCGGCACGAAATCCATCGAATATTTCCAGCAGCCGGGCGTGTCGAGGCTGACGAGCGGATTGTCGAGAGCGCACAGGCCAACGCCGCGTCCTTGCGGATCAATGATGGCCAGGCCGGTGTTGAGGCCGAACAAATGGCGGTTTGCGCCGCCCACGATGTCCTTGGCCGGATCCACGATGGACGCCTGCCGGCCGAGCCGGAACTGCGGCGAGTCCACCTTGAACGGCAGGCAAATCCAGCCGGCTTCGGGCCACGGATCGGGGCGCTTGTCAAAGGTCAGCGTCAAGTCCAGGTAAGGCTGGGTAGCTGAAAGCGCAAAAACCATCCGCAGGTGGCTGTTGCCCAGGAAGGGATCGCTTTCGGCCGAGGCCAGCACCCTGTCGGCATCCTGATCGAAACTCACCCGGAAGTTGGCCGGCGAGGAGGCCTGGTTTGGAACCTCCTCAGCGGGCGGCAGATTGGGCTTGCCCAGTTCGTTGGTCGCCCAGTCGGCATTGATTTTGACGTAGGCCCTTACGAACTCAGCCACATTGTTGGAGTCGAACCGCTCGTAGAGGCATTGCCCGAAGCCGTGCGGACCGCTGTTATCAACCAGTTCGCGACCGGAGCGTTTGTCGATCAGCGACCGAAGGACGAAGCGGTTGGTATCGATCGTGGCTTTGAAAAAAGGACTGTCGAGCGTCGCGGTCGTGGCATCGGCGGCCAGAGGCGGCGACGCGTGGCCATGGCGTTGTAGCGCAGACATCTTGTCTGCTGTGCCGCCGATTTCCAATCGACCGGCCTCCTCAGATGTCGCGGCGGTCGGCGGGTTGGAAACCCGCGATACAGCAGGTTGGAAACCTGCGCTACGGCCCGAAACGCCCTTCGCCGTAACCGGAATGAAGGTCCGGTAGCCCATCGGCGGGATGTTGCGGGCCATGAAGCTGAGCTGCTGTCCGCGCGCATCCACGAGGACGACATCGTGAGCGTCGGCCGCTCTGAGCGCGACGACACCTGGTTTGTCGAATGGCACCGTCACCAGCCCGTCGCGCCGCCACGGCAGCGGATTAAACACCACGATGCGTTTGCCTCGGACCTTCACCGCTTGGGCCAGAGCCTTGAGGTCGTGGCTCAGCAAAGGAGTGACAAGACCGCGCGCTGCCTGGATATAAGCAGTGTGCTCCGCCCACGAATCCTCCAGCCGTTGAAAGCGACCGGCTTTGTGATCAGCCAGCCACATATCGCCGTAACCCCACTTCGCGCCGCGGCCGTATTTTGTGACCCAGTAAAGCGCGCCGCCCCAGGTGTGTTCGCCGTAGAGCAGGCTTTGTTCGTAGGCCTGGGCGATGAGGTCGGCGGCCGAATCAGGCTGGGCGCGCCGGCGGGGCCGCTGGAGGCTCCGCTCGCCGGCTTTGACAATGGCCCTTGTGGCGCCTGGCGCCCTCACGTCCCAGGCGCCGAGCAGCGTGTGCAGCGCTTCGGACGAGGCGATAAGGGGACGAGTGTTGCGCGCGATCTTGGCGCCTGCAGGGTCGCTCATCGGCCCGTGAATCCAGGTGTCGGGCATGTCGCCGCGCACGACCGGCAGCGCGGGCTTCTCGGCAAGGAAGGCGTCGGCGAAGTCGGAGAGCCGGCCGATGCGGACCTTAACGCCGGGCAAGTTCCGTTTGGCCTCGGCGAGCAGTTGCTTCACTTCGTCGGGCGTGGGCGGGCCGTGGTTGTCGCCGGTGTGAATGAGCGCGAGCCAGGTTTTGTGCGGCCAGTTTTTCGGCGGAACAAGGCCCGTGCCGTAGCTCTCGGCGGTGTACATCGTGAGCAGGCGCGAGCCATCCGGGCCTTCCCACCAGAAGAGCGGCGGCACCTCCGGTGAAGTGCTCGCGGCGTTGCAGCCGAGATGCAGGAAGTCCACGCCCGCGTGGTGGAGCAACGTGGGCAGAATCCACGAATGACACGGCACGTCGGTCATCTTCGCGTCGCGCGGCAGCGGCAGGCCGGCGTCGCGCGCGAGGCGGGAGGCGAAGCCCAGGCCGCGCACGAGGTCTTCGAGTTCGAGCAGTTCGGTGTGGGTGGAGAACGGCAGCGCGTGGACGGCGAAACGGCCTTCCTGGAAAGCCCGCAACACCTTCTGCTTCCGTTCGGCCGTTTGGCCCGGCCAATCCTCCAGTATCTTGTGCATCGGCCAGCCGGGGACCGTCCAGACGAACTGCTGATCCGCATTGCTTTTTTCCTGAGCCACCGGCGTAGCAGGACGATCCGGATCAGGAGTGAGCTTGCGGTAATTCACCCCCAGGACGTCGAGCCGTTTCAGGTGCGTCGCGAGGCGATCGAGGAAGTCGTCGTAGTTCTTCGCCTCCGCCGGAGTCCAGACGACTTCGGCCAGCGCCGCCACGCGCGGAAAGGCGAAGTACTCGACGTCGGCGGGCGTCCAGAGAAACTCGCCCCAGACATTCCCTTGCGCGCCGAGGATATGCTTCTTCTTTTCTTCGGGCATATCCGCCGGTGTTGGCTCGTAGGCATAAACCGTCGGAAGCGGCAGAAAGCCGCCGATGGCTTCCGGCTCGCCGGGACCTTGGGCCTGCGCGTAATCGAAGTAACAGTGCGAGGTGGGCGACATGACGACGTCGTGCCCGGCATGGGCTGCGGTGATGCCACCGGTGACGCCACGCCAGGACATGACCGTGGCGCCGGGCGCGAGGCCGCCTTCGAGGATTTCGTCCCACCCGATCAGCCGGCGGCCCCGGCTGGCGATGAATTTGTCCATGCGTCGCACGAAGTAACTCTGCAACTCGTGTTCGTCCTTCAGACCCTCGGCCTTGAGGCGCGCCTGGCACTTCGCGCACTGCTTCCAACGGTCCTTGGGTGCCTCGTCACCGCCGATGTGGATGAACCGGCTCGGAAACAACTCCATGACTTCGCTCAGCACGTCCTGTGCGAACGCGATGGCCTGTGCGTTGCCCGCGCACAGGATGTTCGGCTCGATGCCCCAGCGCGTGCGCACTGCGAACGGTCCGCCCGTGCAGGAAAACTCCGGATGCGCCGCCAGCGCGCCAAGGAAATGGCCGGGCATCTCGATCTCCGGCACAATCGTCACATGCCTCGCCTGCGCGTAGGCCACGATCTCGCGCATCTGCTTCTGTGTGTAGAAATACGGGCCGTAGGGCGTGGCGTCGCCCTCGTTGCGGCTGCCTTTTTTCGGCGATTCCTGGCGGAGCGAGCCGATCTGTGTCAGACGCGGGTGCTTCTTGATCTCCAGACGCCAGCCCTGGTCGTCGGTCAGGTGCAACTGCAACCGGTTCATTTTGTGCAGCGCGAGCAGGTCGATGTACCTTTTGAGGAAATCCACCGGCAGGTAGTGGCGCGCCACGTCCAGCAACGACCCCCGCCACGGATAGCGCGGCTGGTCGGTGATCTCCACCGCGGGCACGGTCCATTCGACGCCGCTCTGCTTGGAGGCAGCAAACACAGCGGCGGGCAACAGTTGCCGAAGCGTTTGGACGCCGTAGAACAGTCCCGCGGATGAAGCAGCGCTGATGACGACGGTCTGCGGCGTGACGCTTAACCGGTGACCTTCCTGGCTCGGCCCGGCCTCACGCGCTGATTGCGCCAGCACAATTCCTCCCGCAGGCCAGGGGCCGTCCTTCAGGCGCGCGAGCCGGAGCCTGAATCCAGTGGCCGGGCGCAAAACCCCGGCCAGGTAGCGCGCGGTTTCTTCCGCCTCCGGCGTGGCGGAGTGATAGATCGCGGTCGCCTCGTTCAGGACAAAGCTTCCTGGCCGGGGAACCAGCCTGGCCGGTTTGGGAATGATCCGAAGAGGAGGCTCGGCCCCGGCCAACTCCCGGCTTTGCTCGCACACTTGCAGCGCCTGATCAATCATCGTCGTGCGATAGCGCTGGACGACGTTGCTGGCCATGTCCGTGTAACCGATGTCGAAGTGCGTCTTGAAGGCGACGATGACTTGTTCGACTTGTGAGGGCAACGGCTCGGCCGCAACCGCCATGCTGCAGGCGCAGCAGAGCCATAACAGCAGTGCGGACAGTACGCAGCACGGCAAAGCCGCCACCAAAGGAGCGCCGACATTCTTGTCGGCTTTGGCGCTGGCGGGCGATTCGGGCCGACAAGAATGTCGGCGCTCCTCCACGAAGCCACCAAATCATCGCACCATGCGCACAAGTTGGGCCATTGCAGTACAGAGCAGCGCAGCCGCAACCCGAATCACTCCCTCTCCTCCATCCGATGGAAGAGAAGGCTGCCTGCCTGCCGCGCCAGCCACGGCGCAGGCAGCGGGGGAGGAGGCACGTTTAGCTCTGCAGATAGCCCCTCTCCTTGATCCTCTCCCAACTCCTGCGTCGTGGGGTGAGGAAGAAGAACGCGCTCCGAAAAACCTGCGCAGCCTGCGAAAATTCTTACACATCGTAATGCAGTGCGGCGGAGGCGCAACCCGGGCGGCACGCGGCCATCCTGTCCGCAGCGGCTTCGTCCGCTGCGAGACGACCGAGTCGTTCCAAACGGTTGTTCTGTTCGTGGCTGCTGCGGCCGAGATGGCCGCACTCCGGCCTTTGGACCACGCGCCCGAACTGCCGCACTTCAGGGTCGCAAGCCATCCTGGCCGGCCTGCGACTGGAACTGTGGAATCCAAGTTCATAGATGTCCGCAAATCCTGGACGCGACCGGGGGGTCGGGCTTTGACCTGAATCAATGCGTCTGGCCCGCATATTCCTCACACGCGGATTGAAACAGTCGCAGGCTGTCGGGAGCTCCAAGGAGGACCGAAAACGGTGAACGGTTCTGAAGAGCCAGAAGAGCCAGAATCGCCTGTTGACGCCCGAACCGGACTCTGGCCATATTCTAGGCAGAAATGCCGTACGAAATCCGGGTCGCCGACAATGCACGAGAGGATTTCCTGGCCTTGGACGCGCGCTGGCGCTCGGCGGTGAAGGCCGCGATGGAGACACACCTTCGTCACGAGCCGACGAAGGAGAGCAAGAGCCGCATCAAACGCCTTCGCGGATTCCGCCAGCCGCAATACCGGCTGCGCGTGGACATGATCCGGGTATTCTACGACATCGAAGGCGACTATGTGAATGTCCTCGGCATTGTGCCGAAAGACCGCGCGGAAGAATGGCTCGCACGACACGGAGCAACACTATGATTAAAGTGCCCTTGGCAGAGGTGAAAGACTCGCTGTCCGATTTCATCAAGAAGGCGGCGAAGGATGAAGTGCTCATCACCAAGCATGGCAAACCAGCGGCCATTCTCATCGGGTTCGCCGACGAAGACGACTGGTTTGACTACCGACTGGAACACGATGAGCGATTCCTCAAACGAATCGCTGAGTCGCGTGGGCAGATCAAGAACGGGGCGTTCACCCGGCTGGCTGATTTGCCTGAGGTTTGAACCTGTAAACGGCTGTTGAATAACCGCAAAGATCGCATGGATCGCAAAGCAGGGAACTTGAGCGAAAGCGGGTTCTCACCCGACAGGTGATCGCGTCTGTTCTCCCAAGTGCCTGCTTTTCTTTGGGTTCTCTGCGTTCTCTGTGGTTGAACTGCTCCTTTCCAGTTAAACCGAAAACCGAAGTTGGACGGAGGCGGCACCTCGCAAAGGCCGCAGCGACGGCTTTGGGCTGCCAGCAACTTGAAGCTGGCGAGGCAGGCGCGGGGGATACGACGACCTGCCGGCCGGCCGGCAGGTGACACTGAAATGGATCACGGAGCGGTCGTGGATGGGAAAATGGGCGAATGCGGCGATGATCGCGAAAGACAGAATGAATCTACTGTCAATCTGTGAGACCGACCCGTTTCCGTTTCGGGCGGGCACGAGGGAACTCCGCCAGCTTTTCCGCAGCATGGAGTTTGTGGCGCAGGAAACTGAAATGATTCTGTTGGCCGCAGGTGGCCGCGGTTTCACTTGCTCCACCACGCGTCCTTACAAAATGTGCCATTGTTCATCCCTGACCCTGCTTTAGTTTTGCTTTGGTTCGTTTCTTTCATAGGTGTTCCGGTTGCCGAATTATTCCCAGCCTGACCACCCCATGTTATCTTTCCGAAGCGATGGCAGCCAGCTTGGTCCAAGAAGATCGGCTCGCGCCGGTCGCCGCGATTCATGACGTGGTAAACCGCGCCGGGATACTCGACTCTCAGCTTGCGGGCCATGACTGGACAGGGGCCGCGCCGCTTCATGTGTCAATCTCAAGAACCGCTCTCGCGAATGGGTGACCCGTTTGCAGCGTGCTGAAGCTGAAATACCCATCGCGTGGATTCAGAAATGGATCCAAACGGGAGATTGATGTCCGCTGTTCACCCAGATCACGCGCCAGCGGGCACGTCATATCGGGCGCGGGGGTGCTCGCTGAAGGTTTCAGTGGTCAAGCTTTCGTCAGTGCATTATTCTGGGCGCATGAGCACAAAGATCATGGAGCAGACAATCGCGGACTTGCAGCGCCGGGTAGAGAGGCTTGAGGCAACGAGCCAGCCTGCGGCCAAAGGCAGTTGGCGTGAGATGATCGGATTCGCCAAGGATGACGACCTCTTCCGCGAGGCGATGAAGCTCGGAGCGGAATGGCGGGAGAAGGCCAACCAGGAGGGACGGTAGCACCATGATTAAAGACCATCACCGCCTTCCACAAGTTTTCCATTCTTGCCTTCGACCCCGAGGCCGCAGAAATCTTCCACCACCTGAAAAGTGAGCATCCGCGCACCGGGACGATGGATCTCAAGATCGCCGCCATCTGCATGACGCATCAGGCTACGCTGCTGACGCGCAACGTGGTGGACTTTGAAAACATCACCGGCCTGCGCGTGGAGAACTGGCTGGATTGATCGCGGGCGCAGCGCAAGCGGATGGCAGACCGCGCCGGGATACTCGACTCTCAGCTTGCGGGCCATGACTGGACAGGGGCCGCGCCGTTTCATGTGCCAATATCAAGAACTGGGACGGACCCGTTTCCGGCGCAGGTCGTTGCCTCAGTTCATAACTTCCGCAAACGGTAGAACCTCGTTCCGCCGTCTGCGCTGTTTGTGACTGTGTGCTTGTAATCCAAGACAGAAGCAACGTTCGTTAGAACCGACCACTGGTTCAACGAGGACAACGCTTCGACGGCCTCAAGCTGCCAGCCAATCGCTGAAGCCGGCCAGGAAAGCACTGCTTGGTTGTTGCTTACCGCAAGCTTCAAGTTGGGCGCCGGCGGGCTGTAGAACTGAATGCCGCGCACGCTCAACTTGCCGGTGGGAGGACCGTCCCCGTTCAGGCTGAAAAATAGCTCCATGTCCTGCCCGGCGTATTCGGAGATATCAATCACGCTGGTCGCGGTCCAGACCCCATCATCAAGGAACTTCGCTTCCATCGTGAAGTAGTTTTCGTTCGTGATGCCCATCGCGAAGTATTCGTTTGTGCTCGCCCCTTCTACCCGGAACTCGAACGTCAACCCGACGGCATCTCGTGGGATGCTGACCGGCAGCCAGACGTAAACAGGGGTGTTCGTCTCTCCGCCACCATCAAGAGGTGATGGGGAGCCTTTCGCCCGGAGACCCAAGTGCGGCGTAGTTGCGATTTGGAGAGTGAACTGCAAATCCCATCCCGCCTGGAATGTCGAGGACACCGACGGCTGGACGTAATAGGCGGGCGTCGAGTTCGCCGTGCCGACAAACACAGGTTGCCCGTTCAACGGCGTGAAGCTCTCGACAATACTCCCGATGAAGCTTCCGGCATAGCGAACTCCATCCTTTACTCCCCCTGCCGCCAAGCTGCCCAGTTCAGCCAAACCCTGATACGCCTTCAGCGTTGGATAGGTTACGAAGCGGTTCAGTCCAACGCCGTAGCCCCCCGCCAAGGCCGCCGCTAGGCTGTCGGAAATCTCCACCACCTCAAGCTCGGGACGATTCACGAGCGCGCTTTGCAGAAAATACGTGCCCCGCATTGGAGCACTGCCCAATGTATCCCGCTCAAACGACCAGCGATGGCCCATGTCGCTCGCGGTTGGGTTCCCGACGGTCTGCTGATACCAACCATAGGAATAGCCGTGCGGCTTGAATGGATTCAGCGTGGATTCCCGCCAGAGCAACACATTGGCTGCTTCTGTGTGCAGCAACCCGACTTCACTGACGTAGTTGTCAATCCACGCTGACTGAGCAGGAATGACCTTCGCCCAAAAGTTGTTGATGAGGTTCGCGGTGGTGTCGCCTGTTGGCTTGAGCAGCACGTCGAGGAAGACATGAATGCCATTCACCGCGGTCACAAGCTCCGCCTCGTCAAACAGCGTCACGTGCGTGTTCTGCGCGTTCAACTTGAGCGTTGATCCGGGCAGTTTTCCAGGGCTGTTCTTCGCGTCGCCGTGGATGAAGTCCGCCGCGTGGCAGTTTACGAGTGTGCCGAGGCTGTGGCCGAGGAAATGAATGCGCTTGCTGTAGTTCGCACCCAACACGTAGAGCATTTCCGAGCCGAGCGCTTCGCCTTCGCTGAGGGTTCGGGCTGCCGCTGTTGAAGGTGATTTAGTGCTGGCGTTCTCGTGCCAATCCCACGCCACGATGTTGGCGTCGTATTCCTTCGCTGCGAGCGCGTTCTTCATTTCCGTTGGCCAGTCAGACGAGCTGCTCTTCCACCCGTGGGTGAGCACAATCGTCATCTTGTTCCGGTCCACCAGACCGCCGCCGTTGAAGACAACCAGTTGCGCGCTGCTCGGTTTGCGCGGAGCTGCGGTCAGGGCGGACGGAGGTGTCTCCGCGGTTGAAGTCGCAGCCGGAGGAGAAGGCTGCGGTGTGGGCGGCGGCAAATAAACGCTCAGCCGGGCGACAGTGCTGGCCACAGTGCCGTAGGGATTGCTCACCATCACCGAATAGACGCCGCTGTTGCTAAGCTGGACATTGTTTAGTTCCAAGCTGGGCGAGTTGGCATTCGCTATGAGGTTGCCATTCTTCCGCCATTGGTAAAACAGTTGCTCGGTGCCTGTGGCCGAAACGCTCAAAGTCACATTCGCTCCGGCTGGTGCGGCCTGGCTTTGCGGGTGGCTGGTGATGGCCACACCCACCCCTCCGGAAGCCGGCCAGCCTTTCCGGATCGTGTTGTTGCCTGTGTCCGCCACATAAACGTTGCCCGCGCTGTCCACCGCCACGCCGGAAGGTTGCATAAACCGCGCGGCGCTCCCCGTCCCGTCCGCGCTGCCTCTATTCTCCCAGCCCGCCAGTCCGGCCAGCGTCGTCACCACTCCCGTCGGTGTCACTTTCCGGATCGTGTTGTTCTGTGTGTCCGCCACATAGACGTTGCCCGCGCTGTCCACCGCCACACCGTTAGGATAATTAAACCGCGCGTCGCTCCCCGTCCCGTCTGCATAGCCGCCCTCGGGATAGCCGTATTGACCCGTTATCGAGCTATTCCCGGCCAGCGTCGTCACCGCTCCCGCCGGTGTCACTTTCCGGATCGTGTGGTTGCCATAGTCCCCCACATAGAGGTTGCCCGCGCTGTCCACCGCCACGCCTTGAGGTTGCATAAACCGCGCGGCGCTCCCCGTCCCGTCCGCGCTGCCACGACTGCCCGCCAGTCCGGCCAGCGTCGTCACCACTCCCGACGGTGTCACTTTGCGAATCGTGTCGTTGGCTGAGTCCGCCACATAAACGTTGCCCGCGCTGTCCACCGCCACGCCAGTAGGAGCCCAAAACCGCGCGGCGCTCCCCGTCCCGTCCGCGCTGCCCCAACTGCCCGCCAGTCCGGCCAGCGTCGTCACCACTCCCGTCGGCGTCACTTTCCGG
>ERZ1292640.901-Hain-H43-02um-R1-901-length-24693-cov-7_pt1 | contig 24693 bp, 22 predicted proteins | sample MGYA00564404_ERZ1292640 | MGnify/ENA primary metagenome ERZ1292640 (study PRJEB36523, sample SAMEA6512636) | groundwater metagenome | collected 2019-01-08 | study: AquaDiva: Metagenomics assemblies of 32 groundwater samples | reverse complement strand
GAATATAATGATTGAAGGCAATCAGGATATCCGGGGCCTGAGATGGACGAGGGTTGTCTTAGACGCGTCGGCAGCTCAGTTTTCCTATATATACGGTTATCCTACTATTAGCGACGGGCAGGCCGTGAGGCTGCGCTGGAACGCGGCGGATAAAAAAATCTACCGTAGTACCAGTTCTAACGGAGGCGGAAGCTGGTCAGCGGAAACGATTATTCCCGTTTATCTTTTAAACAATAGCTCTATTAGTATTGACGGCAAGGATACTTCCGGAGTTATCTTTACCTATAAAAAGGCCGGGGATATAGCTTGGGTTTCCGGCACGGATGCTTTAACAGATATCCGCGCGGTGATCATCAGCATTAATGTAAAAACCGGCGCGGGCAGTTTCGCCAATTTTCAAGGATCCTCCAATATTACCGCAAGCGCCGAAATAAAATCTCTTTAACCCGCCTTTAATCGCGTCCTGGCCGGGTAATGCGTCAGTCAACAGGGGAATTACCAGCAGTGTCATTGCGAGCGAACGAAGTGAGCGAAGCAATCTCGTCGGGATTGTTTCGTCGCCCCGTGTCAACGACAGCTCCTCGCAATGACACATCCTACTGATTACCTACATAGGTGACCGGTTACTTGGTCAGTGTTCTATTTATTTGCCTCTGGCAGAGAAATTATGATATAATGTCCATAAAATAATAACGAAGGAAATTATCTATGATATGGAAAATAGATATTAAAGAATTCACGGATATATTTAGGAGAAAGGTCGATTCTCTTATAGCCGTTGATATATCTGGTGGGTTGAAATTGCTTAATATCGAGCTAAAAGGCGGGCTGAAAGTGTCCGCTTTGAGTATAATCCCGCTTCCCCCGGAGCAATCCGCGTGGAGTGAAAAAATACCCGCCTGTATCAATGATTTCCTGCGCAAATATAATATTCACCACAAAAATGCCGTTCTCTGCCCTTGCTTGAACCAGATCTTTATTAAGAGGCTGCAACTGCCTGATATACCAAGTTCAGAACTTTTTGACGCGGTTAACTGGAAGATTAAAGAAGAATTGCCTGTTGCCTGGGCGCAAAAGGCAGTTGGTTATGGTGTTATCCAAAAAGTATCTAACAATGACGGCTCGAAGACGGCCGATGTTATTTCTGTTGCATGCGAAGAAAAACAAATAACTGAACAGGTTTTGCTTCTTAAGGGGGTGGGTTTAAGTTGTTTATCGGTAGTCCCTCTGCCGTTCGCGGACGCGAAGTTAGCCGCTAAAATACTTATAACCGATAAACAGCCAATAGCTATAATTCATATAGAAGAGGCAGAAAGCTATGTTACCTTTATTACGGATAAAGGATTGGAGTTTTACAGGGGCCTGCCAATAACGATTAACAAATTTAAGGAATCTTTAACAGGGACATTGGTGAATGATAGGGGTACGGTTACTTTGTCGGCGCAAGACATAGACGAAATCCTGTCTATCCACGGGATACCTCAATCCGTCGGGGCAATATATAAGGATAAGATCGCGGAGAGCGAAATATTAGCTATGCTGCGCCAGCCTTTAGAACTGCTTACTCAAGAGATAAAGCGTTCTTTTGCTTATTACGAATCCCAGTTTCAGGGAGGCGCCCTTAAAAATATATTTTTAGCCGGAGCTGTCGTAAAAATACCCAATATAGATATATACTTAAGCAAGGAACTTAAACTGAACGTTCAGAAGATTAACTTGGCGGATAAGGTCAAGGCTTCAACGCGAATATCTCAAGCTGACCTGGCGCAATGCGCCGGGGCCGTCGGTTTAGCAATAGACTATAAATCAGGAATCAATCTTTTGCCTCGCGAGTTTAAAGCCGAGAAGGCGCATGCTATTGAAAGGATTTCCCTGCGTTGGGTTGTTTTAACAGCGTCTTTATTTTTAGTCTTTTCATATGTTTTCGCTAATGTTGGCATACAGTCTTATCAGAGGCGCCTGGATATGGCTAATGTCCAGTTAAAAGTTTTATCGGAAGTTAAAACCATAAAAACTAATATTGAGCAGTTTAATAACTATATCATTGATATCGGGCGTTCTCAACCGCGATATTATGCCATATTTAAAAAGATAAGCAATGCCGCGCCCAAAGAATTATTTTTAGAATCCTTTTCCATAAACAGCGATACTAAGCAGGTTTTGATATCCGGCGCCGTAAAAAGCTCAAGCCCCAACTGTGATATTATCCTGACTAAGTTCGTTAGGGATATGGAGGCTTCGGGGTATTTTTCTGATGCCAGTATATCTACACTCGCAAATTCAAAGCAGGAGGAAGGGTATGTTATCAGGTTTAACGTTGCCCTTAAGTTGAGATGAAATTTCCTTTGAGCGGCATTTTATCCGGAGGTTTCAGTAACTGGACAAAGGAACAGAAAAAAATCCTAAGTGTTTTTGCTGTTTCCGCGGCATTTTTGTTTTTTTTCTGGGTATTCATATATAATCCCCAGAGCCGGAAGTTTAAAGCGGTTAAAAGCGCGTTAGCCAGTGTGGAATCACAGATTGCCTATATAATGAACCTTACCGCGGGCAGGGAAATGTCGCAGGCAGTCCGCGAACTGCAGGATGATCTTAAGTCTATATCGGGTAAATTACCGGTTTCAGAACAAAATATATTGGATGATTTAATGGCTGGGGCAAAAAAGTTTAAAATAGAAGTTAAAAGTTTAGCGCCGGCAAGCAGGCATCAGGAACAAGAGAATATACCGAGTTATGATGTGGATGAGCTTCCGTTTACGATGAATATCTCATGTGATTTTAAGGCTTTGGGAGAGTATCTTAATTTACTGCGCAGCAATTTCCCCATTTTGATACGGATAAAACAGATTGATATCAGGTTTAGCGGCGAAGGCCATGGTAATCTTGATGTTACATTACAGCTTTCGTCATATCTATCAAGGCATGCTCAAGGTGGATAAAAAGAAACGCGTAGAGTTGATCATAACAGCGGTATTAGTGGCAGTTTTTCTTTTGGCATGGGCAAACAGCCGTAAGTTCTTAAAAAGCAAAACCGCCGCTAAAAATAATGTTTCGCCGGCTCAAGAACCCGCGAGGCGCTCCGGCGGCGAAGGCGCAGCTGCCGCTATCGCGCCGGTAGAATCTGACGAAAGCCTGCCATGGAAAAGATGCCCTTTTAGCGGTAAGGTTTATTCCGGTTCTCAAGCGCCGGTTAGAGCAGACTCTGCCGGTTTTACTTTAAGCGGCATTGTTTGGGACAGTGAAAAACCAAGGGCTATAATTAACGATAAAATTGTTTCGATTGGTGCCGGTATCGGCGGATACACGGTAATTGAGATAAAAACCGATAGGGTGATTTTAAGCGACGGCAGCCGTGATTTAGAGATTAAAGTAGGCCAGTAAATGGAACCAAGGAAGTATCTTATTGCCAGAAGGCTTTTCTTTTGGCTATTTTTTATTATGTTTGTTGTTTTTACTCCGGCGGTGGTTTTTTATTCGCTGGGGTATAAATTAGACTTAAAGACAAAGAAATTCCTCAAAACAGGCATAATCTCTATTAAGACCTTCCCTAAGGGAGTGGATGTGTATCTTGACGGCAAGAAACACAGAGAGGCCTCTCCTTGCATCATCAGGGAAGCCATGCCTAATGAATACGTGGTCACGCTTGAAAAAAACGGGTTTTATACCTACAGCGTCCCGATAGAAGTAAAGCCTTCCATAGTCTCTGATATAGACGTCATCCTTGTCCCCGAGATGAGAAATGTGGAAAAATTGAAATTCAATTTTAATGTTTACAGGTTTTTCTTTAATAAACATTTTTTCGGGGATAAGATAGTGATTTTTACCGACAAAGGAGTTTATTTCTTGGACAGCGATTTTAAGGGAATAGAGAAAATTTCCTCAAAGGATTTTGGGGCGGATGTTGCTTCGGCGATTGTTGATTTAAAAGAAAGCAATAACCGCCTTATGTTCTATAGCGATAAGAATGTCTGGTTTTTGGAATTTCCTCAAGACCGTTCTTCGAAAGAGAAAGATGTTATGCCTGTTTATAAAGCGGATGAATTTATAAAGGATGCCTTCTTCGGCATAAGGGACAGGTATCTGGTGATTCAGGACGGCCTTAAGGTCATTGCCATGGATATACAGAATCCGGCAGTTGTTTTTCCTATTTTTCAACTGCGCAGCATAAATTCCAAAGTATTTTATGATAACCGGGCTGAGATCCTTTACATAAGGGATAAGGTCATGCCCGCGGGGACTTTTTCTTTTTTCAGGATAGAGTTGATGCCTCTGATAAATGAGAAGAGGGAAAAAGAGGCGACGATATTTAATCTGGGGACATAATTTTCCTTCTATGGACGGTCCGTATAGATTTAAAAGATTATTGGAAATAATACCGGGTTTTTTGAGCTGGTTTATTATTTTGTTTTTGCTCGTATTGTTTATGGTTAAACCGCTCTCCGCGGCTATTGTAATGATTGTCTACCTTCTTTATTGGGTCTGCCGCCTGCTTTATATGAGTATCCTGCTGGTAATGGCCCACCAGAGAGTTTTATCGAAGAGGAATGTTGATTGGCTGGGTAAGTGCCGGGATGTCCAAAGCGACATAGGCCTCAATGATGTGCTTCATGTAGTGCTTTATACAACTTATAAAGAGCCGAATGAGGTTTTGGAAGGCAGTTTGAATTCGCTCAAAGAAGTGGATTTTCCCAGGCAACAGATCGTTGTGGTTTTGGCAGGCGAGGCAAGGGAGGCATATTCAGATTTAAAGCTCGATGCTATAAAAAAGCAATATAAAGAATATTTTAAAGATGTGATCGTCACTATTCATCCGAATAAGATAGAAGGGGAGATTCCTGCCAAAGGCGCTAACGCTACTTACGCGGCAAGGCAGGTTAAGGAATACCTGTTAAACCGCGGCTTAAAGTTAGAAAATGTCATCATATCGTGTTTTGACGCCGATACCTGTTCCGATAAAAACTATTTTTCCTGCCTGACATATAATTTCTTAAGCATCCCTAAAAGGCACAAGGTAAGCTTTCAGCCGTTCCCGGTGTATAGCAATAATATTTATACAGCCCCTGCTTTTGCCAGGGTAATAGAAATAGGCTCTACTTTCTGGCAGTTGATCGAAAGCATGAGGTATGAAAAATTTATAACTTTTTCTTCGCATAGTATGAGCTTTAAAACTCTGGATGAGGTCGGTTACTGGCCGGTTGACCTTATATCGGATGATTCCTTGATTTTCTGGAAGTGTTTTATTAAATATGACGGCGATTACCGGACTCTCGCGCTGGACGTGCCTGTTTATATGGATATAGCTGTCGGTAAAAGCTTTTGGGAAACTGTGAAAGTCCAGTATAAACAGAAAAGAAGATGGGCATGGGGAGTGGAAAATTTTGTTTTCCTGGGGCTGGAATTCTCAAAAAATAGAAATATCCCGCTGTATATTAAATTCAGCAGGCTTTTTCAGACGTTGGATAACCATATCAACTGGGCGACATGGACAATAGTGATCAGTTTAATAACTCCTCTGGTCTTATTGTGGGGGCGGTTAATTATGAAAAATTCCCTTGTTATGTTTAATCTTTCTTATATAAACACGATAACCTTTAACTCTTTAAGTTTTATCCTTATTCTTTGCGTTATCATAAGCTATGAGTTTCTTCCTCCGAGGCCTAAAGGCGTCTCAAGGCTGATTTATGTTTCTTTTGTTTTGCAGTGGGCCCTTATACCCTTGATTTCGGCTACGCTCGGCTCTTTGCCGGCGCTGGACGCCCAGACGCGGCTTATGCTGGGGAAGTATTTGTATTTTAATACTACTCCCAAAGCGAGAAAAGAATCAAATGCAATATAAAAAGATAAAGGTAGGGAAGAGATATATAGAAGCTATAAATATGAAGCTTCTTGAGAAGAATTTGATTGTCTTAAGAGGCGAAAAAGGGTATGTGATGTGCGGTTATTTGAATTTAAGCGTTGCCGGAAAGTTTAAGGATGTCGCGGTAAAGATTGTCAAGGTGGCAACAATCGAAGCCGCGTTAAAGGCTGATGTGCATTCCTGCACGAGAAATGCCCGAAAGCTCGGGATTTATCTTGGACAGCCAATAAGCGAAGTGATTAAGATTATAGCTTGAACGTAGCCATTATTGGTGTCATTGCGAGGAGCTGCCGCTGATACGCGGCGACGAAGCAATCTTTAAACTCTGGCAGGCTGCATAGGCACGGATATGTATAGATTAAAACAACTCAGTTATTCAATAGTAGTATTATTTTTGTTTTCTTGTGGTTTTCCGATAAGGGCTTTTTCTGCCGCGGCACCTGCGTCGGCCAGCACGCAGGACGTCATGTCGGATGTAATAATCGGTATAACCTTTAAAACGTTTGCCCGGGCATTTTTGCTGACTGTGGATTTAGAGCAGATAAAGAGGAACGCGATAAATAAAATTACGGATATGGATGAGGGAAAATTCAAAAGAAAATACGCTAAAATCCGCGATGTAATAAAAGAATACCCGGATATTATGAGCCGTTACGGCTTTAGCGCGAATCTGGATAAGGCTGAAGTCATCAAAAAGATACAGTCACTGAATAAAGATAAAGCCAACGAAATACTGAACGGTATGCCGGATTATACAATCGGTAAACAATTCAGGATATACCTTTCTGAAAGAGGCGGCGGGGTTTCGAATACTAATATGGCCGGACAGATTAATAAGTTCTTAAACAAGATGAAAGGCACAGCGCAGAACCAATGGCGGTAAGAGTAATGGAGCAGGCGCTTTATATACATATTCCGTTCTGCAAGGCCAAGTGCCTTTATTGCGATTTCTACAGTATTGTCCCCGAGACAAGAGGTATTGCCGCAGCCTATGTTAAATCTTTATTAAAACAGATAAAGGCGATAAACTGTCCGTTAAAAACCATATATATAGGAGGGGGAACACCAACTGTTTTAGGTTTTAAGCTATTGGAAAGCCTGTTAGAAGGTTTAAAGGGATTTTTGCGGCCCGGGTTGGAATTTACCGTTGAGGCAAATCCGGAAAGCCTCGACGCGCAAAAAATAGCTTTATTGAAAGATAAAGGAGTAAACCGTTTAAGTATCGGCGCGCAGTCGTTTGATGATAATAAGTTAAAAGGATTGGGCAGGATTCATACCGCTAAGCAGGCAAGGCAGGCTATTGAGCGCTCATATAAAAAAGGGTTTCGCGATATAAGCTGTGACCTGATTTTCGGCTTTTATAATGAGTCATTAAACAGCTGGCAGGAAGAATTGGCACAGGCGGTAAGCCTTCCTATTACGCATATTTCATGTTACTCGCTGACTTATGAGAAGAAGGCTTGCCTTTTTTCTTTGTTAAAGAAGAAAAAGATTGCCCCGCTTGATGAAGAAATATGCGGCCGGATGTATCAAATTGCGATTGACTACCTGCGAAAAAAAGGTTTTAAGCAGTATGAAGTGTCCAGCTTCGCGAAACAAGGATATATCTCGAGGCATAATTATAATTATTGGCAAAATAATCCTTATATTGGGTTAGGCCCTTCGGCTGCTTCTTATGTTGACGGAATACGGTCAGTAAATGTCAGTGACACATTAGAATATATTAAAAGGTTTAAGGCGGATAAAAGCTTGATCGCGTTTAAAGAGAAATTATCCGCCATTGATTCGGCAAGAGAAACCGCGGCCTTAAAAATCCGCACAAATGAAGGCATAAATTACAGGGGTTTTAAGAAAAAAACCGGATTTGATTTCTTAGGGCTGGAAAGAGCGCGAGAAGCCGGGCTTTTATCAGATGGCTTGATTAAATACGTAAAGAGCGCGCGAGAGAATATAGGAATTAAGTTGACGAGAAAAGGGTTTTTATTTTGTGACAGGGCATCAAGCGCGTTGGTTTGAAAGAAAAAACGAAAATGGGGAGTAACAGTTTAGCTTACGGAAGTAACCGTGTCATTCAGACTGTGTCACAATAGTAAAACGCGTGTCATTGCGAGCCACCGCAGTGGCGAAGCAATCTCTCTTTATGGGATTGCTTCGCTCCCTTCGGTCGCTCGCAATGACACTCGTCGGTGACTTCCAAGGGCTGAACTGTTACAATGGGGATTATTTTTAACGGAGGTGGGCATGATTACAAGCGGGATATCAGCGATTAATGAAAAGGTTGAAAAAGAAAGCGCTTTTGTGCGTGTTTTGGTTACGGAAATTGAAAAGGTGATTATCGGGCAGAGTTACCTTATCGGCAGGCTTTTAGTAGGCCTTCTGGCTAACGGCCATATATTGGTTGAGGGGGTTCCCGGCCTTGCCAAGACAATGTCGATTAAGACTTTGGCGCAAGCGTTAAAAACAAAATTTCAGAGGATTCAGTTTACTCCGGATTTACTTCCCGCGGATTTAATCGGCACGTTGGTTTATAATCCCAAAGACGGCGCGTTTACGACCAAGAAAGGGCCTCTTTTTGCTAACATTATTCTTGCTGACGAAATCAACAGGGCGCCGGCTAAAGTTCAAAGCGCCTTGCTTGAGGCAATGCAGGAAAGGCAGGTTACTATCGGCGAAAATACGTTTAAGCTGGAGGAGCCATTTTTAGTTATGGCAACGCAAAATCCGATAGAGCAGGAAGGCACTTATCCCTTGCCCGAGGCGCAGGTAGACAGGTTTATGCTTAAGATAAAAATAACTTATCCGACGATGGATGAAGAGCGCAGGATACTTAAGCGTATGGCCCATACAAATACAAAAATAGATATAAATCAGGTGGTCAGCCCCGAAGACATCATCAGGGTAAGAAGCGTGGTTGATGAAATATACCTCGATGAAAAAATTGAAAAGTACATTGTAGATATTGTCTTCGCGACAAGAGAACCCAAAAGATTTAAGTTGGATGATTTATCCGGGCTTATCCAGTATGGAGCGTCTCCGAGGGCGACTATTTATTTGACCCTTGCCGCGAAGGCATATGCCTTTCTTCAAGGCCGCGGATATGTTACTCCGCAGGATGTTAAGTCTATAGGAGCCGATGTCTTAAGGCACAGGGTAATTGTCAGTTATGAGGCTGAAGCCGAAGAGAAGACCTCGGAAGATATTATTAAGAGGGTGTTTGAAGAAGTAGAGGTTCCGTAAAACACAGATAGGCACGTAACAGTTCAGCTTTCGGGAGTAACCGTGTCAGTCAGACTGTGTCACAATAGTAAAACGCGTGTCATTGCGAGCCACCGCAGTGGCGAAGCAATCTCTAAGCTTGAGTAAATGGTATAGACATAGATGGGCACAGATATATGATTCCAAAAGAAGTCTTAAAGAAAATTCGCCGGATACAAATTACCACCTCGCGGATGGTTTCTGATGTTTTTGCCGGGCAGTATCAGAGCGTTTTTAAAGGCAGAGGCATGGAGTTTGATGAGGTGCGCGAATACCAGCCGGGCGATGAAATACGTTCTATAGACTGGAATGTCACCGCCCGCACGGGACATCCCTACGTCAAAAAGTTCGTCGAAGAAAGGGAATTGACGGTGATGCTTCTTTTGGATATGTCCGCCTCAAGTGCGTTCGGCACGGTAAAACAGCTTAAAAGCCAGCTGGCCGCCGAGCTTTGTTCGGTCCTTGCTTTTTCGGCTATTAAAAATAATGACAGGGTGGGTTTTATAGCTTTTTCCGACAGGATAGAAAAGTTTATCCCGGCGCGAAAAGGATTAAGCCATGTATTGAGAGTTATCCGGGAGGCGCTTTATTTAAAGCCTCAAGGGAAAAAAACCGATATAAGCGCCGCGCTTGAATACCTAAACAGGGTTACCGCGCGAAAGACAGTCGCGTTTGTCCTTTCTGATTTTTATGGCACAGGAGGCGTTCTTAAACCTAAAAGCGGCAATGGCTATAATGAGGATTTAAAAAAATCACTCTCTATCGCTAATAAGCGCCATGATGTTATTGCCGTAACAATAACCGACCGCAGGGAATTCGAGCTTCCCAACGTCGGGATTATAAAATTAGAAGATGCCGAGAACAATAAGCAGTATTTAGTCGATACTACCAATTCAGCGTTAAGGGAGGAATACAACAAAAATTCGCTTGCCATGTTTTCTTCCCGGAAAAAGCTCTTTCGCTCGGTAAATATGGACAATATAGACGTGCGCACCGATATCCCTTATGAAAAGAGCTTGTTCGCGTTTTTCCGGGCGCGCGAAAGAAGAATGCGGTAGATGATCCGCGGTTACGCGCCTGTAGGGGTTCGATTTATCGAATCCGTTTGTAATGATTGATTTACCAAGCCCGTTTTGCCTTCGGGCGCCATAAATGGCGCCCCTACAGGTATGTTGTGGTATGTCCGTAGGGGCCGGATTTATCCGGCCCGTTCGCGGGTTTCGGTATGCCTGTAGGGGTTCGATTTATCGAACTCGTTTGTATGGCTTAAGAACTAAAATGATTAAAAAAATAAAATTATTATCACTTATGTTGTTTCTATGCGTGGTTTCTTCTGGCTTCGCGCAAGAAGTTAACAATGCTATAAAAGTCAAGTCAGCCTTAGACAAAAAAACAGCGTCCATCGGCGATTATATAAAGTATGAGATAACTCTTGTCGCGCCGCGGACGGCGGAATTTGATTTTTCCGAAGTAGCTAAAGGGCTAAAAAAGCTTAAAAGCCAGCAAGGCTCGCAAGAGGCAAAAGAAGAAGCGAGTGAAGAGAAATCCGATTCCCCTGCGCTAAGCATAAAAGATTCGGGTTTGTTCAGAAAAGGGATCTTTAAGAAAAAGAGATTTACGCAATGGTATAAATTTAGCACTTACTCAGTCGGTAAATATATTATCCCTGAGTTTATTGTAAAATATAAAGATAGCCTTAATTCTGCAATCCTCTCTCTTAAAATTCCCGCCCAAGAGTTTGAAATTAAAAGCCTGCTGGAAAAAGATTCCAAGGATATAAAAGATATTAAAGGGCCGATAAGCCCGGCAGAAAAATTTAAAAAATTTTTGCTTATGCTCGCGGCTTTTCTGATTTTATCAGGCGCGGTTTGGCTTTCATTAAGGTTTTGGAGAAGGAAACAAAAGGAGTATGCTTCAAGGGTCAAGCCTGCCTGGGAGTTTGCTTATCAAATGCTTGAAGAACTTAGGCTTCTGGATTATCCGGGAAGAGGCAAGGTTAAAGAATATTATTTCGAGCTATCATATATTGTCAGGCATTATTTAGAGGACAGGTTTAATTTACGCGCCCCCGAGATGACAACCGAAGAGTTTTTGGCTAAAGTGGGGGATTACGCGGAATTAAATAGCGAGGTCCGGAGTGTTTTAAAAGATTTTTTAATCAGCTGTGACATGGTCAAGTTTGCCAAATACGCCCCCCCGCGGGAAGAAATAGATTTGAGCTTTAACTTGGCTAAACAAATAATCGATAAGACAATACCGGCTTATCAACCACTTCCAACTGCGTAGGTTGGAAGTGGTTATCAAGCGATAAAATGTACTTTCATGACCCGTATTTTTTAATATTGCTTCCTGTTTTTCTTGCGGTAGCGCTGTATTTAAGGAGAAAAGATAGCGCCGCAAGTATCAGGTTTTCTTCGGGAGAGCTTTTGGCAGGATTAAAGAGCTCCTGGAAAATCCACCTTTACCATAACCTTAGCCTTATGAGGTGCGCGGTAATTGTCTTATCGATACTTGCTTTTTCCCGGCCGCAGTCCCCTGTCAGCGACTCTAAAATACAACCCGAAGGCATAGATATAGTTTTAACCCTTGATTGTTCGACAAGTATGTTAGCGGAAGATTTCCAGCTTGCCGGAAAAAGGCGAAGCCGTATTGACGTAATAAAAAGTGTGGTTAAGGATTTTGTTGTGGGCAGGCATAATGACAGGATGGCGCTTGTTGCTTTTGCTTTCAGGGCGTACACGGTCTGCCCTTTGACCCTGGATTATGGCTGGTTGATTAAAAATTTAGAGAGAATAAAAGCTGGTTTTATAGAAGACGGCACGGCTATAGGTTCAGGCATAGCCGCCAGTTTGAACAGGCTTAAAAATACCAAAGCTAAAAGTAAAGTTATTATATTGCTTACAGACGGAAGGAATAACGCCGGCGATATTTCCCCTCTTGTCGCCGCGGAAGCAGCCAAGGCGTTAAAAATAAAGGTTTATACGATTGGCGCCGGGGCTCGCGGGCTGGCCCCGTATCCTGTGAAAGATTTCTGGGGTAATACGGTTTATCAAGAAATCAAAATAGATATAGATGAGGATACGTTAAAGAAAATTGCCGAGATTACCGGCGCGAAATATTTCCGTGCCACGGATACGGAAAGCCTAAAAGCTATTTATAAGGAAATAGACCGTATGGAAAAAACTCCTGTTGAGCAAAGCGGTTATCTGGAATATAACGAATTGTTCCCGTTATTTTTGATTCCGGCGCTGGTTTTATTGTTATTAGAAATAGTTTTGAGCAATACAGTTCTAAGAAGGATTCCCTAATGAGATTCGCGCAGTTAAATTTTATCTATTTTTTCTGGATATTCATCTGGCTGATATTGTTTTATATCTGGGCGTCTAGAAGCCGTAAAAAAGCAATGTCTTCTTTTGCCGATAAAGAGCTTTTAAAAGGCCTGGCTGATTCTTTTGACCCGAAGAAACGCAACCTGAAAGTTTTTTTGCTTATCGCCTGTATTTTTTTCCTGCTTCTGTCGTTTATGCGCCCGCGATGGGGTTTTGACTGGCAGGATGTTAAAAGAAGAGGGCTGGATATATTGATTGCGGTTGATGCTTCCAAAAGCATGCTGACCGAGGATGTAAAACCGAACAGGCTGGCGCGCGCTAAACTGGCTTTGAGCGATTTTGTTAAAAAGCTAAAAGGCGACAGGATCGGCCTTATCGCCTTTGCCGGGACTGCTTTTCTGGAATGCCCTTTGACGGTTGATTATAACGGATTTTTGCTTTCCTTGGAGAGCGTTGACACGGAACTGATTCCCAAAGGCGGCACGTCTATATCAAACGCTATCCGCGAGGCTTTAAAAAGTTATGAAGGCGGTTTGAATAAATATAAAGTACTTATTATCATAACCGACGGAGAAGACCATGAAGGAGACCCGTTAAAAGCGGCTGGCGAAGCTAAAAAAGAGGAGATCAGGATATTTAGCGTCGGCATCGGCACGCAGGAAGGCGATTTGATCCCGGTTCAGGAGGAAGGGAAAGGTTATTTAAAAGACATGGAAGGAAATGTGGTTAAATCGCGCCTTAATGAAGAGTTATTGGAAAGAATAGCTTTAGAAACAGGCGGAAGTTACGTCAGGTCTACTTCGAAAGAATTCGGGTTAAACCTTATTTATGAGGATAAGCTTTCTAAAATGGAAAAGAAAGAATTTGAAAGTAAAATGGTTAAGCAATATAAAGAGAAGTTCCAGTGGGCGCTTGCCATAGCGATAATATTATTGGCTGCTGAAATGTTAATTACAGAGAAAAAATGATTTTACGGATTAGAAAAACAGGCCACATGGATTATTTTCTAAGATTTCTCATATTTTTTGCTATTATATGTTCTAGTAATTTAGGCTATGCCGCTTCTTTAAGCAGCATTCGCCAGGCTGATAAATTGTATAAAGAAGGCGAGTATGAAAAGGCGGTGAAAGAGTACAATAACATCTTGAGTGCTAACGGCGATTCTGCGAATATAAATTTTGGCAAAGGCTGTGCCGAATATAAATACGGCGAATATAAAAAGGCGCAAAGCTCTTTTGTTAAGGCTTTGGCCAGTGAAGATAAGCCTGCGGAGGCAGCCGCGAACTATAATTTAGGAAACAGCAAATATAAATTAGGAAAACAAAAAGAAGAGGAAAATGATGTTTCGCAGGCGATAAATTTATTTAAAAGCGCGTTGGCTTATTATAAGAGAGCAATGGAATTAGATGCTAATGACAAAGACGCGCGGTTTAATTATGAGTTCATAAATAAAGAATTAGAAAGGCTCAAGAAAAAACAGCAGAATCAGCAGAGCCAAAGCCAGAGCCAGGATCAAAAGGATCAGAAGAAAGATCAGCAAAACCAAAGTTCTTCGTCAGGGACATCAGGGAAACAGGATCAGAAACAAGAAGAGCAGGAGAAGCAAAGACAGCAAAGCGAAAATGAAGGCCAACAGGAACAGGAAAAACAAAACGCGCGGGAAAAAGAAAAACAACAAGACGAAAACCAAAAACAAAATCAGCCGCAGGAATCAAAAGAAGGCGGCCAGGAGCAGGGTAGGGGTAAGGAAGAGAAGGAAAAACAAGAGGCTGGCGAAGAGGAGCAAAGTAACGAGAAGCGCGACGCGCGAGAGAAAGAGGGCAATGGCTCACAAGGCGAACCGCTGAAAGAGATGTCTAAAGAAGAAGCGGAAATGCTGCTAGAAGGCCTGCGTCAAGAGGAAGTCAGGGGCGAATTAAGGGATAAAGCTGAAAAAAGCTCATCGGGAAAGCCGTTAAAGGATTGGTAGGGAATGTCATTGTGAGTAACAGTTCAGCTTCTGGAAGTAACTGTGTCATTGCGAGGAGCTGTTGTTGACATGTGGCGACGAAGCAATCCCATAAAGAGAGATTGCTTCGCCACTGCGGTGGCTCGCAATGACACGCGTTTTACTATTGTGACACAGTCTGAATGACGGTAATTTCGACAAGGATTTATGATAGATATGAAATTTTTTAAAAATCTTAAAATACTGGCAATTATTCTTTTGATGTTTTTGGTTATATCTAATGCCTGTTTTGCCAAAGACATCAGGTTTGAAGCTTCGGTTGACAGGAACAAGGTTTCTTTGGGAAGCACTTTACAGTTAAACCTTACCTTTTACGGCGTTGAGAATATGTCCGCGCCGGGCCTTCCTAATATTGATGGTTTTAAGTGGCAGTATACTGGCTCTTCCACAAGTATGTCCATAGTTAACGGCAAGGTTTCCAATTCCATAACCTACATTTATCTCCTTTTGCCGGTTAAGACAGGCACATTCCAACTGGGGCCGTTTTCTTTGGAGTACCAAGGCGCTATTTATACCTCTAAACCTATTACCCTCGAGGTGGTTGAAGGGCAGGTTTCCCAGGCGCCGCAAGCTCAAAGCCCGGCTCAATCAGGCAGCCAGCAATTTGATTTAAAAGACAAGATTTTTCTGATAATGCAGGTTGGAAAAAACACCGCTTATTTAAATGAGACAGTCCCGTTAACTATAAAGTTGTATGTGAACAAATTGGCAGTCAGGGATATTCAATACCCGCAGTTTAACCACGAAGGGATTTCCGCGTCCAGTTTGCAACAGCCAAGGCAATATCAGGAAATTTCAGGAGGCCTTGCCTATGACGTTATTGAATTTGACACAACTTTCTTTGGAATAAGGCCGGGAGAATTTAAAGTCGGCCCTGCCATGTTAAAGTGTAATCTTATGGCTAGAAAAGAAGGGCAGAGAAGGCCTTCAGGTATGGATAGTTTTTTTGATGATTTCTTCGGCGGATACGAGGCCTATCCTTTAGACGTAAATTCTTCAGAGATGAAAATAACGATATTGCCTTTGCCGGAAGAAGGCAAGCCGCAAGATTTCTCGGGGGCAATGGGAAACTTTACCCTCGATGTTACTGTTGGGCCGCATGAAGTAAGGGCAGGGGATCCTGTCACTTTGAAAATGGTAATAAGAGGAGAAGGTAATTTTAACACTGTCAATTGCCCGAAGATTGAAACCACAGACGGTTTTAAGATTTATGACCCTCAGACAAAGCAGGAAAATGGGACAAAAGTTTTTGAGCAGGTGATAATGCCGATGGATGAAAAAATCCAGGAAATCCCGAGGGTGATTTTTAGTTTTTTTGATATATCCAGCGGGACTTACCGCAGGGCGACTGCCGGGCCTTTCCCTATAACGGTTACCAAAGAAGAGGCGCAAACACAGAAAGTGGTTGAGCCTTATTCAAAGAGGCTGACAGTTTATTCGCCTCCGGAAACTCTCGGTAAGGATATTGTTTATATTAAAGATTTCATAGGTGATTTGAAATCCAGGCAGAAACCGCTTTATAAGAATAAAGCTTTTGTTTGGTTTCAATTTTTGCCGTTAGCTTTGTTGGTAGTTTTATATATTGCGCTTAACCGTAGAAACAGGCTAAAACAAGATGTCAGTTATGCCCGCAGGTTAAACGCCCCCAGGAGAGTGAAAAAGTCTGTTGAAAATGCCAGGGATTTCTTAAAACAAGCTAAGCCCGAAGAATTTTACAACGCGGTGTTTAAGGCTGTTCAGGAATATTTAGGGGATAAATTTGACCTCGCTTCAGGCGGCATAACCATAAATATAATCGACGAATTCTTAAAAACTAAAAATATTGACCCTCAGATATTAGAAAGGCTGCGGAATATTTTTAAAGACTGCGATATGGCGCGCTATGCCGCGGGCGCGTTTGATAAAACCAGAATGGAAACAACCTTAAAGGATTTGGAAGAATTAATCGTATATTTTCAGAGGATGAAGGAATGAAAAAGCTTATACAGTTTACGGCATTATTTTTCTTATTTTGCGTGCCGGTATTCGCCCAGCAAAAAGAAGAAAGCCCGGTTTATCTTTTCCTTAAAGGCAATAGCGCCTATGCGGAAGGTAAATTTGACGAGGCTATTTCAAGCTATGAAAACATCATCAGGCAAAAATCAGAAAGCGGCAACGTATATTATAATTTAGCCAACGCTTATTTTAAAAAAGGCGAGACAGGAAAGGCAATCCTTAATTATGAACGCGCGAAGCTTTTTATCCCCGCGGATAGCGACCTGAAAGCAAATTACGAGTACGCCTTGTCTTCGTTGAAAGAGAGCCCTGTTGCCTTAAGAAAGACTTGGTTTGCGTTTGTCGAAAGATTGGCGCAGGGTTTAACTATTGACGGATTAACGGTGTTTTTATCAGCGGTATACTTTATAATTTGTTTTTCTTGGACTTTATGGTTATTTGTTCCTGCGTTAAGAGAGGCTCTGCGGTATTTTATAGCTATCATAGTTATTGTTTTTATCTTCGCCGCGGTTAACTTCAATAAAAAAATAACCCACCTTGGCAAGGACGCCATAATAACGTCTTCGCAAGCGCAAGGGCGGTTTGAGCCTTTGGATAACGCCACGGTTTATTTCAAAATTCCCCAAGGCAGCAGGGTTGAGATTTTAGAGGATAAAGATAATTGGTATAAAGTCAAACGCCTTGACGGCAAAATCGGCTGGGTCAAAGAATCCGTCTTAGGGCTAATCAATCTTTAGGGACAGGTACAATTTAACCGTGGGGTCAGGTCCAAATTAACCGAGAGAAGTGTCCCCAGGCATTGGGGACACTTTCGAACCGTGTTTTGGACCAGGTCCCAACCGTGTTTTGGACCTGTCCCCATAAAATGGGAGTATCTGGTGTAGGGACAGCACACTGTGCTGTCCCTACAAAGGGGTTATGTATAAACAGCTTAGCGATAATATCAGGTATATAAAAGGAGTTGGGCCGTCAAGGGCGCAGATTTTTCAAAAACTGGGGATTGAAAATATTGAAGACTTGTTTTATTATTTTCCCCGCCGTTACGAAGATAGGACTAATATAACGGAGATTGCCGAGCTAAAGCCGGGAGAATTACAGACGGTAAAGGGGAAGGTGCTTGGTTTCGGCCAACGTTTAAGCTACCATAAAAAAGGCTTAAAAATATTCGAAATAATAGTAGAGGATAAATCCGCAAGGCTTCATTGTGTCTGGTTTAACCAGCCATACCTGCGTAATTATCTAAAAGCAAGTAAGGAAGTCCTGCTGTATGGCAAAGTTGATTTTCGCGGTAAGGGCTTTCAGATGCAAAATCCGGAGTTTGAAATAATAGATGACGCCCTACGGGCAGAAAACCTTAATTATGGGCGCATAGTCCCTGTTTATTCGCTAAGCGAAAAATTAAGCCAGCGGGTTTTGCGAAAAATAGTGAAGTCAGCTTTAGACGGATATCTTTCTTTAGCAGCAGATATAATTCCTTTTGATGTCCGCCGGCGCCATAATCTGCTTAATATTGCCGAGGCAATCAGCAATATGCATTTTCCGCGTGACGCGCTTCATCAGGATACCGCGTTTAGAAGGATTGTTTTTGAAGAGTGTTTTCTCCTGCAGTTAATATTTGGTTTGCGCCGCAGGATATTGAATATGACTGCGGGTATTATCCATAAACCGGATGAAGGCGTGCTCGCGCAATTTATCAAGGGGCTTGCTTTTGAATTGACCGATGCCCAGAAAAGGGTTATTCAAGAAATAAAACAGGATATGGCAGGCAAAAGACCAATGCATCGGCTTTTGCAAGGAGATGTGGGAAGCGGTAAGACTGTTGTTGCCCTCTATGCCTGCCTTATCGCGGTATCCGCGGGTTATCAGGCGGCATTTATGGCTCCGACGGAAATTCTCGTCGAACAACATTATAAGAATATAACCGGCCAATTGTCTGGCCTTAAGAAAAACGGCGCCCAGATACGGACAGGATTATTAACCGGAAGCCTAAACACGAAAGATAAAGAAAAGATTTGCCGGCAGATAAAAAACGGTGAAATAGATATTGTTATTGGGACACATTCGCTTATTCAACAGCAGGTGGAATTTAAGAATTTAGGGCTGGCGGTAATTGACGAACAGCATAAGTTTGGCGTATATCAGAGGTTGAATATGCAGTCTAAAGGCGTTAATCCTGACTGCCTGATTATGACGGCTACGCCTATCCCGCGCACATTGGCGATGACAATATATTCCGATATGGATATTTCTACCCTTGACCAGATGCCTAAAGGAAGGCTTGCGGTTAAAACATACGTCTTTACCGAAGAGAAGCGCCAGTGGGTTTATGATTTTATAAAGGACAACCTGAAAAATTCCAGGCAATGTTTCATGGTTTATCCTATAATAGATGAGTCCGAGAAGCTTGACCTAAGGGCAGCAAAAAGTATGTATGAAGACTTAAGCAAGAGTGTGTTTAAGGATTACAAGTTGGGGCTTGTTCATGGGAGGTTAAAACAGAAACAGCGCGATTTGATCATGCGGAAATTCAAAGAAGGGAAAATAGATATGCTTGTTTCTACTGTCGTAATCGAAGTCGGTATTGATATCCCTAATGCCACGGTAATGGTCATCGAACACGCCGAGAGGTTTGGCCTGGCGCAGCTGCATCAACTGCGCGGAAGGATAGGCAGGGGAGGTTATCAGTCGCACTGCATATTGCTTGCTGAATCATCTTCCGAAGAATCCGCCCTTCGGCTTAAGGCGATAGCCGAAGAACCTGACGGTTTTAAAATCGCCGAGAGGGATTTGGAAATCCGCGGGCCGGGAGAGTTTTTCGGCAGGCGCCAGCATGGCATTCCGGAATTACGCGTGAACGTTCTTACTGATTTGGCGGCCATAAAAATAGCTAAAGATGAAGCCTCGGGATTGTTAGATGCTGACCCCGCGCTTAGCCTTCGCCAGAATCAGGGATTGGTAAACACTTTAAGAAAAAGGTTCCCGGAATACGAAAAATTAATCACCGCTTAGATTGGGGACAGGTACAAATTAACCGCCTTAAGTGTCCCCGCCTAGGTGGGGACACTTAAGAACCGTGTTTTGGACCTGACCCCACGGTTATATGAAGCCCGTTTTACCGTCGGGCGCCATAAATGGCGCCCCTACAGGTATGTTGCGGTATGTCCGTAGGGGCCGGATTTATCCGGCCCGTTCGCGGGTTTCGGTATGCCTGTAGGGGTTCGATTTATCAAACCCGTTTGTATGGATTGATTTACCAAGCCCGTTTTACCGTCGGGCGCCATAAATGGCGCCCCTACAATGAATGGATAGTTAAGCTTAATTTAGGCAGTAATGGGGCAATAATATGAATATATTAGCGATAGACACTTCGACAAAATATTTCTGTTTAGTAATAGCAAAAGATAAGGATATCCTTGTCCGATATCACAAGCCTTTAGGCAGGGAATTATCGCGCTTGATAATTCCTATAATAGATAAATGCCTGAAAAAAACAGGGCTTGCCTTAAAAGATATTGATTTTCTTGCCGTTGGCTTAGGCCCGGGCTCTTTTACCGGATTAAGGATAGGCCTGGCTACTATAAAAGGGTTTGCTTTGGCCCTTAAAAAACCTGTAATCGGGATTAACAGTTTAGATGTCCTGGCTTATTCGGCCGGCGATGAAGATAAAGACATCTGTCCTCTGGTTGATGCCAAGAGGGCGTTGGTTTATTCGGCTATATATAGGAAGGATGGCGCGAATAGGCGGCGTAAAAGCAGGTATTTGCTTGTCGGGATAAATGAGTTGTTGGGTTATATAAAGAAGGAAACTGTGTTTTTAGGCGACGCGATCATGCTTTATCGCGTGAAAATCGATAATCGGCTTAGGCAAAAGGCATATTTTGAAAAAGAGGATAACTGGTATCCTCGCCCGGAGTTTCTTCTGGCTTTGGCGCTTGAGAAAATTAAAAACAAAGAATTTAAAGACGCGGTAAAAATAGTTCCGCTTTATTTGTATCCGAAGGATTGCCAGGTGAGAAACACATAAAAATGGTGTTATTGCGAGGAGCTGTTGTTGGCACGGCGCGACGAAGCAATCTCGTTTTTTAAAAGCGGGATTGCTTCGTCACGGATATGCCGAGCAGGGGTTCCTCGCAATGACGGCGTTTTTTAGTTAATTACATGAATCCAGACAATAGAACAAATTACCGGCCGGTATGGGCGGAGATTGACCTTAAGAATCTCGATTATAATTTTAATCTGGTCAGGAAAATCGCCGGCCCCAAAGTAAAAATATTGGTTCCGGTCAAGGCGCATGGTTACGGCCACGGGTTGGTGGCTATCTCTAAAAGATTAGAGTCGCTGGGAGTGGATTATTTAGGAGTGGCAAGTATTGATGAGGGCATTGTCCTTCGAAACGCCGGAGTCAAAAAGCCTGTGGTGGTTTTGGGCACTATTCTTCCCGATGATGCCAAACCCGTATTGGAATACAGCCTTATTCAGACTGTTTGTACTAAAGAGGTCGCGGAAAGCCTGAATAAAGAAGCTCAAAAAACAGGCGCTGTTTCTTCGGTACACATAAAAGTTGATACCGGAATGAACAGGATTGGAGTGGCTTACGCGGAGGCTTATGATTTTATCAGAGGCATCGCGCTCATGACAAACATAAAAATAGAAGGGATATTCACTCATTTTCCCTGTGCCGAAGAGAATCCGGATTTTACGCAAAAACAAATAGATATATTCGGCAATTTGATTAACCGCCTGGAGGCCGCCGGAATAGAAATACCTTTAAGGCACGCGGCAAACAGCATGGGTGTGATTGATTATCCTAAAGCGCTCTTTAACCTGGTCCGGCCGGGGTTAATGATTTACGGTTTGTATCCAAAACAGCAGGCATCAATAAAATTACGGCCGCTTTTAAGCCTGAAAACAAAAATCATCCATCTGCATACCGTCGGTAAAGGCGAAGGCGTAAGTTATGGCCACACATACGTGGCCGAAGGGAAGATGAAACTCGCGACGTTATCCATTGGCTACGGCGATGGATATCCGCGGTGTTTATCCAATAAAGCTTTTTGTTTGATTTCTGGCAAACGTGTCAGGCTTGTCGGAAATATCTGTATGGATCAGATGATGGCTGATGTCACGGATATTAAAGATGTAAAGACGGGCGCGGACGCAGTGATGATAGGCGCGCAGGGGAGAGAGGCGATTACCGTCGAGGAATTGGCAGGATTGGCCGGCACAATCCCTTATGAGATTGTTTGTGGTTTAGGGACGCGGACAAAATGGGTTTATAAAGGTTAGCGTATTTTAGAGATAGAGCGGATAGCCAGACTGATAAAAATTATAGGCACAGCCCATACAGCAAGCATGGGAGGGATAAGCCCGTTTTTCCCCATGGACAAAGAAACCGCGTTTAAGACGTAATACAGGAAGCTTATGCCGATGCATATCCCGAAGGAACTGAATATATTATCGCGTTTTTTAATTACGAAAGAAAAAGGCATGCCTATCAACACCAAAATTAAACCGGTCAATGATGAGGCGTACCTTGAATAAAGCTCCACGGCTAAGTTTCTTAAAGCCGAAACCGCCCCGCTTTTTCTAAGCCTCCAGATGTAATCTTCCAATTGCAGAATACTCATAAATTCCATACGTTTTCTCTGTTGAAGAAAATCATTCGGGGTTTCTGTTATATACATGATCTGTTCGGGGAAGTATTCGCTGTCTTCGGTTATCTGGCCAGAAGAATCAAAGTTATAGCGCGAGTATTCATAAAAGGTCCAAAGCCCGTCTCTATAATCGCCCCTGCGCGCGGTGATTTTAGAAACCAGATTCTGGATGGGGTCATGTTCGAGGATGGAGATGCCTTCCATTATGTTATTTTTTGTGTCAAACGAGTTTACAAAAAAGAGCTTGTTGCCTAACCCGTAAAAAGTGAGGTTGTGGATCACCTGTTCTTTTGGCCGGGCATTCTTTTCCCCCTTGATTTTAGTTTTTAAGCTTTCTACTTTAGCCTGTGCTTGAGGAATAAGTTTTTCATTCGCCAAAAACACGGTGAAACTAAGCAGTATGCCGATTATTAACACAGGTGTTATTAATTGCCAGAGGCTAAGGCCGCTTGAGCGCATCGCGATAAGTTCATTGGTGCGGTTAAGTTTGCCAAAATTATAAATTGTCGCCAATAAAATCGCCATAGGCGAGGTCTGGGCGAAGATTATCGGTAAGTTAGTCAGGTAATATTGGTAAAGGACAATTATACCGGTATGATTTCTCAGGAGGTCATCTAAGTGGCTGAGTATATCGGAGATTATATATAGGAAGATGAAAACAAGAAGGCAGCCAAAAAAGGTAAGCAGGACCGGTTTTAAAATATACCTGTCTAAAATACGCATAATCTGACCATCAAAAAGATTCCAAGGGTAGTAAAGATTAAATTTGGCATCCACATCGCGAGAGCCGGCTTAAGCACTCCTTGCAGGCTTAAAGATTCAAAGCCGATAAGCAGAAGATAGTAAAGCACGGTTATCAGGAATGCCAGCCCGAAATTCAGGGTTTTCTCCCTGCGGTGGGTTATGATAGCAAGCGGAGAAGCGAAGAGTATGAATACCAGCGCCGCGAAAGCAAGGGCGAGCTTCTCGTGTATTTGGGTTACAAGAGGTATGGTTTCAATGCCTTGTTTTTTATATTCGGCTTCCTTCTGGATAAGTTCTTTCAATGTCATGTCTTTAGGCTTTTTTTCGATTTCTCTTTTGTCAGACTGGTTAGCCATGCTAAGGGTCATATAATAAGTTTTGAAGTTGAGTTTAAAAAACTCTCCGGGTTTGTTAACGTCCGGCTCGTCGGATGTCCCGTCAATAAGTTTTAGCTTGACGATTTTCTTCTCCGGGATCGACACAAATTCTCCCCTGCGGGCGACGATAGTGCGGGTGGGTTTGTCTTTTCCTTGAGGCTCGTATATGCGCACGTTATTCAGGATGTTGCGCTCGCCTGTAAGCGGGTTACGGTCTATCGAGTAAATGAAAAGGACATATTTTTGAAAGGAGTCGATAAATGTCCCCGGCTCAAGCGCCGCTGTGGGGTTTTTTATGCCGATTTCGATAAGGGTTTTCCGGCTGGCAAAATGCGCTTTAGGGATGATCCGGTCGTTTAATATTACAAGGAATAAGCTTAAAAGAAGCCCGACAGTCAAAATAGGCAGGATCAGCATAAATATATTTATTCCGCTTGAGCGTATGGCGATAATTTCGTTGTCGGAGGAAAGCCTGCCTAAAGAAAGAAGTACCGCTGCCAGCGCCGCGATAGGGATGACGTAAGTCAAAAGATAAGGGACGAGAAAAAGAAAGAGTTTGGATACGCTAAAGAAACTTACGCCTTTGGTTATGATGAGCTCTACTAACTTTATCATGTTTCCGACGAGCATTACGAATATGAGGACAAATAGGGAAAAGAAAAAAGGAAGGGTGAATTCTTTTAATAAGTAGTTGCGTAAAATGCGCATAATTAATTGGCCAGGGTTAACACAAATACGACATCCGCTCCGGCGCCTTTTAGGGCGCAGGCGGCTTCCGAAGCTGTGGAGCCGCTAGTTAAGACGTCATCAACGAGCAGGATTATTTTTTCCCGGACTTCTTCAGGCTTTTTAAGCGCGAAGGCGCCGCGCACGTTTTCGCGCCGCCCCGGCATATCAAGTGTCGTTTGAGACGGCGTGTCGCGCACGCGTATAAGGTTGTCTTTAAGGATATTAATGCCGAAATCTCTAGCTATGTTTTCAGCAAGCAGGGTTGATTGGTTGAATTCTCTTTCCCTGAATTTGCCGGCCGAAAGAGGCACCGGCGCGATATAATCGCAGTAATTGACAGGCAGGCGGTATTCTTTTATAAATTCCGTCATCAGCTGTGAAAGGTATTTTTTAAGAGGAATTTTATTTTTATATTTAAAATTATGTATCATTTCTTTTACCGCGCCTTCGTATGAACAGCTTGCCCACGCGCGGTCAAAATGGTAATGCGCCTGCCGGCAGTCCCTGCAGATATTTTTGCTGGTATATGTGCCTTTAATCTTTCTGCCGCATTTCTGGCAGAAGGGAGGGCTGTTGCGGCGTACGGCATCAAGGCAAGAAGCGCAGACTAATTCCCGCGTAGAGCCGTAAGGCATCTTCTCGCGGCATAATAAACAGGCGTGGGGATAGATAAAATCAATAAATGTTTTAACAATGCTGTTTATCATACGAAAATTAGTATAACAATAACCCCTATTTTTGTCAACGA
>ERZ1292640.828-Hain-H43-02um-R1-828-length-25684-cov-5_pt1 | contig 24711 bp, 30 predicted proteins | sample MGYA00564404_ERZ1292640 | MGnify/ENA primary metagenome ERZ1292640 (study PRJEB36523, sample SAMEA6512636) | groundwater metagenome | collected 2019-01-08 | study: AquaDiva: Metagenomics assemblies of 32 groundwater samples | reverse complement strand
CGCCCGTCGTTATTGTGCCCCCATAGGGTGCTTGTCTGCTAGCTGCCGTTCTTCTGCTGCTGGGACTGGCGCGCCGCCTGCTTGCGCTCGGCAGCCTTGCGCTGACCGTCGTGACGCTTGTCCTTGGGCTTGTGCACGGGACTCGCGCCTTGGCCTTGGAACATTGCTTTCGACATTAAAAGATCTCCCTCAAAGTTGAACCTTTCGAATATCGCACACAAACATGAAGACTTCAAGAATGTTTTGACCCCTCACGCTCGAAAGCGGAGGGGTCGTGAAGCTAGGGTTCGATTTGGAATATCTGCTCCCCGGTAGTCGGATTTAGGAAGAGGCCGGAAAGGAGAACTCCTTGTGAGACGAAGACCGAGTAGGCCTTTTCAGCGTACTCCTGGTAGAGAGACGCGTCTGGGAGGGATTCACTCTTTGACCACCTCCTTACCATATCGGGACTCGTGCCCAGAGCCGTTGCAATAGCTTCGGCAGTGACTCCTAGGATACGCAAGGCTTCCATGGTGAGTACTAGGTCCGCGGTCTTCTTGACCTGCCGCTGCAGTATCATTTTTCGAACCGTGTCTGCGATGGAACGCAGATGCTCAAATACGAACTGAGATGACGGGCTGTTGGAAAACTCTTGTACCTGCATCAACAAATCTCCTTTAATGCGTGTGGAACTAAACTAAAGGCACTATAGAGAGTATTGCGGGCTGGCGCAAATTACTTACCCCGACCGTAATACTTCTTCAACATGGCGACATGCTCCTTGTAGGTAGGCGCACAGTGGAAGCCTCCATCGCTGTCATGGAAATAGAAGAGGCAGTCGGTCTTCTTTGGGTTGAGTGCGGCAAGCACAGCGGCCGTTGAAGGGTTGGCAATTGGACCTGGCGGAAGACCCTTGTTCTGATACGTGTTGTAGGGAGACTTAATATATTTATCCTTCGGCACCACGGGAGGCCACCAGGTAGTTATAGATTTGCTGTTATTTGCCTTTGCATACTGGAGGGTAGCGTCTATTTGTAGCTTCATACCTATCCATAAACGGTTCCAGATAATGCCAGAAATGATACGCATCTCGGTGGGGTCGCTCGTCTCCTTCTCGAGCATAGAAGCAATAGTTAGGGCGTCTTCGATAGGTACCCGCTCTTGAGTAGACGTGCTGTAGCGGGCAAGGATCTCCTCTGTATACCGTTTGTGCAGCATGATCTGTACGTCCCCAGGCACCATGAGTCCACCAACCGCATATGCGCCTGGCACAAACTGTCCTTCGCTCATAACTGGCGAGGCGACCTTTAGCTGACGCAGGAATGTTGCCTTTTGGTTTGCGTTCCAATCAAGCTCACGTGCAAACATGTTCGCCACTTGTTCCTCTCGGTATCCTGGACGAATGGTAACTATTCCCGTACCGGCGGCTCCAGCGAGCAGGCGATATGCCGGAAGGGAAGAAATAAAAGAAGCGAGCTCGGTAATTAGACCACCTGCAGTAATAACGGATGCCTGCAGTGTGGAATTATGCTCGTCGAGCATGGCTTCCACGGTGGGGTCTTCCGTAATGGTGCGGCTTTGCGGATTAACCGTGACGGGGAAGGCGGGTTTAGTAGGCTCATTCCGGGAAACCTTAAGATCTACCGCTATCACGGTAGGAAGAGAAAAGAGTGCAACTGCAATAGCAAAACTCACCACCCCTATGGTGGCAATAGACGAGGTCTGCGATTCCTTCGCAGGTTTTCTCTTAGTGCTTATCCTCGGGTGAGGCATGAGAGGCTTTAGGGAGAAATTAGCCACCTATATATTCTAGCCTTTTGAATGCTCCCTGTGAACGCATGCAACAGGCACAGTGGTGTGGAAAGTGCATAACTCAGGTAGACACCTGAAGCGGGCAGGTGGTAGGGTGCGAGGAGCATGACTCGCGATAAAGCACCAAAAGCGCCAAAGCCGGTATTGGCCCCTACTCCTATTGAAAACATCGTAGCTGCAATTGGCTCGGTGTATTCGCTATTTGCACACACCGTTGTCTTTGCCTTTTTCTTTGCTATCGCTGCACTAGGATTTATTGCGTGGGAACTTATGCTGCTCGTGCTCACTACTATTGTGTCGCTTGAGGCTATCTATCTCGCGCTCTTTATTCAAATCACCGTGAACCGTCACACTGCAAGCCTCAAAGAAGTGGAGGAAGATATCGAAGAAATTAGCGAAGACCTCGAAGAGCTCGGAGAAGATGTGGAGGACATTCAGGAAGACATTGAGGAGATTAGCGAAGACATTGATGAGATTCAAGAGGATGTGGAGGAACTTAATGAAGACGACGATGACGAGGTCACAACCCCCACTCCCAAAGCGGAAAAGAAAAAAGCTACTCAGGAAGAAACTCTCGAGCAACTTACGCGCGATGTGGGAAGAGTGCTACGAGACCTTGAAGCTTTGAAAAAGAGCAAGTAGAAAGTGTATAAGTTCCTTATACGGAACTTTGCTGTAGTACGATTAATCGAGTGAAAGAGGCTCGGATTCAACAGAAGAAGATTGCAATTTCAATGCGAAAGAAAGGTTTCTCCTTTTTAGAAATCGCTACGCGAATCAAGGTGCCTCGTTCCACAATTGTTGGATGGTGTCTTGGAGTAACTCTCTCAACAAAGGGCGAGGCTCGTCTTAAGGCTGTAGTTGAGAAGCAACGGGAGAGGGCGCGCAAAAGCTCTGCGAGTCTCAGTCGCATGCGGAAGCAGGACCGTAAGGATATTGCCGAAATATCCGCAATATCTGCAGGGCCTTACCTGTCCACTGCTGCTGAAAGAAAAGCTGTGCTAGGCGCACTCTACTTGGCAGAGGGAACGAAGGGGGATAGAGGCGCTATTACCTTTGGTAATTCTGATCCTGAGATTATAAAGCTTTTCCTCTACCTCTTTCGTGATTGCTTCGAGTTGGATGAGAGTAAATTTAGATGTACTCTGCAGGCTCGACAAGGTCAGAATATAAAAGAGCTCGAGCAATTCTGGTCTCAAGAAACCAGTATTCCTTCAAGTAAATTCTATAGTGCAAGAATTGATCCACGCAGTGGCGGAAAGCTTACTCGCAAGCCAGATTACAAAGGGGTCTGTCGCATCGACTATCTTTCCACTAATTTGTTGTATGAAGTTCTCGCTATTGGTAGGATTCTAACAAAGGGCCCATAGCTCATCTGGTAGAGCGTCCGCATGGCATGCGGGAGGTGACCGGTTCAAGTCCGGTTGGGTCCACTACATAGTAGTGTTGCGTGCTATATTCGAACCAGAACCACTGTTTAAACAGGACTGGAGTTTCTATGTGGAATCCTTTCGCGAGGGTAAATTCGTATCCAACACACGGGGAGCTTGACCGGGCACATCTTGCAAGGCGTCAGGTGCTGCGTCAGAATCTGCTCCCTTTCTTACAGATGCCTCTTTTGAAAGAAAGACTTCAGGACGATGATGAATTCCAAAAAATAGTGCGTGCAGTTCTTATTGATTGTGAAGTTGATGAGGAGTTGCCAACCGAACAGTTCGGGGTGACTTATGAACTCATTCTCGCGTATGCGCGCAACGAAATTCCTGGATTTCCTGTAGCTGCACGCATTCACGTCTTGGATTTTCTGATTATTGCGCTCGAGGCTTCACTTCGTGAAGAATTAGAAGGCAAGGCTCCTTATCGAGTGAGAAAATTGGTGGTAAACGAAAACAATCCAATTCGCGGAAAATACTGACAACCACGCGCCACCGGTCCCTAGGGATTCGGTGGCGTTTTGAATTACCACCCAATCAAGTGAATGATTTCGTACAGTCCATAGATACCGAGCGCCACAAATGCTACGGCGCCGATAAGCGCGATGGCGGGAAGCTTCACAAGCTTAATGGTTTTCTCAGGATTAATGTACAGCAGAATATTAAGAATCATGTGCCCCAAGAAAACACCGATACCGAAACCGAACACATTAACAATAGAAAAGAGTGGTACGTACCCGGCAAAGTCATCTAGTCCAAGGATAAAGGGTACCGTAAATGCAAAGGCGAAAAGCCCCCAAAACGTAGTGAATGCAGCTGCTTTCATGCCGCCGTGAGGAAGGATACGACGCAGTAGTGGGTTGGTAAATGCATTGAAGTAATGAAGAACCTTTTCAAGTTTATGCACGACGAGCATGAACCATTTTGGATGATTCTTTGCATCCGTTGCGTGTTCGAGTGAATCTTCCGCAAGCTTGAAGAGTACAATAGCAGCGAGGAAAAGCATGATTATCAAGAGCCACTCCACTTCCTTGAAGAATGTCCAGATAAGCAATATTGCCATCGTGCCAGCGGCGTTGCCGAGCGCCGAGCTGAGTTCAATAGCGATGCGGCCCTTCATGCCAGGGTTCTTATGCATGAGGTTCCCAATAAAGATGGCAAAGTCAATCGCGGTCTTTAAATAAATAGTAAGACCTATAATGATGTCGAGTGGATTTATCTTTAGTGAAATATCCTCTATGGTGAAATGATTAAGTACACGAATCTCCAGATAGAGTAGGGCGGTAAGTACAACAAAGGCGACAATGGTAAGCGAAAGGGGAATAATTTGTGCTCTAAGGAAAGATTCTTTGGGAAGGGACATAGATGAAGTTTCTAATAATTATACTGCAGTAGCTAGTACTTTGACAAAAAATTCACTCACCTGTGTGGTGCAATATGTCCGTGTTTATGATGAGATGTTTTGCATAGTCATTTCTATCTGTACCTGAGATTGTGCCTGTCCTGGTATTTTAAGGATGGTACAAAACATGATCCTAGAGCCAAAGCTCTGTAGCCTTACTTTCCTTTGCTCATACTTCAACTGCCTGCTAGGATGGCTCTATATGGTAAGGGTAGCGACCCGGACGGGTCTTTTGTACATATGACAGAGCCTCTTCTCGTAACGGGGCAGTTTGAACACGCCACCTCGGCGTCTTCAACGATGGCACAGGCTGCTACTCATACGGCGGAAGCCGCTCACGAAAGTGGCGTGCATGTAGTGCTTAAGGCAGAGGAGATTGCGTCGTTCATGGGATTTCCCATTACCAACAGCTTGGTCATGACGTTAGTGGCTACCGTTCTTCTTCTTGGTTTCTCCTTTTTCTTTGCTCGGAAAATATCTCTTATTCCTGGAAAGCTACAGGCGGGTATTGAATGGCTTTTTGAGGGAGTGCTCAACTATATGTCCGAGACTCTTGAAGACGAGAAGATGGCGCGCAAGTTCTTCCCGCTCATCATGTCCATCTTCCTTTTTGTGCTTGTGGCCAACCTTCTCGCCTTTCTGCCAGGTGTGGGCAGTCTCCTTATTACGCATGGTGGGGAAACAGTGCCGCTTCTCCGTGCTCCTGCGGCAGACCTCAACATGACGCTGGCGCTCGCGATTATTGCCTTCTTTACTATTGAGATTACCGGGGTGACCGTACTTGGTTTTTTCAAGTACGGCTCAAAATATGTTAATTTTAGTTCACCAGTGAACTTTGTTGTGGGAATCATTGAACTTCTCTCCAACATTGGTCGCCTTATCTCATTCTCATTCCGTCTGTTCGGAAACGTGTTTGCGGGCGAGGTAATGATCGCTGTCGCAGTGTTCTTTGTGGCATACTTCGTGCCAGTGCCTCTTATGGCATTTGAAGTGTTTGTAGGCTTTATTCAGGCGGTAGTATTCTCAATGCTTACGCTGTTCTTTATAAAGCTCGCCATCATGGAACCGCATGGGGATGAAGCGCACTAGCGCCTTGTCTCGATGCGGCTCTGGGATTAAGGCTCAAGCCATTATTAAAAAATAAGTATTACGTATGGATATTGAATCAACAAAGCTCATTGCAATGGCAATTGCTGCAGGTCTCGGTGTATTCGGACCAGCTATTGGTATTGGTATGATTGGTTCTAAGGCTATGGAAGCAATTGGTCGCAACCCAGAAGCTTCCGGCAAGGTGGTTTCAAACATGATTCTTGCAATTGTGTTTGCTGAGGCGCTTGGAATTTTGGCCCTCGTGGTGGCGTTCATCATTCGCTTCGTTGGGTAAGTGCGCGTGCTGCGGGTCAATCTACTGCGTTACGGGCTCCCGCTAATTTCTTCCGCCGTATAGCACATACGTCTCCAGAAATTAGCTGCCCGTGCCTTGTATCTCAACCCGAATCACTCGCCCTTAATTCATTCAACTTCGATTACTTACTTCACTATGGACCAACTCTTCGACGCATTCGGTATAGACGGTAAGCTGCTCATCGCGCAGCTCATCAACTTCGGCGTACTCTTCGTAGGTCTTTCCTACCTTCTGTACAAGCCAGTGATGAAGACGCTCGACGAGCGCCGCATCAAGGTCGCTCAAGGCGTCATTGACGCTGATCAGGCCGCTATGAAGCTTGCAACCGCAAGTACGGAGGCGGGTACCATCGTGAAGCATGCGTCTACCGAAGCTGAAGGCATTGTGTCTTCTGCTCGCGACGCTGCGGGAAATGAGAAGGCGCGCATCCTAAAGGAGGCCGAGACTCGTGCAGCTGCTGTAGCTGCTGATGCTGAGGCCCGTGCAAAGGAGACGGCAGCAAAAGCTCTTCGCGACAGCGAACGAGAAATTGCGCGTCTTTCTATGCTCGCTGCAGCCAAGGTGCTTCAAGAGAAAGCCTAGCTATGGAAAAAGAGTACGCACAAGCAGTAGCTACGATGTCACGCCGTGAAGGCGCGGACGAGGCTGCCATTGTGTCCGGACTCGTTCGCGAGCTTAAGGTGAGTGGTCGTGCAAAGCTTCTTCCAGGAATTCTGCGCGAACTTCGCACACTTCAAGCTCACGAAGCAAAGCTTGCTCCAGTACTTGAAGTGGCAACAGCCAAGGACGAAGCAGTAGGCCGAGAGGCTATGAAGAAAGAGGGAATTGAAATTGAAAGTGTCATTGTGAACCCGAGCCTTATTCAAGGGTGGCGCGCACGTGCAAACGGTCTCCTCTGGGACCATTCTGCAAAGCGTGCGCTCACCGATATTTATAAAAAGATTACAAACTAGGTATGGAGAGCATCATCAAGCGCATCGAAAGTGAAATCGCTTCGTTCGCACCCACTGGGGTGAGCGAGGAGACCGGCATCGTACGGTCTACAGGAGACGGCATTGCCGAAATCGACGGGCTCACGAACGCCATCATGACGGAGATGGTGATCTTCGATCCTACGTTTGACCGCACCCTCGAGGATGCGCTCAAGGATCCAAGTCCTATTTACGGACTCGTGCTCAACCTCGAAGAGGACTGTGTGCGCACCGTAGTGCTTGGAGATTCTTCCAAGGTATACGAGGGCATGCTTGTGCGTCGTGTTGGTCGCCTTCTCTCCATACCAGTAGGTGACGGCATGATTGGTCGCGTGGTAAATCCACTCGGCGAGCCAGTAGACGGCAAGGGTCCTATTGCAGGCAAGACCGCATTCCGTCCTATCGAGCGCATTGCATACGGTGTGATGGACCGCTCTCCAGTGAACGTACCGCTCCACACCGGAATCAAGGCAATTGATTCCATGATTCCAATTGGTCGTGGTCAGCGCGAGCTCATCATTGGGGATCGCGGTACGGGAAAGACGGTGGTGGCTATCGACACTATTTTGAACCAGAAGTCGGAGCCAGAAGCATCTCGTCCTATTTGTATCTACGTTGCTATCGGTCAGAAGGAGTCTAAGACTGCAAAGCTCGTAGCACAGCTCGAAGAGGCAGGAGCGATGGAGTACTCCATCGTGGTGACTGCTCCAGCTTCAAGTCCGGCAGCCTTCCAGTTCCTCGCACCGTTTGCTGGAGCTTCTATTGGCGAGCATTTCATGGAGCAGGGCAAGGACGCGCTTGTGGTATACGACGACCTCTCAAAGCAGGCTGTTGCGTATCGCCAGATGTCACTCCTTCTTCGCCGCCCACCAGGACGCGAAGCATACCCAGGAGATGTGTTCTACCTTCACTCACGTTTGCTTGAGCGTGCTGCAAAGCTTTCAAAGGAAAAGGGTGGTGGCTCGCTTACCGCGCTTCCTATTATCGAGACTCAGGAAGGTGATATCTCAGCCTACATTCCAACCAACGTGATTTCGATTACGGACGGTCAGATTTTCCTTCTCGCCGACCTCTTCAACAAGGGACAGCGTCCCGCAATCGACGTGGGTAACTCGGTGTCTCGTGTGGGTTCAAGTGCTCAGACCAAGGCCATGAAGAAAGTGGCTGGAAAGATTAAGCTTGAACTTGCGCAGTTCCGTGAGCTTGAAGCATTCATGCAGTTCTCTAGTGATCTCGACGCAAACACCAAGAAGCAGATTGACTCTGGTCGCCGTCTCACCGAGGTGCTCAAGCAAGGTAACGGCGTACCACTCGCCTTTGAAATGGAGTCTGCTGTTATCTTTGCTGCAGTGAACGGATACTTCGATTCGTTCGCACCAGAAGTAACTGCAGCCGCTGAGGCTCGCCTTCAGGATTTCCTCTCTCGCGAAGCAGTGGGCGTTCTTGCAGCTATTCGCACTACACGCGAAATTGGCGAAGCAACCGAGAAGGATCTTCGTGCGGCGCTCGACAACTTCGTAGCACGTTCCGCTGAATAGATATGAAAGTAGTAGTCGGCTCAAAAAACCCCGCAAAAGTTGAAGCAGTACGAGAAATACTGCAGGACTATCCGCACCTTAAGGATGCGGAGGTAATGGGTATGGAGACCGACTCTATGGTGGGAGACCAGCCAAAGTCGCTAACTGAAGTACTCACTGGCGCTATGAACCGCGCTCGCGGTGCGTACGCGGAGTGTGAGTACTCTATTGGTCTTGAGTCTGGGCTCATGGAAGTGCCATTCACCAAAAGCGGGCACATGGATGTTTGTGCATGTGCAATCTATGACGGCACTGAATTTCACCTCGGGCTGTCTTCGGGTTGGGAGTTTCCTGATAAGGAAATAAACCGCCTCATTATGGAAGAGGGTCTTGATATGTCTCAGGCCATCAACAAGGTAGGGCTCGTCAGTGATCCTGCGATTGGTTCGGGGCAAGGAGCTATCGGTATTCTTACCAAGGGTCGCCTTGATCGAAAGGCATACACCAAGGAAGCGCTTCGCACTGCACTCATTCATCTAGAGAAATAGCATATGGCACTTAAAGACATCAAAGCAAAAATCAAAGCCACGGAGCGCATGAACAAAGTCACGCGCGCTATGGAGGCGGTGTCTGCAGTAAAAATGCGCAAGACGCAGACCACCGCGCTAGCAGGGCGTTCGTATGCTCGTGCAGCACTTTCTATTCTCGCTCGTTTGTCGGGCACGGAGCATGTAGCAAAGCATCCGCTCTCAAGCGAGCGCGAGTACAAGCGCGTAGCTCTCGTGGTAATGACAAGCGACAAGGGACTCGCAGGCTCGCTCAACAGTAGCGTCCTAAAGCGCGCACTTGAGGCGGTGTCGGAATTCTCTGTAGAGCAGGTGAGTATATACGCGTACGGAAAGAAGGGTGTGGAGTTCTTCAAGAATCGCGGCTACACCATCGCCCAGTCGTTTGAAAACAAGCTCGATATCATTGATATTGCGGACATGGAAACTCTTTCAAGCGAGCTAACCCGAGGATTCCTCGCGCTCGAGTTTGATAAGGTGACGGTGGTCTACAGCAATTTCAAATCTACTTTCGAGCAGGTTGCAACGGAGCGCCGTCTTCTTCCTCTGTCTATGGGAGCACTCACCGACATAGTGGAAGGAATAGTGCCGGTGAAGGGTAAGTGGAGTGAAGCTAAGAAGGTGACAGCACCTACTGCGTACTCTGTGGAGCCTTCGAGCGACGACGTGCTTATGGAACTTATCCCTCGCCTCACGGCTGTGGCCCTCTACCACATGCTACTTGAGTCGAAGGCGAGCGAGCACTCGGCTCGCATGGTGGCTATGAAAAATGCGTCAGATAAGTCGAAGGAGGTGGTGCGTGACCTGACGCGCAAATACAATAAGGTGCGTCAGGCAGCCATCACGCGAGAGGTGTCGGAGATTATTAGTGGTTCGCTCGTGACGTAGAAGTTTGCGTACGTGAATAGAAAAGATATAACTAAGCCATTATGAACACAGGAACTATTACAGAAGTTATCGGCCCAATCGTGGATGTGCACTTCCCAGAGAATCGCCCAGCGATTGAGGAAGCGCTTGTCATCGAGAAGAACGATATGCACGATCGCATCGTGCTTGAGGTAGCAAGCCATCTCGGACAGGACCGCGTTCGCTGTATTGCGATGAGCGACACTGCAGGTCTTGCGCGAAGCGAGAAGGCTACGGCTACGGGTGCGGCAATTTCTGTTCCTGTGGGACCGGCTGCACTTGGACGTTTGTTCAATGTGCTTGGCGAAACGGTGGACGGCAAGCCGGAGATTCCTGCTTCTTCTCCACGCCTTCCGATTCACCGTATGCCGCCATCTTTTGATGAGCAGACGACAAAGGCTGAAATTTTTGAAACGGGCATCAAGGCGATTGACCTCATGACGCCGTTCCTTAAGGGAGGAAAGGTGGGACTCTTCGGAGGAGCAGGTGTGGGCAAGACCGTGACCATCCAGGAGCTCATCCGCAACGTAGCCCAGGAGCACGGAGGATACTCGGTGTTTGCCGGAGTGGGAGAGCGTGTGCGTGAAGGAAACGACCTCTACCACGAAATGGAAGAGTCAGGCGTGCTCGACAAAACGGCGCTCGTGTTCGGTCAGATGAACGAAGTGCCGGGAGCTCGTGCTCGTGTAGCACTCACCGGACTTACTCAGGCGGAGTACTTCCGCGATGAGGGAGGAAAGGACGTGCTCTTCTTCATGGACAACGTATTTCGCTTCATTCAGGCAGGCTCTGAAGTGTCCTCACTTCTCGGTCGTGTGCCTTCTGCCGTGGGTTACCAGCCAACACTCGCAGAGGAAATGGGTAAGCTTCAGGAGCGTATTACTTCTACCAAGAAGGGTTCTATTACTTCGATTCAGGCGGTGTACGTGCCAGCGGACGACCTCACGGATCCAGCTCCAGCGACAACCTTCGCCCACCTCGACGGTACCGTGGTGCTCTCTCGTCAGCTTGCAGCGCTCGGCATTTACCCAGCTATCGACCCACTTGCGTCTGCCTCTACCGCACTTACTCCGGAAATCGTCGGAAAGGAGCACTACGAAGTTGCAAACAAGGTGAAGCAGGTGCTTCAGCGTTACAAGGATCTCCAGGACATCATCGCGATTCTTGGTATCGAAGAGCTTTCGGACGAAGACCGTCTCACGGTGTCTCGTGCACGTAAGCTTGAGCGCTTCCTCTCACAGCCATTCTTCGTGGGTGAGCCGTTCACCGGTACTCCTGGTCAGTACGTATCTCGCGAAGAGACCGTGCGTGGCTTCAAGGAAATCGTGGAAGGAAAGCATGATGATAAGCCTGAGTCAGCCTTCTACATGAAGGGCGGAATTGACCAAGTTAGCTAGCCCAATCTACTGCGTTACTGCGCGTCGCTCGGCTTTCCGTCGTACTGCTAGTACGCCTACAAGCCTCACTCGCTAGCGCCTTGCATCTCGGGCTATCTAACTCGCTCAAAATTCAAGTGCCAATCTATTTAATTAATTATCATGGCAAAATACTTCACTCTATCTGTCGCACGCGTTGCTGAAACTCTCTACGAGGGAGATGCGGTGTCCTTAACTGCGCCCGGAGAAGATGGGGTGCTCACGGTACTTGCGCACCATGAAGCGCTCGTGACGCCCCTTAAGGCGGGCACACTTCGCTTCGAGCAGGGCTCAGGCGAAGTTACGGAGATTCAGATTGAGCGCGGCATTCTTGAGGTGTCAGACAATCAAGCCACGGTACTACTGTAGAAACATAGGGTAGCAAAAAAGCCGCATATATATATTCGGCTTTTTTGACAGTTTTCAAACTCGCACGTATACATAGGTCTGGTAATAGCTCTTCAGAAAGGGGTGTCGCATGAATGGTACTGGGCCGCAGTATGCCGATATCGCCCCGGCGAGCGCGATCTTTGTAGATATGCCCAACGTGATCATGGGTGGTGAACAACAAATAAGAAAAGTAATTGTATGGCGAGCGCTAATGAAGGCCATTCTCAACAATAATGACCTCAGTGGCACCGATGTACGACACGCTGCTGTGTATTCGCGGAATAAATTCGAAGCGAACGAAGCCGCCATGTCATTCAAGCGGGTGTTGGAAACGTATCAAGAAAAAGCCTACGTGCAGGCAGCTGTACAAGAGGCAAAAGATACCGATTCACTAACTATTAGCGATATGTGGGAATCAGTGATTGAGTACCAGCAGTCGTTAATCGCTCGTTCGGGTAGATTGCAATTTCCTCTGCAAGTACGTCACATTCTTGTTTCTGGAGATGGCGGATATTTACGCGCCTATCAAGGTCTTTCGAGAGTGTATGGGGAGTGCTTGCAGCGCGAACTAATTATCTACTCGTGGCGAGCAAGCTTAAATCGTAGACTTGCGCGTGTAGCCAACAAGGTCTATTTTCTGGACGATATTCCAGGGTTAGTTAGAAATAATGAACCCGCTATTTAGCCACCACGACAGGATCGTGGTGGCTAAAACTTTATTATCCCCTCCAGATCCAGCACTTTTCATAGGGGTCACTTTGAGTGGTATAATCGCGAATATGGAAAGCATAGATTACGACGAGTTGGGAAATCCTCTCTCGCACCCGAGAGAGATTGCGCATTATCACGGGGATTTGGTGCGAGTGTTTTTCATCGCCGCCGCGGTTCTCATTCTGGTGATGCAGTTTACGGGCGACAATCTTCCACTGACGCCGGCTGCCCTTATTATCTTTGTAACGGTGCTCGTAGTGGCGGCAGGTATTACGAACCCAATTCAGCGAACCATTCACTGGGTTAACCTTTTTGTTTCTTTTGTAGGACTCGCCTTGTTTGGAGGAGTGTCTATTGAGAGACTTCATTCAGTTGGAGATTTCTTCACACATAACGGACTCGCAGGCCTCATTGCGCTTGTGTTCCTCGGCGCCCTCTATTTTGCGACCCGAACTGTGCGAGGGAATCTCACCGGTTCAAATCCTGTGTTGCCCGCAAAGGAATAATTACTAATAAACGATACAAGACTATGGGAATGCAAGATTTTCTGCTCAAGCAGGCAATGAAGTGGAAGCTTAAAGATATGTCTCCTGCTCAGCAGGAGCAGATTATGGGTCTTGTGCAGAAGAACCCAGAGCTTTTCAAGAAGATTGGAGAGGAAGTGGATCGCAGGGTTAAGAAGGGTGGGGAACCACAAATGAAAGCTACGATGGAAGTGATGAAAAAATACCGTGCAGAGCTTCAAGCTCTTCAGATGGGCGAATAAATCTATCCTCATGAAATCAAAGAAAATTTTTATATTGCTCGGTCACCCTGACACTGGCCCGGAACCTCTTTCGAGGCAAATGGCAGATGCCTACGAAGCGGCTGCTCGCGGTGCTGGACATGAAGTGCAGCGTCTCAATCTAGGAGAACTCGCTTTTGATCCAATCTTGCACAAGGGCTATCGCTCACGTATGGATCTCGAGGCTGACCTGCTTAAAGTGCAGGAGCACCTGACCTGGTGCGAGCATTTTGTACTGTTCTATCCGAACTGGTGGGGAGGTATGCCCGCGTTGCTTAAAGGTATGTGGGACCGTATGTTTCTTCCGCGCTTTGCCTTTAGTATGTGGAAGAACAAGTTTGGCTGGGATGCGCTCCTTAAGGGTCGTAGCGCTCGCGTTGTTATCACCTGCAGTAACCCGGTAATTCTCGACCACCTTGCCTTCGGGGATTTCACCGCTTCTATTAAGCGCTCCCTGCTTTCGTTCGCAGGTTTCTCCACCAGCATTACCGCGGTTGGTCGTTCGGAGCGCCTCACGGACAGTCAGAAGACTTCGCTCTTGAAAAAGGTTGCAGGTCTTGCGAAACACGCTTCCTAGCGTTATACATATCGCGGGTCAGGACGATGCGCTCCAAGCAAAGCACAGCTCTCCATGCTTGCTTGGCTGAGGGCTAGTCACCCTCGCGTACAGTGCGTCGTTCTGATTCCCAACCGCCCTTCAAGGGCGGTCTTTTCTTTCCACCACACCTTGTTGCTGTTGTCACGCTTTGACGCTATACATACAAAGGATCAGGACGATGCGCTCCGTGCCGTTTGCTTTACCCCAGGCAAACAATGCGTGAGAGGGTCGCACACGCCCTCGCGTAAGCTGCGTCGTCCTGATTACAACCGTCTCTTTTGAGACGGTCTTTCTTTTTCGGCTGTAAACCCGTAAGGTGTATATATCTATGCTTAAAATCGGAATCGTAGGACTCCCAAACGTTGGGAAGTCCACTCTCTTCAACGCCCTCACCAAAGCCTCAGTTCCCGCTGAGAATTATCCTTTTTGTACTATCGACCCTTCTGTAGGAGTGGTGGGTGTTCCAGACGAGCGTCAGGACAAGCTCGCTTTAGTTTCAGGATCTGAGAAGATTCTCCCTGCCGCTATTGAGTTTGTGGATATCGCAGGGCTCGTGAAGGGTGCTTCAGAGGGTGAGGGACTCGGCAACCAATTCCTTTCCCATATTCGTGAAGTAGATGCCATTTTGGAAATGGTGCGATTTTTTGATGACCCAGATGTTACTCATGTGCATGGAGACGTGGACCCTGTTCGTGATATTGAAATCATCAACATGGAGCTCATGCTCGCAGACCAGCAGTCGGTGAAGGGTCGCCGCGAGCGCCTACAGAGCGAGCTACGCGCGGGCAAGAAAGAGGCTGTTATCGAGGACGGAATTCTCGCTCGTGTAGAACAGGCACTTTCTACCGGCAAGCTTGCTCGCACCGCAGAGCTTACGGAGGAAGAAGCGAAGATAATTAAGTCACTTAATCTTCTTACACTTAAGCCAATTCTGTACTGCTTCAACGGCAAGGCAGGAGGTCACAATCTAGACGAGGTAAACGACGGACGTGCAGAGGCGGCGTACGACTATGTAGAGTCTCTCGGAGGTCGCTACGTGCAGGTAGACGCACGCACCGAGCACGAACTTAATGATGTGGCGGAAGAGGACAAGGGAATGTTCCGTTCTGAGCTTGGTGTGCAAGTAGACGGACTCGAGGCGCTCATCCGCACGGCGTACAAGACGCTGGGACTTATAACCTTCTTCACCACAGGACCAAAGGAGACGCGTGCATGGACGGTGAAAGATGGCGCGCTCGCACCTGATGCTGGAGCCGCAATTCACAACGACTTCAAGGATAAGTTTATCCGTGCAGAAGTAGTAGCTTGCGACACACTCCTTGCAGACGGCTCATGGGCAGCTGCTCGCGACAAGGGACACCTACAAACAGAAGGTAAGACCTACCCTGTAAAGGATGGAGACGTGATGGTTTTCCTCCATAGCTAAAATTTCTAGATTCAACTGTAAATCTTCAAGCGTACACAAAGAGAAAGGCTGTCTACACATCGGTAGACAGCCTAAGTATTAGCTAATGCTTTCACGAACCATAGGACGCCAAGAAGAACGAAAGCCAGATTCCTAAGTATTCTTATGCCTGGTCGATTAAAATAGCTGATGCCGCACGGAATTATTGCCATAGTCATTGACAATAAAGCTGGACCAAACTTCGCTACTTCTCGATAGGACTCATCGTGAATGAATACCTGGAGTCCTGTTGCTAGAGCTGAAGTAGCTATAACAACTGAACTGCTCAAATAGATCCAACGTTGAACGGACCAGAGTCTAACGTTCTTATGGGTCAAATATTTTGTGATTCCAATAATGCAGATCGGCGTAAAAATTAGCCACAGCACATGTTCCATGTAAGTGCTCCCTTCTACAAACTTTTTATCATAAAATGCACAATTGTCAATTGTATGCTACGTTTGCACTAACACTCCTGCTCGCGCAAGCTGGTTCCAGACAACTGAATTATTGCGCAAAGAGAATTGTCCCTTCGTACAAAGCGAAGGGGTTTAGGTTTCGTACGTGCCGAAATTGCGATTTATATAGTTGCCCATTGCTACCGAAACTCGGGCGTCAGTATTTATAGGAAAAGCCGCCCGACTTTTGGTCGGGCGGCTTGCCTCATTTCAGAAGCTCGTCAGGGAGCGAACCGTCATGGCATCCAGCCAAGGTAAGAATTGTTTTTGCAGGGTATGAGAACCAGTATCCTTTCGCACCTCCTGAAAGATGCAAAAGGACTGCTCCATTTCCACCCTCTCTTGGAGGAGAAAGCACCCGGTCCCCATTGATAAGTCTGTCGTCGGGCACAAGAGCCCCTACGTGTGCATACTGCTTAGTACGCACACGACTTCCAGAACGGTTCTGAGCCCACTTTTCCAGAGTGTTGTAGACCTGAGGAGAGTGGAGAGGAAACCCGAGCAGTCCTCTAATATGGGGTTGGCCATCTTCCTTCCTTTCGACCTGCTCGAGAATCATCACTGGAAGACTGTGTTGCTTGTGCCATTCTTCGTCTGCGAACACAAATCCAAGACTGCGCAAAATCTGCGGCCAATTTATGTCCCTCGACTCCTTAGCCTTACAGGCAGAGATGAGTAAATGGAGAATGTCAGACTGCTCCTCTTGAAGCTTTTCCAACCAGTTAATCAGCAGTTCCTGGAATCGAACATAGGGAGTCATTGGAGTCTCTTTCTATTGAACGTGAATCTAGACAGAACCTAACACGTATTGCAAAAAGCTTCCAACACCGCCTGCCTGCTCAGACATGATTAACCTAACAAGGTATTTAATGAGCTCTTCATTGGTATATGCGTATTCTGCACGTATTACTTACGTAACTTTGTAACTATATGAAGAAATTTACCGTTGGACTATTTGCAGAGCGTTCTGCCGCGGAAGAAACCATTAATCGCCTCCATAATGAACTTCATATACCAAATGAAGATATTTCTTACATCTACCGAAACTCTAAGGGAGATATCAAGGAGGTAGACGCAGATGATGTGAGTACCGATACTACGGTCGAGGGTGCAAGTAAGGGTGCCATGATTGGTGGAACTATTGGTGCTATTGCGGGTCTTGCAACGGTTGCGGGTATTATTCCAGTGATTGGCCCTCTTTTCGCAGCAGGTCCGCTAGCGGCAGCGCTTGGACTTACGGGCGCTATTGGTACAACGGCAGCGGGTGCTGCTACTGGGGCGGCTGCAGGTGGAATAATTGGTGCGCTCACGCATTTGGGAGTGGGGGAGGAAAAGGCCCAGCACTACAATGATCGAGTGCAGGCGGGAGATATCCTTGTGACCGCATACTCCGAAGAGGATGCGACGGAGATCTTCCGTTCATGCGGTGCAATTGAGACTGACGTGTATGAAGCGTCGGTCTAAATAGAGTTGCAAAGCCAATACGTAAAGAACCGCATGCTCTCGCATGCGGTTCTTTAATAAGAGCGAGGCAGTTATACAAAACAGAATGAGGAAATGTGGGATTGATATTCAGGATAGGTTCTGCTCAAATCTTTCCGCCTTAATTAGAATCGGGGCCACCAGTGCGCTAGCAAAGGTGGCCCCAGGTATCAGGCAGCGGCGAATTCAGGCGCGAGCAGTTTTTTGACGCCGAGGTAGGAGTCGGCGACGAGTTCCTGCAGGGTCAGTGTGCGTTCGATCGCCGATATATTGATGTCGGTGATGCGTCGATGTGACTGCTCCGCATCGAGAAGGCCCAGATCCGCACAGGTGCCGTCGTCGCTCACGTTCAGCACCACCAGATGACGATGCCAACGACTTTCACCGACGGTGATCACCCATGGCCCCTGACTGTCTCCAGTCGAATAGTGAGACATGGTGGTGTGGAAGTCGCATTGGCCGATGGCTCTGGCGACAGTGGCGACGGCCGGCGCGGTCGAAAGGAACTTGGTATGCATGCGATTTCTCCTTCAAATTTCGCTACAATATACTAGCACATAGTTACTATATTGTCAATATTACGTATTAACTTGATTAGTATGTTGTCGCGGACTGCTTGAATACTTGCTCATTCTAGACAGTAGGAACTATAGAAGGTACTGTCAAACACAGAAGTCCCGCAAATACGAAAGGGTAACCATGTTCCACTTAACAGCGGAAGAGCGAGAGGCCCTAGAAGCTGCATCTTCGTACGAAGAAGCTGCTATGGTGGCGATTGACCATCTGAGACGCCTCTGTATTGAGTACGGTCCCCTGGTGCAAATCTGCGGTCCTATTTCCACGGGAGGTCTGGGTAGCCGGGAAAGAAACCTGAAGCGTCTCTCGAAGTACGTTGACGCTTGCTATATGCGGGGATTCGCGATTTTCAATCAGCTCCACTTTGAGGGCATTGTGAAGCGTTTTAGTCCCGAGCATGGACCACAGTCATATGACCCGAGGATCCTGCCGAATTTCTACGAACCAGTACTGCGTCAAGGCTTCATTACGCGTCTGTATTTTTTGCCTGATTGGGATACTTCGGAAGGCGCCAAGTATGAGCGCAGACTAGGAGAACGGTTCAAGATAGAAATTCAGGAATATCCGGAGGAGTGGCATAAGTCCGCACGAATTCAAGCTCGTCTTCAAGCAAGACGTTAAGTTGAATACCCCACAAGCCAGCGTGCTGGTTTGTGGGGTTAACTTTAATTAGTAACACTATAGACTCACAGGTATTTCTGTGTTATACTCTATAACAGACGTGATCCGAAGTTGAAATTGGAGCAATACATGGTCGACTTTGACCTTGAAGATCTTCTGAAGGGCCTGTTGCCAAGAAAGGTGGGTACCTTCACCCTCACGAAAGTCGTTCGAGTGGACGAGAACGATTGGCGATTATTCTTTGAAAATCCTGGAGTGACACGGAAACGAAATGGAGTAGTTACACTCGTACAACTGAATGCCCTGTTTCAGTGGGGATATAATTCTTCTGGAACAGAGTATAGGGCTCGCATCCGTGTGAGAAAAGAAACCAACATACCTATTCGTGCAAGAATTTGGCTAACCGAAAAAGTAGCCAAACTTGATTCAGAAGTTTGTCCTAGCCATGTTCACAATAGAATTTGGCTTGAGGAGCGAGGTAAGTACTTCGACACAATCTCAATCTTTACTATTGCGATGGGCGCACAGGCTGCTCAGAAATTAGTCACAAAAGAAAAAACACGCCCGGAGGAATTCCTCGTTTCCTTTGACAAAGGGTTCTATCAAATTGGGGTGGATGCAATCAATTTTGTTCATCTAGATCAATTGTACGGCGAGCACATTAAGAAACTTAGTAGTTAGAGCTTTGATGCACTTACTGCCTGAATACAGATTCGCAAGGCGCAGCAACACGGCTGCGCCTTTTAGTGTAGTGGATCAATAGTATGGAAAAAATATGGTATAATCCACGCATATGGAAACAACACCACAGGCACACGAAACGTCAAAAACAAGTCCTAAAGACTTCTTTCTCTGGTTGGGTGGCATTATAGCGTTGTATGTCAGCATCACGTCTTTCATTACGCTTTTGTTTGAATACATAAATTACGCATTTCCAGACAAGCTCGCGTATTACGGAGATCCGTATGGTGGTGTCGTGCGCCTCTCTATGGCAGCACTTATTGTGTTTGTGCCAACGCTCGTCATTATTTTCTGCTTCATTCGCTCCTCAATTGAAAAGGAGCCAGCTAAAGCAAATATCTGGGTTCGTCGTTGGGCAATTGTGCTGACAATCTTCATCGCGACTATCACCATCCTTATTGACCTCATCACTCTCATAAACACCTTCCTTGGTGGAGAAATTACGATGCGCTTTGGTCTTAAGGTTGCGGTAGTGCTTCTTGTAGCTCTCGGTGTCTTCCTCCACTTCCTCGCAGACCAGAAAGGGTACTGGCTCCTGAATCCCAAGAAGGCGAACATGGTAGGTATTGCAGTAGGGGTTCTTGCCTTGGCCACGATAATTTCTGGATTCTTCATCATCGGCTCTCCGAGCCATGTGCGCATGCTTCGCTACGACGAGCAGAAGGTTCAGGACCTTACCGGCATGCAGTATCAGGTTGTGAATTACTGGCAGCTTAAGCGCGCACTCCCCGTAGATGCAGGCAAACTAAATGATTCGCTCAACAACTACAGTGTCCCAACTGATCCACAGACTGAAGCACCGTACACCTACAAAGTAGAGAATAATCTCTCGTTTACCCTCTGCGCCACCTTCAATGAGCCGACTCCCGATATGGCAGGTAAGGGAGGATATGGCAGTCAGTCAGTATCCTATCCTTCAATGGATGGTGGAGTTGCTGAGAATTGGCAGCACGGCAAGGGCGAGACCTGTTTTACCCGCACCATTGATCCTGAGCGATACCCTGCTATTTCACCTCAGGCTGCAAAAGGACTCTAACTAAGAGCTCCTATGGCAAAAGAGAAATTCAATCACGTAGAGATAGAGCGAGCTACACAACGCGCGTGGCAAGAGAGTGCGCTGTATGAGACGGACCTTACCGATACTTCCAAGGATCCATACTATCTACTGTTTGAGTTTCCATATCCATCGGGTGACCTCCATATTGGTCACTGGTATGCGTTTGCACTTACGGATATATACGCACGCATGCTGCGCATGCAGGGTAAGCAAGTGCTCTTTCCAATAGGATTTGATGCGTTTGGGCTTCCTGCTGAAAACGCCGCTATCAAGCATGGGGTGGACCCGAGTGAATGGACCTACAAGAACATGGAGCGCATGCGTACGCAGATTCGCTCTATGGGCACCTCAGTGGACTGGAGTAAGGAGGTCGTTACCTGTGATCCTGCCTATTACAAGTGGACGCAGTGGCTCTTCTCTAAGCTCTACGAACACGGCTTGGCCGAGCACCGTCTTGCCTCAGTAAAGTGGTGCCCGAAGGATCAGACCGTTCTTGCTAATGAGCAGGTCGTTGACGGCACCTGTGAGCGCTGCGGTACCGAGGTGGAAGAAAAAAGCCTCACGCAGTGGTTCCTCAAGATTACTGACTACGCAAAGCGCCTACTTACCGATCTTGACCCACTTCCGTGGCGAGAAGACATAAAAGACGCACAACGTGCGTGGATTGGAGAATCTGAAGGGGCAAAACTTTCATTTCCTATTTCTACAAGGTCGAACCTTGTAGAAACTGAGCCTGTGTCTATTGAAGTATTTACGACGCGCCCTGATACGCTTTTCGGTGCAACCTACGTGGTACTTGCTCCCGAGCATCCATTTGTTAAATATGGACTTACGATGTCCGCATTTAACAATGACGCGGAAGTGGAAAAGTATGTAAAACAAACATCACAAAAGACAGAACGTGAGCGCTCAGAGAACAAGCAAAAGACCGGAGTAAAGCTTGAGGGTGTTATGGCCATAAACCCGGCTACCAAACAGGTGATTCCCGTCTATATCGCTGACTATGTGCTCGCAAGCTACGGCACGGGTGCCGTGATGGCGGTACCCGCTCATGACGAGCGAGACTTTGAATTTGCAAAGAAGATGGAACTACCAATTCCGTACGTGGTGGCGCCCGTCATGATTGATGAAGGTAATCCTCCGGTGGAAAGCAAGCGTGAGGTGACCCGAAAAACTATATTGGCAATTGTACGAAATTCAAAAGACAATACCTACCTTGCTCTGAAGTGGAAAGCACAATCATGGACCACGTTTATTACAGGAGGCGTAGATGAGGGAGAGGATTTGATAGAAGCTGCTAAGCGAGAAGTGCTGGAGGAGACCGGGTATAAAAATATAAAGCTCGTGCGAGTACTCGGTGGACCCATTCAGACAAAGTTCTTTGCTTCGCATAAAGATGAAAATAGAGTCGCATACGGTACAAGCATCCTTTTTGAACTTGAAAATGATGAGCAAGACCCTGTAGCAGAAGAAGAGAAGAGTCAGCATGAGGCGGTCTGGCTTCCTCTTGCAGAAATTGCTGCAGAGAAAATGAGACACGCTGAGATTGCTCTCATTATTTCTCGTATGGAGAAAGGAGACACTGCATACACGGGCGACGGCGTGTTGGTGGAATCAGGAGATTTCACCGGGCGCGACAACCGTGAAGCAATGCCAGACATTGTGGCGCTTGCTGGTGGGGAAATGGTGACCAACTATCGCATTCGCGATTGGCTCGTGTCCCGACAGCGATATTGGGGTTGTCCCATTCCGGTTGTGTATGACCCTGAAGGCGCTGCTCACTTAGTACCTGCAGAGCATCTTCCGTGGCTTCTTCCCACTGACGTAGACTTCACGCCAAACGGTAGTTCACCGCTTTCTTCGTCGAAAGAACTCCAAGAGCGAGTCATTCGCCTCTTTGGTGAAGGGTGGACACCTGAATGCGACACGCTCGATACCTTCGTGGATTCTTCGTGGTACTTCCTGCGGTACCTCGACCCAAAAGATAGTCATGACTTTTCAGACCAGGCACTGCTAAAGCGTTTTATGCCAGTAGACCGCTACTCAGGCGGGAGCGAGCACACTACTATGCATTTGTTGTACGCGCGCTTTTTCCATAAGGCACTCTACGACTTAGGGCTTGTGCCTACCGCGGAGCCGTTCAATGAGCGCTTTAATCGCGGACTCATCATGGGTCCTGACGGACAGAAAATGTCTAAGTCGAAGGGGAATGTGGTAAATCCAGATGAGTTTGTGCAGAAGTACGGAGCCGATGCAGTGCGCATGTATTTGGCGTTCATTGGTCCGTACAACGAGCCCGGTAGCTATCCATGGAACTTGGACGGCGTGCAGGCAATGCGAAAATTCCTCGATCGCATATACGTACTCCATGAAAAGGTAACTGAGCTTCCCCTCACTCCTGAGGTTGAGACCGCTCTTAATAAGGCCGGAAACAAGGTAAGTGAGGACACGGAACGCTTTAAAATGAACACCGCCATTTCCGCGATTATGGTGCTGGTGCGTGAACTGGAAGCGCTCCCCCAGGTTCCTCGCGAAGCGTACAAGCTATTGCTCGTTCTGCTGGCTCCGTATGCGCCTCATCTCGCAGATTATCTCTGGAAAGAGCAGGGTGGGAAGGGCAGTGTGCACGAGGCCGAGTGGCCGCAAATCACCGAAAATCAGGTATCCATTGTCACTATTGGCGTGCAGGTAAATGGAAAGAAACGTGGTGAAATAACATTATCCCCAGATGCTGGTGAAGATGAAGCCCTCATATTGGCGCGCAGTGTTCAGTCTATAGAAACGGCGCTCGGTGGGGAGCCACCAGGGCGTGTTATCTACGTGCCAGGCCGTATTTTGAACCTGGTAGCAGCAAGTACTTCAAGGGATGTGTAAAGGGCAAGTTTGACTCATTTGCAGGTATCTGGTATAAGAATACAATAAAACATATGGCAAAATCTGTGGCGAAATCAACAAAGAAAGTTGCTTCCAAGAAAGCAGCAGCACTCTCGTTCGACTCCAACCTTTTGGTAAAGAAGCTTCTTGCTGAGGTGCCAGAACGTGCCCGTGAGGTACTCTCTCTCCGTTTCGGACTCGGTAGCACTAGTGAACGCCAGACTCTCGAGGCCATTGGCGAGCGTTGGGGCATCACCCGTGAGCGTGTTCGCCAGATTGAGGCATCTGGTATTGAGACGGTACGAGCAAGCGCTGCGTTTAAGACTTCGCAGGGTGCTTTCGCAGAACTAGCAAGCCATATTGAATCTCTTGGAAGCGTCGTGCCTGAGGATGTGCTCCTTTCAGGTCTTGCAAACGACGAAAAGTCGCGCAACCGTTTCCGCTTCCTTCTTGTGGTAGGTAGTGAGTTCTTCCGTGAGCGCGAGACCGATGATTTCTACGCTCGTTGGCACGTAGACCAGAAGACCGCAGAGCTCGTACATGGTGCTCTCACCCGTCTCTACGGCACGCTAGACGACGCCGAAGTGCTTTCTGAGGGAGATATCATCAATCGCTTCCTGGACGAGCTCAAGGGCGTAAATGCGGCGTACCAGAACGAAGAAATTCTAAAGCGTTGGCTCTCCATTTCAAAAACTATCTCAAAGAATCCGCTTGCTGAGTGGGGACGTATCGACACTCCTGCCATTCGCACAAAGGGTATTCGTGATTACGCCTACCTCGTAATTAAGCAGAAGGGCGAGCCTATGCACTTTGGTGAAGTAGCTAAGTCTATCGTGACCCTCTTTGGTAAGAAGGCGCATGTTGCTACCACGCACAACGAGCTCATCAAGGATTCTCGTTTCGTGCTCGTAGGACGCGGTCTTTACGCGCTCGCTGAGTGGGGATTCCAGCCAGGCGTCGTGCGCGACGTAATCCGCGAGGCAATCGCGAAGAAGCCTCTTAATCGTGACGAGGTTATTGCTGCGGTGAAAAAGGTTCGTTATGTAAAGGACAACACTATCCTCGTAAACCTCGGCGACACCCGTTACTTCAAGCGCCAGAAGGACGGCACCTACGTAGCAGTTTAGGTTTCTACTGTTTCGTTTCTCTACACAGTCGCGTGCGGGCCCTAGGGCCGCACGCGACTTTCGTTGGTATACTTATACCCATGTCAGCAGGTCACGGTTCTCCTCTGCCCGGTCTTTCGGCCATTGAGGATTTTATTGGTAAGTCCTGGGACCAGGGCGGTACTGCTATTACGGCGCGTGCGCTTATTATTGCGTTCATTGTCGCGCTGGTGGCGTTCTTCATTACGAGCCCTACGCAGAGCTTGCGCAATTTTCAATTACTACTGTTTCTTGCTCCGGTATGGGTTCCGCTCGTGCTCTTTCGGTATGCATGGGTTAGGTGGGTGCAGACGCGCCGCATGGCATTCCACGCGCGACAGAAACATATTCTGCTTGAAATCAAAATGCCGCGCGACACGAGAAAGTCCCCGCTCTCGATGGAGGGCATCTTTGCCAACCTTCA
>ERZ1292640.899-Hain-H43-02um-R1-899-length-24719-cov-11_pt1 | contig 24719 bp, 22 predicted proteins | sample MGYA00564404_ERZ1292640 | MGnify/ENA primary metagenome ERZ1292640 (study PRJEB36523, sample SAMEA6512636) | groundwater metagenome | collected 2019-01-08 | study: AquaDiva: Metagenomics assemblies of 32 groundwater samples | reverse complement strand
TCTGGGGCATGTGGGGCATCATCACCGTGCAGATGCTCAACCTGGGCTTCCCCTTTACCCAGGCCGAGTTGTTCACGCTGACCGCCATTGCCGGCATCTCCGGCGCCACCATGCGCATCCCGGCCTCCTTCCTGATCCGCATGGCCGGTGGCCGCAACACCATCTTCCTGACCACGGCGATGCTGCTGGCCCCGGCCATCGGCACCGGCATCGCCCTGCAGCACCCCGAGTGGCCGCTGTGGGTGTTCCAGCTGATGGCGCTGTGGTCGGGCGTGGGCGGCGGCAACTTCGCCTCCTCGATGTCCAACATCAGCACCTTCTTCCCCAAGCGCCTGCAGGGCACGGCGCTGGGTCTGAATGCCGGCCTGGGCAACTTCGGCGTCACGACCATGCAGGTCGTCATTCCGCTGGTGATGACCATCGGCCTGTTCGGCGCCTTCGGCGGCGAAGCCAAGGCGCTGATCAAGGACAGCGGCTGGATCCTGGGCAAGATCGCCGCCGGTACCCCGACTTACATCCAGAACGCCGGCTTCGCCTGGGTGCTGTCCCTGGTGCCGCTGTCGATCCTGTGCTGGTTCGGCATGAACAACCTGAAGACGGTGACGCCGGCAGCGGGTTCACCGATCACCGCCTTCCTGAAGATCATCTACCTGTATTCGCTCGCTTTCGTCCCGTCGATTGCGATGCTTTACCTCTACCTGCCCGCACCGACCGGCCTGGGCCTGTTGAACATGTGGGTGGCGATTCCGCTGGACATCATTGCCGCCCTGTTGGTGATGAAGCTGGCAGCCTTCGGTACGATGAAGGAGAACGTCGCCAAGCAGTTCGAGATCTTCAAGAACAAGCACACCTGGTCGATGACGGCGCTCTACGTGGTTACCTTCGGCAGCTTCATCGGCTTCTCGATGGCGCTGCCGCTGGCCATCACGGTGATCTTCGGCTTCAGCCATGTGCCTGATGCCGCCGGCTTGCTGACCCATACCACCAAGAACCCGAACGCGCCCTCGGCCCTGACCTACGCCTGGATCGGCCCCTTCGTCGGTGCGGCGGTGCGCCCGATCGGCGGCTGGATCTCGGACAAGGTCGGTGGCTCCATCGTCACCCAGATCATCTCGGCCGTCATGGTGGTGGCCTCGGCCGCGGTGGGCTACGTGATGATGCTGGCCTACGGTTCAGCCACGCCCGAGCAGTACTTCCCCATGTTCATGGGTCTGTTCATCCTGCTGTTCGCCGCCAGCGGCGTCGGCAACGGCTCGACCTTCCGCAGCGTGGGCTTCATCTTCGACCGCCAGCAAGCCGGCCCGGTGCTGGGCTGGACCTCGGCCGTGGCGGCCTATGGCGCCTTCATCGCCCCGGTGCTGATCGGCCAGCAGATCAAGGCCGGCACGCCGCAATACGCCTTCTACGGGTTCGCCGTGTTCTACGCGGTGTGCCTGGTGCTGAACTGGTGGTTCTACCTGCGCAAGAACGCCTACGTGCAGAACCCCTGAACGCATTGAATTTGATTGACTGGAGACCAACATGAGTCACTTTCTCGACCGACTGAGCTACTTTTCACAACCGAAGGAATCGTTCTCCAACGACCACGGCATCACCACCGGCGAAGACCGCACCTGGGAAGACGCCTACCGCGACCGCTGGGCCCACGACAAGATCGTTCGCTCCACCCACGGCGTGAACTGCACGGGCTCCTGTTCGTGGAAGATTTACGTCAAGGGCGGCATCGTGACCTGGGAAACCCAGCAGACCGACTACCCGCGCACCCGCTGGGACATGCCGAACCACGAGCCGCGCGGCTGCGCCCGCGGCGCCAGCTACAGCTGGTACCTGTATTCCGCCAACCGCGTCAAGTACCCGATGGTGCGCGGCCGCCTGCTCAAGCTCTGGCGCGAGGCACGTCTCTCGCACGAGCCGGTCGATGCCTGGGCCTCGATTGCCGACAGCAATGCCAAGCGCAAGGAATACCAGAGCGTGCGCGGTCTCGGCGGCTTTGTTCGTTCAAGCTGGGACGAAGTCAACGAGATGATCGCCGCCGCCAACATCTACACCGTCAAGAAGCACGGTGCAGACCGGGTGATCGGCTTCTCACCGATTCCGGCCATGTCCATGGTGTCCTACGCCGCGGGTAGCCGCTACCTGAGCCTGATGGGCGGCGTCTGCATGAGCTTTTACGACTGGTACTGCGACCTGCCCCCCAGCAGCCCGCAGATCTGGGGCGAGCAGACCGACGTGCCGGAATCGGCCGACTGGTACAACTCCAGCTACATCATTGCCTGGGGCTCGAACGTGCCGCAGACGCGCACGCCGGATGCCCACTTTTTCACCGAGGTGCGCTACAAGGGCACCAAGACGGTGGCCGTCACCCCGGACTACTCGGAAGTGGCCAAGCTGTCCGACATCTGGATGCACCCCAAGCAGGGCACCGATGCCGCCGTGGCCATGGCCATGGGCCACGTGATCCTCAAGGAGTTCTACTTCGACAAGCGTTCGGCCTACTTCGACGACTACGCCCGCCGTTACACCGATCTGCCGATGCTGGTGATGCTCAAGGAGCAGAAGGCACCGAACGGCGAGACCATCCTGGTGCCGGACCGCTATGTGCGCGCCAGCGACTTCAACGGCAAGCTCGGCCAGGCCAACAACCCCGAGTGGAAAACCGTCGCCTTCAATGAAGACGGCAAAGTGGTGCTGCCCAACGGGGCCATCGGCTTCCGCTGGGGCCCGGACGGCCGCGCCGATGCGGGCCAGTGGAACCTCGAATCCAAGGAAGCGCGGCACGGCGGCGATGTCAAGCTCAAGCTCTCGGTGCTTGAAGGCGCTGCTCCCAGCAGCGAAACCGCCAAGGTGGGCTTTCCCTATTTCGGCGGCATCGAAACCGAACACTTCCCGAACAACACTGCCGGCGCCGGCAACAGCAATGTGCTGGTGCGCACGGTCCCGGTCCAGCGCATTGCGCTGGGCAAGGAAGGCGAGAAGCGCGAGGCCCTGGTGGCCACCGTGTTCGACCTGCAGGTCGCCAACTACGGCATCGCCCGCGGCCTGAGCGGCGAACAAGCCGCCACCAGCTTCGACGATGACACCCCCTACACGCCGGCTTGGCAGGAGAAGATCACCGGCGTGCCGCGTGAGCAGCTCATCACCGTGGCGCGCCAGTTTGCCGACAACGCCGACAAGACCAAGGGCAAGTCCATGGTCATCATCGGCGCGGCCATGAACCACTGGTACCACAGCGACATGAACTACCGCGGCGTCATCAACATGCTGATGATGTGCGGCTGTATCGGCCAGAGCGGCGGCGGCTGGGCCCACTACGTGGGCCAGGAAAAGCTGCGCCCGCAAACCGGCTGGACGGCCCTGGCCTTCGCGCTGGACTGGATCCGCCCGCCGCGCCAGATGAACTCCACCAGTTTCTTCTATGCCCACACCGACCAGTGGCGCTACGAGAAGCTCGGCATGGAAGAGGTGCTCTCGCCCCTGGCCGACAAGAAGATGTACGGCGGCAGCATGATCGACTACAACGTGCGCGCCGAGCGCATGGGCTGGCTGCCTTCCGCCCCGCAACTGCAGACCAACCCGATGCAGGTGGTCAAGGACGCCGTAGCGGCCGGCATGGACCCCAAGGACTACACGGTCAAGGGCCTGAAGGACGGCACCCTCAAGATGAGCTGCGAGGACCCGGACCATCCGGCCAACTGGCCGCGCAACATGTTCGTCTGGCGCTCCAACATCCTGGGCTCCAGCGGCAAGGGCCACGAGTACTTCCTCAAGCACCTGCTGGGCACCAGCCACGGCGTGCAGGGCAAGGATCTCGGCAAAGACGAGGCCAAGCCGACCGAGGTGGTGTGGCACGACCAGGCCCCGGAGGGCAAGCTGGACCTGCTGGTCACGCTGGACTTCCGCATGAGCACGACCTGCCTGTACTCCGACATCGTCCTGCCGACGGCCACCTGGTACGAGAAGAACGACCTCAACACCAGCGACATGCATCCCTTCATCCACCCGCTGTCCACCGCGGTGGATCCGGCCTGGCAGAGCAAGAGCGACTGGGAAATCTACAAGGGCTTCGCCAAGAAGTTCAGCGAACTGTGCGTCGGTCACCTCGGCGTCGAACGCGAGATGGTGCTCAGCCCGCTGATGCACGACTCGCCCTCCGAACTGGCACAACCCTTTGGCGTGCAGGATTGGAAGCGCGGTGAGATCGACCTCATCCCCGGCAAGACCGCACCCAACATGGTGGTGGTCGAGCGCGACTACCCCAACCTCTACAAGCGCTTCACGGCCCTGGGCCCGCTGATGAACAAGGTCGGCAACGGTGGCAAGGGCATTTCCTGGAACACCCAGACCGAAGTCAAGCAGCTCGGCGAACTCAATGGCGTGGTGAGGACCGAGGGCGTGACCTGCGGCATGCCCAAGATCGAGACCGACATCGATGCCTGCGAAGTCGTGCTGCAACTGGCGCCCGAGACCAATGGTCACGTCGCCGTCAAGGCCTGGGAGGCCCTGGGCAAACAGACCGGCCGTGATCACGTTCACCTGGCCCTGTACCGCGAAGACGAGAAAATCCGTTACCGCGACATCCAGGCCCAGCCGCGCAAGATCATCAGCTCACCGACATGGAGCGGCATCGAGAGCGAGACCGTCTCGTACAACGCCGGCTATACCAACGTGCATGAGCTGATCCCGTGGCGCACCCTCACCGGACGTCAGCAGTTCTACATGGATCACCCATGGATGATCGCCTTTGGCGAAGGTTTCAGCAGCTACCGTCCGCCGGTGGACCTGAAGACCACGGCTGGCATTCACGGCATCAAGTCCAACGGCAACACCGAGATTCTGCTGAACTTCATCACGCCGCACCAGAAGTGGGGTATCCACTCCACCTACAGTGACAATCTGATGATGCTCACGCTCAACCGCGGCGGCCCGGTGATCTGGCTCAGCGAAGACGACGCCAAGAGCGCCGGCATCGTGGACAACGACTGGGTCGAGCTGTTCAACATCAACGGCGCCATTGCGGCGCGGGCGGTGGTGAGCCAGCGCGTCAACCCGGGCATGGTCATGATGTACCACGCACAGGAGAAGATCATCAACACCCCCGGCTCGGAGATCACCGGCGCACGCGGCGGCATCCACAACTCGGTCACGCGCATCGTGCTCAAGCCGACGCACATGATCGGTGGCTACGCCCAGTTCAGCTACGGCTTCAACTACTACGGCACCATCGGCACCAACCGCGACGAATTCGTCGTGGTCCGCAAGATGAACAAGGTTGACTGGCTCGATACGCCAGCCGCAGCATCAACCTCCGCCGGCGCGCACGCCTGAGACAAGGAGAACAACCATGAAAATTCGCGCTCAAATCGGCATGGTGCTCAACCTGGACAAGTGCATCGGCTGCCACACTTGTTCGGTCACCTGCAAGAACGTCTGGACCAGCCGCTCCGGCATGGAGTACGCCTGGTTCAACAACGTCGAGACCAAACCCGGCATCGGCTATCCCAAGGAATGGGAAAACCAGGACAAGTGGAATGGCGGCTGGGTCCGCAAACCCAACGGCCAGATCGAGCCGCGCCAGGGGGCCAAGTGGAAGCTGCTCATGCGCATCTTCGCCAACCCCAACCTGCCGCAGATCGACGACTACTACGAGCCCTTCACCTTCGACTACGACCACCTGCAGTCGGCGCCCGAGATGAAGGCCGCGCCCACGGCCCGGCCGCGCAGCCTGATCACCGGCCAGCGCATGGAGAAGATCGAATGGGGCCCGAACTGGGAGGAAATCCTGGGCGGTGAATTCAGCAAGCGTTCGAAGGACAAGAACTTCGACGACGTGCAGAAGGACATCTACGGCCAGTTCGAGAACACCTTCATGATGTACCTGCCGCGCCTGTGCGAGCACTGCCTGAATCCAGCCTGCGTGGCATCCTGCCCCTCGGGCTCGATCTACAAGCGCGAGGAAGACGGCATCGTGCTGATCGACCAGGACAAGTGCCGCGGCTGGCGCATGTGCGTCAGTGGTTGCCCCTACAAGAAGATCTACTACAACTGGCAGTCCGGCAAGGCCGAGAAGTGCGTCTTCTGCTACCCGCGCATCGAAGCCGGTCAGCCGACCGTCTGCTCCGAAACCTGCGTTGGCCGCATCCGCTACCTCGGCGTGCTGCTCTATGATGCCGACCGCATCCAGGAAGCCGCCAGCGTGGAGCACGACCGCGACCTGTACCAGGCCCAGCTGGACATCTTCCTGGACCCGAACGATCCGAAGGTGATCGAGCAGGCTCGCATCGACGGCATTCCGGACGCCTGGATGGACGCCGCACGCAAGAGCCCGGTCTACAAGATGGCCGTGGACTGGAAAGTGGCACTGCCGCTGCACCCGGAATACCGCACCCTGCCGATGGTCTGGTACGTGCCGCCGCTCTCGCCCATCACGGCGGCCGCCAACGCCGGCGACATCGGCATCAACGGCGAGATCCCGGACGTCAAGCAGTTGCGCATCCCGGTCAAGTACCTGGCCAACCTGCTGACCGCCGGCGACACGCTGCCGGTGGAGCGGGCACTGGAGCGCATGCTGGCCATGCGCGCCTACCAACGTGAGAAACACGTGGAAGGACGCATCAACACCACGGCGCTGCAGCAGGTGCAGATGACGCAGCACGAGGTCGAAGACATGTACCAGGTCATGGCCATTGCCAACTACGAAGACCGCTTCGTCATCCCGAGCACGCACCGCGAGTACGCCGAGAACACCTTCGACATGCGCGGCGGTTGCGGCTTCTCGTTCGGCAACGGCTGTTCCGACGGCGCCAGCGAGACCAGCCTGTTCGGCGGCTCCAAACGCCGTACCATCCCGATCAAGGCGGAGGTCTGATCATGGCACTGTCCAATGCAACACTCAGCCTGCGGGTATTGGCCCGCCTGCTGTCCTACCCCGATGCCGAGCTGCGCGAGCACCTGTCAGAAATGCGGGACGCGCTGCATGGCGAGGGTGCCCTCGGTGCCGCACGTCTGGGCGAACTGGACGCCCTCATGCGCAGCCTGACAGGACGGGACGCGCTGGAGGTGGAAGCCGAATACGTTCAGCTGTTCGACCGCGGCCGCGCCACCTCGCTGCACCTGTTCGAGCACGTGCACGGCGACTCGCGCGACCGTGGCCCGGCCATGATCGATCTGGCGCAGACCTACGAGAAAGCCGGCCTCTACCTGGCACCGGGCGAACTGCCCGACTACCTGCCGGTGGTGCTGGAGTTCGTCTCGACCCAGCCACCGAAAGAAGCCCGCGCTTTCCTCGGCGAGATGGCCCACATCCTCAACGCCATCTTCAGCGCCCTGCAGCAACGCAGCAGCGCCTACGCCAGCGTGCTCGGCGCCCTGCTGGAGATCGCCGGCGAGAAAGCGCAGGCCGTGAAGGTGGTTCCCGATGCGCCGGTGGACGAAAGCTGGGAAGAGCCCGTCGTCTTCGGCGGCTGCTCCACCGAGGGCCAGGCCAAGCCGGGCCAGCCCCAACCTATCCGCATTGTCAAGAATGAAGCGCAGCGCAAGAACGCCCCGCTGCAAGGAGTGTGATCATGAACTACCTCGACCAGTTGCTATTCGGCTTCTATCCCTATATCTGCCTGACCGTGTTCCTGCTCGGCAGCCTCATCCGCTTCGACCGCGACCAGTACACCTGGAAAAGCGATTCGTCGCAGCTGCTCAAGGCCGGCCAGCTGCGCTGGGGCAGCAATCTGTTCCACATCGGCGTGCTGTTCCTGTTCTTCGGCCACACCTTCGGCATGCTGACGCCGCACTTCGTGTATGAGCACTTCCTCAGTGCCGGCGCCAAGCAGCTGATGGCCATGGTGTCGGGCGGCGTCGCCGGCCTGCTCGGCTTCATCGGCCTGACGCTGCTGCTGCACCGCCGCCTCACCGAGCCGCGCATCCGCGCCACCTCGAAGACCAGCGACATCGTCATCCTGCTGCTGCTGTGGCTGCAACTGCTGCTCGGTCTGGCCACCATCCCGCTCTCGGCCCAGCACCTGGACGGCAGCATGATGATGCTTCTGGCCGAATGGGCACAACGCATCGTGACCTTCCGCTCCGGCGCACCTGAACTGCTGGCCACTGCCGGCTGGGTTTTCAAGACCCACATGTTCCTGGGCATGACCGTGTTTCTGGTGTTCCCCTTCACCCGGCTGGTGCACGTCTGGAGCGGCTTTGCCTCGGTCGCCTACCTGGCTCGTCCCTATCAGGTGGTGCGCAGCCGTCGCCTGAACCTGCCGGCCGGCCACAACCAGCCGCGCCGTCCTGGCGCTGGCGTCTGAACCGGCCGAGGAGGACAACACCATGCTGAATTCCGCCCCCCACCCGGCCGGCACGGCGCGCATCAACGGCTTGCCGCTGCACCGCGACGACGAGCTGCTGTCGCCCGACGAGCTGCGCCAGCGTGCCTGCACCGAACTGCTGCGCCTGGCGGCGCAACGCGCCGGCATGCTGCCGGCGGACGACACCCTGTCGATCGACGGGATCCCCAGCGAGGCCGCCGTCCAGGCCATCGAGTCCCTGCTGGCCCAGAACCTGCACGTCCCCGAACCGTCGGAAGAAGCCTGCCGACGCCACCATGCGGCCCACGCTGCCCGCTATCGCCAAGGTGAACGCGTCCATGTGCGCCACATCCTGTTTGCCGTCACGCCCGGCGTCGATGTCAAAGCGTTGCGCCAGCGTGCCGAGCACGCGCTGCTCGAGGTCCGCAGTCACGACAATCAAAGCGACCCGTTCGCTGACGTGGCACGTGAGCTCTCCAACTGCCCCAGCGGCCTGGAGGGCGGCGATCTGGGCTGGCTGACAGCGGGAGATTGCGCCCCCGAGTTCGCACGCGAACTGTTCGGCCAACCGGAGGTTGGCGTGCTGCCGCGGCTGGTGCACAGCCGCTTCGGCCTGCATGTGGTCGAAGTGCTGCAGCGTGAGCCCGGGGTGGACCAGTCTTTCGAAGCCGTGTACGGCGCCATTGCCATGGCGTTGCGCCAACAGTCCTACGTGACCGCCTTGCGTCAATATCTGCAGTTGCTCGCGGGCGCAGTGGAAATCGAGGGTGTGGACCTGGACGCAGCAGACACGCCGCTGGTGCAGTAGAGCCGAGTCTCCTGTCCCTCACCAGAACCAGACATGCCCGACGAACTGCTAGAGAGGCTGCGCCGCTTCCACGACCACACCTTCCCTGGCATCCAGGAGCAGTTTCAGGACCTGGTAACGCAGGGGCAGCACCCGACCATCCTGTTCATCGGCTGCTCCGACTCGCGGCTGGTGCCCTACCTGCTGACCGGCACCGGGCCGGGCGACCTGTTTCTGGTCCGCAATGTGGGCGCCTTCGTGCCGCCCTACGACGGTTCGGCCGGTTTTCACGGTACGGCCGCCGCCATCGAGTTTGCGGTCCTCAACCTGCAGGTCTCGCACATCGTGGTGTGCGGCCACAGCCACTGTGGCGGTATCCGTGCGCTCTACGAAGGAGCTCCAGCCCAGGCCATCAATCTGTCGGCCTGGCTGGAACTCGGCCGCGAAGCCGCGCTACCGGTGCAGGTCACGCCCGAAGCCTTGCGCCGCACCGAGCAGCGCGCCGTCATCCTGCAGCTTGAGCGCCTGATGGGCTACCCCATGGTGCGCGAGCGCGTCGAGCAAGACAAACTGGCCCTGCACGGCTGGCATTACGTGATCGAGGAAGGCGAAGTCCACGTGTTCGACGTCAAAAGCGGCGAATTCGTGCCGGCATCCACCGCCTCGCACAGCGGCACCGGCCCTTATGAAATGCCCGACACGATTTCCAGCCCGCTGTTCAACGAAATCGATGAAAGCTACCACCGATTGCAGCCTGCCGCCGAGCCGGACTGCTCATGCGGGAAAACTTGACACATCTCAAACCCCTGTCGCGCGCGTCTTTCTAAGCTACATCCATGGCCTCGCTTTTCAGGCCTTACGGTTCCCTTCCATGAATGCTGCTTCCGTTGCGGCGACCCCTGCTGCGTGGCGTCCGGCCTGGCTGCTGGTCGCACCGCACCGCCTGGGCTTTTTTGCCGCTGCCCTGATGATGGCCCTCAGTGCCCTCTGGTGGTTCGTCGTGCTGCTGGCGCGCCTGCAGGGATACGCCCCCACCTGGGCCGTCTCGCCGCCCACCGCTCATGCGCTGCTCATGAGCCAGAGCTTCATGCCTTTTTTCATGGCCGGCTTCCTGTTCACAGCCGGGCCCAAGTGGCTGGGTCTTCCGGAAGTGAGTGCGCGCCGCCTGCTGCACCCCATCTTTCTCATGCTCGCCGGCTGGGCCCTGACACTGACCGGCTTTCACCTGCATGCCACGCTGGCCGCTGCCGGCATGGTGCTGGTCGCCGCAGGCTGGAGCCGGCTGAGCCTGATGTTCATCACCTTGGTGCGCATCAGCCCCGTGTCCGACCGCATCCACCCCACGGTGGTGGCCGTCGCCTGCAGTGTAGGCACTGTCGCGCTGTGGCTGGCTGCCGTCGCCCTCGGACTTGAATCTGAGCTGTTGTTGCGCTCCAGCACCCAGTTGGCCCTGTGGGGGTTTATCGGCACCGTGTTTGCAACCGTATCGCACCGCATGATCCCGTTTTTCTCGGCCAGCGCCCTGCCCCTGCTCGATGCCTGGCGCCCGATGTGGTTGCTGTGGGTACTGGTCGCCGTCCTCTGGCTTGAATTGCTGCCGGCGGTAGCCGAGTTGTGGTGGTGGCCGCTGCCGGTGGCGCTGCGCTGGGCCCAAGTCGCGCTGGAATTTCCGGCTGCCGCCTTGTTGCTGTGGCTGGCCATACGCTGGGGTCTGGTGCAGAGTCTGAAGATCCGCCTGCTGGCCATGCTGCATGGCGGTTTTCTCTGGCTCGGTCTGGCATTGGCGCTGAATGGGGTCTCCCATGCGCTGATGGCACTCACTGCCGGCGAACTCTCGCTGGGACTGGCGCCGCTGCATGCGATGGCCATGGGCTACCTCGGCGCGACCCTGTTCGCCATGGCAACGCGCGTGAGCAGCGGTCATGGCGGCCGCCCCCTGGCCGCGGACAACACGGCTTGGGTCCTGTACTGGCTGCTGCAGGCGGCCGTCCTGCTGCGCGTGCTGGCCGCCCTGTGGCCCGCTGCTGCCACGGTTCTGACGCTGCTGGCCATTGCAGCTTGGGTGGCGGCCACCGTCGGTTGGGCCATCCGCTATGGCGGCTGGTATGGCCGGCCCCGGATCGATGGTCGACCGGGTTAGACACACGGCAGCCCCCTTGATCTGCGTCATGGATTTCACCCTGATCGGGTTTATGCTGCTGTAAATTAACAAGCCATGGAGGAATCGCATGCCTGACCTGACCACCGCCCAGAAAGACAAACTGATGAGCGACCTGCGGTTGATGATCGCCGATGCGGAAGAGTTGTTGCGCGTGACGTCCAACCAAGCTGGTGGTGCCGCCGACGAAGTGCGTGGCCGCATCCAGAATCGGCTGCAGCAGGCCCGCACTGAAATGGCGCATCTCCAGGACGCGGCTGTTGCCAAGGCCAAGGCTGCCGGCCATGCGGCCGACGAGTTCGTTCATGAGAAGCCCTGGCAATCGATCGGCGTGGCCGCCGGCATCGGTCTGGTCATCGGCCTGCTGATCGGTCGCCGGTAATCCATGGCTGATCCCGAGACCGGCGGCGGTCTGTTCGCCTCGCTACGCCAGTTGCTGGCCACCGGCATTGAGACCCTGCGGGTACGGCTGGAACTGCTCAGCACTGAAATCGAACAGGAGAAGCTGCGCCTGTTCGACGCCGTGCTGTGGGCTGGGCTCGCCCTGCTGTTGCTGGGCATGGGCTTGCTGTTCCTGTGCGGCCTGATCGTGGTACTGCTGTGGGATCAGCATCGCCTCCTTGCCCTGGGCGGGTTGGCCGCCATCTTTTTGGCCAGCGGCGTCTGGGTCATGCAGATCGCCCGCCAGCGCTTGCGCGCACCCGGCGGACTCTTCAATACCAGCGTGGCCGAACTGGCACGCGACCGGGCCGGGCTCGACGAGGCGGAGTAAGGTCCTGACATGAGCCTGCAGCACCCACGCGATACAGAATTGGCTGAGCGCAAGCAGCAGCTGTTGATCCGCAGCGCCGTACTGCGCGTCAGCCTGGCCCATCAGGCCCAGGTACTGCGAGGGCCACTGGCCATGGCCGACACGGTCCGCAACGGAACACAATGGTTGCGCCGGCGCCCGCAATGGCCGCTGGCCGCCCTGGCGCTGCTGGCCCTGCGCCGACCGCGTCGCGCCCTGCGCTGGGCAACCCGACTGTGGTCGGGCTGGCATTCGTATCAACGATTTCAGCAGTGGCTGGACAAGCAACCGCGACAGCGGCCCTGAACGCACCACCCATCCAGAACCAGAACAGCGATTCCGGTTTTTTTAACCTGGATCAGAAGAAGGTCAATCGAGTCGACGGACTTCGATCGACTTATATGATTCATATCCAATGAATCATATAATCTGACGGCGAAGCCATCATCTTTATCAACGTCCTGGCCTCCCTTGTTGCAGCCTTGTTTCGACCAGGACACATCACGGATTTCCAAACTCCAACCTCTTGAGGATTTTTATGAGTTCCTGCGCCCATAACCACGTGACACCCGAAGCGATCTACCCCTTTGATGCACGCGGCGTTGCCAAGCGTTTCCGCCATGCCGCCATTTTCGGCGCACTCGATTCACTGCAATCCGGCGAGATCATGCGCTTTTGCAACGACCACGATCCGATTCCCTTGCTGCATCAACTCAATGCCCGCTATGGCGACGCTGTCTCCATTGCATACGTGCAACGTGAACCGGGCGCCATCGTCATTGACTTCGCGCGCCGTTGATCAAAGCGCGCCGACTGCAGACGGGATGCCGGCCCGATCCGCTGCACAGACTTTCTGCACAGCGACAGGCAAGAGATGAGTGCTTGAAAAAATCAAGGGGGCTGTGCCCTTGCAGGCCAGCGCCCCTTCTTGTCCCTGCCCCGAAGTCAGCCCAGCTGAACCGGCTCGCCTTGGGCATTGAAGGGGATGAACTGCCCCAGAGTGCCGGCCTTGATCGCCTCCACCATGCGCTGCAACGGCGCATCGGCATCCTGGCTGCTGGGCACGCGGCCCGCCTGGCCCGACAGGCTGCTGACGAACACCAGGGCCCACGCCTGACCGAACTGGCGCGACTCGTCGGCCAAGGCGGCAAACGAACTGAGCTCGTCCGGCGTCTTGTCCACGCACATCAGGGGGGTCAACGCCCCGCCCTGCCCCGCCGCAAAGCGGGCCGCCTGCTCCGGCGTGCTGTCCTCCGGCAATTCGGCCGAGGCGAACACGAACAGCAGGCGTTGCGGCTCATGCTGCTGCCGCGCAGCAGCCAGCAGGTCATCAAAACTGGAAATATTCATGGCTTGATTTTTGGCAAAAAATAATCAGACTTACAAGACCCTACATTTTTCGCCTCAACTCTTTCCGTGAGGTTTGTCGCAGGTCAAACAGAAATGCCTGTCCCACTTTAGCATCTCCTGAAAACACAGAGGAGCCCCGATTCATGACCGACACCACGCTCGCCAACCAGCGCACTGCCCAGACCTTGGCGCCCCAGACCATCAGTGAAGAAGTCCTGATTGAGAAATACAGCAAGGGGGATGAAAAATCCATACTCGAAGTCAACCAGCGCGTCGCGCGCGCGCTGGCACAGGTCGAGGCACCGGAGCAGCGCAGCCAGTGGGAAGGAAAATTCCTGCATGCCTTGCAGCAGGGCTTCCTGCCGGCCGGCCGCATCCAGTCGGCGGCTGGCACCGACCTCACGGCCACCTTGATCAACTGCTTCGTGCAGCCGGTGGGCGACTCGATCTCGCACGATGACGAGGGCCACCCCGGCATCTACGTGGCGCTGATGGAGGCAGCCGAAACCATGCGCCGCGGCGGCGGCGTCGGCTACGACTTTTCCCGCATCCGCCCGCGCGGCGCCTGGGTCGGCAGCACCCAGAGCAGCGCCTCGGGCCCGGTGAGCTACATGCGCGTGTACGACCGCTCCTGCGAGACGGTGGAATCGGCCGGCAGCCGGCGCGGCGCGCAGATGGGCGTGCTGCGCTGTGACCACCCGGACATCGAGGAGTTCATCCACGCCAAGGACAGCGGCGACCTGCGCAACTTCAACATCTCGGTCGGCGTGACCGATGCCTTCATGCAGGCGGTAGTGAACGACACCGAGTTCGAGCTGGTGCACCGCGCCGAAGCCGGCACCGCACAGAAGGACGCCGGCGCCTACTATTCGGGCGAGCGCGGCCTCTGGATCTACCGCAAGGTGCGCGCGCGCGACCTGTGGGAGCAGGTGATGCGCTCCACCTACGACCACGCCGAGCCGGGCGTGCTGTTCATCGACACCATCAACCGCGACAACAACCTGTCCTACTGCGAGGCCATCGCCAGCACCAACCCCTGCGCAGAGCAGCCTTTGCCGCCTTACGGCTGCTGCTGCCTGGGCTCCATCGACCTGACGCGCTTTGTGCGCGAGCCCTTCGAAGACAAGGTCCACTTCGATTTCGCCGGCTTTGCCGATCTGTGCCGCACGGCCACGCGCATGCTGGACAACGTGCTGGACGTGACGGTCTGGCCTCTGCCGCAACAGCAGCAGGAGATGCGCAACAAGCGCCGCGTCGGCCTGGGCTTCACCGGCCTGGGCGATGCGCTGGTGATGCTGGGCCTGCGCTATGACAGCAACGAAGCCCGCGACATGGCGCGCAAGATCTCCGAAACCATGCGCGACGCGGCCTATGACGCCTCCAGTGAACTGGCGCGAGAGCGTGGCGCCTTCCCGCTCTTCAATGCCGACCTGTACCTCAGCAGCCCGCGCTTTGCTTCGCGCTTGCCGGCGGCATTGAAGGAGAAGATCCGCAGGCATGGCGTGCGCAACTCGCACCTGCTGTCCATCGCACCCACCGGCACCATCAGCCTGGCCTTTGCCGACAACGCCAGCAACGGCATCGAGCCGGCCTTCAGCTGGCACTACACACGCAAGAAGCGCATGCCCGACGGCAGCCTGAAGGAATACGCAGTGGAAGACCACGCTTGGCGCCTGTACCGTCACCTGAAAGGCGAAAACGCAGCGCTCACCCCCGCCTTCGTGACCGCGCTGGAGATGAGCGCGCAGGACCATGCCGCCATGGTGGCTGCCGTGGCACCGTGCATCGACACGGCCATTTCCAAGACCGTCAACGTGCCGGCCGACTACCCCTACGGCGACTTCCAGGATCTCTACCTGCAGGCCTGGAAGGCCGGCCTCAAAGGCCTGGCCACCTACCGGCCCAACGCGGTGCTGGGCTCGGTGCTCAGCGTCACACCCACGGCCGCCCCCTTGCAGATCGACGACGCCAACCAGCGCCTGGCACTGGAGCGCCTGCCAGCGCCCGTGTTGTCCTCACTGCGCTGGCCTGGCCGGCCCGAGTTGCCCGGCGGCAACCCGGCCTGGAGTTTCATGGTGCACCACCCGTTTGGCGAGTTTGCGCTTTTCGTCGGCGAACTGTCCACCGAGCAGGGCACGCCGCCGCAGCCCTTCGAGGTCTGGGTCAACGGCACCGAGCAGCCGCGCGGCCTGGGCGCCATGGCCAAGACGCTGTCCATGGACCTGCGCTCGAATGACCCCGCCTGGCTGCGCCTGAAACTCGATGCGCTGGCCACGGTAGCCGAGGAGCGCGCCTTTGAGATGCCCTTCCCGCCACACGGCGAGCGCCGCCTGTTCCCGGGCGTAGTGGCCGCCACCGCGGCCGTGATCCGCTGGCGTTGCGAGCAGCTGGGCGTGTGGCGCGAGCGGGCGCAGCCCCTGGCCACGCCGGTGATCGACGCCATGTTCAGCCGCGACGAACCCATTACCGGTCCTTCGGGTACGCTGGCCTGGGCGGTGGACATCGACAACCCGGCCACGGGCGAGGCGTTCACGCTCACGCTCAAAGAGGTCAGCCTGCCCGGCGCCGACGGCACCCCGGTCAACCGCCCCTGCGCCGTGGGCCTCTCCGGCAATTACCCGCGGGCGCTGGACGGCTTGGCGCGCATCCTCTCGCTGGACATGCGCGTGATCGATCCGGCCTGGATCGGCATGAAGCTGCGCAAGCTGCTCAACTACGCCGAGCCGCTGGGCCACTTCATGGCCTTCGTGCCCGGCCTGCCGCACGGTGAGCGACGCCAACAGATCTGGCCCTCCACCGTGGCTTACATGGCGCGCCTGATCATTCATCGCTATGCCATGCTGGGCGTGCTTGACGAAGAGGGCTTCCCGCTGCGCGAAATGGGGGTACTCGAAATGCCCGGTGCCGAAGAGGAAACGGCCGCACTGGCCGGCCGCCCCTGCCCCGAGTGCGGCAACCCTACCGTCATCAAGAAGGACGGCTGCGACTTCTGCACCGCCTGCGGTTTCGTCGGTCAGTGCGGGTAAGCCGGCCTTTGAGGGTGCTTCTGCGGAGCACCCTCAAAGCCACTACACGCCGGTCCTAGTTCTGTTGAACTATTGGCCGCTGGGCAGGATTCCGCTACGCTGTCCTGGTCTGACTCTATTCAAGCCCTTTATTTGGAAGCACAGTCATGTCGGGACCCTACACCCTCGAATCCACGGCCGCCAGCATCCTGCGCTGCATGCCAGAAGCCCTGATCTTTTCTGACAAGGAAGGCATCATTCGCGTCTGGAATGGCGGCGCTGAAAAAGTATTCGGCTTCTCCGCGGCCGAAGCCATCGGCCAGAGCCTTGACCTCATCATTCCCGAACGCATGCGCAAGGCCCATTGGGACGGCTACAACCAGGCCTTGGCACGCGGGGGCGTCAAGCCGGGCCGCACGTCGATGATCACGCGCTCGCTGCACAAAAGCGGTGAGCAGATCTACGTCGACATGAGTTTCGAGATGGTCCGGGACGAGCAGGGCCAGATGCTCGGCTCCATGGCCGTGGCACGTGACGCGACCGCTCGCTTCACGGAAGAAAAGAACCTGCGCAAGCAGCTGGCGGAGCTGACGGCCAAGCCCCAGGCCTGAGTCCGTGCCGACAGACCCCTTCCCCGGTTTCGGCTCGCCGGCCGTCGGCTTCGAGCAGCCCTATGAGATGCTCGAAGCCTGCCATGAGCGCGTGCAACGCAGCCTGGACCTGCTGGGCCGGTTGGTGGCCTATGTCGACGAGAACGGCCATGACGCGCAGACGCGCTCGGCCGCGGCCGACGTGCTGCGCTATTTCGACATCGCCGCGCCCCTGCACCACGCCGACGAGGAAGTGCATGTGTTCCCGCTGCTGCTGGCGCTGGACGATGCGCCGCTACGCGATGCGGTGCATCGGCTGCAGGCGGATCACCTGCGCATGGGCGAACTGTGGTCGACCGTACGCCAGTCGTTGTTGCGCTGGTGTGAACTGGGCTGCACGGAAAAACTGGACGACACCACGCGCGAAGCCATCCGGCGTTTCCGTGCAATGTACGACGATCACCTCGTCGCCGAGGAAGGCCTGGTGTTTCCGGCGGCACGCGCGCGAATGGATGGTGCCGCCCTTGCCGCCATGAGCCGGCAGATGCAGAAACGCCGGCAATCCTGACCTGGAGGACTCAGTCGCGCACCACGAAGACGGGCAGGTGCGAATGCGACAGCACGCGCTGCGCCACGCTGCCGAGCACGATCTTCTCGAGCCCATGGCGGCCATGCGAGCCCATCACGATCAGGTCGGCCCCGGTCGTTTTGGCGGCCTCCAGAATGCCGCGCCAAGTTGCATGTTCCTCCACCACCTTGGATTGCGGTGTCAGGCCCACCTGTTCAAGCGCTTGTTTTGCAGCCTGAATGGCCTGCTCGGCTTCAGCCGTGGCTGCACTCAGGTACTCAGCCTGGCCGTAGGCGAAATCGCTGCCCAGCCCGGTGAAGGGATAGGGGTCGATCACATAGATCACGGTCACGGCGCTGCTGAAGGCCTTGGCCAGACCAGCCGCATTTTCCACGGCCTTCTGCGCTGTCTCGGAGCCATCGACCGGAACCAGAATATGTTTGAACATGGGTTACCTCTTTCGAATTGACTATGTACCGGTGCTGCCCGAGCCGATTTGATCGCCATCAATTCAGCTCAACCCTTGGTCATCGCCCTGAAAACCGCCGGCACGCAGCGTCACCACCAGCGTATCACGATGGCCGGCCGCCGCCAGTGGCTGGATCGGCGTGGTCTCGTGGATCACCCGCGCATCGTCGAGCAGCAGCAGCGACCAGGGTTCGCTCAGCGTGAAACGCTGGCCATTGGGGCCATCCGCTTCGAACACGCGTGTCTCGCCCCCCTTGATGCCCCGGCGCGCCAGCAGAAACACGGCCACCAGCTCGACACCATCGCGGTGGGCGCCCTCGGGCGTGGGGCGGCCGATGCCGTCGGTGGTGTCGATGCGGAAGGCGTGAGCCTCCGCATACCAAGGCTGCGTTCCCCGCAGGGCGGAGCACACCGCCCCCAGCCAGCACAGCAGGCGCGGCCAGGCCGGTTGCTGCAGCAGGGCCTGCGGCATGGGCTCGAACAGGCGCTGCATGCCGCCGTGCAAGGCGTTGTATTCCAGGGGCTGCCAGTGGGCGCGGTGCAGCGACTGCGTCACGCGCTCACCGTCGACCACGAAGCAGGAGTGACGTCGTCGCCGGTAGCGGCCGCCATCCTTCAGATAGGCATCGGGTGGCAGATCGTCCCAGAACGGCAGCAAATCCTGCAGTTCGGCCGGCGTGCAGCCGCTGACGGCGCTGACGCCAGCGGCATCGAGCACGGCATAGCCACGCTGGCTCAGGGTGGCATCAAGTTCGGCCGGAGAAACGGCGGGCGCGGGAAACAGGGAATAGCTCATGACGGCCTCAAGCTTACCGCGCACCACCCGACCGGGTGTGCGCCGGGCATCGACCAGATGGATTTCCAGCCAGTTTCCTGACCTACGTCAAGCCACGCCGGCGGCGCTGCACGTACCCTGCCGGCTCAACTCAGGAGTTTTGACATGCCTTCCCTGCAATGGTCCGATGCGCTGGCGCTGGACCTGCCCCTGATGGACGACACCCATCGCGAATTCGTCGAACTGCTGGCCCGCGTGGAAGAAGCACCCGATGCGACCCTCCTTGACACCTGGCAAGCCCTGATCGACCACACCGACGACCATTTCGGCCGCGAGGACGCATGGATGAAAAACACGCGCTTCGCCTCCTCCAACTGCCACAGCATGCAGCATGAAGTGGTCTTGAAAGTAATGCGCGAGGGCCTGACGCGTGGCCAGACCGGCGATCTGGCCACGGTACGGCAGATGGCCAGCGAACTGGGCATCTGGTTTCCGCAACACGCACAGAGCATGGATGCGGCGCTGGCGCTGCATTTGCGCCGTGTCGGCTATGACCCGCTCACCGGCATCGTTTCGGCACCGCAGGCCCTGCCAGCCGACATGATTCATGGCTGTGGCGACAGTTGCTCGACCGACGATCTGTCCGGCAGCAGCAAGAAGGCCATGGTCAGCACTTGGTAGCCGGCGCACCTGCTAGCTTTTAGCGCGCGGCATCACCTTCCACCTCATACGCCGGCAGGCATGCGCCGCAATGCAGGCAGTAGCTGGCCTCGGGCGCATGGCCTTCGCTCAGGCACTCCGGGCAGGTGCGCGTGATCGGGCTGCGCGTCGTGCGCCCCTATCCTGTGAAGCTGCCGCGGACGCGGTTCTGCGCGAAATTATGGGCTACTTTGCGCCTCGGTCTCCTGCAGCGCACGCCACATCACCTTGCCGCTGCCGCTCTTGGGCAGGGCGTCGATGAACTGCACCACGCGCGGTACCTTGTAGACCGCCATGTTGCCGCGGCACCAGTCGATGATGTCCTGCTCGCTCACCTGCCCTTTGTGGGAGGCACGCACCACCACCACCGCCTTGACCGATTCGCCGCGGTAGCTGTCCTTGGTGGAAATCACGCAGGCCTCCTGGATCGCCGGATGCTTGAACATCAGCGCCTCCACCTCGGCCGGCCAGACCTTGAAGCCCGAGGCGTTGATCATGCGCTTGAGGCGGTCGGTCATGAAGAAGTAGCCGTCCTCGTCGATCCGGCCCAGGTCGCCGGTGCGGAAGAAACGCTTACCCTCGATCTCGATGAAAGCTTGGGCGGTGGCCTCTGGCCGCTTCCAGTAGCCCTGGAACACCTCGGGCCCATGGGTCACGATTTCGCCGGCCTCGCCCACCGGCAGTTCGACCAGCGTCTCAGGATCGATCACCCGCGAGTCGGTGCTCATGAAGGGAATGCCCAGACACTGCTGTTTCGGCGCATCGGGCGGATTGGTGTGCGAGGGCGCAGCCGTCTCGGTCAGGCCGTAGCCTTCGACATAGCGCAAGCCGAACAGGTCGAACAGGCGCTGCGCCACCGCCTGCGGCATGGCCGCGCCGCCGCCGCCGATGTAGACCAGGCTGGACAGGTCGTACTGCTCGAAATTCGGACTGCCCAGCAGGTCGATCACCATGGTCGGGATGTTGGTCCAGTGCGTCACACGGCGGCGCGAGATCAGGCGCCCGGCCAGGTCGCGCTCCCAGCGCGGCATCACGATCAGGGTGGCGGCCAGGTAGATGCTCGAGTGCATGACGCTGACCATGCCCGTGATGTGGAACATCGGCACCACGGCCAGCGTCACGTTCTCGGCCGTGGCATTGCCCCACAGGCTGCTGGCCACCGCGTTGTGCATGATGCTGGCATGGGTGTGCATGCAGCCCTTGGGCAGGCCGGTGGTGCCGCTGGTGTAGGGCAGCAGGGCCAGGTCGGCCGGCCCCACCAAAAGCTCCGGCACCGGCAGGCTGCAGGCCAAGGTCTGTTCCCAGCGATGGATCTGCCCGCCGGCCAGCACCGGCAGCGCATGCTGCGTGAGCAGCCAGTCGCGCCAGACCGGCGGCGGCGCCTCATCGCCGTCAACCCCGGCGTCGAAGGCCTCTGTGAACTGCGTCACGACCAGATGGGCCAGCCCCTGGCCGACCGGCAGCGCGTCGCTGGCACGGACCAGTTCGGGCGCGAGATCGGCCGTGGTGAGAGCCACCTTGGCATCGGGATCGGTGATGTAGTGCTTCAGTTCTTCGGCCCGGTTCATGGGGTTGACCGGTACCACCACGGCATTGGCGCGCAGGATGGCAAAGTGGGCAATCACCAGCTGCGGGCAGTTCTGCATGTTGAGCACCACCCGATCGCCCTTTTTGACCCCTAGCCCTTGCAGATACGACGCCAAGCGCTCTGCTTTTTGTAGCAAATCGGCATAACTCAGAACGCGGCCAAAGAACACCAGTGCCGCCTTGTCGGGATAGCGGCGGGCACTGACGGCCAGGTTGTCCCACAGTGACGTGGCAGGCGGGGTGATGGCATGGGGCAGGCGGTGAGGCCAGAATTTGTAATGGGCGCGCATGCAGAAAAACTCCTCGAATGCCCCAAGCCTAGCGCCGCACGGGCACAATCGCATCGGGGTAGCCCCCAAGTTCAGTCGCCGATGTGACGTCCTCGAACCATCGATTTTTACGGAGCCATGTGCATGAAACGCCCCCAGATCTCAATCGCAACCTTGACACTGACCGCGATGGCCGCCCTGCTGAGCCTGCCGGCCCTGGCCGGCAAGACGCTGGATGGCATCAAGGCGCGCGGCCAGCTGGTCTGCGGCGTCAACACCGGCGTGGCCGGCTTCAGCGCCACCGACTCCAAGGGCAGATGGACCGGGCTGGATGTCGACATCTGCCGTGCCGCCGCGGCCGCCGTACTGGGCGACAGCGAGAAGGTCAAGTACGTCCCCCTCAATGCCCAGCAGCGCTTCACCGCCCTGCAGTCGGGCGAGATCGACCTGCTGTCGCGCAACACCACCTTCACGCTGACGCGCGACGCCTCGCTCGGCCTGCACACGACCGCCGTGACCTACTATGACGGCCAGGCCTTCATGGTGCCGGCCAAGAGCATGATCCGCAGCGCCAGACAGCTCAAGGGCTTCACGGTATGCGTGCAGGCCGGCACCACCACCGAGAAGAACATGACCGACTACTCGCGCAGCAACGACCTCAAACTCAAGCCGGTCGTTTTCGAGAAGCTCGAAGCCGCCAATGGCGCCTATCTGGCCGGTCGTTGCCAGGCTTACAGCACCGACGCTTCGGGCCTGGCCTCCATCCGCGCCAAGGAAGCCAAGAACCCGGCCGACCACGTGATCCTGCCCGAACTGATCTCCAAGGAGCCGCTGGGCCCCATGGTGCGGCGCGGTGACGACGAATGGTTCGCCATCGTCAAATGGGTGGTCTATGGGCTGCTGGAAGCCGAGGAATACGGCATCACCCAGGCCAATGTCGACAAGATGAAAAGCAGCGCCGACCCGGCGGTGCAGCGCATCGTCGGCAGCGGCGAAGACATGGGCAAGCTGCTCGGCCTCGATCGCGAGTGGCTGGTGCGCGCCCTGCGGGCCACCGGCAACTACGGCGAAATCTTCGAGCGCAATGTCGGCACGGGCTCGGCCCTCAGGCTGCCGCGTGGCGCCAACAACCTGTGGAGCAAGGGCGGCCTGATGTACGCCCCGCCCATCCGATGACACGGACACCCCCAGGCCATGCGCACGGCATGCGCTCCGTCCCCCTTGCAGGAAGCAACGCCTGTGGCTAAGGCTTTGCCGGTTCCACGGCGCTTCCCGCTGGGGCCGTTTCACGCGGCGTGGCGCCCACACAGCACCGTGGAGCCAATGACATGCCGCGCTTGAACTGGCGCAGCCGGGCGGTGCGCGGCCGGGTCTACCAGGTGCTGCTGCTGGCCTTGCTGGCGCTGCTGCTCTGGTTCCTGGCCGGCAACACGGCGCGCAACATGGCGCAGCGCGGCATCCAGAGCGGCTTCGATTTCCTGCTGCAGCCCGCCGGCTTCGAGATCGGCGAGGGCCTGTTCGGCTTCGAGGCCTCACAGGCCTACTGGCTCGCTTTCCTCACCGGCCTGGGCAATACCCTGCGCACCGCCCTGGCCGGCATCGTGCTGGCCACGGTGCTGGGCGCGGCGCTGGGCGTCGGCCGCTTCTCCCGCAGCGCACTGCTGCGCGGCCTGTGTGCCAGCTATGTCGAACTGTTTCGCAACATCCCGCTGCTGTTGCAGTTGCTGATGTGGTACCTGCTGCTGGCCGAAGCACTGCCCGCGTTCGATGCCCCGGCCCGGCTGGGGCTGCTGACGCTCAGCAAGAGCGGGCTGGTCTGGCAGACAACGCCGGATACCGAACCGCTGTTCAGCCTCAGCCCCGAGTTCCTGGCGCTGACGCTCGGCCTGAGCCTGTACACCGCCGCCTTCATCGCCGAAGTGGTACGCGCCGGCATCGCTGCCGTGCCACGTGGCCAGAGCGAAGCCGCCGCCGCGCTGGGTCTGAGCCAACGTCAGGCCATGCGCCGCGTGGTGCTGCCGCAAGCCCTGCGCGTCATCATCCCGCCGCTGACCAACCAATACCTGAACCTCACCAAGAACTCCTCGCTGGCAGTGGCCATCGGCTACCCGGATGTGGTGTCGATCGCCAACACCGCCATCAACCAGACCGGCCGTGCGGTGGAGTGCCTGGTCATCGTGATGGCGATCTACCTCTGTCTCTCGCTGGCCACCTCGCTGCTGATGAACGGGTACAACGCCCGCGTCGCCCTCAAGGAGCGCTGACCCGATGACAGCCCAGCGCTTCAAGCCCATCCCGCCTCGCCCGGCCCCTGCCCGCCCCACGGGCGCATGGATCTGGCTGCGCAGCCGGTTTTTCTGCGACCGGGGCACGGCGCTCACCTCGCTGCTGATTGGCGCTGCGCTGCTGTACTGGCTGCCCCAACTGCTCGACTGGGCCGTACTGCGCGCCAGCTGGCGCCCCAACGCCGAAACCTGTCTGGCCGACCGGGCGGGCGCCTGCTGGGGCGTGATCGCCGAGAAGTACCGCATCATCCTGATGGGGCGCTACCCGTTCGACGAACAATGGCGACCGCTGCTGGCCACCGGACTGATGATGGCGCTGCTGGTCGTCAGTTGCATCCGGCGGTTCTGGCAGCGCTGGCTGATGCTGTTGTGGCTGGGTGGGCTCGCCACCTTCTTTCTGCTGATGCACGGCAAGCTACTCGGCCTGAGCCCGGTCGACACCGACCAGTGGGGCGGCCTGCCGCTGACCATTCTGCTGTCCTCGCTCTCGATCGCCCTGGCCTTTCCGCTGGCGCTGCTGGTGGCTCTGGGGCGACGTTCCGAACTGCCGGCCATCCGTGCCGTCTGCACCGTCTACGTGGAGTTGGTGCGTGGCGTGCCGCTGATCTCCGTGCTGTTCATGGCGTCCTTCCTGTTTCCGCTGTTCATGCCGCAAGGCCTCTCCATCGACGTGCTGCTGCGCGTGCTCGCCGGCATCACGTTGTTTGCCGCCGCTTACATGGCCGAGGTCATCCGCGGTGGGCTGCAAGCCATCCCGCGCGGCCAGGTGGAGGCCGCTGCGGCGCTGGGCCTGTCGTGGTGGCAGACGCAGCGCCGGGTGGTGCTGCCGCAGGCGCTGGCTGCCGTGCTGCCGGGCCTGATGAACAACTTCATCGCCATCTTCAAGGACACCTCGCTGGTGACCATCGTCAGTCTGTACGAGCTCACCGGCGCCTTGAGCCTGGCGCTCAACTCCGACGCCGATTGGCGGCCCTTCAAGCTGGAGGGCTACCTGTTCGTTGCACTGATCTACTTCCTCTTCTGCTTCGCGATGTCGCGCTACAGCCTGTGGGTGGAACAGCAACTCAACCGCGGCCGGGTCCGCTGAAGCA
>ERZ1292640.898-Hain-H43-02um-R1-898-length-24739-cov-66_pt1 | contig 24739 bp, 34 predicted proteins | sample MGYA00564404_ERZ1292640 | MGnify/ENA primary metagenome ERZ1292640 (study PRJEB36523, sample SAMEA6512636) | groundwater metagenome | collected 2019-01-08 | study: AquaDiva: Metagenomics assemblies of 32 groundwater samples | reverse complement strand
GACTAATTTCCATGAATCAAACAGTACCTACAAAATGGTGTTATTACCTTGATGGGTATCAACTCTATCACAATTACTTGACCTCACATGAGTCTGGACGGAAAGACACCTGCTGAGGCATGTGGGATTGAAATCAAAGGTCAAGATAAATGGAAAACATTGATACAAAATGCAAGCCAGAATACCTAGTTATGAAAATAATATCTTAAATTCGGGTAAATATTGAAACTTGTATGAGTGTTATCGAAGAACGAAAAATAAAAATCCCTACATGTCATTTAGAAAAAAGTGATTTAAAAAATATTTGTGAAATTATAGAAAATGAATCTAATATCATTAAAAAAGAAAATAGTAATTCATCTGTAAGTTTAATATTTCAAATAGAATCTAAAGAAACGGATTTTCAAGCCACAACGATGGAATCATTTCTCAATACTAGATTTCCTAAAAAAATAGAAGAGATCAGAATAACAATGATTTCACACACCATAAGTCAAGAAATTTGGTTAAAATTAGATTTTGAATCTACACCCGATTCTTATCTTCGTGTAAAAGGTAGAGATTCCACGTGGGTTAATGGGGTTCTTTCAAAATTAGAACATATCTTCAATGATAAAAAAACCAAAAATTATGTTTTTCGGAATTCATACACACGTTTTCCTATAGTCTTAGCTTTAGGTATTTTGTTAGGGTTGGGAGTTACTTCATTATCCTTAGCATATTACCCTGAAATTTACAATAAGGATAATCCTTATGATTTAACCATAACAGTTACTATGTTCTCTTTTCCTGCGTTATTTTTTTTCTTTGGTTGGTTATTTCCACAAATAGAATATGAAAATTATTTAATTCAAACCAGAATGAAAAAGACATTATTGTCTATTCTGGGTTCCATTGTTGTGGGTATGATTTTGTTAGCATTTTCTAAATTATGGTCATGATGTCCCGATGGGTAACAGAGAGATTTCTGTCCCATAGATTAGACAACACCAATAAAATAAAATCTTATATACTTCGGTACTTTATTGTACGGTAAGGAAAAGTAAATTGCCAAAAGCTGGATTCAAATCAATAACTGTCGCAGAAACTGTTTATGACAAATTCCAAGACGTATATCAAAAGAACAAAGACAATCTTGCAATGAAAGGTGTCAACAGCTTTTCAGGTTATGTAACTTACATGTTAGAAGAGATGATGCAAAAGGACAAGACCTTTGCAAGATATGCTCCAAAGATTGAGAAAATTTCCGTAGATGATGATCGTGTTATTTTAAAAGATAATATCAAAAACAGAATTGCAGAAGTTGCAGTACAAAAAGGAGAATTATTCTGTCAGCTTTGTGAAGAAAAAAATTGTGTCCACATCGGATTTGTATTTTCACTTCCTGACGTGTACGAAATTTTGAATTCTAGAGGAATAAGACATCCAAAATAAAGAGCAGTGGAGGAGGTGGGATTTGAACCCACGAACTCCTGAGAGACAGGATCACCCATTTTTATGATCTTAAGTCCTGCATGTCCAAAAGCACTATGTGCTTACTTTGGCCAGGCTTGATTACTCCTCCAAAAGGGTAGAAATTTGTGTGAAATTTAACAGTTTAGAGATTTTTGAGTCATAATCAAGAATTATAAGGATTTTCGATTGCTAAAATTTGTGCTTCGATAGCTCAGCCTGGTAGAGCGTTACCTTGGTAAGGTAAAGGTCGCGGGTTCAGATCCCGTTCGGAGCTTTAATAATTTTTTATTAAAAGTTCAAAATGACCAGTTCTTTTTTTAGAGTTAGAATTAATAGATCTATTTGCAGCTATCCTGGTGATTTTCCATGGATTCTTGGCAAAGATATCTGCCACTTCTTGTGAATCAGAATTTGATAATAATACGTTACAACCTCTGGAATCTAATTTTAAACAAAGTTCTGCTAATCTTGTCAGATCATCATATGTGAAATCTTTGGTAGTATAGCTTGTGAAATTTGAAGTTGCACTTACTGGTTGGTATGGAGGGTCAAAATATATCAAATCTCCTTTTTTTGCATCTCTTAGAACTGCCTCAAAATCCCTACATTTTATGGCAGTTCTACTTGATTGTAAGATATGACTGACAGCGCGAATATTTTCTTCATTTACAATATTTGGATTTGAATACTTTCCTAATGGTACATTAAATTTTCCTTTACTGTTTACACGATAAAGTCCATTAAAACAAGTTCTATTCAAGAAGATCAATCGAGATGTTTTTTCAATTTCGCTTCTTGGATTACTTTCACGAATGGAGTAATAGTATGACTCTGAATCTTTTTGATAATTTTTTTCATGATTTTTTAGAGAAGTAATCAGGGCATCAATCCTATCTCTAATTGTAGTATAGGCCAATACAAGATCAGAGTTTAAATCAGAAATACTACATTTTTGACCATTTTTGTCTGTAAGAATATGGAATAGTAAAGCACCACCACCAAGAAATGGTTCATAGTACGTACCAAAAGATTCAGGAAGGTTTTGATTCAGTATTGGAATTAACTGTCTTTTTCCTCCAGCCCATTTCACAAATGGTTTTGGAGTGACTAAAATCTGATCGTATTGTTGCTTCACATGTAATTATCACAACATCACATATTGTCAAAAGAGACAACAAAAGATCACAACATGTACAATATTTTTTAATCAAATTTTAAAATCAGATAGTACACACTAACAATAAAATAATAAAATGAAAAGGTTGGAGTTTTAGTCCCACTTTGACCAAGCGGCCATCCATCTGTATGTCCAAGTATTTAGTTTACAACCTAATGCTGTAAATGTAACCGACAAAACTGCACCTGCACCTGCACCCAGTGCTACTGGACTGTTATAGAATTTACCTACTTGAGGTTCTATTGGTGTCATGTATGGTGGCAATGTTGGTCTTGGGTATTTGAATGCCGTTTCTAGTGGGTCTGCTACTGTTATCAGGTTTACCATATTGAATAATGGTAAAGACATTCCTACTAGTACTCCGCCAAACAGTATCAACGAGTGCTTGTTCTTCTTTGTTGCCCAATAGGCTAAATCCAGCAACATTGCTGATGGTAACCAAATTGGTGTTACAATAAAGTCATATGGATAACCTAGTGCAAACCATGCGCCTTTTGCTACCCATGTGTATACTGTCATAATTAGGCCGTAGTACGTTGCTGTTCCTGGAACGCCTGTAAATGTCAAATAATATGTTGCACCTACACAAAGCATCAACGTTTGCGATATTGAAAATACCGTGAACGAAGTCCAAGCCCAGTCAGTATAGAAAATGTAGTCACCTGCATTAATTGTTAACAGTGTTGAGTTAACTGCAACTACTACTATGAATAAGTAGTGAGTACATCGTCTTAGCCAGACCATTATCAACTAGATAAAACGGTCGGTATATAAAATTTTAGAGTGTGATGGAGATCGTCATTTTTATTAAAATAAAGTAAAAAGAAGATGCTGAAGGAGTTTCCTTCTAAAATCCGACATATAGTGATATGATTACAGTGCCTACTGCGGTTGCCCCAATAACTGCAGCAATTAAACCATTGCTGTTTTTCTTAGAGCCTTCTTCCATAACTTTAACACAGAAGAGGTAACCAATCGCTTCAATAACTGTCAGAACGATGAACGCATAATGTCCACTGTTTGTTGGATATGCCCAAGGATAATAGGTATATCCTGCCCAAGTACCACCAAAAGTTGCTAACCAAGCTGCAATGTAAGATAGAGTGATCATACCGGTCATATTTTCGACACGTCTACCAATCATTCGTTCTACATCAGAGCTAGATGCGCCACCTGCGCCACTTGAACCAAATCCTTTCGGAAGAGTCATTCTAGATTTATACGATTCAGAATCCTTTTAAATCTTTCTTAAACAATGGGTCTGGTACGATCTTCGTGATAACTAAAATAATAAAAGAGAAAAAATGTGCTTTTTGCACTTTGTGTGTCTATGGAATTGCTCTGCTGTACAATTTGCCTTCTAAAGCCATCTTGTACATCTCTGCAACGTACGGATTCTCACCTGGAGTTTCTGCACCTAGTTCTACGAGTCGAGCATATACTCTAACTACGTATGCAAGTGCTCCCATGAATGCTACTACAACACCCATGTTAAACATCCAGTGATTTGGTACTGCAAAGATTTCTTCTACAAACCAGAAGTGCCACATCTCATTGACTCCAATTGTAAACATGGTTGCAAGGTAACCAAGAATGGTCATCTTCAATCCAGTGTTAATTGAGTTATTTGGACCTCTGAGTACTGGTACTTTTCTATCATAGATTGCTGCGGCTGCCCATCCAAGTGGTAATGTGATGAAGTGGGAGTATAGCCACCAGTGTGCTGGTGTAAATGCACTATCTCTGATAGAGGTTTGATGTAAAGAACCATCAACGAAGTTGTCTACTTCGACTGATGCTGCAGTGGATCCCATAGCAATAACGATGAGCCAGATTTTCTTTAGTCTCTGAATCTCAACTTCTTTTGGGATTAATGCGGGCATCTGTGCCATATCTAGTAACATGTTAATTCTGGATATAAAGCAAGGGTTTTGAAATAAAGCAATTTAATAAAATTTCTAATAAAATATATAGTAAATTAACATAATTTTTCATATAAAAAACAAAGTAATTTGAAATAATTGTATTAAATTTTTGTTAATTTCAATGTTAATCATCGATGATCAACATACTTACAGGATATCGATCCTCGTTATCAAGGTAAAATATATAACAATGTGTATTATCAATCAGGATATTAGGACTATGGTCGAAAAAAAGATTTTCGTATTAGGACTCGCTGCTGTACTTGCATTAGGTACACTTGGTATCAACTGGGTTGATACCATAATTCCAACTGCAGATGCACACGGTGTCCAAGCACAACTTCAGAGTCGTTTCATCAGAATTGAAGATGAAACTTTCAACAGACAATCCCTACAAACTGGCGAAACCTTGACTGTTCAAGGTACACTAGTAAGTCTTGTAGAGAGAGACCTAAGAGGATGGATTTCCATTTTCTCAGAATCCACTAACGCAGGTAACAGATGGGAAATGTTAGCAAGAGACCCACCAGGAAACGTCTTTGACATTTCAGGTAACGCTGTTGTTCAATATTCATTATCTGCAAAAGCACTTGAAGCAGGTGTATATCACGTACACACCCAACTCAACGTAGCAAAAGTGGGTCCAGGACTAGGTCCAGGACAAACAGTAGTCGTTGAAGGAGAGCCAATTATCAAACCAATTCCATATACCAACATCGCATACCAATCAATCATTATCGGTGTCGGTTATGTAATCACGTTTGCAACACGACCCTGGCAAGTTATCTAAACTACCCAACTTTTCCTTTTCATTTTATAGATATTCATTACGATTAACGTAAGGAATTTGTAAATAATTAACCAAGTTTTATCTGCAAGAAAAAATTAGAAATAATATGCTAAGTTTTAAAATAATAAAAATAGACATTTTCCAAAGTTATTTTTTTGGAGATGTTGAATTTCGTAATGACGGTTACAAGATAAACATACAAAATCAAAAAAGAGGAAAAATACTCAAATTGCCATTTGGGATTATTCCAAAAAAAGAGAAAATGATTGTAAGAATGACAGGACCAGGAGATCTGTTTGTTGAAGATTATCTACCATACTGTGGAGAATCAGAATGGCTTGAAATTGATTCTGATGAGATCACTTATTTTCTTGCTGACCACCAAGACCAATTTGATACTATTGAGATAATGGATAAGTAACAGAAAGAACTTTAAGTAATCCTCAAAAAATTATTATATGAATTGGCCTGGTATGGGTGATCCATACAAGAGAAAGAAAACTTTAAGATTTTTGGGTTTAAGTGCAGGTATAGGAGCTGTTGCAGTATTAATTACAGTATTAGTAGTAAATCCATTCATAGGTGAACAACCACGTAATGCTTGTATAAACAATATTGAAAAAAATTGGAAGATGTCATTTACCGTTGAAATATATGTTGATAATCAAAAGGCAGCCATTCCAGCCAATGTTGGATTTATGGAAGGTGGATGTCAAAGAGCAATTTACACACTTAGTGATGACGGCACTGTTTACGCAGAATGGAAAGAAGATCCACAATTTGAAATAGGACACTTTTTGTGGATTTTCAAATTTCCTCTAAGGGATATGGATGAGACAAAATCAAAGATGTATGTAAATGGTATAGAATCAGATAATTTCATCAAAACACCATTACAGGATGGGTATCACTACAAAGCAGTATTTACCTCAAAGGCATATGATGAGGCAAAAGACAAGGACTTCCTGCCTCAAAACTAATGATTATAAAATAATCCCAATGACAGTTCAGACTTTAAAATAATTTTAGAATAACTTAACTAATAAAAATAAATTTATTCAAAATTTTAAAAATAATGAAAAGAAAGGAAGTGATTTACCAGTATTTACCGTTGTCTGGAATTAGACCGATACCTTCTCTTTCAAAGTGTCTATCTAATTCATCAACCCATCTTTCACGGTTGTCTTTGTAAGCCCATCCGTGTACACGTAACCAGAATGAGATAATTCCAAGAAGGAATATCGAGAACATTATGGTTCCGAAGATGTAAATCATTACATCATAAAATAATGGATCATAGTTTGGTCCTAACTGACCTGTAAGTGAAGACAGGATGCTTAGGAAAGTTCCTACTATAGGAGTCATTGTATATTTTGGCTCTATTTGTGCGATATATACATTTCTTTTATTATCAAAAAGTACGAGATCAGTATCCACTAAAGGTCATCAAATAAAATAAGAGAAAAATAATGTTTGTTTATCCTCGTCCCATTGCTGCGTATTTGCCAGATCTTCCTCTAATGAAGAAAGCTCCTGCGACACCACCAAAGACTGCACCTGCAATTACAGCTGCTCCAACTACACCACCTGCATCAAGATAAGGTGTACCTGATCCAGATGCCGGATTAGCTTTTGCTGAGTCTATTCTGCTTCTTTGAAGTTTTAGTGCTTCTTCTAAGGTGTATGTTCCGGTTTCTCCTTGGGAACCAACGTTACCCATGTATTGTGCAAATGCAACAACATTGTCTGCAGAGTAACCGATGGTAAATACAGCGATTAAGGATGCTGCTAAAAGTATTTTTGTATTCATACAGTTTACCTGTTCGTTGTGTTGCTATGGTGTATATTTAACTTTTATTCTAAACCCCAAAATGCAGATATTGTGTACGAGATCCGGAATAAGTAACGTTTAATTTTGTTCTAAAATCAGCCACATCATGGGACGATTACACACACATAGACATGGAAAATCACATACCATTAGACCAGCTACACTTCATGTACCATCTTGGATTACTCTGAGTCCCAAAGAAATAGAAGAATTGATTGTAAAATATTCTAAAGAGGGACTAACACCAAGTCAAATTGGACTAAAACTAAGAGATCAGCATTCAATTCCACTCGTTAAACCAATCACTAAAAAAAGTGTCGGGGAGATATTAAAAGAAAATGATCTTCAAGCAGAAATGCCAGAAGATCTAGACAACATTGTAAGAAAAGCAGTAGGTCTTCAAAAACACCTAAAGACAAACAAAGGAGATAACAGAAATGTTAGATCCCTCGAGTTAATTGAGGCCAAAGTGCATAGACTGTCAGTGTACTACAAAAGAATAGATCGCATTCCTAAAACCTGGAAATATAAATCCGTAGTTGCTCAATTAGAGTAATGACAAAAACGCTTGATGAGTCTCTTTCGTTTTTCAAAGATAAGATTTCAGATTGTATAAAATCTAGAAAATCAATTTCAGTTACAACTCATATCGATTGTGATGGATTAACATCAGGTAGCATTATCACAAAAGCCCTCATTAGAGCAGGTGCAAGATGTACGGTTAGAACTTCCAAAGAATTTAGCAAAAAGGTGATTGATTCTCTAAAAAAAGATTCGAGAGATTTCCATGTAATTACAGATCTTGCAGGAGGTTTTGCAAATAATTTAGATGAGTCATTAGGAGAAAATTGGATTGTATTAGATCATCACCAGATACCAGAAAAAGAACATGATAATCAAAAAGTCATCAATGCTTGGAAGTATGGCATGGATGGAGGTACTGAAATTTGTGCAGGTGGAATGGCATATCTTGCAGCAATGGCATTAGATGACAAGAATTCGGATTTATCTGCAATAGCTGTTGTTTCAGCTTTAGGAGACAGACAAGATCAGGGTGAAAGAAAATCATTTATTGGAAAAAATTATGAAATTGCCAATACTGCAAAGGAAGAAGGACTAGTAGATATTGATCTGGATTTATTGCTAGTTGGAAGAGAGACTAGACCACTTGCAGATGCACTTGCATTTACATCACAGCCATTTATTGAAGGTCTAACTTGGAATAGAGATGCATGTCTTTCACTTTTGAATTCTTCTGGAATTCAACTAAAGGAAGGAGGTAGATGGAGAGTATCAGCAGAGCTAAACGATGAAGAAAAAAGACTAGTCATTGAAACCATTACAAAATTCACTTCTGGAAAGAATGCAACTGAGATAATGTCTGAATTAATTGGATATACCTATACATTTCCAAGAGAGGACAAGAGGAGCTTTTTGCGTGATGGTAGAGAATTTTCAACAATGCTCAATTCGTGTGGAAGAATAAGTAGATCAGGAGTTGGAATTGCAGTTTGTATGGGAGATAGAAACAAGATCTTAAGAGAAGCTGAAACAATACTTACAGACTATAGAAAAATGATTAGAGAATACATGAACATCTTGACAAATGAGAGATGGAGAGTTTCAGAAAGCAAGACATGTGTCATGGTAAATGGCGAAGGAATTGTTCCAGAAATGATGACAGGTACAATTTCATCGTTAATTGCAGGTTCGCCAAAGAATGCCGGAAAAATTGTAATTTTGAGGACAGGCGGTGAAGAAAACACCATCAAATTTTCATCAAGAAAATCATTTGGGTGTAAATCAGAGATCAATTTAAGTGAGTTAATGAGAACGGGTGCTGAGAAATTTGATGGTGTGGGCGGAGGTCATAATGCAGCAGCTGGTGCAAAAATAACTAAAGACAAATTAGATGGATTTCTAGATTATTTGGAAGTAAATGTCGTTAACATGTAAAGTGCAGGTAATTCTCAATAATCTTTCAAAAGAAAAGGCAGAAACTGTAAAAAAAGCATTAGAGCCAGATAATGTAAATTTTCCAAAAGGATTGAGTCTTTATATTGAAAATATTGATAACAAACTTGTTTTTAATTTTGAGGGTAAGGAAAACATGAAAAAATTGATTGGTACTATTGATGAAGTTTTAGAGCACGTTCAGGTTGCATTAAAGGTGATTGAATAATGTTAGATCCAAAAATAATCAAAGATAGTCCTCAAATTATCAGAGATATGCTCAAAGCAAGATCAGTTGAATTTGATTTTGATGAATTGATAGATTCGGATCAAAAAAGAAGAGAATTCATATTAAAAACTGATGAGTTGCGAAAAAAGAAAAATCAAGTAGCATCAAATATTTCTCAAAAAAAGAAAGCAGGAGAAGACGCATCATCAATTTTAGCTGAAATGAAAAATATTTCAGAAGAACTTGCTAAACTAGAATCATCACAAGAAGAAATTGAAAAAAAATATTCAAAATTGGCACTAACTATTCCAAATTTGATTCATGAATCAGTACCTGTTGGAAAAGATGAAGCTGCTAACATGGAAATTAAAAAATGGGGTAAAATTCCTGAATTTGATTTTAAGACAAATGATCACATAGATATTTCTGAAAACTTGGATTTAGTTGATCTTGAAAGAGCTGCCAAAGTGGCAGGTGCAAGATTTTATTATCTGAAAAATGATCTTGTGCGATTAAATCAATCTCTTATTCATTATGCATTAGATTTTCTTGCAGAAAAAAACTACTCTTTAATTCAGCCACCATATATGATTAATCGTCAATCTATGGAAGGGGCAATAATAGCTGATGACTTTGAAGAAGTAATATACAAAATTGAGAATGAAGATCTCTACATGATAGGAACATCAGAACATGCAATGGCTGCGATGCACTCTGGTGAAATAGTAGAAGGAAAAGATCTTCCGTTAAGGTATGCTGGTATAAGTCCGTGTTTTAGAAAAGAAGCAGGTGCACATGGTAGAGACCAAAAAGGAATCTTCAGAGTACACCAATTTGACAAAATTGAGCAATTTGTTTTTGCACGTCCAGAGGAATCCTGGAAAGAACATGAAAGGATGTTATCAGTTGCTGAAGATTTCTACCAAAATTTAGAAATTCCATACAAAGTAATGCTTCTATCATCTGGAGATATGGGAAAAGTTTCTGCAAAAACATATGATATAGAGGCTTGGATGGCAGGACAAAATGCATACAGAGAAATTGTTTCCTGTTCAAATTGTTTAGATTATCAGGCAAGAAGATTAAAGATAAGATTTAGAGAAAAGACAAATGAAGAAACACGATATTTGCATACATTAAACAGTACATTAGTTGCTACATCGCGTGTTTTGGTTTCAATAATGGAAAATTTTCAAACTAAAGATGGTCACATTGTTATTCCAAAAGTTTTACAAAAATACATGGGCAAAAACATAATCTAGTCGCATACCCTTATATTTTGGATTCAAAGGTCGATAATAATTGGCACGTAGAAAAGGACGAGTAAAGGACAAATGGCGAGAGAAGAAATGGGTAACAGTTAGCGCTCCAGATTCGTTTAACAATGTTCCAATTGCATACGTACCAATTACTGATGAAAAAAATGCAGAAGGTAGAGTACTAGAAGTAACCCTATATGATATTCTAAAGGGAGATCCATCACAACATCAATACAAGATGTACTTTCAAATTAACAAAGTAGAAGGTGATAAAGCTACTACAATTTTTAAGAGATATGAATATTCCAAAGAATTTTTGCGTAGTTTGATTAGACGTGGCTCATCTAGAATAAATTTCATCATAGATATCAAAACTAAAGATGGTTATGTCTTTAGAATCAAAGTACTTGCCCTTACACATAGACAACTTAACACATCTAGAAAACATGCATTACGATTGATTGCAAAAGATGTGATTAACAATACGGTGCCTCAAATGACAGTTGATCAGTTTGTTCAGGCTACGTGTTACAGTAAAATTAATTCAGATATAATGGCGGCATTTAAGAAAGTTATCAGAGTAAGACATGTAGGTCTTGAGAAAGTTAAGCTTATCAGAACCGCAGAAAAAGAAATAACATTACTTGAAGCCTAAACAAACGTATTTTTACAGATAATGGTTGACAAATTAGAAGTTACAATTGATGTAATCATACATGCTACAGAAGATATTTCAAAATTCTTGAAATCTTTTAAAGAAATATTTGAGTTGAAAGAAGAAGATTTCACAATTAATCAGACTACGGGTCATTTTGAGAATCCAATAACAATACTAAATGCCGAAATTGAAAAAAACCAGGCTCAGAAGTTTGTTGATAAATTAGTCAAGTCATTATCAAATGATCAGATAAAGGGGTTAATTGAAGAGATAGAAGAAAGAACGGTAGATTCCAGATTTCACATCAGATTAGATAAACAAGAATTCATTAAAGGAAATCTAATCTTTAAGGAAAAAGATGCAATAAAGGTGAAAATTCATACTTCGATTTACAACAAAAAAGACACAGTCAAAATATTCAGCAAAATATTCCAACTAGATTAAATAGGAATGATGAGATAATTTAATTTGGGAATGAGGAGATATTAGCCGCTCCAGTCTGAGCGAAAGCTTTGAAGACGCCGCGACGAACCGACCCCATTTTTGAATTGATCATCAACATCAGAGTTTTCCTTACATGTAACCATGGTATTATTTTAAATACGGATAAACGACGCGTTCTTTTGTGGCAGATTACGACGTCATAATAGCTGGAGGAGGATTAGCAGGAACTATTGCTGCACAATCCGTTTCACATTATTCTAATCAAGGATTAAAGATTCTAGTTATTGATAGAAACCCATCAAACTTACCTGGAATGAAAAGTATTGCAGGTTGGGTTTGTGGAGATGCAGTTAGTAAAGAAGCTGTAGATTTCATGTCAAATAGAATCAAAGTAAATTGGAGTGAGCCAGAAATTGAACACAAAGTCAAAGGTGTAATGGCATTTTCTCCAGATAGAGAAACATCAATTCCATTTGATGGTGCAGGGTATATGCTTAACAGACAAGTTCTACCACAACGTCAAAACGAAAGAACATTAGCAATGGGAGTAGATTTTGATTTTGAAATTAATCTCACAGGATTATTGTATGACGGAGATCAAGTGGTAGGAGTTCAAGGAATAGACTACAAAACAAAAACACCTTACAAAAAGACAGCCAAAGTTGTAATCGATGCAACTGGAATGACATCTATGCTTCGAAATCAGATTTCCAATACAACAAAGATGGAAAGAAAAGTGGACCGTAAAGATGTAGAATCAACAGGAAGACACATCATGCATTTTGATCAGGGTGAAGAGGATCTAACTGAATTCGATGAGAATTACTGTATAATTCATCTTGATCAAGATATTGCTCCAGGAGGATACGGATGGGTATTTCCAAAGGGGAAAAATAAAGTCAATATTGGTTTAGGTGTTGAAAAAACACTCCTTGACAAACGAAATCAGAGATTAGGAAAAAAGGACAATGTATCGATGTTGATTAATCAGTATCTTGAAAGAAATCGTGCAATAAAAAACCCAAGACTTTCAGAAGATCCTCAAGATAAGAATAATGCAACAGGTAATTTCCAAGTTTCAGTAAGAAGACAAAATGATTGTATGGTTGCAAATGGATTTGTCATAGTTGGTGATTCTGCATGGATGCCAAAACCACTTGACGCTGGAGGTATTGGCCCAGCACTAGTTGCTGGAACTATTGTTGGAAAATGCGTGGTAGAAGCAATTCAGTCTGGTGATGTTACTGAGAAAGGATTATGGAAGTATAATAAAGAATTCATAAATGAATATGGTTACAAAACAGCAGGACTAGAAATTTTCAGAAGATTAATTCAAACTCTGACTAACGAACAAATTAGTTATGGAATGAAACACTTTTTAGGAAATATGGATGTAGAGGCTATTTCAAAAGGAGAACATCCAGACTTTTCTAATGTTACAAAATTAGGAATGCTGATTAGAGGTGCCCTTAACAAAAAACTTGCTGATGGTTTACGTTTTACTACACAACAAAACAGACTCTTGACAAAACATTATTACGATTATCCTGATTCCCCAGAGGGATTTAATGACTGGAGTAAAAAATTACATCAGATTCTTGATGAATCTAATGCCAAATTATCTCAATATCAAAACTAAGCTTTATTTGTAAACTTGGATCTTAAATTATCAAATGATAAAAGAAACATCATATTTAGATTGGAATAATTCTATTAATATTTTAAACAAAGCGTATCAAGCAGATCTATTTGTATTAATAATTGGTCCAAAGGGTACTGGAAAAACATCTCTAGTCAGAGATTTCGCAAAGAGTAGAAATGCCAAACTAGAATCAATAAATTTTAGCCTCAGAACACGAGAGAGTCATCTTATTGGAACAAAAACCCTAACAAATGGAACAGTGAGTTTTGATGAAGGTCTTTTGATTAAATCTATGAGAGAAGGTAATATGCTATATCTAGATGAAATAAATTCTGCAGAAGCTGATGTCTTACTCCGACTAGATGAAGCACTAGATGATAGACGACAAATTATTCTAAAAGAATCATCAGGAGAAATTGTAAAAGCTAAGGAAGGATGGTTTGTAATTGCTACAATTAATCCTCTTACACACAGTGGAACCAAAGAACTACCACCACAATTACTCAGTAGATTCCCAGTTAGAATTCGTCTAGAGTATCCACCTGAGGATATAGAGTTAGAAATTGTCAAAAAACATGTTTCTGGAAATCATGATCCTGAGATTATTCAGGCAATTAAACTTGCAAATATACTAAGACAAGCAGCTGCCGTTGAAGAATTATTTTATTCTCCAAGTTTAAGGGAAACAATAGCATTTGGAAAATTACTAGATGGTGGAATGTCTCCTAAAGAATCAGCAAAAATTGTTTTTGGTAATGTGTATACACAATGGGGAAATATAGAATATCAAAAAGTAAGTGACATCATTACCTCAATGTTTGGTAATTAGATGCAATCATTACAATTACGAAATGAATCACTAGTTGAGATTGCCACATTTTTAGTCAGGAGATGGGCTGAAAGGGAAAATATTACAGTTGAATTTTCAGACAAAATGGAGACAAAAACTAGACTAAAAGAAAACAGAGTCATCTTAACACCAATTGAAAAAAGAATAGGAGACGATTTTCAAAAATACAGGCAATTTAGAACCTCATTATGGTACGAAGCAATGAGAATAAAATTTTGTAAAAAAATTCTTAGTAATGACCATGCGTTTGGATTTATTCTAAACACTATGGAAACTCTTAGAGTAGAACAACTAGGTAGAAAACTTTGGAAAGGTATGGATGAAGAGATTATCTTTAATTATGCATACATGCTTGTAGCCAGACCACAATTACACACAGTTTACGGAAAAGCACGAATTGTAGAAGCATTTTACCAATATTTTATGTTTGGAGCACTAAGGGGTGAAATACAATCTAGTCATTTTGAAAGAATAAAAAAAGCAACAGAATTTGCTAAAAAAATTGTCAATGAATCTATAGAGAAAAAATACGATACAGAATGGTTGGAAAAAAATGTGAATGAAATTATTAAAATTTTAGATATAGATTCGTTGCTTACAATTCCTATTTCTTTACCATTTATGAAAGCAGGTATGACTGTTTCAGAAGCAGAGTTACTGAAATTTCTAACAGTGGTTTCAAAAAATAAAGAGGGTGATTTTGGAAAAATTGATCCAAAAGCGGCATTAAGCGCAGATAACATCTATGACGAATACAAAGTATTACTAGATGAAAATAAAAAAAATGACAATAAAGGACTGACTTCTGAATCAATAGGAGTTAAGATTCCAACAACCACTAATGTTGATGAGACAGTAATCTACGACATGAATTTGATAAATAATCTGAAAACAAAATTTAGAGAATTAAAATCAGGCTGGAAAGAACAACACCTTAGCAGCGGAGATGAATTTGATGAAGAAAATTACATTGAAGGAAATGAACCATTTTTTACAGATGTTAAAAAATCAATCAAAACAAGAATAGTTATTTTATTAGATCATTCATCAAGTATTGCATCAGATGCATTAGAATACAAAAAAGCTACACTTGCACTTTGTGAAGTACTAGCATATCTGAAAGTAAAATTTGCAGTTTATGCATTTAATACAGATAATAGATCTGTCGTATGCTGGTTGATAAAACCAGACAACATGAAATGGAATAATATTTCAGCCAAAAGATTAGCACAAATTGTTGCAAATGGTTCTACGCCATTAGCACAAGTATACGACAAAATGTTTTCCACATTACAATCAAAAAGACCAGATATTTTTTTGACATTAACTGACGGAGAGCCATCAGATCCAGATGCAGTTCGTATAATGACCAAGTCATTGAAAGGTCTTGGAATCAAGATGGTAGCCCTAGGTTTGGGATCAAATACGGTTAGAGCCACCATAATTGCAAATAATCTAAGACATTTAGGATATGAGAAGACTTTGGCAGTAAGTAGGTTAAATGACATTCCAGGTAAAGTTATCAGAATTTTAGAATCATGAAATTTGTGTAATAACGTAATACTTACAACCAGTTAAAATATAAAATAGCCGCAAAAAACTGTGAGAACATTACTATTGTCAGTTATGGTATTTTCATTATTAGGTGCTGCTTATGCTGATACTCAGGCAGAACCAGTTGCAACACAAGAAATAATTCAAAATGATGAAAAGACAAACAGTTTTGTAGATTTTATCATCGATACAATGAATTCGATTTTTGGTCTAGTGTATGATTTACAAGACAATCCCAAACTGAATCAGTGGGGTAATCAAGTTATTCAAGATAGTGCTCAGAGAACTCAAGACCAATTGGATTCTCAATTAGGAATAACACATGACATTTCTAAAATCAAAGCAGAATCAGACAAAATCCTCAACCCATAAAATAACATCAACACAAATTACTATAGAAGCCTAGAATTTAACATAAAAAGAAGATTCTAAATGGGGTAACAAAATACTAGTCAATCAGATATTTTATATGATCTGTATCAGATGATGGTTCAAAGGAGAAAAATTGTCGGAAGAAATTAAAGAAAATCACATTGACAACGTTCTACTTGAACGCTTTAAACAAGAGGTATGGAGTAAAGTACCTCATCGGGAAGAGAATCAAGGTGAAATGAAGATTGTTAACGCAACACCGCTAATTGATCTTACTGAAGATTTGAAAGAATGTGCAAAAAATGTGTACAAACTAAATCTTACAGATGTAGATCTGAAAGTTTTTGGTAAGTTTGATTCTAATTTACTAACGGGTTCAATTAAAGTCAGAGCTGCGGTTCACATTATACATGATGCAATTGTTACAGGAAAGCTAAAAAGTGAACAAACAATAATTGAAGCCACTTCAGGAAACTTTGGAATAGCCCTTGGACAGTTATCAAAACTTGGACTAAGTGTAGTTTCACTTGTATCAAGAAAGTTACAGGAGGGAGTATTCAAGGAATTGAGAAATGAGAATATACGCATTATGGATCTTGACATGGATGTCTGCCCTGCTCCCGGAATGAAAGACAACCCAAATCTTTTGGCTGCAAAAGCAACTGCTGCAAATATTCGCTCACAGTTATCTGAACTTGGATTTAACCCTGTTATTTTTGATAAAGAAATCTCTGAAGTAGAATCACTTTTAGCTAAACAAGACATCATAAATTTGGCAAAATTTCTTGCCAAGATATACGGTTTATTCTGTCCGGAACAGTATGATAATGAATTGAACATTGATGTTCATAGAACTGTTACTGCACCTGAGATAGACCAACAATTACACGAGAAAGGAAATTCATTAGCAGATTTTGAAATTGTCTGTGCATTTGGTACAGGTGGTACTTCTGGCGGTTTGAGTAGATATGTATCTGAAAAATATGGAAAAAAATCAGTGCATGTAGTTTTTCCTCCTGCTGGTCAAGATGTTGCAGGAATTAGGACAAAAGACAAGGCATCTGGCTTGAAGCTATACAGACCTGAGATATATGCTGGACAGCATGAAATAGATTTTGAGCAGGCAAAGTATCTTCTAAAATTTTTTGTAGATAAAGGTCATGATATAGGTGAAAGTACCGCTCTTGCACTTTATGCGGTGATACAGATGGCAAACTTTGGTAGTAGTGGAAAATTTGTTGTCATAGTAGCCGATGGAATTCAAAAATACAAAAAGAATCTAGAAGAGATGTCAAAGAAACAAAATCGAACTCAAGTCTCTCTACAAGAAGCTGCATCAAAGGTAGATGACTATGATAGAGTGATTTGGGTTCATACTCAGTATACTCCACGTGAAGAAGGAATAGAGATTATTGCAAAATCGCTGGGTATTGATAAAATGAAAATATCGGTACTAAAGGCGAGAGTAATAGAACAGCTATTAACAACACAACAAATTCCAGAAGAGTTTAGTAAAGAACTTGAAGGTCCTAAAGGTAAATCATTGCTGATTTGTATGGCTGGAAACACTTCATTGATGACTGTTAATGTACTTGCAGGTAAAGGCGTTATAACTGAAAGTTTGACTGGGGGAATAACAAATTTACCTGAAGGAAAAAATAGAAATCCCTCTGAATTCATTAAAATAGCTACCGAGTAATAATCTTGAAGTGTCTATCAGTATCGCAACCTTTTGCAGATTTAATAATATCTGGTAAAAAAACAATAGAATTAAGAAACTGGAATACAAATTTTCGTGGCGAATTTTTTATTCATGCCCCAATTAAAATAAGAGTAGAAGACTGCAAGAGATTAAAAATTACAAAAAAATTAGCTACAGGTGTAATTATTGGAAAAGCTGAGCTTTATGATGTAAAAAAATATAATTCATTAAAAGAAGTAAAAATAGATCAAAAATTTCATTTGGCTTCAAAAAATTTTCAAGATAAAACTTTTGGATTCAAGATAAAAAATGCAAAATCATTAAGAATTCCAATTCCATGGAAAGGACAATTGGGATTCTTTGATGTAGAAATATCAAAAGCAAGGATCAAAAACAAAGATATTGTAACTGACATCATAGATGAAGAATATCGCTATCAGTGGATTGGACATCATTGAGATATACGAATCTGAAAAAAATGGACTAGCATATATAAAGAGCCTATTTAAAGTCGGACTAGATGCCTCAAACAAAGCCTATTGTTAGTGTTGAAAATGTAGTTGCATCAGCATCAGTAGACCAAAAAATTGATCTTAATGAAATAACTGCAAAATTTCCGGATACAGAATATCATCCTGAACAATTTCCAGGACTGGTCTTTAGATTACAAAATCCAAGAACTGCGACATTGATTTTCAGAACTGGAAAAATGGTTTGTACGGGTGCAAAATCAGAAGAGATGGCAATCAAAGCAGTCAACACAGTAGTTCAAAAACTACGAAAAGGTAAAATCAAAATTAAAAACGATGCAGTAATTACAGTTCAAAATATTGTAGCAGCAATCAACCTAGGCGGTAAAATTCACTTAGAAAAAGCAGCCAGAACCCTACCTAGAAGCATGTATGAACCTGAACAATTTCCAGGATTAATTCATAGAATGTTAGACCCAAAAACGGTCATATTGTTATTTGCCTCAGGAAAGCTAGTTTGTACTGGTGCAAAAAAAGAATCAGATGTCTATCGCTCTGTTCATAATTTACATGCATTGTTAGAAGAAAAAAATCTAATGATATATGATCAGTAAAAACAGTTCTTATATTCAAATTAATCATAAAAAATTTAATCATAATTGACTGAAGATATTTTTGAAAAAGAAAAGATTAGACTTACTCCTGAGGAGGGGTTTGATTTAGTTGGAATAGATTATTTTGCAGATTCTGATAATCAATTGTACTTAGTAGAGCATTTTGAAATGTATCAAGATGCATTAAATGCAAAAAAAGAACGTAAAAATTCAGAAGATTATTTTATTTTATACAGAGGTGCAGGAGGAGAATACCTGTGTCGATAGATCACAAAAAATATTACAGCTTTATTTAATTTTACAAACTATCTTATCATTGACTATACAAATTCATATTCAGTGACAGATAAAACCACAGATTTGATTGATACATTTTATGATAAAGAAAAAGTCATTCAGAACAACTCAAATTCACAGCAAATTATTAGAAAAAGTCCTAAAGCAAAATATCAAATTTTTGATGAGGTAGAATTTACTCGTGGTAGAGAGATACTAGGAGATCTAATAGTTCATGGCATGATAGCCTCAGGAGGGACGGATATAGACTGGTTAATTGAGCACAATGGTTGTTTTATCATACTAGAATTCAAGGGATTTCATAATGACAAGATCAACATTGCAAAAGGACAAATGATTGCATACGAAAAATTACATGAGAAATTAAATCAAGCTACAAAGTGTAATCTGTATATTGTTGGTTGTGACAACATAGATTTTTCAAATCCAGATGCAACAATTTGGATTTTTGAAATGAAACAATGGAAGAAGGGGGCAATTCCAAAAAATACAAGCGATATTTTTGGGGATGATTCAAGAAAACAAAACAAATTCATTGTTTATCGTGAGTATATGGAAGAGATTAGCATAGAAAAACTAAGAGAAATAATAGATTCTCATTGGAAAGAATTTGAAAAAATTATGCCCTAAAAGAAAATGTTTTTGATGTTGTTTCCAAATTATTTTCTACTTTTATTGTAAATGTACCAGATTTATCCCATCCAGAACCTCCAGCTATTGCTAATGTAGAAAATTTACCATCACTTTTCACAGAGATTTGTTCAGACCAAACTAATTTACCATCTTGATTTTCTATTGAGAGATTTATTTTTCCAGAAGTATTTGATGTTCCACTAATTGAAATAATATCACCTTTTTGATATGCAGATAAATCAGTTTGAATTGAAAGAGTAGATGATGAACCTATAGGAATCTGAGAGTTATCAGATTCAATATAAGAAATTCCAGAAAAAGATGCACCGATTATAACTATTATTGCAAGTATTGCTCCACCTATGCCTAACAATATTTTTGTATTTTTAGATTTCAATTTTACAGTTCGTGGGTATGTTATTTGAGAAGTTTCAATGTTTTGTGTTGATGTCGGTTTTGAAAATACTATATTTGGAATAATGGGTTTTTCTTCAGTATGTTGGTTTTCTTCAACCTCAGGTACTCTACCAAGATATTTTTCTGCTAATTTTCTAACATAATTTCTCTCATAATTACTAATTACTTCATTATTTTCACAAGCTCTACAAATTTGTTTTAGTATACGTTCATCACCCTTTTCTTTATCCAATAAGGTCTTGACATCATCAATGAGAGGATCGGTCATGCGTGTTTTATTCTCCTATTGGATTATTTATGAAGTTACCTTGTTTAAGATTACTGAGAATTAATACAAACAGGCTCAAATGTCATCTTGCTAGAAAAACTAGACCTCAAGTCCTATTGAATGAAATTCCTCAAAAGTACACAATTATCTAGAATAAATTTTTTGAGCTTGGATTATCACAGTTCGAATGTAATCTTTTGCAGTAACATCAGATACGCCCATCTGTTTTACTTTTTGATATAGATCATATTCTTTTGGATTACTCAAATAATACTTTAAAAGATAATTGAGTCTATGTGATCTTTTCTCATCACTTTTCATGATTCTACTTTTTTCGTGTGCTAAAAAGGTCAGAGGATAACAGTATAACCAATTGATCTCAATGTATCATAAAATTTGAATAAAAACATATGATCTTTTTTAAATAATAGAAATTTAGGGAAACAAATGAAACGAATTGAAGCAACTATTCAAACCGATAAAACAGGTCCAGTTTCTGATGCTATCAAAGAGATGGTTGGTGGTTATACCATATTAGAAGGAAATGGTAGGGGTTCCGGTCAAAGACAAACCATTCGAGGAGGAAGAGGAACAGGTACTTTTGTCGCAGAATACAATAAAGTTGCAACTGTTAGTACAATTGTAGATGATTCAAAAGTAGATTCAGTGATCAAGGCAATTTCTGATGCAGCATTTTCAGGAAAGGCAGGAGATGGAATAATTGTTGTATCTACAGTTGATGATGTTCTAAATATTGCGTCAAAAAAGAGAGGTTCAGAAGCCCTCTAATCATTTTCTTTTAATCAAACTACAACAATATGATTATTAGAAGACAATAATTTTAAAGCAGTCTAAAAGAGAAAAACCATTGAAGGGACTTTATTGGCTCATTTTAGGACTATGTGTTTGGTTTATTCCAACTATAATCTTTCAAATAATTGTCACATCTAATGATTCAGTAAAAACTGCTGAAGAGGCAGTGTCTGAGATTCCAAAAGAATTTGTAATTATTCTATTTGTAGTAACTCTACCAATCATAGTTAAAGGCGTGATCACAACGCGTAAAGAACGCAAAGCATCAAGAAATGAAGATTCTAGAAAAAATAAGAAATTCAAGAAATAATGTAATCAACTGAGAGGATAACAATTGTTCCTCTCAGTGAGGTATCCCTTTGGGGGACATGTTTGTTGAAGGGATAGCCAGTTATTACAATCCAAGTATAAAAGCGAATGATTTTGCTATTTTGAAAAATCCTCAGATGTGTTTTACATTATGCCTAATTTACCTTGATTTTTGGAGAAGAAGAAAAATAAAAACATATTAAAAATTAATTTATAACTAGTAAATATAATAATCAGGAAGTATTTTACTGTCATTAATCAGATATCAAATATTGCCTAATGAAATCAATGATGCTTTTTACCAACAAAAACTAGATGAAATTTTTGAGGAACAGGATATTAGATTTGCGGGATTTGTAAATGTCGAAGGAAATTTGATAAAAGGTAAATTTAGAGATGAGATCATTCCATTTGAAACAGATGAGGAACAACAGAAAATATTCAGAGAATTAGCATGCAGGGTATCCACCAGAAAACATTTCGATTATTCTATGGGTCCAGTAAAATATTCAGCTTCACGACGTGAAAAATTGGTCATGATGAGTTTTCCATTAAAGAATAGCATTCTTTTAATCACAACAGAACCAAATGTAAACATAGATAGAATAGCATACAAAATTATTCAAATTCTTGGAAAAGAGTGGTGGGAATTTTCAGAGTAATAAAATAATGATTAATCTACTAAAAAGCAAGAATGTACATAAAATGACATATGCATAAATTCATTCAGATTTAGGTTCAAAATCAAACAAATTTTTGAAAAAAATAAAATCAGATAATAAATCAGGACATGTAATTACTAATGTGACAATAAAAACTAGATACATCTTTGGTTGTAATCACGATAATAGAAATATTTTATCTACTACGATTTTTGAAAGAGGATTAGAGATTCCAGCAATCTTTTGTGAGAATTGTGTTACAATTTGCGATATTTGTCTTAAGAAAATGAAAACAAAAGTATATGATAAACTTGAATTGTGTGAAAGATGTTATCTCAATGTTATAAAAATTGTAAAGCGTTAAGATTCTTGTTCTATAATGACATTTAATGTCATAGTAGTTCTGACATGAGGTAATTTCCTAATAGCCTTAGTAATTATATTCTCCAATGTCTTGTATTCGGATGTTTCAATTTTACAAATAATATCATAGTATCCAAATACCACATCAGCTTCTTTTACTTCTGGAATGTGACTCAGATTTTTTAAAATATTGTATTCTTCTCCTTTATCACTATGAATAACAACATATGCTTGAACATTATTTTTACCAAGCATTGCTCCAATGAGTCTCTCAGATGTTCGGAATAGTTCTTCGTTTTCAGCGCGTGTAAGAGTCACGGTGGAATGTATTTTAGGCATTTTACGTATTACATTTGTAACGGTTTTTTGAATTTTTTCCTCAGAGTCTGATTCTACTTTTGCAATAATATCATAAAGACCAAGTGTACCATGTACTTCTGTAACATTATCAACTGTTTTTAATGATGAAATTACAGTTTTTTCTGAACCCAGATCACAGTTTATCAGAACATAAGCTTTTGTCAATTAACAGACTTCCATTATTGTTGTCCTTCTATTCCCATTAAAGTTAGTGTTGATCTGATTTTTGGGATTTTTCTAATCTTCCAAGTTATAGTTTCACGTAATGTTTCGACTTGTTTTGATTCTACCTTTGCCAGTATGTCATAGGCACCAAATATGCCATGCACTTCCGCAACTCCTATGGATTTTAATTCTGAAATTACTGACTCCTCAGAACCTAGATCACAGTTTATCAGAACATAAGCTGTTGCCAATTTATCACTCATCTCCTATTTTCATACTTCTATTATCATCTTAAAATATATAAGAATAATCTAATTTACTTAAATATCAACTAAAAGAAAGAGAAAATAGTAATTACAGTCATTATAAAAATCAGATTAAATTTGAAGTTGTAATAAAATATTCCAAATGTATCATCTATGAAAATAAAATATATGCATCATTCATAATTTTTTCAAGCTGTGTAATATTTTTTGATGCTGATATTTTTGGTCGTAGTTTGGCACCACCTGTCATTCCTTTGGTAAATCTCATTGCCTGACCTTTAATGTTTGAAAATTTTATGCTGTATTCAGTGGTAAGACGAAGATAATCAAAAAATGAATCCAGTTTATCTTTTAATGAATATTGTTTATAAGTTCCAGTTTTTAAATAATCATTAATTTGTTCAAATAAAAAGGGATTTCCCATTGCGCCCCTACCAATCATAACATAATCACAGCCAGTTTGATCAATCATTGTTTTAGCATCTTCAGGAGTTTTTATATCGCCATTACCCACTATAGGAATATTAGAAATTTCTTTAAGTTCTTTGATCATTTTCCAATCAGCATTACCTGAATATCCTTGAGTCACAGTCCTGGGATGAAGGGTAATCATTTGTATTCCCTCATCTTCTGCAATTTGTGCAATTTCTTTGAAAAGATAACGACTTGCATCAGTAACTCCTGAGCGGATCTTTAGAGTAACGGGTTTTTTTACTGCGTTGACTAGAGTGCTAAAAATTTGTTGGGTGAGATTAATTTCTTGTAAAAGTGCCCCACCGGCCATTTGCTGTGTTATGTGTGGTGCTGGACAACCCATATTGTAATCAATTATATCAAAAAATGGTTCTACGATCTTTGCAGCTTTTTCTAATGCTAAAAGATCAGAGCCAAATAATTGAACGGAAAGAGGTCTTTCTTTTTCAGAGTATTCTAAAAATTCCTGAATAGTTTTCTTGTTTTCTTTTAGTTGTTGTTCTTTTGCAATTATACTATGAATACTAGTAAACTCGGTTACAACCAAACCTGCACCCATTTTTTTACATTGTAATCTAAGAGCAGGATCACTTACTCCAGCCATTGGAGCTAAAAAGGCTCTACTTGAAAATTTTGGAAGCATTGCAACTGTTTTGATTTCTGGATATATTTATCATATCGAATTGATATTTTGTATATTTAGAAATTCAAAAACATTAATTCTAATAATCAGGACAGCCGTCAGTATCTCTGTCACCATCATAATCTTCTGGTTCTAGAGGACACG